>Ga0209465_10000159_pt1 | contig 32033 bp, 27 predicted proteins | sample PanSoiPlot1MoBio_FD_188321 | JGI IMG/M metagenome (GOLD analysis project Ga0209465, IMG submission 188321) | Tropical forest soil microbial communities from Panama analyzed to predict greenhouse gas emissions - Panama Soil Plot 1 MoBio (SPAdes)... | ecosystem: Environmental > Terrestrial > Soil...
CCACTCGCTATGACAAACTCGCCAGAAACTTCTTTTCCAGCGTGTGTCTCGTCGCCGCCGTCGCCTATTGGCTCTAATCAATTGAGTCTGGACCCTAAGCTAGCTTCTGGCGATCGTGGAGGTCTCCATTACGATGCGCTCATCAGGAAAAGCGAAATTCCAACCGTCCTGGTTGCTTTTTGCGGGACCGTGGCGACGAGCTGGCGGGACTGGTTCGCCAATTTTTCGTGGTTTACCGGCCTGATTCCAATCGAAAATGAGTATGCCGTCGCCCGGCAGGTGTTGTCTCGGTACGAGATGAGGTGAAAAAGCACTTTGGGGATAGTCCCGTTGCATATGTTGCGACCGGGCACTCGCTTGGGGGCGGACTTGCACAGCATGTCGCCGCAGGATTTCCGTGCGTCGATGCCGGGGTGTTCGATGCCTCGTTTGTCAAAAATACATTTGTGTACGCCCAACCCTTCGAGCAGTCGATCACGATCCATATCTACGACAAGCACGACGAACTGACGAATCTGCGCCACAGGCTCGGTCTTGCGGAGCATGATTCGAGCACCTACCGCTGGTATCCAATCGAGCTTGTGCCGTGCCCGCCGGGAAAGCTCTGCCACGCCATGAATCCATTTGTCATCGGCATGGCAAGGCTCGTACTCGATTGTCAGATCATCAGAACAAAGGAATGCACGATCCCCGGTGCCGACACCCGCGCCCAGGGCATATATTGTCCGTCAGCCGACGGCATAAATGACACAGAATTCTGCGGATCAGCGCTGCGCCGGCTTGGGATCAGCAGGTGAATCCGATGGAATTCCGCATTGCCAATACCTTTACCGACAGCCTTGCCCGCCTCACGAGCGACGAGCAGAGAGCGGTGAGGATGACGGCGCTCGAGTTGCAAATCAATCCAGCCAATCCAGGCATAAGCTTCCACAAGCTCGATAAGGCGAAAGATAAGAATTTCTGGTCGGTGCGGGTGAGTAGCGACATCCGGCTGATCGTCCATCGCATCGAACAGAGTCTCATGTTGTGCTACGTCGATCGCCACGACAAGGCCTATGACTGGGCTGAGCGCCGCAAGCTGGAGACGCATCCGAAGACGGGCGCCGCGCAACTCGTCGAGATCCGCGAGACCATCAAGGAGATTATCGTTCCGGTTTACGTACCGCCGGCGGACACGCCGCAACGCGCGCCGGCCGTAAAACTTCTTTTCACCGACATGACGGATGACGAACTGCTCGGTTATGGCGTACCGGCCGAATGGCTCAATGACGTAAGAAACGCGACCGAAGATACTTTGCTGAAGTTGGCCGATCATCTTCCCGCTGAGGCGTCGGAGGCCTTACTTGAACTCGCGACCGGCGGGAGGTCACGCATCCCCACGTCTGCGAAGGCTGCTCGTCCTGCAGTACCTTACATGGAATACCGGCTTCCCCCGGAAAGTCGCTTCGAATCAGCCGGTTTTGCGGATTCCGCCGAGTTTGATCGAGGCCAAATTGGTTCTGTTCGTATGGCGGAGCACCTTGCTTTCGACCATTCCGACGCCCGCCGCAGGTTCCGAACCATTAAGAGCGTGGAGGAATTGCAACGCGCGCTTGATTACCCGTGGGACAAGTGGACGGTCTTCCTCCATCCCGACCAGCGGGACCTAGTGGAGCGCAGCTACACCGGTCCAGCACGCGTGTCCGGCTCGGCCGGCACCGGCAAGACCATCGTCGCGTTGCACCGCGCCGCCCATCTTGCCCGCGCGAACCCCGACACCCGCGTACTCCTGACGACCTTCTCGGATACGCTGGCAAGTGCGCTGCTTACACGGCTGCGGCGTCTGTTGAGCAATGAACCGCGTCTTGCCGAGAGGATCGACGTCTGTTCCCTCAAGGCCATCGGGCTGCGACTCTACAAGGCGCATATCGGACCGCCGGCGATTGCCGACCGGGAAGTGGTGCGCGGGCTGATCCGGGAGGCGGCCGGTGAGGTGGGCGGCCACAAGTTCAGCCAGCGCTTCCTGCTCACCGAATGGGATCACGTGGCAGACGCCTGGCAACTGACGACTTGGGAGGAATACCGCGAAGCTCCGCGGCTGGGCCGGAAAACGCGCCTCCCGGAAGCGCAGCGCAAAGTGCTGTGGTCAATGCTCGAACGCGTTCGCGCCGGGCTACAATCGCGGGGGCAGATCACCTATGCAGGCCTGTTCACGTCTCTGGCGGGAGTGCTATCGAAAAGCAAGAAGATCGTGTTCGACTTCGCAGTGGTGGACGAGGCACAGGACTTGGGCGTCGCCGACATGCGCTTCCTCGCTGCCCTCGGTGGAAACCGTCCCAATGCGCTCTTTTTTGCTGGAGACCTAGGCCAGCGCATCTTCCAACAGCCGTTCTCCTGGAAGTCCCTCGGCGTGGATGTCCGCGGCCGGTCGACAACCCTGCGAGTGAATTACAGGACCTCCCACCAGATCCGTACCCACGCCGACCGCCTGCTTGGTCCGGTGCTCACAGACGTGGACGGCAATCGCGAGGACCGCGGCGAGACGGTTTCCGTGTTCAATGGTCCTACACCGGTGGTCCGCTCGCCTCAGAGCGAAGCCGAGGAAACGAAGGCGGTCGGCAGCTGGATTGCGGAACTGGCGAAGAGCGGGATGGCGCCGCATGAGTTCGGTGTGTTCGTCCGCTCGGAGACTCAGCTTGACCGCGCAATTGCCGCTGTGAAGGAGGCGGGCATCGCCTTCAAGATTCTCGACGAACACGTGGAGACCGCAAGCGGCCACGTGTCGATCGGCACCATGCACTTGGCGAAGGGCCTGGAGTTCCGCGCAGTGGCCGTCATGGCCTGCGACGACGAAGTGATTCCGCTGCAGGAACGCATCGAGGCGATCGGCGACGACGCCGACCTGCAGGAAGTCTATGACACCGAGCGCCATCTACTCTATGTCGCGTGCACCCGGGCTCGGGATCATCTGCTGGTGACAGGGGCTTCGCCGGTGTCGGAATTCCTCGACGATTTAACGGAACCTTATAGCGCCTCGGTCGCAGAGGCCCCACGGGCGCTATGACAATCGATGGACTGCTTCTGCTGTCTTAACATTTCGTAGCAAAGTTCGAGGGCATCAGTTAGGTAGTGGGGAGGGGAGACTTGAGCCCTTATGTATTTGGCTTCGCTCTTGCCTGCATACTAGAGCTGTTGCTTGCGGGCTGGGGGACTGCCCGCAAGAGCCGAGCAAACCGCGCACGCTTCGAAAGCGATCTGCGAGCGCTCCGAACCGAGGTCGCGCGCACCGCGGAAGTCTGCACGCTTACGAGCACAAGGGCGGCAGCAATCGGAAATGCCGTCCCAGGGGCCATAAAGGAGGTAATGTCGCGATTAGGGAGTCTGCAAGATCGCGCGACGGAATTGGGCGATCGGCTTAGCGAGATTGCAGGTCGAGTTGAGGCCTCGTCCGAACGAGTTGACGTTGTGACATCACACACGCAGCCAATCAACGCTCTCACAACGGAAATCGCCGATATAAAGTAGATCGCTTGCGAGATGAGGTCGCAATTATCCGAAGTGCAAGACCGCGGCGAAGGAATATGCGATCGGGTCAACGAGCTCGCGGGCCGAATCGAATTTTTGTCCGGACAAGTTGATCTTGTGAAATCACTCAGGCGGGGGATTGAGGCGGTTACCAGGGATACCCCTCAGATAAAGACGGATGTTGATCAAATAAAGAAGAGCGTTGATCAAATAGAACGCCGTATTGCAGCTCTTCAAACGCGTGCAACTTCGACATCTGAGATTAGTCGCGCCCCGAACGCAGAAAGCGAGGGTGTTACCACTCATGATATTGCTCCTAAAAACCGCGGCGGCGGTCCGCGAACACCAGATCGAGGAAACGGTGAAGGGAAACCGATCCGCAGGTCATCACTCCTTCGACCACAACTCGTCGCTCGGCGGGATACTGGCGATTGGCAGATATACGTTGATATTGAACACGAAACGATGGAAGCCCTGTGTGTCGTTCACGGAGAGGCTCAGCTGAATGAAGGGAATGGGGTGGGGCCGCGCTTTTTTGGGCCCCTCCTTGATCTGAGAAATCCATCAGAGTTATCTCCAATGGCAGTGAGCCAATCGAATCGACGTTGATCACGAAAGATAAGCCAGCGCTCTTTTTCCGAATGGTTCAAGACGGCTTTGCAAGAAGCGTGCGGCATCCTTCCAGCGGACTCAACCTCGCTGTCGTCCCGATGGACTGGCGGTACAACGACGTCATTTCGGGCTCGCCCCCCGCTGAGCCGGAGCCTCTCGGCATTGCGGGGTATACGCTTCACTACTATTCCCCAGATCACGGCAGGCCGCTGGCATTCGAAGGTCGACCCGAGCTCACCGCGCCAAAATCGGAGTTTCGACTTGTCGGCCGTCAGTTGGTCGACGCCGAACAGCGAATGGGGCCGCTCTTCATCGGCGATCCCCCGACCCTGCACGCAGGCTCCGATGGGATGCAAGTTCAAACGATCGCCGCAACTCAAGCGCGGACCAGTCGAACAATATCTCGGTCGCATTCTTAGCGATTGGAAATACAGCAGATGAGTGCCATGCCAAATTCCGCACAATCCGAGTTGCCCGGCGTCTCGTTGCCCGTAGATATGTCACTGGGTGAAAGTACTATTCGCCCGATCGGGCTGAAGAATGACTGGTCTCCAGGCAAGCGGTGGTCGCACGGCAAACGGGCCCTGCTCGTCTTTGCCCGCTTCTTGATCACATTCTGCATCGGTGTAGCTGCGGCCTTGGTTTGGCAGTTCTACGGCGACGAGTTCAGAGAGAGGACCGCTAGCTCGTTCCCGCAGCTTGATTGGTTGAAGCCGCAGACCGCGCTCGTTGCACAGACCGCGCCCGAAACCATCCCACAACCCGAGCCAGCCAGCCCTTCTCCTGACCAACAGCAGCTCAACACAATGTCGGTCGATCTTGACGCTGTGCGGCAAAACGTCGACCGAATAGCCAACAGTCAAGAGCAGATCACACGCAGAATCGATCAACTTGCGGCCGACCAAGAACAGATGACACGCGAACTTACCAGACTTCAGTCTGTCACTCAGTATCTCCTTTACAAGAGTTCAGAGCCGACACTGCGGCCTGTCCCTAGCCCTGCGCCGAAGCCCGTTCCGCGGCCGCCGCAGGCAGCGACGGCACATTGAAGGCGGCACGAGGGATCGGTCGCACCCATCAGGCCGGTGTACTGTCCGATTTTCGGCAGCCAGGGCCGGTCACGACCGCCATGGTTTTTGCCGGTCTTTTCGGGCCAGGCCGCGCCCACTTGTCGTAGAAGGCACATTTTGTGTGCAGTGATCGGCCGGTTGGGATTAGGTGTGTCGTTCGCGAGTGATCCCGCAGTACGCCTACAAGGGCGACTTCGAACGGCTCTACTTCGCGGAAACGAAAAAGAAGTCCTTTCGTCCCGGCAGCGGGCTGGTGGCGCTTGTTGGTGGCGTCCATGACGTCGTCGCGGACGTAATCGAACAGCCGGCGCACTTCGTGGCCCGGCATTGAGTTGCGCCACGAAGGCGCGGGCGAACGGGCTGTTGACGCCGTCGACGTCATCGGCCGCGACTTCGCTGTCCTTGGCGGAATAGACCACCAAGCGTTCCGGGCCCCGGCCCGGGAGGCGGAGCCAGACCCCGGTCGACGCTGCCGCGTGACCCGGCGGTGCGGCGCATCTGCTCCTTGAACGGATTGACGCGGCAGGCGTCGAGAACCACAAGCCGCAATGCGCTGGCACCGCCAATCGCACTCAGCAATTCCTCATAGGACACGGTCTCGGCCTTCACGTCGCGATCATCGACAAGCCTGGCATCGAGGGGAATGAGATAGTTGACCCGATTGATTTCGATGCCGTGGCCGGCAAAATAGATCAGCGCCCAGTCGGCGTTATCAGCCTGATCGCGGAACACACGCAGCGCCTTCACCATGGCGTCGTGGTCGAGGTCCGTCGCCAGCTCGACGGTCTCAAAGCCCATTTGCCGCAGGCCAGGGATCGAGGTTTGGCGGCTTTGAGCCGCGGGCATTGAAGTAATTAGGAATCGCCCGGGCTGCGGATAGGTTGAACTCTTGGTCACAAGAGATTTGGCGTTTGCGTATGATCAGTCCTTGCGGACGATTGTTCCGACATGCTCGCCGCGGAGCGCTCGTTCCAGAAGCTCGGGCTTCAGTCCATTGACGATCTGGAATTGCTTGACCTGGCGGGCGTTGGCGAGGAGATCGATCAGGACGCGGTCAAACGGGAGCGTCGCCAGATTACGCCGTCTGAGCTCCGAGACAGTGATGTCGCCGATGAACCTGGCATCTGAATTGAGCTTGGGATCGGCGTCGTAAAGTCCGTCCACGTCCTTGATCAGGTTGTGACTAGCGCAGCCGTAGCATTCGGCAAGCAGGAACGTGCCGGCGTCGGTGCGATGTGGCGGGATGCGTCCGAAACGGGGCGTGTGCTCCCAAATCGAAAATGGAGGATCGCCGTTGCAGATTACCCCCGGGGCCGATCTGATAAAGAAGGGCAGCATGTGCCCGAGAATTTCAGGCGGGATGGCGACGACACCATGTGGTGCCAGCAGTGTGCCAAGGAGATGTGCATTGCCAAGCGCGTCGATGATCCGAAGCTGGGCCAGCACGCCAGTCGGCAAGCCGAGATCCATGCCGATCGAAGTTACATGGCGGCTACGCACACCGCCGCCGGTGCCGATTACCAGTTTGAATTTTTCAAGGATTCTGGCGAGGGTTTCGACCAGCGGATAAACCGCTTGCTTGCCTTTGTCCATGATCGAGCGGCCACCAACCTTGACGACGTGGCAGAATGGCAGCATCGGAACGACGGGAGTTTCAGTTGACGACATGACCTGCTTGTCGAGCAGGCTCTCGCGCATCAGCATCGATTCGACGTGGTGGCGCTTGTCGATCGGGATTTCCCGCCCCTCAGGGACTTGTCCGGTCATGATGTAAGCCTCGCTTCAGGCGGTGATCACGGTTCCGACCGGCTCACCGTTTAGCGCGCGCGTCAGATTGCCCCGATTCAAGCCGTTGATGACCTGGACCGAGCGGCGGTTTCTGGCATTCTTCATCAATTCGAATACGGTCCGCTCCAGCACCACGTCGACCAGATCAAGCTCGGCAAGTTCGTCAACCGTGATCTTGGGAATGAACTTGGCGTTCGGGTCCTTCTTGGGGTCAGCTGTGTAGAGACCCTCTTCGTCCTTGACGTAGATCATCGAGCGGGCACCCAAGGTCTCACTGATCAGGTAGCACCCGGCGTCGGTCCGGTGCGGCGGAACGCGGCCGACCTCCGGGTTCGGCTGCCAATACGCATACGGAGGCATACCGACGCAAACACATGCCTGGCGCTCGGCAAGATAGAGTGGCATCTGGGCGAATTGCGCCGGCTCGATCGATGGGATTCCGTGCTTGGCGAGGAGATAGTGGATCATCTTCGCGTTTTGGATGCTCACGAAGAAGCCGAGCACACTCAGCACACCGGTTGGCATGCCAAGGTCGAGCCCGATGCTGTAAGCATGACGCGCCCGAGTGCCAGCTCCGGTGCCAATGATCATCTTGTGCCTGGGGAGATTTTCGACGATCTCGTCTATGAGCGGAAAGACCGCCTCCCGACCGCGATCGATAAAGCTCTGTCCGCCGATCTTGATGACGTTCGCGTCCGGCAAAATCTGGATGACTGGCTGCCGATCGAGCCTGGCCATCTCTTCTTCGTCGCTGTCGCTGCCGGTTACGAGTGCGGTGGTCAGTCGATCCAGGGTTTGGCCGTCCATCGTGCACCTCCCCACGGCTTGGCGCTGTTTTATGCTGTGATCACCGCCCTGGTGCTGCTCCCACATCGGATCCCGTCAGGGGCGGCGCCTGCCTCGGCGTATCCCAGAGCTTTACAGTGCCATCCATGCTCGCGGTCGCCACGCTCTTGCCGTCATGTGAGAACGTGGCGAAGTGGATCCGCCTGAGATGTCCCTTCAACGAGGCCGCCTGCTTGCGGGTGGCAACGTCCCAGAGACGCACCGTGTGATCGAGGCCGACCGAAACGAGCATCTTCCCATCAGGAGAGAACGCACAGAACCGGACCCACGCGGTATGGCCTTTGAACGGCTCCAGCTCCTTGCGGCTCTCCAAGTCGAAAAGCTGTACGTTGTCACTGGCACCGGCGGAGGCCAACAGCTTGCCATCCGGGGAGAATGCGACAGAGTGGACTGGCCCGGTATGGACGTCGATGGTGGCGACCTCCTTGGTCGAGGACACGTCCCACAGCTTTATGGTGCCGTCAATGCTGCCCGATGCGATCATCCGACCGTCGGGGGAGTATGCCAGCGCCTTCACTCCGCCGGTATGGCCGGTGAGAGTGGCAATCTCCCGATGCGCGTTCACATCCCACAGCTTGATCGTTTCGTCGTAACCTCCAGAGACAGCGGTCTTTCCATCCGGTGCGTAAGCCACAGCTCGGATGATATTTGTGTGCCCTGCGAGGGTGGCGATCTCTTTTCCGGACGGTAACTCCCAGAGCTTGGCGGTCCGATCGTAGGAACCCGTCATGAGGGTTTTGCCGCCGGGTGATATGGCGAGCGTGACGACGGCGCCGCTGTGGTCAGTCAGGGTCCGCAGTTCGTTGCCCGTTGCGACGTCCCACAGCTTGACCGTCTTGTCGTGGCTTGCTGAAGCGAGGATCTGGTCATCTGGCGTGAAGGCCACGGCGGTTACAAAAGACTTGTGCCCTTTGAGTGACGCACGTTCTTCCCCCTTCGGCCCGGTCTCCTCGGGGGCAGGCTCGATGCCGGACTTCAACAGTTCATCGACATCCCAGATCTTGGCGAGATGATCCATAGTCGCGGTCGCGAGGGCTTTGCCGTCCGGCGAAAAAGCCACGCCGCGTACACGGTCGCCCACGTCGGTCCATCGCGCAACAATGTCCTCGCCGGTCGCGACGTTCCAGATCCTCAACGAGTTATCGACACTGCCGGCGGCCACCAGTTTGCCGTCCGGCGAGAACGCTACACAAAGAACCTCGCTTGTCGTGCCCTCGAGCGTTGCCTTCTCCTTGCGCTGAGCGACGTCCCAAAGCCGTACCGTGGTGTCCATGCTGCCGGTGACGAGAACCTTGTCATCGGGTGAGAATGCGATGCCGCGAATGCCGTGCTCGTGGCCTTGTAGGGTCGCGAGCTCGGCCCCTGTGGCGACATCCCACAGCTTGGCGGTGTAGTCGTTGCTGCCAGACGCAAGAATCTTGCTGTCGTGGCTGAACGCCAGTGATCGGACCGCGCCCTCGTGCCGCAGCGTGGCGCGCTCCTTTCTACTGGCCACGTCCCACAATTTGATCGTGTTATCGTGGCCCCCGGAGGCAACGGTCTTGCCGTCGGGTGCGAAAGCAAGGGACCGGATCATATTGGTGTGGCCCCTGAACGTGACGAGCTCACGCCCGGAGGCCCAGTCCCAAAACTTCACTGTAGTGTCGTAACTGCCCGTCGCCAGAATTTTGCCATCGGGTGAGAAGCGAACGGCCTCAACCGTTCCCTCGTGACCCCGCAGGGTGGTTATCTCGACCCCCGTCGTCGCATCCCAGATTTTCGCTTTCTTGTCATAGCTGCCCGTGGCGACATACCGGCCATCGGGCGAATAATCGATGGACGCGAGAGCCAACCCATGGCCCTTGAGTGTGGCGCGGACCTGTGCGGCGGCTGGTCCGCCCGCGAGGGCCGCTATGGCAAATGCCAGGATCGCTGCCACAGCGCCGCGAAGGCACCGGATCGGCATGGCTTTTTCCTATAATTTTTCCGATGCCAGATATCATACCCCAGCTGGTGCACGCCTGCACGCAATAACCCGAACAATGACACAGAGTTCCACGCCTGCGCCTAGCAGGAGCGGGCGCGAAATTCCGCCGGTTGTACGCATCGTTTTGCTGCCACCTTAGCTGCCACCTTAGAGGTGAATTTGGCTCCCTCGTGACTTGGTCGAAGCGCTCATTCCGGCTTTTTTTGGATTTAGTCGATCGGCGTCGAATCCCGCGATGTCCCCGGCTTCTTCAAATTGGAATGGCCGTCGTATCAGCGCCGTTCGCCTGGCGCGACGCGGCTCCGAGCGTCTGCCTGTCGAATCCGACGGTCTTGATCACGGCGTAAACTGGCGTCCCGGGAGCCAGCTTAAGGCTTTCCACCGAACGCTGGGTCAGACGCGCCAGGATTGCCTGCCCGCCGCAATCAAGGCGCAAATCCAAGATGGGCCCGCACCGCGGGCCGAGTTCCGTGACCACCCCGCGCAAGACGTTGAGCGCGCTGAGCCCTTCGGGGGCGCGTGTGCTGAGCATCACGTCACTGGCGCGGATATGCACCCGGACTTTTGTGCCGGGAACGTGGCCGTTCAGTCGCGGCACCCAGAGCTGGCCCTCACAGAGGCTCAACGCGGTGAGGCCGAACCGCTCGTCGTGCTTGAGGATCTCTGCCTCGAGGACCGCCCCTGCTTCGACCGGGTTGCTGAACGGGATCACATCCAAGCGAGCCATGACGTCAGCGGTCGGTCCAATTGCCACGACACGGCCCTCCGTCATCACGACGAGGGTGGTTGCTAGGCGTGCCACCTCGGGCACCGAGTGACTGACATAGATGATGGGCACCTTGGTCTCATCGTATAGCCGCTCCAGATAAGGGAGGATCTCGGCTTTGCGTGCCTCATCAAGCGAAGCAAGCGGCTCGTCCATGAGGAGCAGCCGCGGGGCGGCCAATAGGGCTCGTCCTATCGCGACCCGCTGCTTCTCGCCGCCGGAAAGGGAGCCCGGACGGCGATCGAGCAGATGACCAATTCCGAGCAGCGCGATGATCTGGGCAAACTGGCCGAAGCGCTGGGCCGCGGGCGTGAACCACCAGCCATACAGGAGGTTCTGGCGCACGGTCAGGTGCGGGAACAGGCGCCCTTCCTGGAAAACGTAGCCGACCCGGCGGCGATGCATTGGCACAAATACGTTGTGTTCTGTGTCGACGATGACCTCGCCGTCCAACGAGATGCGAGCGCGGTTGGGATGGATAAGGCCGCCAATGATGCTGACCAGCGACGTCTTGCCGGAACCGGATCGCCCAAACAGTGCCGTGACTCGGCCCTCACTCACAAATTGGGCCTTAAGATCGAACGAGCCGAGCCGATGCTGCACGTCGACTTCGATCATCCCTCCACCCCGATACGCCGCCCAACAACGTAGCCGATTGCTTCGGAGGCCAGAAGAGCGGACATCGATACCGCGATCGCAATCACCGTAAGCCGGATGGCGGCGAGGTCGCCGCCCGGAACCTGCGTGAACGTGTAGATGGCCGAAGGAAGCGTCTGAGTTTCGCCGGGGATATTCGATACGAAGGTGATTGTCGCGCCGAACTCTCCCATGGCTCGCGCAAATGAAAGGATCGTGCCGGCAATTATGCCCGGCAGGATCAGCGGCAGCGTCACCGTCACGAAAACCCATGCGGAGTTGGCACCGAGTGTCCCCGCCGCGTCCTCAAGCCCGCGGTCGATCGAGTCAATGGATAATTTGATCGCGCGGACCAAAAGTGGAAACCCCATCACGGCGCAGGCAAGTGCTGCGCCGGTCCACCGGAAAGCAAACACTATTCCGAGATTGTCCGCGAGGAAGGCGCCGAGCAGTCCGCGCCTGCCGAACAACACGAGCAGCAGATAGCCCGTGACGACCGGCGGAAGGACCAGTGGCAGAAACACAATTCCGTTTAGAATCGACTTGCCCCAAAATTTCCCACGCGACAAGAGCATCGCGACGAAAAGCCCTGGCGGCAGGCTCGTCAGGGTGGCCCACACCGAAACCCGCAGGCTCAGTTCGACCGCGGCCTGTTCCTCGGGGGTCAGGGTGAGCACGGGGCTTTTCCTCAGTTCAGTGTCGTGAAGCCTTCCTTCTTGAAAACAGCGCGCGCCTGCGGCGACTTGAGCATCTCGACGAAGGCATACGCGTCCGGTTTCGTCGAAACGGCGGTAACGGCAATCGGATACGTGATGGGTGGATGCGTGTGCTCGGGGAACACTCCGACACGCACGACGCCTGCGTCCGAGACTGCATCGGATTCGTAGACGATCCCGAGCGGCGCCTCGCCGCGGGAGACCAGAAGAAGCGCGGCACGAACGTTCTCGGCTTGGGCGATACGGCCCTTGACCGATTCCCAGATGCCAAGCGCCTCAAGTGCGGCTCGACCGTATTTGCCCGCCGGCACTGCGTCAGTGTTGGCCATAGCGAGGCGCCCATTGGCAAGAAGTGAAGCTAGGGGGAACCCCGTCACGATGTCAACCTGGAGGTTCGCCCCTTTTGGCGAAATGAGCACGAGGCGGTTGCCGACCAGATCCGAACGCGTCTCTGGCCTAACCAGCTTGCGTTGAGCGAGGAAGTCCATCCAATCCTCATCGGCAGAGATGAACACGTCGGCCGGTGCTCCCTGCTCGATCTGCTTGGCGAGCGCGGAGCTGGCGGCGTACGAAATTGTGGCTCGTTTGCCCGTGCGCTCATGCCACTGCGTGTTGATCTCATCGACAGCGGTCTTGAGGCTCGCTGCTGCGAACACCAGCAAGTTCGGACGCTGCGCCTGAGCGGGTCCAGGGCGGCTGGCACAGATCAGGATGAGCAGTGTCACGCAGAATAAGAGCGTTTTTCCGATCCAGGTGCGAAAGCTTTTGGGCGCAGGGTCAATTTCCTTGCTCCCATGGTCAGGCGCTCGGTCCGGGGGCCCCTCCGGCCGGATGATCTCGTTTTGCAACAGCATGGATGGCAAACTTTCGCGAAAGCTAAACGTTACTCATGCATGAGGGTTCCAACCCCCATATGTGGTGGCTCGGCAATGGTAACATTTAGAAGAACTCAGGGATGATCGCTCATAATGGACCGCCCGCCGGCATCCAGTATCGTGTGATCGGCACAGACGGTGTCGAGCGGGACATGGCGGGCCTGCCCGACTGGATCGCGGCCATTCGGTCCGACGCAGTGGAAGGTGGGTGTCTATTCCTAGACGGTGAGACGGCGCGCTGGCGGCCAGTGTCGCACCTGGACGTTTTCAATAAGGCTATACAAGCAGTCGACATCGAAGCGAGAGGCGGGAAATTCCGACACGAAGCGGTGGACTTAGAGAGTTGCCCATCGGCGCTCCAGGATCCGGTCTCCGATTCAGAAAGCTTCACGAAGCAGGCGCGGAACTCCATGCTGCTCTGGGGGGTGTCGGCTGCGGTCGTGCTCGTTGCGCTGGCGGCCTGGTCTGCAGGCCCCGGTTTGCAGGCTACCGTCGAAGCGTTTATCCGCCAGATTCCGAAGCCGGCTCTGATCGCGGGAGCGGCCGTGCTCTTCGTCCTTCTGGCGGAAGAGTTTTACTGGTTTGCCGTGATTCTGGTCGGAGTGAGGAGCACAGGCGCTACGCGTCGCTTTGCGCTGCAGGTTCTATCGTTACTGACCACCGGCCTGCTGCTCTATGTCGCGTTCGCATTCTTGTCGGCCGAGGGCTTTCAGCGCAGTTTTCTACGTTTCTTTGCCAGCAACGTCGCAATTGTTGGCGTTGTCTACGCGGTCTCACTGTTCCTCTGGTCAATCCCTCTGTTCCGGGGGACGGATGCGACGCCTGCCAGGAAGGCGCTTGCCAGCACCGTCGCCTCCGCAATGGTGGCCGGCACGCTTTACATGGCGGTAGTGCCATCTGTTCGAAACGAAGCGGCCCCAACACCAACTCGGACGGCGCCGCGGCCGTCGGGCGCGACGATGCCATCGCCACTACCGGGCTGATAGAGCGCCCCCGGCCCGCTGGGACAGATGCCGTCGGTCGGACTTGCTCTTGCTGAAATTTCAGGGCGGAATCATATGATGAAGCGCAAGTAGTCGGTGAACCCATGCTGACCGCGATCCGTATCGGGGGCGTTCTCTTGGTAATGGCCGCCGCGGCTTGGTGGTACACTCATGATCAGGCCGCGGAGAACCGTTTGCGCGCCGATACCGACATAGCGAGCGCCTTTCGTGGTGGGGGCGGAGGCGGCGGTGGTGGCGGCGGTGGCGGAGGCGGCGGTGGTCGCGGCAGAAACCGCGCCGGCGGCGGGCCGGTTGTGGTGACTACGGCTCCGGTGGCCCGTGAGGATGTGCCGGTTAATGTCGCTGGCATCGGGACAGTCGAGGCTTTCAACACCGTCACCGTGAGGGCGAGGGTTGACGGTCTGCTCGAGAAGGTCGCCTTCACGGAAGGCCAGGAGGTCGAGGCCGGTGATCTACTGGCGCAGATCGACCCGCGACCCTACGAGGCAAAGCTCAGCCAAGTCCAAGGCATGAAGAAGCGCGATGAGGCACAACTCGCCAACACGAAACTCAACCTGGACAGAGCCGTGAAGCTTGGCTCGTATGCAACCCAGCAAACCGTGGACAACGAGCGTGCGCAGGTCAGCCAGCTCGAAGCAGCGCTGCAGACGGACCAGGCCAACATTGACGCAGCCGCTTTGGAACTCGAATACACCAGTGTCCGGGCGCCAATTTCCGGGCGCACCGGGGTGCGGCTCATTGATGCAGGCAACTTTGTTCGCTCGCGCGAATCGAGCGGCATAGTCGTGATCACGCAGTTGGAACCGATTTCCGTCTCGTTTTCGCTACCGCAGCAATATCTTGGAACTGTGAATCAAGCGCTTGCCAAAGGGAAAGTCCTCGTGATGGCGCTCGATGCGGATGGAAAGACACTGTTGGCGGAGGGCGTCCTTACAGTTCTCGACAACCGCATCGATCCGCAGACTGGCACGATCAGACTTAAAGCCACGTTCGACAATGCCGATCGCAAGCTGTGGCCGGGGCAGTTCGTCAACGTTCGCGTCCGGCTTGACACCGTCAAGGATGGCACGGTCGTACCGAGTGCGGCCGTCCAGCGCAATTCCGACGGCAATTTTGCCTATGTGGTCGCTTCAGATAATCGGGTCGAGATGCGGCCAATCCGGATCGGCCAGATCGATGGCGGCTTGGCACTCGTCGAATCCGGCCTCGAACCCGGTCAGAAAGTCGTCGTCACCAGCCAGGAGCAACTCCGGCCGGGTGCGAGTGTGATTCCGACTGACGCCACAGCCAATGCTGCAGAAGGCGCCTCCAGCCCCCAGATCACATCCCCAAGGCGCCCACCAGAGGCGGCGCCGAACCGGCAGCGCCGACCGCCGCCATGAGCGTATCTGCGCCCTTCATCGCCCGTCCAGTTGCCACGTCGTTGTTAAGCCTCGCGGTGCTTATTGCCGGGGGGCTTGGATTTCGCTTGCTTCCGGTCTCCTCGCTGCCCGAGATCGACTTCCCAAGCGTCCAGGTCTCGACACAGCTTCCTGGTGCAGGCCCGGATACGATGGCCTCGCTGGTCACGACGCCTCTGGAGCAGCAGTTAGGACAGATCGCAGGCCTTTCGCTGATGACCTCGACGAGTTCTTTCGGGATCAGCGTGATCACGATGCAATTCGTCCTCGATCGGGATATCGACGCCATCGGACAGGATGTGCAGGCGGCGATAAATGCCGCCGGGGCATCGCTACCGAGCGGACTTCCTTACCCGCCTGTGTACAAGAAGGTGAACCCGGCGGACCAGCCGATTCTGATCCTGGCCCTCACGTCCGATACACAGCCGATCACGAAAGTCCAAGACATCGCCGATACGGTGCTGGCCCAGAAACTGAGCGAAGTGACCGGCGTCGGGGCGGTGATGATCCAGGGCGGGCAGAAACCCGCGGTGCGAATCCAGGTCAATCCGGTCCAACTCGCCGCGTATGACCTAAGCCTGGAACAGGTCCGCAGCGTCCTGAGTCGCACCAACGTCGACCAGCCGAAGGGCAGCTTCGATGGGCCCCACCAGGCATTCATGATCGGGGCCAATGACCAGATCCTGGCGCCCGAAGCCTATGCGGACGTGATCCTCGCGTACCGCAACGGCGCCCCCGTCCGTGTGCGCGATGTTGGTACGGCAATCCACGGAGCCGAGAACGCGAAAGTCGGCGCCTGGTTCAACGGGCGACCGGCCGTTATCCTCGACATCCAGCGCCAGCCTGGGAACAACATCATTCAGACGGTCAACCGGGTTCGGGAGCTTCTACCACGACTGCGGGCGGCCCTGCCGCCGGAGATCCGGTTGACGGTCCTGAGCGATCGCACTGAGACGATCCGGGCAAGCATCGCCGATGTCGAATTCACGCTCATGCTCACTGTCGCGCTTGTGGTGCTTGTGATCTTCCTGTTCCTTCGCCGCTTCTGGGTAACGGTTATCCCGAGCGTTGCGATACCGCTGTCGATCATCGGCACGTTTGGCATCATGTATCTGGCTGGGTTCGGCCTCGACAACCTCTCCCTCATGGCGCTCACCGTCGCGGCCGGTTTCCTCGTCGATGACGCCATCGTCATGATTGAGAATATCGTGCGCCGTATCGAGGCTGGAGAGGCGCCGCTGGAGGCCGCCTACAAAGGTGCACAGCAGATCGGATTTACCATCGTCTCCCTGACGGTGTCGATCATTGCGGTGTTCATCCCGCTGCTGTTCATGCCCGGCATCGTCGGCCGATTGTTCCGGGAGTTCTCGCTGACGTTGTCGGTCACCATCGTCGTGTCAGCCATCGTATCGCTGACGCTTACCCCGATGATGTGCGGGCGCCTTTTGCGCAGGGAGCGGGACCTGCGCCGCAATGACTTCCTGCGTGTCTCCGAGCAGGTGTTCACAACGAGTCTCGCGCTCTATGAGCGGAGCCTCGCATGGGTGATGCAGCGGGGGGTGGCGACGCTCGCGGTCGTATTGGCGACGCTAGTCGCTACCATCATCCTTTACGTGGTGGTACCTAAGGGTTTCCTGCCCGTCCAGGACACCGGTGTGATCGTTGCGACGACCGATGCGGAGCCTGGCATTTCGTTTCACAAGATGGTGCAGCTACAGGCCAGAGCCGCCGAGATTGCCCGCCGCGATCCAGAAGTTGCCGGGATCGATTCGTTCGTGGGCGTCGGACTCGTGAATTCGACACCGAACACCGGGCGCATGACCATCGTGCTCAAACGCCGCGACCGGAGGACCGGCACGGCCGCCGAAATCGCGCGCAGGCTCCGCACCGCGATGGCGGAGGTGCAGGGTCTCTCGATCTACTTCCAGCCAGCGCCCGAGATTCAGATCGGCACGCGCAGCAGTCGGACCCAGTACCAATACATTCTTGTTGACGCCAACCCGACGGAGTTGGCCGAATGGGCATCACGGCTGCTCGAAAGACTGCGCTCGACGCCATCGATCCAGAACATCGCGAGCGACCAACAAACGGGCGGCCTTGCTGCCGACGTGGTCATTGACCGTGATAAGGCCGGCCGCCTCGGGGTGCTTCCTCAGACAATCGACGATACGCTTTACGACGCCTTTGGGCAGCGCCAAGTCTCAACCATCTACACGCAGCAGAACCAATACCACGTCATTCTGGAGGTGACGCCGGAGTTCCAGCTCGACCCAGCCGATCTGGCCCGCCTTTACGTGCCGTCGAGCCAAGGCGTGCAGGTCCCGCTCGAAAGCTTCGCCGCGGTGAAACTCGGGAACGCTCCGCTTGCTATCACGCATCAAGGCCTTTTTTCGTCGGTCACACTCTCCTTCGATCCGGCACCAGGCGTCTCACTCGGGCGGGCGGTGCAGGCCGTGCGTGGAGCCGAGGAGGCCATTGGTATGCCCGATTCCGTCATAGGTTCGTTCGCCGGCGAGGCTGCCGAGTTCCAGGCCTCACTGGTAAACGAGGTCTGGCTGATCCTCGCCGCGGTGGTCGCCGTCTACATCGTGCTCGGAGTGCTCTACGAGAGCACCATCCACCCGATTACGATCCTGTCGACCTTACCTTCAGCGGGAATCGGCGCCTTGATCGCGCTCATGATCACCGGCAACGACCTATCGCTAATCGCGGTGATCGCTATCATACTCCTCATAGGGATCGTTAAGAAGAACGCGATCATCATGATCGATTTCGCGCTTGACGCTGAGCGTACGCAAGGGTTGCGGCCGGAGCAAGCGATCTTCGATGCCTCACTGAAGCGCTTTCGCCCAATCATGATGACCACGATGGCGGCTCTCCTTGGGTCCGTTCCGCTCGCGCTCGGCACCGGTCCGGGATCGGAGCTGCGCCGCCCGCTTGGTATAGCCCTCATCGGCGGCCTGCTGCTCAGCCAATTCCTGACGCTCTACACGACGCCGGTAATTTATGTCGCGCTCGACCGCGTCCAGGCGCTGCTTCGTGATCGCATGCGGATGGCGCTGGAGGCTGCAGAATGAGCTAGCTGCGGGCCCAACTTGGTCGGAGTTCATCGTGGGCTATCTTGAGATATGTCTGCGGCGACCAGTCGGCATCAGCCTGTTGATGCTGGCACTGCTGCTGAGCGGCGCACTCGCGTTCCGGTTCCTTCCCGTGGCGTCCCTGCCGCGGGTTGACTACCCAACTATTATGGTGACCGCGGAGCTTCCCGGCGCCGAGCCGCAAACAATGGCCACCGCTGTCGCCGCGCCGCTGGAGCGACGGATCGGACAGATCGCCGGCATCACCGAACTCACCAGCACGAGCCTTCTCGGCATCACTACCGTCGTTGCTCAGTTCGAGCTGAACCGCCCCATCAATGCAGCCGCTCGCGACGTACAAGCGGCGATCAACGCGGCGGCGCCCGACCTTCCGACCGGCATGTCGCGCCCGCCAACGTGGCGCAAGAATAACCCCTCGGCAGCGCCGGTTCTGATCCTGGCGCTGACGTCCACTGCGCTGCCATCGGGCCAGGTCTACGAGGCGGCGGAGACAATTCTGGCGCAACAGCTCTCGCAGCTGGACGGCGTCGGGCAAGTCACGGTCAACGGCTCCGAGAAGCCAGCGGTGCGCGTACAAGTCAATCCCGCTGCGCTTGCCTCGATGGGACTCGGTCTTGAGAACGTACGGGCCGCTCTGAACGCCGTCAACGCGACAGGCCCCAAGGGCCGTATAGAGGCGCCGGACGGCTCTTATGTCATCCGCGTCAATGATCAGATGCGCAAGGCGGATGAATACAAATCGGTGATCGTCGGCACCCGCCACGGCACGCCTGTCCGGCTCGATGCGGTCGCCTCGGTGGTCGATAGCGTGGAGAACGTCCGCACCTCCGGGTGGTTCAACAATCAGCCGGCGGTGCTGGTTTTTGTTTTCAAGGAGGTCAATGCCAACGTAATCGAGACGGTGGACCGCATCCACGCACTCCTTCCTGTACTGCAAGCTTGGCTTCCCCCGGCCGTTGATGTGTCGGTGATGACCGACCGTTCGGAAACGATCCGCGCCAGCGTGCACGAAATAGAACTCTGTCTCGTGATCAGCCTCGGACTTATCGTAACCACGGTATTCGTGTTCCTGCGGCGGCTCTGGGCCACGCTGGCGGCGGCAGTTACCATCCCGTTGTCGATTGCTGGCACTTTTGCAGCGATGTACTTGCTCGGCTACAGCGTCGACAATCTGTCGCTGATGGCGCTCACGGTAGCGACGGGCTTCATCGTCGATGACGCCATCGTGGTCATTGAAGCAATCAGCCGCCGGATGGGTGGCGGCGTGTCGCCATTCCAAGCAGCCCGCCACGCGGCGCACCAAATCGGTTTCACCGTGATCTCGATCAGCGTGTCCCTGATCGCCGCCTTGATACCGCTCTTGTTCATGGCGGGCATGATCGGGCGGCTATTTCGCGAGTTTGCCGCCACGCTGGCGCTCGCCATAGCTGTCTCCGCCGTGGTGTCCCTGACATTGATCCCGGTCATGGGCGCCCATCTCGGGCATGCACGCAGGGCAAGAGAGCCTCCACTGGAATTGATTTTCCGCAAACTGCTCGCCGGCTACGAAAAGGCTCTCGTCTTCGTCCTGCACCATCGCAGCGCCACTCTCGCGATGATGGGGGCGACCGTCCTCGCCACCGTCGTTCTCTGGATTCAAGTGCCAAAGGGTTTTTTTCCCGAGCAGGACACCGGCGGGATTGTTGCCATCGCCGAAGCGCCGATGACCGTTTCGTTCCAAGCCATGAGTGAGCGGGTACAGGCTCTCATGAGAGTCCTCCTCAACGATCCGGCGGTGGCAAGGGTGGGGAGCTACACGGGGCAGTCAGGGGGCACTCCAAACCAGGCCCGCATCTTTATCGCCTTAAGGCCGCTTGCCGAGCGTGGCCTCGACACAGACCGGATAATCACCCGGCTACGGCGGGCGACGCGCGAGGTGCAGGGCGTTGCGCTTTACATGGTACCTGTCCAGGACGTGCGAGTCGGCGGCCGGATTTCGAAATCACAATATCAGTACACCATCACCGGACCGGATCTAGGTGAACTCGAGACCTGGGCCGGACGCCTCGTAGAGCACCTGAAAGACTTCCCTGATCTGCGCGACGTTACCACGGATCTCGAAGTCGGCGCCTTACAGGCGATGCTCGTCATCGATCGCGACGCGGCCGCGCGGCTGCAGGTGGCGCCCCATGACATCGACCAGACTCTTTATGATGCGTTTGGACAACGTCTTGTGTCGTCGATCTATGCTGCTCATTACACGTACCACGTCGTCCTTGAGGCGACTCCAGAGCTGCAGGAGGACCCTTCATCGTTGACGAAGGTCTACGTGGCCGGGCCGGGCGGCAAACAGGTCCCGCTGGCGAGCGTTGTCCGGGTCGAGCATGGAGTTCAAATGAGTGCCGTCGCCCATCAAGGACAAGCTCCGGCGGTGACGCTGACCTTCTCGATGCAACCGGGACTCCCGATCCAGCGCGGTACTGAAATCGTCGAGCAGGCAATGCGTGAACTCGGCGCGCCGAGCAGCGTCCACGGGAGCTTTCAAGGTAACGCACGAGCATTTACCGAGTCCCTCGCTACCCAGCCCATGCTGATCGCGGTAGCGCTTCTTGCCGTGTACATCATGCTCGGCGTGCTCTACGAGAGCACTATACATCCGGTGACGATCCTGTCGACCCTCCCGTCCGCCGGGATCGGCGCCATCCTGGCGCTCTGGGCGGCCGGGCGCCCACTCGATCTCATTGGGGTGGTCGGCATCATCCTGCTCATCGGCATCGTTAAGAAGAATGCAATCATGTTGGTTGATTACGCGCTCGTGGCCGAGCGCGAGCACGGCCGCTCGCCGGACCAGGCAATCTTCGAGGCGTGCATTCTGCGATTTCGCCCCATCCTGATGACGACCCTTACGGCGATTCTCGGGGCGGTACCGCTGGCACTTGGGACCGGCATCGGATCTGAACTTCGCCAGCCGCTCGGCGTGTCGATCATCGGGGGGCTGGTGGTGAGCCAGCTATTGACGCTGTTCACTACACCGGTTGTGTATTTGGCGCTCGAGCGGCTGGTTGCCTTCAAGCCTATCTCTGGACAACTGGCCTCGCGGACTCGCACAAATGCGAACGCAGCAGCAGCGGTCCAGGCCGAGTGAAGGTCAGTTAGAACGCTCGTAATCGCGCGGTCCGGCTGCCCGTTCAGTGCCGGCGCTGGATCGGCCAAGGAGTAGCGCGAGATGACCGAGACGCAGCATGAGACTCACTCAAAGACCGCTGTGTTGAAGGTGTCATACCTCCTCGCGGTGACTGTGGTCACGTTCGCGGTTCCAGCTCTTTCGCTGACGCAGCTGGCGCGATGGTTTGTCATTCCCGCCCTTGTGGGAATCCAGGTCGTTATACTGTTGGCTTGCCGAGTCGGTCTGCGAGACATCACATCGTTGGCGTTGCGGCTTAAGTGGCTGTTCGTTTTCCTGATGGGCATGTACGCCCTGTTGCCCTCCGAGAATCCGTCTGCAAACGACGTGGTGGTAGACTGGCATCTTCCCTGGCTTGGCTGGTCGCTGGCGATCAACCTGAGCGGGCTTGAGAAAGCAGCGCTCATGTGTCTGCAGATCGTGACTGTGCTGCTGGCCTCGGCTGTCGTGCGCCTGACCGGGACAGGTCGCGATTTCGTCGATGGCCTGCATGCATTCCGGTTGCCGCCACTGTTCGTACACGCGCTCGACCGAACCCTCGCACTCCTTGAAAGGACTCAGCAGCGGGAGCGCGGAGCCGGCCGCGCACGCAACCGCCCCAGATCGGGATTCTTTGCCTTGGTGCGGCAGGCTCTGCGAGGCGACCTCGGCGCTTTTGCCGATTTCGTCCGGACGAACATCTCGCTTGCAGAAAACCAGACCGGTTCCGATGCCGACGCCCGGGTCGGAGGCCAATTTGCCCACGATGTCGCGGTCGTCACCGGGATTGCTCTCTGCATGGCATCATTCAAGATGCTCAAGATACTGCCGGGGCTGCCGTTCGCGTCCGGACACAAGACGGTCCTGCTCTTCCCCCTCTATGTCCTTGCTGCGCGGCTGACCCAGTCCCGCTGGGGCGCGACGGCGGCGGGCTCGATTATGGGCGTCATCGGCTTCCTGCAGGGCGACGGCCGGTTCGGAATACTGGAAACCTTTAAGCATGTTGCGCCCGGGGTCGTCATCGACCTCGGCGAGCCGCTGGTGCGTCGATGGCCGCCGTGGGCGCTCGGCTACTGCGTGCTCGGGCTGTTCGCGGCCATCGCTCGCACTGCGACGGAATTCATCGTCGTGCTGCTGCTTGGGGCGCGGGCCGAGATCTATCTCTTTCCTGCCGTCAAGCTGGTGCCGAATGTTATCGCCGGGGTGTTGAGCGGTTTCGTAACGGTATTCGTGCTGCGTCTCATCGCGCAGCCAATACCTTCCAATCTCGCTTCGGAATCTGAAGCCGGGTCGAGTTCCACCGCTCTTGGCGCAGATGCTGTGCAACCGAACGAGCAGCACCTGGACCAACAGCTGGCCAGTGGGCCGCATCAGCGCGTTGAGGGTGACGCGGCACCGCTGTCTATGGATGGATCCTCGCTCAGCGGTGGACAAGGGCGCGGCCTCGGCGGTGGACAGGCCCCAAGGCGCGGCGGTACGGGGCAGTCGAGAACCTGAGCGATGGCTCTCAAGTCTCGTTACCGCGAGCCGCGATTCGCCAAGGCGGCCCTGCATCTTTCCGATAAGTCGTTCGGGTTCTGGTTCCGCAGACAGCGGCCCGCTCGCTCTTCGCCGCGACAGAACTTCTCGATCTCAGCCTGACATGCTCCCCGAACCGGCCCGTCGCCCCGGCCTGCCTCGCCCGGACCTCTGCTGCGTTGATCCTGAGAGGCCGCACTTTGGATGCAGCAGACCAGGATCACCGCGCTCAAAATGGCTCGTGCCATGGCCGTTCTCGTGATTAGGACAGCGTCCACACATTTGGCACATGGTCGGGCGACTGTCGAGTACCGTTCTCGGGACCTCCGTCGGGGCAGCGATGTTGCGAAGGTGGTTGCAACGCGGGTGCCGAGTGTTGTTGCTCATGACAGTCGCCACTTGATAGTGGTGATGAGCTAGTCTTGGTTGCCGCCATACCCGTCAAGAAAACTGTCCGCAAAATGGGTGGATTACGACGAGTTCACTGGCCTGAGCTCGAGATTCTCTCGATAGCACGCCACAACCGTGGAAGGCCCCGGACATCGAAAAACGGACAGTCTTATCCGCCCACGCCTCAGATCTGGTGTCTACTTTTTTCAACAGTATCGGCCCGAAGCTACTGTCACCTAACCCTGGGCAACTAAAGTTTGTTCAGATGGGGTGCGACGACCTCTTGGGAATTCTTAAGTGGCGCGGTTGGGGCACCTCATTTGAAATGGTGCCCGGTCAGCAGCAAAGAATCCACTGCTGAAGCAAGCGCAAATCATCACATTCCATGAGTTGAAAGCAGCGACTGAAATTCGGTTCCACCCAGCTGTCGACGTACTTCAGCCCCTCAGGAAGCATCCTGCCCTCGTCACGAACTCGCTTATAGATCGGTAACATGTCATTGTCTTGAACCGCTCAATGATTATGAAGAGCATTTGATACACCTGGATGGCCAAACGGGTTTTGGATCGAGCTGCGACACCACGCCGACGCAACGCGCACTCCGTTCACGATCACAGAGCGAAAGACGACTGCGCCCAGGGTTTCGCCGCGCTCAGCCTGGGCCACAGCTGCAGCGGCCGGGACAAACGCCCGGCCACTAATTCCTCGAAATGATTCTGAAACGAAACGCCACTACAACGTTTTCAGATATTCGACGAGATCAGCCTTCTGCTTGTCGCGGAGGCCAAGCTGGAACAGTGTATTGTAATGATTGACCACGGCGAGCAGATCGGGGGCGCTGCCATCGTGGAAGTACGGCGGATGCTGCCAGAGTGCGCGTAACGGTGTCGTCCGGTACATCTTGGTCGCGCTGCGCGACGCATAGACCGGCTCCGTTCCCACCTAGAAAGGCGAGTGCACGAACGGCACATTATATCACAGGTTACTCGCGCAATCCTGTCAACCCGGCTGACGGCGATCAAAGTTCGGACCCGGCTGTCATTCGCACGCAACACACGCCATCGCACGGGAAGGTGTCCGCCACGACCGGGGCGAGTTGTCCATCGGGCGCTTCTCGCAACAGGCGGCGGGCAAGTTTGATATTTTCACCGATGAAAAATCGCCCCCTGGCAGGGGCAAGGCAGGGCGGCAGCACAATTCCGGATGTACGCAAAGTGCCCGCTGCCTTGTCTTCACATTTCCGATTTGCGTAAACTCCGCAAACTTTACGATGAGAAACAACCCGGACCGACAACGATCTGTCAACCGCCGACAAGCGGCTATGGCCATTTCGTCGCCTCCGAAAGGTCAAGCTGGCGCATTCGAGGACGAGAAGGTCCCTTCTTGGAAATAGGTCGCTTTGAATCTTCCTTTTTCACACTCTCGCGCAAAGCTGCTTTGAGGTCCGTGGCCATTACGGCCGCGAGGGGCTAAGTAAGAACTATCGGCCCAAAAAGTGCTAAAGTTCATTGAAGCGGCCTTAGCCGCCGGAGGCCGGGAGCAAATCCCGGCCTTTTCCATGGGCTGCTGCAGCCTTTTGCGTGTGGAGGACACTTCCGCTAATGCCCCGGGGGCTGCCGACCTTGGCGGCGACGCACGTCGGCAGCTATCTGGGGTACACCGGTCGTGCCGCTAACGCGGTCAGGAAGGCAGCCCTTGACCCCCCAGCCGACATAGGAGGACGCATCCGACGCGCGGGCCCTCGATTCGGCGTTGGCGTCACGACGCAGGCGAACTTCGCCACGCAAACGCCCTACCTTCAAGACGGGCAAAGACGCCGTGTTCCAAAACAAGCATCATCACGACAAATATGATGATCCAGGCCAGCATCTGGGTCATGTTGAATTGAACCAAAAAAAGAACATGGAACCGATGCCGTACTTGAGTCCGAAGGTCTCCGCCAACGCTACGATCTTCCAGGTCATGCCGAACGCATAGCGGAATGCCGAGAAAATATAGGGCATCAACTGCGGCAGGTAGACCTTGCGAATGAGCAGTGATTTGCGCGCCTTGAACGTCACTCCCATCTCGATGAGGGACTTGTCCATTGCCTTGGTGCCTTCGAATATATTTACCGCAACATAGGGTGTGACCAGTGCCATGACGGCGACCAGCCCGCCTGCCTCGCTGAAGCCGAACCACATCACGGCGAGGAAGACCATCAGGATGGTAGGCATCGTCAGCATCAACGGGATCATAATCAGCAGCGCGCTCTCCAAAACCGCGCTGAGCCCCATTGCGAGGCCAATCGCTATGCCGGCCAGCATGGATGCGGCGAAGGCGACTATGATTCGGGCCAACGTGAGTCCGATGTGAAGGAAGGCCGAATTCCCGTCGGGGCCTGCATGCGCGAGATCTGCCCCGATGGCGAGCCCGATGGTCACGGGTCCGGGCAGGACCTCGGCATCGTCCATCAATCGGGAACCTGCCCACCAGAGCAGGAGCAGAAGACCGATCGAGCCTGCTCGCAGGCTGACGCTCTTGACCCCGCTGATGCTGCCGGACGCCATCTAATCTTTCGCCTCCAGCACGCCGAAGAACTCACGTACCAGAGTCTTTTCCAAATCGAGGATCTTTGAATCTTCGGGCTTACGCGGCCGTGAAATATCAACCGGCACCTCATTGAATATCCGGGCCGGCTTGGCATTCATCATGTAAATGCGATCCGAAAGGAAAACCGCCTCCGCTAGATCATGCGTCACGAAGAGAATCGTCGGCCGGGCCTTGGTCAAGATATCGATGAGGTCGAGGCGCATCTTCCTTGCGGTGATGGCGTCCAGATGACTGAAAGGTTCGTCCATCAGCAGGATGTCGGGTTCGATGGCGAGGACACGGGCGATGGCCACCCGTTGCTGCATTCCGCCCGACAGGTTCAGCGGATAGTTGCGCTCCTGTCCGCTAAGACCGACCATGTCGAGGTGCTTTGCGACCAGCTCCTGCCATCGCGATCTCGGAATGTTCTGTGCCTCAAGAACGAATTGAATGTTGTCCTGAACGGTCAGCCAGTTGAGCAACCTGGGGCTCTGGAAGACATACCCGATGCGCGACCCCGAATCGCTCTTGCCAGCGCGCGGCGCAACCGTGACCGACCCGCTTTCATATGACTCAATGCCGGCGATGATGTTCAGCAGGGTCGATTTCCCGCAGCCGGACGGGCCAACGATGCTGACGAATTCGCCCTCATCCACGCTCAGGCTTATGGAATCTAGAACCGTAAACGAGCTTTCGGCGCCCGGCGCCGGAAATCTCTTTGTCAGATTGTTGACCGCAATGGTGCTCAAGGACACCGCCCCCGGCCTTGCAACCTGTTCCATTATGACCTGTGCCATCACGGTGCGCTGAGCCTCATGCTGGTGGCGCCTGGCGCGCGCTTGATGACGCGGTCCGGCATCGCCGGCCTGGCGAATCGGCCATCGCAGGGCGAAGGCCGTTGTGTGCGTGCGTGAAAAGAATCGAGTGCTGCCCGTCCGGTTCAGGTTGCAAATTGCGGCCTCCAGGCAAATACGCGACGCGCCCATAAGCGAAAGACCAGGTCGATCAAAACCATCACGATCATGAAGCTCACACTCCAGGCGAGCATCATGTCGACGCGCGTATCCTGGAACCAGTTGATCAGTTCCTGGCCGACGCCGCTGCCCGCCCCGAAGGCCTCGGCGACCAGGGCGATCTTCCATGACAGGGACAGGGCGATCCGGAGCGAAGAAAATATGTAGGGCATGAGTTGAGGAATGAGCACCTTGCGGAGCATGAGGGGTCGATTGGCCTTGTACGCTCTTCCCATCTCGATCAGGTCCTTTTCCAAGGCCTTCGTGCCCTCCCAGATGTTCATCACGACAAACGGAAAAACGATGAGGACGATGGTGAGAATGGGAGCCGCTTCCGATATTCCGAACCACAAAACAGAAAGGAAGGCCCAGCAGACCGATGGAACCGTCAGCAGGACCATGATCCAGCTGTCGAAAAAAACTTCGATTGCGCGGTTAAGCCCCATCAGAATGCCGAATGCGGTCCCGGCGAGCATCGAAATGAGGAAGCCTTCGAAGATCCGGGTCAACGACTGACCAACCACGCGAAAGGAGGCCGGGTCGCTGTAGATCTCGATGATGCGATCAATGAGTTCTAACGGTCCCGGAAAGATAACAGGCAGGTAAAACAGCGAGATTGTCTTCCAAACGAAGAGGCCGAGCACAATGATCATCAGGCTTGGCCACCGGCTTGCGGTTCGCTTCACGCTCGTTTCTCCTCCGCCCAGTTGTCCGAGGCGTTCAGCCTTTCGTATCTCCGAGGATCAACGCGTGTTTCTCCTTTGCGGGCACCTCCTCCAGCACGCCGTTACGTTTGGCCATGTCCAGAAACTGCCATTCGGCGTCGACGACCTTCTGATCCCAACGAGCCAGGAAAATCCGCTTTTCTCCTAGCCATTTTTTGTAGGTCGCGACCGCTGCGGGAGTTGTCACGCCCGCGAGCGTTCCATACTTTTGGACGGCAGCATCGAGATTCTGTGGCTCGCGCAGCCACTGAAAGGATTCCTCGGCCGCCGCCGCGAAGTTCGCTGCCCTCGCAGGGTTCTCGTAGATCCAGCTTTTCCAGGCGACGAGCGGGGCAGCCCATACGATCGGAGAACCGGTCTTGGTCTTCCAATACTCATTGGGCGAAAAGATGGAGCGGAATTTGTCCGGTTGCGAAGCCGCCTGGATGGTGAAAGAACTGATGTTGATCATGGCGTCGATCGAGCGGTTTTCCAACATCTTGAACAATGCCGGTGGTGCGAGCTGCACCATTTTTGTGTCCTTCATGATGTCGAGGCCGGCCCCGTCGATGATAGCGGCTCTGGCCGCCTTGAAGGCGCCTGCGCCGGTGGACCAGACTCCCAGGCGCTTTCCGCGCAGGTCGCTTACCGTCTTTATCGTCGACTCCTTGGAGACGAAGATGTCCTGAATCACCGTCAGTCCACCGCCAATGACCGCCAGGTCGAAGCCCTGATTCATCTTCAAGACCGCATCGATGCCCGAATAGGTGGCCACCATGCATTGCCTGGCGGGGAGGGCGGCGAGAAAGCCTGCGAACGGCCGCGTGTCGACCTCAAGATCGATACCGTGCTTGCGGAAAATCCCGGCGTCTCTTGCGCCCATCCAGTTCAATACGAAGACGCTGTTTTCCGGGATCACGACTTTGACTTTGTCCAAGCTCTGCGCCTTCGCGGGCGCGCCGACAAGGACGGACAGCAACAGGGCGAGGCAGGCCAGTCCTGATACTCTCTTCATGACATCCTCCCGATCTTGCGGCGGGAATACCTTCGCTCCCCATCAACACGCAGTGGTTGGGTGGGTTTCGCGACCCCGCTGGGGCGCGCGGCGATTTTGTCGCCGGACGCCAATATCTTCCAAGGAAGGCGACGCCAGACGCGGGCGCTACACGTTCGCAGGCAGGTGGTTCGTCTCGGAGAGGACGTACAACTATCGAAGAGGTGACTTAGTTGTCTCATGCCCGTCTCCGGGCCCGCGCCGGCCACAGTATCGGGCCAGCCCCGCCTCTGAGAAAGCGTTCGACATGGCGTGCGACAATTTGCGTGCAGGCGCCCATGCGGGTTCCCGCTCCGATTTCTTCCGTTTATGTCCGGGCGCTACCATTACAACGTTCAATCGGCGGGGCCCGCGCGCAGATGTTGTTTCAGCCGCTGCCCACCATAAAATCTCGCAGCACGACGGCATCATTGTGGGCCTCGTCGCGGGCCGAGAATACCAGCGTGATCGGTCCTTGCCGCGCAAGGGTTCTGAGCCGATCGATTTGCTCCGACTGTTGCTGCAACTCCTTCAGATAGCGGCGGCGGAACTCGTGCCAGCGTGCCGGGTCGTGTCCGAACCATTTCCGAAGCGCTGTACTCGGGGCAAGCTCTTTCATCCATTCATCGATTGCCGCGTCCGCCTTCTTGATGCCGCGCGGCCACAGCCGGTCGATCAACACGCGCTTGCCGTCGCCGGCCGCGGGCCGATCATAGGCGCGTTTTAGCCTGATACTGGCAGCCGCAATCTTCCCGGCCAAGCTATTCACTCCCAATGTGCCTACGTGCCGCCGGTCGGTCCTGGACCTGATACTCCGACCCCACAGATGAATCGAGTATGGCAAGGGCGCGTCACAAAGCCGCGAAAACAGCCGGGGTATTTCGAGTTGATAGCGCAGATATCTGCGATTAGCGTTGGCGCGACACGAAAAACAAAGGGTCGCGCCTACTGCGCCTGTGCGTCAGCGTCGTGCTCGATCCGGTGGGAGGTGCGCATGTGGGCGAAATTTTTCGGCCTTGTGGGCGTCGTGCTCGCAGTGCTCTTCTCCGCTGGTGTCCGCGCCCAGGAACCGAAGAGCGGCGGAATACTCAAGATGTATCACCGGGAGAATCCGGCGAGCCTCTCCATCCACGAGGAGGCGACCTATTCCACCAATGTGCCGGCCATGCCGATATTCAACAACGTCATAATCTATGACCAGCACAAGCCACAGAACACCATCGACGGCATCGTTCCGGAGTTGGCCACGAGCTGGTCGTGGAACGACGATAAGACCGCGCTGACTTTCAAGATCCGTGAAGGCGTGAAGTGGCACGACGGCAAGCCATTCACCGGCAAGGACGTGAAGTGCACGTTCGACATGGTGATGGGCAAATCGCAGAACAAGTTTCGCAAGAATCCCCGCAAGGACTGGTACGAGAACGTCGCGGACATCGTGACCGACGGCGATTTCCAGGTGACCTTCCGTCTCAAGCGCCCGCAGCCGTCGTTGCTCGCCATGCTGGCCTCAGGTTATTCGCCAGTCTATCCCTGTCACGTCCCGCCGGCGCAGATGCGCACCCATCCGATCGGCACCGGTCCCTTCAAGTTCGTCGAGATGAAGCAGAACGTGTCGATCAGGCTCACGCGCAATCCCGACTATTGGAAGAAGGGCCTGCCCTATCTCGACGGCATCGAATTCACCATCGTGCCCAACCGTTCGACGGCGGCTCTCGGCTTCGTTGCGGGGCGGTTCGACATGACCTTCCCGGGCGAAGTGACACCCGCGCTGCTCAAGGATATCCGTTCGCAGGCTCCGAACGCTGACTGTGAGATGGTGAGTACCAACATCAATACCAATCTGATCATCAACCGCGACAAGCCGCCGCTCGACAACCCTGATATCAGGCGCGCATTGGCACTTGCGCTCGGGCGGGGCGCCTTTATCGACGCGCTGTTCCAGGGGGAGGGCGACGTCGGGGGTGCGCTGCTGCCGCCGCCGGCCGGCGTGTGGGGTCTGCCCACCGACATTCTCGAGACAATCCCAGGCTATGGGCGTGACGTCGCGAAGAACCGCGTCGAGGCTCGCGCGATCATGCAGAAGCTCGGCTATGGGCCGGAAAAGCGGCTCAGGCTCAACGTTTCGACGCGCAACCTCCCTATCTATCGCGACCCCGCAGTTCTCCTCATCGATCAGCTCAAGGACATCTATATCGACGGGGAGCTCGATGTGGTCGAGAGCGGGATCTGGTTCGCACGGCTCGCCCGCCACGACTATTCGATCGGGCTCAACCTTACCGGCAACGGCATCGACGACCCCGACCAGACATTCTACGAGAACTACGCCTGCGGCTCGGAACGCAACTACACTCAGTATTGCAACAACGATCTTGAAAAGCTGTTCGACAAGCAATCCGCCGAAACCGATATCGCGAAACGCAAGAAGCTCGTCTGGGAGATAGACAAGAAACTCCAGGAGGACGTGGCACGGCCGATCCTCTATCACACTCACGAGGCGAACTGCTGGCAGCCCTATGTGAAGAACGTTACCGTGATGGTGAACAGCAGCTACAACGGATTCCGCTACGAGGACCTGTGGCTGGACAAGTAGGTTCAGCGCGACGGCTCGTTCTCCGATGACGTGACATGGTATTGGGGCGCACATTCCGTCGAAATTGGAACTTCCCATTCAAATTGGATGGCACGCGGCTGCTCTACCCCTCGACGGGAGCGATGACCGAGCGAAGCAAGGGCGAGTGAGATGGGTGCCTACCTGATCAGGCGCTTCTTCCTGATGCTGCTCACGCTGTTCGGCATCTCCGTGGTGATATTTGTGCTGCTGCGGATTGTCCCCGGAGACATCGCGGATATCCTGTTCGCCGCCGCCGGCATGATCGATCCCGCGGAGAAGGCGCAGATCCAGAAGGAGATCGGCCTCGACCAGCCCCTCGTCTTGCAATATGCGCAATGGATCGGCGGACTGCTCCACGGCGACCTGGGCTATTCCTATGTCTCCGAGAAGCCGGCCCTTGAGGAAATCGCGCCGCGGATTCCGATTTCCGCGAAGCTTGCCGGGCTCGCCCTCCTCTTTGCGGTCTCCTTCGGCATTCCGCTCGGCGTCATCAGCGCGGTCCGCCAGAACACGCTTCTCGACTACGTGCTGCGCGTGGTGAGTCTGAGCGGCCTCTCGCTCCCATCGTTCTGGCTCGGGCTCCTCATTCTCATCGTGTTTGTCCGCTATCTGGGTTGGATCCCGATCTATGCCGAGCCGCCGGCGAGCGCCTGGGACGCGTTCGTCCTGTACAGCATCCCCGCCGCCGCTGTCGGCTTCCGCTCTTCCGCACTGATGATGCGGCTCACGCGCTCGTCCATGCTCGAAGTGCTGCGCCAGGACTACATCCG
>Ga0209465_10000160_pt1 | contig 31973 bp, 26 predicted proteins | sample PanSoiPlot1MoBio_FD_188321 | JGI IMG/M metagenome (GOLD analysis project Ga0209465, IMG submission 188321) | Tropical forest soil microbial communities from Panama analyzed to predict greenhouse gas emissions - Panama Soil Plot 1 MoBio (SPAdes)... | ecosystem: Environmental > Terrestrial > Soil...
CCAGCGCTGCAATGAGAGCATCCGCGAAGGAGCCCAGACTTTCTTTGAAAGTAATCATCGCGGTGAACACCTGCTGTTCGTTCTCGACGACGAGAACATCGGCTTGCAGCGAGCGTTCTATGAACGCCGCGATGTGGCGGTCGGAAACGGCGTAGGTACGCTCGAGGACCCACACGGTTTCCGCCATGGCAACGACACTGATGAAGCCGGGATTGTCCGGTGTCAGCCGCTCCTCGATCCACGCGGTCGCCTTTGCAGATTGCACCGGATCATCTTGCGTGATGTAGCGGACCAGGACGTTGGTATCTAATCCAATCATCGCCGTCGGCCGCGCGGCACACCCTCGTTAGCGCCGGCGACCACAGCCTCATCCATCTCCTCGATCGTGACCGCGGACCGCCGGTGCTCAATCATTCCCCGCAACGCCGCCACGGGCAGCTTCGGCAGGAGAACGACGCTGCCGTCCGGGTGCAGGAAAAATTTCACCCGGTCGCCCGGCTTCAAGCGAAGATGCTCCCGAACCGCCTTTGGGATCGTGGCTTGGCCTTTTCTGGTGATTGCGGACTCCACGGAGGACCCCATTACATTTCGCAAAATGTAATACCCGCCCATGTTTGAGGCGTCAAGCAGTGGACGAGGGCACCGGGCGCTAGCTCTCGGGCGGCTTCATGCGTCGCTCCCAATAAGCTACGGCGCCGCCTCCATGCGCTTGTCGGGCGCCGCCGCGGTTTGACTGATCGGGTTACGCCGTATCGGCAGGACCGGCGACAAGACCTCCACCAGCCGCGCTTCGAGGCTGCGCAACACCACGAAATCATTAAGGCGGGAATTCTCGAACGCCGCCAGCGCCGCGGCCGCGAGGAAGGGCAGGCTTTGCACGACCAGGACGCAGCCGAACAGGTTGATCTCCCGCACCCGCTCCCAGTTGGTGGCAAACACGATGACGGCGCCGAGAGCCAGCAAGCCCCCCAGAACCGCTTCCTCGAATGCCGGGAAGACGACGCGCCTGCGGGCGGCACCGCCCTTGGCAGTGCGCACAAAGGTCAGGTGGTCCTTGATGATGCCGTTGGCGACGGCACGCGCGACGGTCCATTGCATCGCCATCGCGGCCAACATGGCGCCCGCGGCCTGGAACGGAGGAATCGGCACGCGGCGGCGATAGAGCGCGACGAAATGCACGACCGAAATCACGAAAGTCGCGATGATCGGAAGCGTCAGCACCTTGTCGGGCACAGCGATTCCCGCAAATGCCACCACCGGCACCCAGATCAGGTTGAGGATCGCCACCAGCACGCCGACCGTCTCGGCACCCAGCCAATTGATCCAGCCGAATGCGAATTCGCGCTTCTGGTCGCCGGTCAATTCCGACGCGCCAGGCAGGAAACGGCGCCAATGTTTTTTGATGATCTGAAATCCGCCCGAAGCCCAGCGATCGCGCTGCTTCTTGTAGGCTTCGAACGTGTCCGGTAGCAGGCCGTAACCGTAACGCCGATTGGTATAATGAGCCTGCCACCCGAGCTCCAGGATGGTGAGACCGAGGTCGGTGTCCTCGCAGATGGTGTCGCAGGACCATCCGGCGGCGGCCTCGAGCGCGGTTCGGCGAATGAGGCACATGGTGCCGTGGACGATAATGGCATTGGCTTCATTACGCTGGACCATGCCGATATCGAAGAAGCCCGCATACTCGCCGTTCATCACATAATGGAGCGGACTGCGCTTGCCGTCGCGGTGATCCTGTGGCGCCTGCACCAGCCCGACCTTGGGATCGGCGAAGACCGGGACCAGATCGCTGAGCCAATCGGGTGTCACCGCATAATCGGCATCGATGATGCCGATTATCTCGGCGTCCGGCGAAGTCTGGGCCAGCGCCAGCCGCAGCGCGCCTGCCTTGTAGCCTTCGAGCTTGGGGATGTTGATGAATCGGAACCGCTCGCCGAGCGCGCGGCAGTGCTCCTCGACGGGCTGCCACATCGCCGGATCGGGCGTGTTGTTAACGATAAGGATGCATTCGAAGTTGGGATAAGCGAGCCGGGCCACTGCATCGAGGGTCGCCTTGAGCATCTCCGGCGGCTCGCGGCAGGCCGGGATGTGGATCGAAACCTTGGGGTGGGAGGGTGGCGCGCCAGCACCGCTCCCCCTCAACAGTCGCGCCGGCGAACGGCCGAACAGAATGCAGGCGATCTCCTCAATCCGCCCAAGCGCGATCAAAACCAGGGGGATCAGCAGCACGGTGCCAAGCGCGAGCGCGAAGGCTGCACCGGCCACGAAGTAATGGCTCACCCAATAATCAAACAACGTTGCCGCCCAGGCGCCGACCGCATGGGCCGCGGACGCCAGCAAAAAGATCTGAACGAACGTGGCTCCCGCGATGCCGAGGACCGGAAGCGACAACAAGACGCCGACCGCAACCGCAACGGCCGCGATCTTCCAATTATCCATGTCGATGATCGGGCCGGACCAGGCAAATTTGGGCTGGCGGGTTTGATTGTCGAACAGCCCCCAGTAGGCGCCGACGCTGCCCTCGATGGTCTTCCAGGGCTGGTCGTAGGCTTCGATGAGGTTGTAGTCGATGCCGAGCGCATCGGCGCGGGCGACGAACCCCCGCATGATGCCGGCCTGTTCGAACTTGCCCGGAATGGCCGCGCCGCGATTATAGCCGCTGCTCGGCCACCCGAACTCCGCTATGACGATATGCTTGCCCGGAAAGGTCCTGCGCAGCAAATCGTAAACGCGCACCGCCTCATTGACTGCGCCCTCGGCCGGTATGCGACCCCAATAGGGCAGTACGTGCGCGGCGATGAAATCGACTTTGGAAATCAGCTTTTCGGCAACGAGCCCGCCGTCCTTGTCGGTTTCCAGGAGCTCGCTGTAGATTTCGCCGGTTGAAATCGGTACCGCACCGGCAACCTCGCGTTTTACCCGCTTGACGACTTCGGCGAGTTGGTCGGCCGTCATATCGCGGCGGAACAGCGTTTCGTTGCCCACCATGATGCCGTTGACGTTGCGGTTCTTGCGCAGCAGATCGAGCGCGGAAACGACCTCCCGGATATTGCGGCTCTTGCACGAGACGTCGAGCAGGTCGCTCATCTCCTGCTCGAAGCGGTTCTTGCAGGAAGGATCGAAGTCCGGACGCAGCTCTCCTTCGCCACGTTTCTCGCTCTTGTCGAGCCATATGCCGAGCGTGACTTTGAGGCCGAATTCTGCGGCAATCTTTGGCACCTGCTCGACGCCGCCGGTCGACGAATACAGCCGGATCGCGCGTGTATAAGGTGCGATCGCCTTCAGGTCAGCGCGGATGCGCGCCTCGGGCGGACGGCTGCCTTCAAAATCCGGATGAGTGCCAGTGGTGAACGGCGAATATGAAACGCTGTTCAGGACTCCCTCGAAATTGGGAGCTGTGGCTTGGGTTTGCCGAACAGCCCAAGCGCCAGCGTGCAGGCACGCCACGAGCGCGACCACGACAGCGACGGAGCGCATGGAACGCTAGACCAGATGGGGGCGATGAGTTGGAGACCGGGGCCTGTCCCCTAGGCACGGTCGCGGGGGCTTGCCGCGATGCAACAGATAACAGAGCATCGCGCGAATTCAAGTATTCAGATGACATGGCGTTTTGAGGGCGAGCTAACTGCGACAATATATACCAAGTGCAAATATTAAAACGCGTGACCGGCTATTTCGTTCCGGGTTTTTCCGCAGCCGCTGCCGGCGCGGTCGCAGTGACGGGCGGAAGGGCGGGATTGAGCCAGCAGGAATGGACGCGGGAGTTGAAGGCATCGGCCGCCTTCTGGTCCTTCTGGTCGATGTTGCCCTGCCGGACGACGCAACGGAAGCTGATCTGAACATGCTCGCCCGGGCAGCCGAACCGATCATACAATTCGAGGTGACGGAACGCGGTGTCGAGATCGTCTTTCCACATCAGGCCGACGGCGCGCTCGCCAAGCCAGACACACTCGCCTCGGGCAGCCGGACCGGACATGACGCGGCTCGCCTCGGCGACCTCGTCGGTCCGCGCCGTGCCATCCTTGGTTTCTCCCTTGCCGTGCTCGGCCGGCTTTTGCTCCCCATTCTGGGCGTGGAGGGAGGCGAGGGGAGCGGCTACGAGTGTCGCTGAGCCCAGGAGGACTGCAAGGAAACGCCAGATTACACGGAACATGGTCGCACGATCGGTTTTCCGTCGAAGCTGACGGGGACAAGAATACAGGGGCAATAATTCTCTGCAGGCACCCGGCTCGGCATGTGAGACTAACGCCCCAAATCTTCCTGTCGTCAATGGCCGAAGTTGCGGATTTTGTCCAGCCGTGTAGCGCGATGATTGATCTCGTCGCCCCGGACGTTATGTCGCCCGCGGCGGATTGCGCCACGGCGCGCCGATGCTATGAGTCCGCCGGGAACGTTCTCGCTGTGTCGGGTTTGCAACAGAGAAATGGCAGGTCGTTTCGGATCGTCCAAATTCAGACCGTCCAAATCTGACACCCCTGTAACGTCCTGCGGGATCGCCATGCGAAAACTGGTTGCCTTGTTTCTCCTCGCCGCGGCGGCGGTCGCGTTGGCATGGTGGTGGCTCGGCCGGCCGCTGGCCGCGCCGGCAGCGGCGGCCGATCCCGGCCGCATTCAATGCGTTTCCTATGCGCCGTTTCGCGGCGGCCAGACTCCACTCATCGCCGCAACCCATGCGGAAGCCGCGCAGATCGAAGAGGATCTTGCAAAACTCGTGCGCCTCACCGGATGCGTGCGCACCTATGCGACCGACAACGGCCTCGACCAGGTGCCGGGGATTGCTCAGCGCCTTGGCCTGAAGGTGCTTCAGGGCCTGTGGCTCGATCGCGACCGGCAGAAGAACCGTATCCAGATCGATACCGCGATAGCGCTCGCCAAACGCTATCCGGATACGATTATCGGAATCGTGGTCGGCAACGAGGTGCTGTTGCGCGGCGAGCTCGCAGCAAGCGACATCGGAACCGTGTTGCATGAGGTTAAATCGGCGACGGGGATGCCGGTGACCTATGCCGACGTCTGGGAATTCTGGCTGCGTAACCGCGAGCTCGCCGCGGCGGTCGATTTCGTCACCATCCACATCCTGCCCTACTGGGAGGATTTTCCGATTGCAGCCGACATCGCGGCCGCTCACGTGGACGATATCCGCAGCCGCGTCGCGGCAGTCTTTCCGGGCAAGGAGATACTGATCGGAGAAGTAGGGTGGCCGAGCGCCGGACGCATGCGCGAGGGCGCCTTGCCGTCGCCTTCTAACCAGGCTCACGTCCTGGAGGAAGTGATGGCGCGGGCGCGGGCCAAGAACTACCGGGTCAATCTGATCGAGGCCTTCGACCAGCCCTGGAAGCGGCACCTTGAAGGCACGGTCGGCGGGTATTGGGGCCTGTTGGGCAGCAGTGTTCGAGAACCGAAGTTTGCCTGGGGAGAACCGGTCTCCGATCATCCGCTTTGGCCCTGGCAACTGGCGTTTGGGCTGGCCATGCTGGTTGCGGTATTCGCGGCCGCGATCAGGTCCGGCGGCGGGACAATCTCAAAGGCTCCTGGGCGCGTACTGGTGGGCGTTGCGGTCATCGGGCTCGTGGCCGGCATCACGGCGCCGTGGGGGCTCGAGAATGTGATAATCGAGAGTTTCGGCCTGGGCGGCTGGCTGCGCGCCGCGGCGTTCGCGGCAGTGGCGCTCGCGGCGCCGATCGCCGCCGCCACGGCGCTTGCCGCAAACGAGACGATCCCGGCCTTCGCCCGCGTGCTGGGGCGATCGCAGGACCGTCCCGCATCAGTTATCGCCCGGGCGAGCGGGCTTGTGCTCGTCGCCACCACCATCCTGGCGATCCAGACCGCGCTGGGCCTGGTGTTCGATCCGCGGTATCGGGATTTCACCGACGCGCAACTCTCCGCCGCAGTGGTTCCGCTGGCGGTCGCCGTCGCGCTTGGCGTCAAGCGCGCCGGCCCTCGTGCCCGGGCCGAAACCATCGCCGCCGTTACCTCGGCGGCGTCCGCGGTCTACATCGTTCTCAACGAAGGTTTCGCCAACTGGCAGGCGCTATGGTTCGGGGCTGTTCTGATCGTGCTGGCCGTCACGCTTGATCGACTACCGGACGCGCAAAGCTCATGATCAGGAGCGCTGCTGCCAGGCCTGACAGACCGGCGTTGTGAAGCACGATACCCAACGCGCTCGCGGCGAGGCCGATCGTGAATAGTGGCAGTGTCGGCCGGATCAAGGTGAGTACTGCCGCGCCGAGGCTGACCCAGCCGAACACTTCATGTTCAAACAAGGCCGACACAATGGTACGGCTCAAGCACTGCCATGTTCTGAGCCCGCCATCGCAGGCAAGGCCGATCTGTGTCTGCTCTATCACCAGATAGCGCAGATATATCGCGCAGCCGAGCGAGACGAAGCCGATCGTGATGATCCAGTTGAGCGAGGCCGCCGAGGGCCGAAACAACCGGCGTTCCGGGTGCGCATGATCGGGTGCGGGATCGAACATCAGGGTCTTTGTTGCGCTTCACCTGGCGAAACGCAAGACGCGCACCGGTACATCGGTGATCTCGATTTTCGACTTTTCCCGGTAATAGCCGAAAACCTAGCAGAAGCCGCCCCAATTCGCGTAGTAAGGGCCGGTAGATGACCACGAGAACTTGTCTCATCGTCGTGCTCGCCGCGGGCGAAGGTACCCGCATGCGCAATTCTCGGCCCAAAGTGCTGCACGCGATCGGCGGGCGCAGCCTGATCGCCCATGTCCTTACCGTTGCCGGGACGATCGGTGCGCGTGCGGCTGTGGTGGTAGGTCCCGGGCAAGAGACGGTGGTGGAGGCCGCCAAGGTGGTGATGCCAGAAGCGGAATTCTACCTCCAGCACGAGCGGCGCGGCACAGCGCATGCGGTCTTGACCGCTAAGGCGGCTCTGGCGCAGGGCGCTGACGATATAGTGGTCGTTTTCGCGGATACACCTTTGATCACGCCGCAAACAATCGTGCGGCTGCGCGGCGCGCTCGCAGCCGGCGCCGGAATCGCCGTGCTGGGTTTTCGCCCGGCCGACCCAACTGGGTATGGGCGCCTGATCACCGATGCGGGGGGCAGGCTGCTCGCCATCCGGGAAGAGAAGGATGCGAGCCCTGTCGAGCGCGCCATCGGCCTGTGTAATGCCGGGCTGATGGCGTTGGCGGGCGACGTCGCGCTTGCCATCCTTCAACAGATCCGCGCTGACAATGCCAAGCACGAGTTTTATCTGACCGATGCGATCGCGGTCGCGCATGTCATGGGGATAGAGATGATGGCATTGGAAACCGAGGAAGACGAGGTGCGTGGCGTGAATACACAAGGTCAACTGGCCGAGGCCGACGCCGTGCTACAGCGCCGCCTGCGGGCGGCCGCCCATGAGGCGGGAGTCACCATGGTCGCGCCCGACACCGTCTATCTGTGCGCCGACACCAAGCTCGGCCGTGACGTCATCATCGAACCTTACGTGGTGTTTGGCCCCGGCGTAACGGTCGAGGACGGGGCGCTGATCCGCTCGTTTTCCCATCTCGAAGGCGCCCATGTGGGGCGCGGGGCGCGGGTTGGACCGTTTGCACGATTGCGGCCCGGCTAATCTGGATGCCGACGTGAGGGCGGCAGCCTCTCTTCTTCCTCCCTCGAGCGGAGGGTTGGCGTGAGGTAGGGAGGTTATGGCTCCGCAGTGCCCCACTCTCTGGGCCACTCCCCATAAGGGGATAGGAGCGCGACCCGATGCCGTAAACGGCTGAAGTAATTTGTGACAATTCACGTGCCGGAAATTCTTTATGTTCCCAGGTTAAGGCATCGTCCGGACGGCTGCCTCTGCAAGGATATCCAAGCGCATGTGTGGCATCATTGCCATTTTGGGAACCGCGCCGGTTGCACTCGACATGGTCGAAGCACTCAAGCGCCTCGAATATCGCGGCTATGATTCTGCCGGCGTTGCCACGCTGGAGCAGGGCCAGCTGACCCGCCGGCGCGCCGAAGGTAAGCTCAAGAATCTGGAAAAGCGCCTCGCCGAGGAGCCCCTCAAAGGCGTGAGCGGTATCGGCCATACCCGCTGGGCAACCCATGGACGGCCCACCGAGACCAACGCCCATCCTCACGCCACCGACCGGGTTGCGGTCGTGCACAACGGCATCATCGAGAACTTCGCGGAGTTGCGCGCAGAACTCGAGGGCCGCGGCGCCAGCTTCGCGACCGAAACCGATACCGAGGTGATCGCCCATCTGGTCACCGACGAGATGAGCAAGGGTGCGGATCCGATCGACGCGGTCACCGCCGCGCTGCCGCGCCTGCGAGGGGCTTTCGCTCTCGCCTTTCTATTCTCCGGCGAAGACGACCTCGTGATCGGCGCCCGCCGCGGCTCGCCGCTCGCGATCGGCTATGGCGACGGGGCAATGTATCTCGGCTCGGACGCGATTGCGCTGGCGCCGTTCACCAGCTCGATTGCCTATCTGGAGGACGGCGACTGCGCCGTCGTGCGGCGCGGCAGCGCCCTGATCCACGACGCCGCCGGCAAGGCCATGACGCGGCCGATGATCCGCTCCAACGCCTCGGCCTTCCTGCTCGACAAGGGCAATCACCGCCACTTCATGGCGAAGGAAATTCACGAGCAGCCCGAGGTGGTCGGCCATACCCTCGCGCACTATGTCAACTTCGCCAAGGGACGGATCGCGTTGCCGGAGGTGCTGCCGTTCGATTTCCGCGATATTGGCCATATTTCGATCTCGGCCTGCGGCACCGCCTATTACGCGGGGCTGATCGGCAAATACTGGTTCGAGCGCTTTGCGCGCCTGCCGGTCGAGATCGACGTGGCGTCGGAGTTCCGTTACCGCGACGCGCCGTTTGCGCCCGGCGACCTCGCGCTGTTCGTGTCGCAGTCAGGCGAGACGGCCGACACGCTGGCCACGTTGCGCCATGCCCGCGAGCACAAGCAGCACATCGTATCGATCGTCAACGTGGCAACCTCGACGATTGCGCGCGAGAGCGCCGTGGTGATGCCGACCCTGGCCGGGCCGGAAATCGGCGTCGCCTCCACCAAGGCGTTCACCTGCCAGCTCACGGTGCTGGCGTGCCTGGCCATCGCGGCCGGCCGCGCCCGCGGCGTGCTCAGCGAAGAAGAGGAGGAAAAGCTCGTGGGCGCCCTTATCAAGACGCCCCGCCACATGGCCGAGGCGCTCGCCCTGGAGCCGCACATCGAGCGGCTTGCGCGGGACCTCGCAAAATGCCGCGATGTGCTCTACCTCGGCCGGGGCACCAGCTTTCCGCTGGCGCTCGAAGGCGCGCTCAAGCTTAAGGAAATCTCCTATATCCATGCCGAGGGTTATGCGGCCGGCGAGCTCAAGCACGGCCCCATCGCGTTAATCGACGAGACCATGCCGGTGGTGGTGATTGCCCCCTATGATCGGGTATTCGAAAAGACGGTATCAAACATGCAGGAGGTAGCAGCGCGGGGCGGCCGAATTATCCTGATCACCGATCCAAAGGGAGCGCGCGAAGCGACGATCAATTCCCTCGTCACAATGACGGTCCCGGAAGTGCCCTCCACCGTGACGCCACTCGTCTACGCTATACCGGTGCAGCTGATCGCCTACCATACCGCCGTCATCATGGGCACCGACGTGGACCAGCCACGCAATCTCGCAAAATCCGTCACGGTGGAGTAGGGGCATCACCCTCCTGGAGGGCAGCGCAATCGCATTTGACGCCGCGGCCTTCACCTCTCCCCGCTTGCGGCTGTGAGGGCCGGAGGAGGGGGAGAAGAGGTGCCGCGCCAAATGTTATTGCGTTGCCCTTCAGTAGGAGGTAGCCGCATCCTATATGCGATCGGCCGAACGGCGGGCCGCGCGTAGAAGCCACAGATGCGAGAGTGGCGCGGCATCGGCTGGATGTCCTATAATCGCAACCTGGAAGAGCGATCCGAGCGTTCACCTGCAGCAAAGTAACGTATCTATGAGTTCAGCCGACGACCCCGGGACAGCGCCGGAGGCCCCGCCCGCTAAGCCGCCTGTCCATCAGACCGGCATCGGCGCCCGCATCCGCAATTATTTCCTCACTGGCCTGGTGGTGGCCGGGCCGCTTGCCATCACCGTATGGCTCACCTGGTCATTCATTACCTGGGTCGATGATCTGGTGCGGCCGTTCATTCCGGTGGCCTACCGTCCGGAAACCTATCTGCCTGGAAAAATCCCTGGCAGCGGTCTCATCATCGCATTCGTGGCGCTGACGCTGCTTGGCTTTCTCACCGCCAATCTCGTTGGCCGCAAACTGGTCGAGGCTGGCGAGCACCTGCTGGACCGCATGCCGCTGGTGCGCTCGATCTACAAGGGCTTGAAGCAGGTGTTCGAGACCCTGTTCTCGGAATCCGGCTCAAGCTTTCGCACGGTCGGCCTGATCGAATTTCCGGCGCCCGGCATGTGGTCGCTGGTATTCTTATCGCAGCGGCCGAGCAATGAGATCGTGGCGCGCCTGCCGAGCCGGGAGCAATACGTCTCGGTGTTCATGCCATGCACCCCGAATCCCACCACGGGATTCTTTTTCTACGTCGCACGGAGCGCCATCATCGAACTGGACATCCCTGTCGAGGCCGCCGCCAAGCTCATCATGTCGGCCGGGCTTATTCAGCCGGGCACCGGCGATGGTTCAAAGAAGCTGGCTGCACTCGCAGAGGCGGCGAGGATCGCGAGGGCCGCAACCAGCATAGAGGTGCCACAATTAAGCGAGAGGGCGACGGAGAAATCGCCCTGACCCGCGCAGGGAAGTTGCCGGCCGCCAGTCACGGCCGACTCCGGGCTGCTCCTCCTGCGCCGACTCCCCCAGCACCGACACCTCCCGCACCGAAGCCTACGCCTCCTGCACCGACCCCTCCCGCGCGAGGCGAGGCGCGGAATTCATCTGCGCGGGCCCCAAAGGCGTCAGCGAACCCGACGTCGCGGTCAACGCTGCGTGGTGGTTGTCGGCCCGGGTCACCGGCTGCGGTGGCGGGGTCGCCTGTCGCCGTGCCCGACTGATTCGCGCCATGACCGGGCACATTCGTTCCCGCACCGGGCGCATGCCGCAGCGCCGCGCCTGACGGGGGCTGCGCCGTCGCCGAAGGGGCATGGTTATGGGCCTGTCGCCGCTTTGGTCGGAAATCGCAATGTGGTCCATTGCTTTGGAAAGCCGGAAACGGAGTAGACGTGTTTTTGGGAACCACCGGCCGCGGTACGCAGCGCGGGTCGCTGTACGCGCGCGGCTGAATGTCCAGATCGCAATTGGGATCGCACTCCGCTGCCGCAACAGGCCGCGCTTCAACCCAGACGACGGCTAATAGTGCTGCGGCAAAAAACCTTGCTACGTTACGCTGCCACATTGGCACTGCCACGGCGCCAATATCCATGACGACACCCCCGAACTCTGCTCACAGTCCCTGCGAGGAACGTATACAGCCTTGGCTACTTTGTATACCCGTGGCTATCTTAACGGGAAGGGGCTCACGGAGAACGCTTCCGCGGTTGCACATGACGGCGAGCCACGCTCCGCGGTTTCAGTGGGCGCGACCACCACGTCAGACCAGAAATTGGCCACCGGCCGCTCGACACTGCTGAACGCATACGCTGTCTCGACGTGCGCAGGTAACCGGCCCAAACCACCGCTGAATGTCCGCGCTCGCCGCCGCCGCCGTAGCCCGCATGAAGAGACGGCGCTTGCGCGGTCTCGCAATCCGGGACAGCCTCTCCCGGTGTCGCGGCGAGTTAGAAAATCCTGCCCCGGATTGCGAGACCGCGCAAGCGCCAGCGCTCCATCCGGGCCACCCGTAAGCCAGCTACATAAGCCAGTTACACGGCCCATCGCAGCGCCAGCACCAGGATGGCAATCGCCGCGATCCACGATCCGGCGATGCGTGTTGCAATGCTGTGCCACGGGCGGAACAGCACGGACGCAGTTGCCCCAATCACCGCCAGCGCCGCGATGCCGCCGCATAGCGTGCCGACAAGCATCAGCACTGCCTCGCGCAGCGCGATGACATCGGGTGGAGAATCGAACCCGAGAGCGGCGCCGGCCACGAGCGCCACCGGCGCTGTGAGCCAAACCGGTGCTGACATTCCCGTCGCTGCGATCAATCCACACAGCCCGGCCATCGCGACCAGAACATCGTTCGCAGGCGTTTCCCCGATGCCCCACGCAATCGCGCCAAGGCCGCCGGCAAGGCCGGAGGCGAACGCCGCCAGCGTTGGCAGTTGCACGAACACATCACGGCCGGCTATGAGACCCAGGCCGAGCAACGACATGAAATGCGCTGGCGCCAGCACCGGATACAGCAATCCGCGGACAAAGCCCTCCACGCCCGCAAATGGAGTCATCATCCCTCCGAGCCTGACTGTGTCACTGGTACGCGCCCGATGTGGCGTCGCCAACCTGCTCCAACCCACTCACTATGGCAATTCGGCGCGCAGAAAAAGTACGCCGGCGCCGGCGATAGCGGCTCCCGCGAGCCGCACCGCAACGCGGCCGGCCGGCCAGCGCGTCGCGAGGCCAAGACTGATGCCGCACAGGTGGAGGAGTCCAGTCGCCATCACAAAACCGGCCGAAAACGCGATCGCATCGGCGCCGGGCGGCAGTTCAGCGCCGTGGGCATGGCCGTGGAAGATCGCGAAAGCCGACCGCGATCGCCACCATCAATTCGAGCACCATCGCGGAGATCGCAATGCCGACCTCGACCCGCGGCACCGGCACGGCGGCGATCCCCAATACGCCGCCGAACGCCATCACCCGTGGAAACGCAACAGGAAGAAGCCATATCGCCGGTGGCGCCAGCACCGCGCCCCAGAGGCCGACCGCCACCATCGCGGCAACATGATCGGGCCCGAACAACGGGTGACCGAAGCCCCCCGCAAAGCCGCCCGCGATGTCGCCGCCCCCATGGGCGCTCGCTGACACCGCAAAGAAAGCCGACAGGAGCAGCGTCATCGCGATGGCTGCAGTCCGTTTCAACGACGTGGAATTGTTGCGCCGTGCAGCGCGCCGCTCCGGCTTGCCGCTTCGTCTATTTCGCGAGATCGCTATCGGCGTTGACGGCAGCGGCAGCATAGAGATAGCGCAGCAGGTTGACCTTATCGTCGCGTGGCAAGTCGAGCACGGCTTGGTAGAATGCAATCACCAGCGCGCAATAAGGTTGAAACTCTAAAGGGTCAAGCTTGTCGCGCCCCAGCAATTCATTCTTGACCGGCAGCCGGCGAAGGCTGGCGAACACTGTTTCGAGATATGGTCGCGCCTGGTCCGCACTGGGCGGTGCGATGGTGGCGTTACGATTGGCCCCCGCAACGCGCTCCAGTACCGACATGTCGCGAACGAACTGAGTGGGAAATTCCTTAGCGAGATTGCTCATCAGCTTTGCGCCTTTGCTTTCATCACTCAGGGCAACGCAACTTTCCGGACCGGAAGATTGCAAAGCCTGCATATAGGCGAGATAGACGTCGGTAATTTCGAGCAGCACGTCGCCGGATGATATGGCAATCAGGCTTTTCACGCTCTTGCGCAGTGCAGCGCGGGCGATCGAAAGGATTTCATCGTCCTTCGCATTTACAGCGCTATCGGCATAACGTTTTTTGAAACGCTCGAACGACAGGGGATCGTTGCGCTGGAGCGCCACAATTGCCGGCAGATTGGCAACGGATGCAGGCAAGTCAGCCCCCGAAGCCAGAACCGGCGATATTGGTGCCGCAGTGGCAGATTTCAGCGGCTTCGGTTCCGTCACCTGCCGCGGGGCCGACAACATCCGGCCGCCAGCCCACAACAGCAGGATGGCGCATAACGCGATCGTCACACGTTTGCAAAACCGCCGGAACCGCCCGGAGGATGGCGTCTTGTCGGCCATTGCGCGGCCCGCGTGCTGATGTCGTTCAACATCATGGCGGATCATATCGAGATCGACGGCTCTCGGTATTTCTGCGCGTCCAATCCGGGATGACATCCCCCCACCCTTCCCTCCCCCGCCAGCGGGGGAGGGAAGGGTGGGGGCGCGGCCCCGGGTCGCCTGCACGGCGAGCATTCCCCATTCGTCCTCGAAGGTGTCCGTTCGGTCCCGACCCCGCTGTTGCGAGCGATCCCCTGCGGTGTTCTGGTCGAGTGCCAGCCGCAGGCTGGACCACTCAGTGTCATCGGCAGTGGATTCGGGGGCGAGTGGCGTCTCGTTCAACAGCCCCGGCACCTGTCGGGCCGGGTGCCATTTTTGCCACCCCCGCCGCCAAACATCAGTTTCAGTCGTAATGACGCCATTGGCTGCCGCCTTGGCGAGCGTCGCAAATGTAAAAGGTCCGTGGCGCTTGCCGTTGAGCAAAACAAACCAACGTTGATCACCCAAATGCGTACTCATACCCGCAACGCGTCCCCACCCACGCTCGACCGTCATGCGGCGCATGCGTTGGCATGAAACGCCGCCAAAAATAAGTCTCCTCGTTGCGGCTTGAGACCGAACGCAACAAAACTTCTTGCCGTTACGCGATCTGTACCGGAAATTGCTCCCACGCAAAAGCCGACACGCGGCTCGGCACGTGCGGAATCATTGCCGAGCCGCGCGCCTCCCGCTGGCTATTCAATTGATGCATCAATCATCTGCGGTCACGCCGCTTTGGCACGTTCTGCGAGCGCGACAAGTCGGCGCAGGATCGCGGTGGTACCTTTGAGTCGATCTTCGGACTCATCCCAGTCGGCGAACAGCACGAGCTTCATGTCGGGTCGCACCTTGGCGTCCCGACCTTGCTGGCGGATGAACGCGATCAGCCCTTCCGGATTGGCAAAACGGTCGTCCCGGAACGAAATCACGGCGCCTTTCGGCCCGGCCTCGATCTTTGCCACGTTGGCGCGTCGGCACAGCGCCTTGACCACCACTGTGGCGAGAAGGTGCCTCACCTCGCCGGGCAGCGGCCCGAAGCGATCCGCCATCTCGGCCCCGAACGCATCGATGTCGCGCTCGTCCTCGAGGTCGGCAAGCCGCCGGTAGAGACTCAAGCGCACGGACAGATCAGCCACATAATCATCCGGGATGAGCACCGGCGTCCCGATGGTAATCTGTGGCGACCAGCGATCGGCGACCGGCTCGGCAAGGCCCGCCTTGAGGCTCGCCACCGCCTCTTCGAGCATCTGCTGGTAGAGTTCGAAACCGACTTCCTTGATGTGGCCGGATTGCTCCTCGCCGAGCAGATTGCCGGCGCCGCGGATATCGAGGTCGTGGGAAGCAAGTTGAAACCCCGCCCCCAGCGTGTCGAGGGACTGCAACACTTTGAGACGGCGCTCCGCCTGTGCGGTGAGCTTGCGCCCTACTGGCAGCGTCATCAGCGCATAGGCGCGCGTCTTCGAGCGTCCGACGCGGCCGCGCAGCTGATAGAGCTGGGCGAGGCCGAACATATCGGCGCGATGGACGATCAGAGTATTGGCGGTCGGGATGTCGAGACCGGATTCGATAATGGTGGTGGACAGCAGCACGTCGTATTTGCCGTCATAGAAGGCCGACATGACGTCTTCGAGCACGGTCGACGGCATCTGGCCGTGGGCGACGGCAACGCGCGCCTCAGGTAACTGTTTGTCGAGAAACTCCTTGGCGTCGGCAAGGTTCTCGATACGTGGGCAGACGTAGAACGACTGGCCGCCGCGATAGCGCTCGCGCAGCAACGCTTCCCGCACGATCAACGGATCAAACGGCGATACCGAGGTTCGCACGGCCAGGCGGTCGACCGGCGGCGAGGCGATGATCGAGAGCTCACGAACGCCGGTAAGCGCCAGCTGCAAGGTCCGCGGGATCGGAGTTGCCGTCAGCGTTAACACGTGCACCTCGGCCCGCAGGGCCTTGAGCCGTTCCTTATGGGCAACGCCGAAATGCTGCTCCTCGTCCACCACCAGGAGCCCGAGATCGCGGAACTTGATGGTTTTGCCGAGCAGTGCATGGGTGCCAATGACGATGTCGATCGTACCGCTGGCAAGCCCCTCCCTGACCTTGGCGAGCTCCGCGTTGCCGACCAGACGCGACGCCTGGGCGACCTGAACTGGAAGTCCGCGAAAGCGTTCAGAGAACGTCTTGAAATGCTGGCGGGCCAGGAGTGTCGTCGGCACCACCACTGCAACCTGCTTGCCGGCCAAGGCCGTGACAAATGCGGCGCGCAGTGCCACTTCGGTCTTGCCGAAGCCGACATCGCCACAGATGAGCCGGTCCATCGGCCGACCCGAAGCAAGATCGTCGAGTACTGCGTCAATGGCGGCGCGCTGGTCGTCCGTCTCATCGTAAGGAAAGCCGGCGCAGAATTCGTCGTAGAGGCCCTGCGCGGCGGTGAGCCGCGGCGCTTCACGGAGATGACGTTCGGCCGCGATCTTGATGAGCTCGCCAGCCATCTCGCGGATGCGGCTCTTCATCCGCGCTTTGCGGGCCTGCCAGGCAGCGCCGCCGAGTCGATCCAGGTCGACCGCAACTTCCTCAGAGCCGTAGCGAGATAACAGCTCGACATTTTCGACCGGCAGAAACAGCTTGTCGTTGCCGGCATAGTGGATTTCGAGACAATCATGGGGCGCGCCCGCGGCCTGAATGGTCTTCAGGCCGATAAAGCGGCCGATGCCATGGTCCACATGGACGACGAGGTCACCTGCGGAGAGCGCTGAAATCTCGGCAATAAAATTCTCAGCTCGTTTCGATCCGCGCCGTGGTCGCACCAGGCGGTCGCCCAGAATGTCCTGCTCGCCGATAACCGCGAGATCGTCGGTCTCGAATCCGGACTCCAGGCCGAGCACCGCAAGCGCGATCTCATGTGCCGGTCGCGCCAGCGCTTCCTGCCAGGTCTGCACGTTGATGAGATTGTGGAGCGTGTGGTCGGCCAGCACGTGGCTCATGCGGTCGCGCGCGCCATCGCTCCACAGCGCAATCACTACGCGCTTGCGGGCCGAGAGCAGCGCATTCACGTGATCCTTCACGGCGTCGAACACGTTTCCTTCAGGTTGTGCCCGCTCGGGCGCAAAGTTGCGGCCTTGCCGCGTAGCGGCGTCGATGACCGCCGCCACGCCGTCCGGTGCGGCGAACGGAACCAGACGAACGAGCTTGCGGGCATCAAGGCGATCCCGCCACTCCGTCTCGCCGAGATAGAGACGATCCGGCGGCAGCGGCTTGTAGAGAAGACCGGAGCCTTTTTCGGCGCCGTGTGCGAGGTCCTGCTGGCGTGCGTCGTAATAATCTGCGATCTGGGTGAAGCGCTCGTGGGCCGCATCTTCGGCCAGCGGCTCGACCGCAATTGCCGTGCCCGGCAGATAGTCGAACAGCGTATCAAGGCCGTCGTGGAATAGCGGCAGCCAATGCTCCATACCGGGATAGCGTCGCCCTTCGCTCACCGCCTCGTACAGCAGGTCGTCCGGCGTCGCAGCTCCGAAGATTTGCACATAGCCGGTGCGGAAGCGACGAATGGTTTCCGTGGTGAGCTGGAATTCCGCCACCGGAACGAGATTGAGGGCGTGCAATTGATCGGTGCTGCGCTGGGTCTCGGGATCAAAGGTGCGGATCGATTCGAGCGTGTCGCCAAAAAAATCAAGTCGCACCGGATCGTGCACGCCAGGGGGGAACAAGTCGATGATACCGCCGCGCACCGCGTATTCGCCGGCTTCGCGCACGGTCGAGGCGCGCGTGAAACCGTTGAGCTCCAGCCAGCGCACGATGCCGTCCATGGCGAGCACATTGCCGGGCGCGGCCGACAACGCCTGCCCTGACACGAGGCCGCGCGCGGGCACGCGCTGGACCGCGGAATTGACAGTGGCCAGCAGCACGGAGGGCCTGGGTTGAGGTCCCGCCTGTCCCTTGAGATGGGCCAGCCGCGACAGCGCCGTCATACGCTGGGCGACGATGCCCGGATGCGGCGAGGCGCGGTCATAGGGCTGGCAATCCCAGGCCGGAAATTCCAACACGCCGATATCGGGCGCAAAGAACGCCAGCGCGCGGGAGAGCTGCGCCATCCGGCTGCCGTCGCGACAAATGATCAGCAGACTGGTCGATGGTGCGTTGGGCTGGGCGGCGATTGCGCGCGCAAGATCGGCGAGCACCAGTCCCTCGGCGCCGTCGGCGACGCGCGCGAGTGTCAGCGGCCGGCCCGATTCCAAGAGATCAGCAGGGGACTGCGCCTTGATGCGCGCATTATTCATTCGGTCTGCCTCAACGCATGGAAATCCCGCAAGCGTCGGAACACCGCAAGATCGTAGTCGTCCGGAACCGGCCGGCTGCCGGTGAGCCAGGCATAAAGCTCAGGGTCCGGCACGTCGGCGAGCCGCTCCAGTTCGGTGATTTCCGCCTCTGTCAAATCGCTGACCGCCGCATCGGCGAAGCGTCCCATGATCAGATCCATCTCCCGCGTGCCACGATGCCATGACCGATACAATAATCGCCGCCGCCGCTCATCGAGCCCCGCGCTCGATCGTACCGTCCCGGTCATCCCAACTCCTCTGGAGGCACCAACCGTGCGAGCAGTTGAGCGCCAAAAGCCCGGACGGTGCCGAGCGGTGCTCATATAGCGAGCAGAGGCGGTATTGTCAGGTGGTTGCATGCAACGGTGATGTTTTTCGGCGCGAAGCGTCGCCCTTCTTGGTCACCAGCATTGCCATAGCCGCGCGCTGCAACCATTGCGCTAGGATTTGTGACAGCTTATCATGGCCCCCAACTGCACGCGTGTCATCGTCTTCGCAAAGACCTCCGAAATGCTCAGTCGATCCAATCTGCGACCGCTGCACAATTTTCCGCTGATCCATACCCACAGTCCGGAGGAATTCCGGCAGACGCTTGTCAACCAGTTTGGAGCGCTCGGGTTCGATATCAGCCCCGAGGCGCAGGGATTCGAGATCAGCAGAAGCTATCTGCGGCTCGAGAGCGTCGATCTCGTATTTGGCGCCTGTTCCGCGGCCTACCGGGTCCGCTTCCCAGCTGTGCCACTTATCAAGCAGCATTTTGCTCTGCAGATGGCGGGCCGGACGACATTCAGCGGCAACCAGTTCGCTATCAACCCGAACGAGTCGTCCGTCATCCCGGCCGGTGTCGAGATGACACATGAGTATCAAGCCGGCTTTGAGCAGTTCATCTTACGCGTTAAAGCTTGCGCGTTGCAGGCCAAGCTCAGTGCCGTGATCGGAATACCGATTGCCCGAAATATCGAATTCGCCCGCCGCTCAAGCTTCGAAAATCCTGCGCTTCGGCGCTTGCGACGGATGCTCGAATTCATGGTGAGCGAACTCGACTGTGACGACGGCAAAGTGCCGGCAGCGGCACTCGTCGAGTTCGAACAGATGTTGCTGGTAGGCTTCCTGACCGCCAATCGGCATAATTTCAGCGATGTGCTGGAACGCGAACAGCCGCACCCCGCACCCTGGCAGGTTCGCCTCGTCGAGGAATATATCGTGGCCAACTGGAACCGCCCAATCACCGTCGAGGCGCTTGCGGCTGCTGCGGGCGCAAGCACCCGCAGCATATTCAAGGCCTTCAGAGACTCGCGCAACCGCTCGCCAATGGCCTTTGTCAAGAGCGTCCGACTGCAGCATGCCCGGCGCATGCTTCAGCAGCCGGACAGCACAACAACGGTTGTTTCGACTGCATTCGCGTGTGGCTTCCTGAATCCGGGCCATTTTGCCCGGGATTATCGCCTTGCGTTTGGAGAATTGCCGTCGGCGACGCTGGGAGCCGCCAGATGCAGGCGGAATTGAGGATCTATTCCGCCTTGGCTCCGGATGCTTTGACCACCTTGCCCCACTTCTCGGTTTCAACCACCAGCATCTGACGGAAATCGGTCGGCGAGCCTGTCAGGACTGTCGCGCCAAGATCGGTGATCCTCGCCCTTATTTTCGGATCGGCTAAGCCCGCGTTGATCTCGCGGTTAAGCTTGTCGACGATCTCGACCGGCGTGTTTATCGGCACGCCCGCACCATACCAGGAATCCGCCGCGTATCCGGGAACGAACTCGTTCACGGTCGGAAGATCCGGCAGTGCGGGAAATCGCTCCAGCGTGGTCACGCCCAGTCCCCTCAGGCTGCCGCTGCGGACATGTCCGATCGAGGCCGGTAAGGGATCGATCATGAGTTGGACCTGGCCTGCCAGCATGTCGATCAACGCCGGCGCCGAGCCGCGATAAGGCACGTGCACCATGTTGACGCCGGTCATTATCTTGAGGAGCTCGGCGGCGACATGTTGCGGCGTGCCATTGCCGGCGGAGGCGTAATTGATCTTGCCCGGGTTTGCCTTGGCATACGCAATCAGCTCTGGAACCGTCCTCACCGGCACTGACGGATGCACCTCCATGACCAGGGGCGTGCGGGCGAAGCTCGCGATGGGCGCGATGTCGCGCAGAAATACGAAATTGAGCTTTTGATAGAGAGTGGCATTTATCGCGTTCGGAGACCCCACCAGCAGCATGGTGTAACCGTCCGGCGGCGAATTGATCACCGCTTCTGCCCCGACATTGCCGCCAGCGCCCGAACGGTTCTCGACCAGAAACTGCTGCCCGAGCCGCTCCGACAGCCACTGCCCGATCAACCGGGCCATGGTGTCCTGTTGGCCGCCGGCCGGGAAGCCGACCACGAAACGTACCGGCCGCGTCGGGTAATCGAGCGCCAGTGAGGATCGTGGCAGGACCGATGCGGCGGCAACGCCCGCGAATTGCAGGAAACGGCGGCGCGGAATTTCTTTCATGGCCCCCTCTCTCGGTGCGTAGGATGGGTTGAGCGAAGCGAAACCCATCAGCGGTCGTTCCTGGCAGCAGGTCCGTTGATGGGTTTCGCTTCGCTCAACCCATCCTACAATCGCGGCTCACGCCACCGCCACTTGCTGTGTCGTCGGTCCGTCGCCTTCGAGGGTCGTGCGGCGCATGTCGCGCACCTCGCCCGTATCCCTGTAGCGGCGGGCCCGATGCATGGTCTGACGGTTATCCCACATCACGAGATCATATTGCCGCCAGGAGTGAGCGTGGACGAATTGACGCTGAGTCGCGTGCTCGACGAGATCACGAACGAAAGCAAGCGCTTCGGGCACCGGCCAGCCAACGATGCCGCCGATGTGGGACGACAGGAACAGCGACTTGCGACCGGTCGCCGGATTGGTCCGCACCAGGCGTTGGCGCACCGGCGCGAACTTCACGCGTTCCTCGGCGGTGAAATCCGTGAAGCCGAGTTGGCTGCGTGAGAACAGCAGCGAGTGCTCGGTGATCAGATCTTCGATCTCCGCCCTGGTCTCGGAATCAAGCGCATCGTAGGCAGCACGCATGTCGGCAAACTCGGTATTGCCGCCGGCCGACGGAACGATGCGAGCGGACAGCAGGGAATATTTCGCCGGCACGGCCTTAAAGGATGAATCCGAATGCCACAGCCGATTGCCGAGATTGAAGGCGCGCCGCCGATCATCCCGCGCCAGCATGTTGCTGTGCTGATCGAGATTCGAAATGTCGCTCATTTCGATGGTGAGCCGGCGCTGATCGAGCCGCGTCACGTTGTTTGCCTTGTTGAGTTCGATCCTGCCGAGGCTTTTGGTGAAGGCGATCTGCTGTTCATTCGACAGCGGCTGATCGTGAAACACCAGCACGGCGTACCGATCCATAGCAGAATGGATCATCGCCACCGCGGTCGCATCGAGCGGCACGCGCAGATCGATGCCTTCAACCTCGGCGGCGAATTCATGTCCGATCGGGGTGAACCGCATGGACATCTCCCGGTCTCTTCTCCCTCTCCGACTCGGCGAGGGTCGGGTTGGGGTCCTTTCCACGGCACCGACTCGCGGTGCGCGCTCCCACCCTGCCGTCCCCCCGCAAGCGGGGGAGGGATGACTCAATGCGCCAGCGGGTCGGGCCGCAGCTGGAAATGCACCACCAGCGGACTCGACAGCGTTTCCGGGGTCTTGCCGGGGGCGCCGGGGGCCGGGGCGTCGATGCCTTCGATGTGCATCGGAGTGCGGTTGCCCGAAGTCACCCACAGCCCGCGACCCTTCCAGCCGGCGCTGGGGTCATCGATGCGGCCGTCGAGGCCCTTGGCAAAGAAACCCATCGGGTACGACACACGCAGCTCGATCACCCGGCCGTTGACCAGCGCATGGAGCGAGTCCGATTGATTGCCTGTGGCAATCGGCACATCGGCGCCGAGGCCGAAGATGTTGTGCTGGTCGACCCAGGTGTAATAGGGATTCTCCTCCGCGCCCGGGTCGCCCTGGAATCCCGGCCCCGGGATGGGATAAAAGTCAAAGCCTTCAGGGCATTTCTCGCCAAGCTCCGCGCCGGGCCCGTTGAGCGGACCTTTGCACTTGCGCCGGTCGAAGCTCGCGATGTGGCCGGAGTCGAGCGGCATCCACACCACGCCGTTGCGGTCGATGTCGCTGCCGCGAATGCCGAAGCCCGGCAGCGGAATTTTGTAGATTTCCGCCAGTGCAGTGTCCGGCGGGTTCGATCCAGGCGCCACGCGCAGGATGTAGCCCGGGTGGGTGAGGTTCGAACCCCAGATCGAGCCGTCGGCCGGGCTATAGGCGATCCCGTACATGGCGAACGGAATGCGCGTGTCTTTGCTGTAATCGACGGGCTTGCCGGGCTCGTTATAGCCCTCGTCGCGCTTGCCATTGCCGTTGGTGTCCACGATCATCGCGGTCCAGCCCTGCGACTTCGCGGCATCGCCGGTCTCCCAATAGAGATTGGTGTTGATCCAACCCACCACGGCGCGCTCGCCCTGGGTGTTGTTACTGAGCCACAGCGTGTTGTTGGCGTCCTCGGCAAAATTCAGGTGATGGGTGCCGAAGCACGTGTCGATGTGCGAGAACTTTTTCGTGTTCGGATCCCACACGGTGACCTGGCGAGCATTCTGTACGAACCCGGTTTGCGGCCCGGCCAGCGGGTAGAGCTGCGCCGAGCGCGTCGGCGAATCCTTCTTGCAGTAATCCGGCGGGTCCTTCGGGGAGCGGACCTGTGCCGTGTAATAGACCCGGCCGTCCTGGTCCATCATGGGATTATGCGCATTAACCTGGGAGTCCCACACCTGCTCCATGCCGAAATAGGCCGATGGGGCGAGCACCTGGTTGTTCAGCGCGGAGCTCGGGGTGTTTTTGGGGTCGGCGACCGGCACTTTCATGGTGGTCTTGATGTTCTTCACCGGATCGAGCACCGGCAGGTTGTTGGTGGAAAGCTCCGCCGCGCCGTAGATCAGCCCATAGCCGTTCACCGTCGGCTTGCGCCGGTCGGTGAGCGTGAGGTCGTGGAGATAATGCTTGGGATCCGACCAGTCACGCACCGTGACGACGATGTTGCGCTCGACGCCGACCGGGCGGGGCGGCGTCGCGCTCGGAATTTCTCCCGCTTTGATGCGGTCGGTCCAGTCGGCAAGCGCCGCGAGATGGCCGCCGTCGGGCGCCATCAACCCGGCCATGAAGCGCACCATGTCGCGGCCGGCAGGACCGGACTGCAGCCGGCGCGCCCACGCCGCAATAGAAGAATCGAAATGCCCGAAAGCCTCCGGAATGTTGCGCGTGGCGTAGTTGCCGAGCTGGTGGCAGTTGCCGCAGCCGTTGGTCTTGACCGTGTTTAGCCATAGGTCCTGGGCCTTGAAGGTGACCGGGATGCCGTTGCCGTCGGCGCCCGTGCCTGGGAATTTGCTCTTGTCCGGCACCCGGATCATGGAGGCCCAATAGATCGCGGGATAGTATTGTGCCGCCGCCGCGAGGCTCGGCGCGATCACGGCCGTGAGGCTGAGGGTCTTACCGGGCTCCGTGGTGACCTTGGGGGAATCGACGAGACCATAGCCGCGCACCCACACCCGGTAGGTCGCCTTCGGCAAATCCGGGATCACGAAACGGCCGCGTTCGTCTGTCACCGCCATCTTGGCAAAGCGCGTCCCGAGTTCGGTCGTCTCGGCCACCACCCACACGCCCGCTTCCGGCCCCATGCGGCTGGCGACGATGCCGCCGATATCGTCGTCGTCGATGGCAGGAGCGGCGAGGGGCGCGGCTTGCTGGGCGCGCGCTTCGATCGGCACGCCTGCTGCCAGCATCGCAAGACCAAGCGCAGTTCCGGCCAAGAATGCTTGTTTGATGGTCATCTCTGCTCTCCTCCGGCGGCCGGTTTGGCACCGGCAGAAAAATGCTCGATTGGCTCCCGTCGTGGTCCCGGCGACCGGGCGCCGCGCGATGCCGTCACCGTCAGTATAGTCGAGCGTTATTCGGATGCACTTGGAATCCGTTGCGGAAAGGCTACAAACGGGGCGAATGCGTTGCAGACGGCGCTGCAACTTCACGACGCAAGAACGGGCTGGAGGAAGCATGTGTAGATGGGGCCTGCTTATCGGGTTCAAGACAAATAAAACGCGAGCCAGAGCCTTCGTGGCTGGTGACGGCGGAGCCTTCACCTCTCCCCGCTTGCGGGGAGAGGTCGGCGCGCTTGCGCGCCGGGTGAGGGGCCCTCTCCACCAGTCAGAACTTGGGGAGAAGCCCCCTCACCCCGACCCTCTCCCCGCAAGCGGGGAGAGGGAGCAGAAAGCCCACAGACCCGTTATCCTGGCGTTAGCGGCGTTCGCCCTCGCCAGCTTCGCTGCCGGCGCCGCATACGCGGAAGGGGATGCCGAAAAAGGCAAAGCGGCTTTCGTGCGGCAATGCCTGATCTGCCACACCAACGACAAGGGCGGCGAGAACCGGTTTGGCCCCAACCTGTTCGGCATCATCGGCCGGAAAGCCGGTACTGTCCCGGGCTACGCCTACACCAATGCGTTCAAGACTCGCGCCAATTGGGAGTGGACCGAGGACGCCATCGGCGGGTGGATGATGTTTCCCTCCACCATGGTCCCCGGCACCGCCATGGGCGTTTTCCAGGGCATCGCCGAAAAGGATCGCGATGATCTGGTGGCGTACCTGGCGACATTGAAGTAGCGGCCGTAGGATGGGTTGAGCGATAGCGAAACCCATCATCAAACCTGCGGCATATGCGTCGTCAACGCGCCACGGCGCGTCGGTCGATGGGTTTCGCTTCGCTCAACCCATCCTACAGGCCGGGGGTGGCACGTTCGCGCGTCTTCCGCATTCGAACGATGCGCGATCGACCCGCGCCGACAGGTGCCTTCTCGTTGTGACCCCGATCCGGATCGAGCGGCACGCGCGTAGATCCGTTGAATGCGCGGGTAAATTTATCGAGCAGCTGAAGAAAGAGCGTCCGCTCGCTTGGTGTGAAGGCGGAGAGCACGCGCGCCCGGGCTTTGCGCGCCGGCTCCGCAAGCCGGGAGAGCAGCCTTTCGCCGGATTTTGTAAGTCGCAGGCTGTGCCGGCGCCGGTCGCGAGCGTCAATGGAACGCGCCACCAGGCCATCGTCTTCCAGCTTCTTGAGCACCATTCCGGTTGTCGAACGATCAAGACCCAACAGATTGGCGACGGAAATCTGGTCGACACCGGGCCGGTGCTTGAGGACGAACAAAATGCCGTACTGCCTGTTGGTCACCCCGAGTTTTCCGGTTTCTTCGATGAACAGCGACACCGCAATCTGGTGCACGCGGCGGATCATGAAACCCGGACGCCGATAAAGTTCTTCCAGCGGATTGTTGTCGGATGCTGTCATTATCCGATGTCGTGACCCTGGCAGTTTCATTCCTTTCAGTGTCATGCCCCGCGAAAGCAGGGCACCCAGTAACCCCAGATTCGCATTTCAATTGAGATTCCCCGGGGTTACTGGATCACCCCCTTTCCGCGGGCGACGACAGTGGTCGAACACTTCAGCCAATCTGATGGGATTGGAGCATCAATCAAGTTATAACGTTGGAGGGGTGGCACACGTGGTGTCGTCCCATAGCGCCTGCTGTAGGGGCGACCCTTGTGGTCGCCCCATTGGTCGCATGCGGCAATAGGGCGACCACAAGGGTCGCCCCTACATTATCCCTCCGTCGGCAGGAGTCCATCGACAGAGGTCGACGCCGTCTCATCATCGTCGGCGCGCGTTATTGCCAAGCCCGGTTGTCGACCGTGTTCTCGTAGGTGGCGCCGGGCGAAACCAGGCCCCAACCGAGCGTCCACTGATAATTGTCGTTGAACCGATCGCGCGTGTAGGGCGTCGGCGGAGCATTCAGCAGCCGCGACAGCTTGAGGTCCTTGAGTTCGATCAGGCCAGCTGCTTCCTCGAGCAGATAATGGGCGTACTTTTCCGGGTTGCGGTTGATGGCGGCGGCAGCTCGCGCCTCGGCCCGGAACATCTTGGCGAGCGTTGGGCCGTCCAACTCGTCGCCCGCCGCTTCGCTGCGGGTCGAGTGGGATTCGATCAGAACGCGACATCCCTGCTTTTCGGCGACGCTGATCCAGGGCTCCTGCAGGTTCACGGCCTTGACCTTGCCCGCCCGCAGAGCCTCCAGTCGTTCACGATGGGTACCGGCGAACTCCCATTTGATCTCGTCACGCTTCACGAAGCCTTCCATCATTTTAAGCATCGTGAAATGAGAGCCGTTGAACGGGCTCACCGCGATCGGCGTATTTTTCAATTGCTCCGGCTCGTATATGTCGAACGTGGGGTCGGTAACGATGGCAAAGCTCGACATCGCCGAGCCGAGCGCGACGATCTTGGCGGGGCGATGCCCGGTGTCGACGATGGACTCGACCGCGCGCTTCATGATGCCCCACTCGCACATACGAAACTGATCGCACTGGCCCTCTTCGTAGGACGATTCCAGCGTGCGCGTGAAGATGTCGTCGCGCAGCGCCCGGTGATCGGATGCATGCTGGCCGGAACCGGGCGTCTTGAGGATCTCGACATCCAGCCCCTCGTCACGAAAGAAACCTTCGTCGCGGGCGACGAGCAGGGGCAGGTCGTGGATCGCATTCATCATCGATGATCTTACCTTTTGGAGTTCGCCTGCGGGGGCATTCATGGCCGTCTCCTCTGTAGTGACGTTTCTGAAGTCCGTACTTTACCAATCGTCAGACGTCTGTCAAATCTGCGGCTGCTGTCTGCTCCCTCTCCCCGCTTGCGGGGAGAGGGTCGGGGTGAGGGGGCCTTTCCACAAGCTTAGACTCGCGGAGAGGCCCCCTCACCCGGAATGAGCGCGAAAGACGCGCTCATTCCGACCTCTCCCCGCAAGCGGGGAGAGGTAAACAGGCCCTGCAATGTCACCTACACGCCGCAGCCCATACGGTTCCAGACGCGGCGTCGGACACTTGCCGTGTCGTAATCCGATGACGGCATGGTAAAGTGGCGCCGCTAAAAAGGGGCTGCAGATCAAAGCGTCGTCGACCTTGAGTCAAGACTGCGAGGGCAACGTCATGAACATATTGCGTGTAGCGTTACTGGCATTGGCGGTCGGGCTGAGTAGTGTCCTGCCGGCGATCTCGCAAGGCGCCAATACCGCCGCCCCTGCCGCGCCATCTGCGGAGGCGATCGCGGTGGCGAAGGAGCTGATGGCTCTGGTGTCAGGCGACATGATTGCCGATCTCACCGGAAAGATGGTCGCCCAGACGTGGCCGACGCTAGAGCAATCGCTGCGAGTCAAATATCCGAAACTCGACGCCGCAACCAGCGCCGATCTTCGCGCCGAATTCGAAAAGCAGATCGCCGCCAACATCGCCGAATCCATGAATGATGCGCCCGCGATCTATGCGCGCTATCTGTCGGTGCCGGAAATGCGGGACATCGAGGCCTTTTATCGCACCCCGACCGGCGCCAAGGCGCTTAAGCTGATGCCGCAGATCACGGCAGAGGTGATGGGACAGTTTCTTCCCCGCATGCAAGGCATGATGGACCGCGTCAACACCGCGCTCACTGCCGTTCTGCAGAAGCATGGGTACACCAATAAGTAATCAGCGTCTGCGAGCACTGACGCGGTGCGTGAAGCATGCGTCAGCGAAGGTTGAGCTACAGCGGGGGGCGGCCTGTGAGGTATTTTCGCTACAGCTTCATTGTCATTCTGTACCTTGGGGCGATTTCACCTGTCATCGCGGACCGTCAGAAAGTTGCCGGCATCGAGATCGACTATCCTGAAGCATTCGAACGGATAACGGCCGGTGCCGAGCTAGAGAGACTGCGACGCATACGGAGCCAGTATGGTTGGCCAGCAACTTCACTCGCACTCTACAACGCATTTATTCCGACAGGGATGCGCCTGACGCTGGCTTCTGGCGCAATTGAGATTGCCAGGATCGGTTTCGAATCCACGGAACCGGTCGACCTCGATGCCCTCGCCCGCGGGATGATTGCAGGTCAAGCGTCACCGTCGCAAAAAAAATACGTTACGACCCAATCGATTTCAGCCGTTCAGGTTACCGGGCACGAAGGTCGCCGATTGTCGCTCGAAATCGAGGTCAAGGGCTTGAAGGGCGCCTTTGAGGCCCTTTTGATCCAGGACACGGGTCGCCATATTGTGTGGACCGTCGGAATCGTTTTCTTCCGCCGGTTACTAGCAAAAATGTTCGAAGGCGGCGATCAGAGCTTTCGAAAGGCTTTGTTGGACAGCGTTCGCGTCATTGAGCCCGGCGGGGCCTCGCTCCAGTGATCATTGCGGATACGCTCCAGCTTCTTGCGCTATCGCAACACGTGGATGACGTCTGGAAAGTTCCCAACCGATGCCACCGGCTTGGGCGACGGCCGAGCCTCTTGTGCCATCTACCTTTCGTACCCTCTCCGGCGCATATATCCGGTCATGCGGCCGAGTCTTCTCAATCCCCTGTTCGCCTCCGTTACCGCACTTGCGGGCATCGCCGGCAAAACCGAGAAGCTTTACGGCAAGCTGACCGGGCGCGACGCCGACGCGCGGGTGATCGACCTTCTTTTTCATCTGCCTACCGGCGCCGTCGACCGGCGCCATCAGCCGAAACTTCGCGATGTGGTGCCCGGCAGCGTCGTCACCGTCGCGGTTGATGTCGAGCGCTACCGTCCGCCCCCGCCTGGCCGCGCACGCGCGCCCTTTCTGGTCTATGCGTCGGACGACACCGGCACCCTCACCATCACATATTTTTCGATGCGCAAGGAGCAGATCGAAAAGATGCTGCCGCGCGGCAGCCGGCGCTATGTGTCCGGCACCGTAACATCCTATGACGGCATGCTGCAGATGACACATCCCGACCGCGTCGTCGATGCCGCGGGATTCGCCGCCATGGCGCTGGTCGATCCGGTCTATCCGCTGACCGAAGGGCTCTCGCAGAACATGCTGCGTCGGGCCATCGCGGCGGCGCTCAACAAATTGCCGGCGCTGCCGGAGTGGCTTGATCCCTCGCATCGGGCTCACGCCAGTTGGCCGGAGTTCGCCGACGCGCTCACCAAGCTGCACCGGCCATCGGATCCGCCCGATGTGGCGCTCGACGGCAAGGCATGGACGCGGCTCGCCTACGACGAACTGCTGGCAAGCCAGCTCGCGCTCGCGCTGATACGCGCCCATCTGCGCCGCCCGAGCGGACGGCGGGGGGCTGCTCCCTCCCCCCAATCGAAATCGGCTGTTGCCGATTTCGATCACTCTGTCAGTGGGCCGAAACCCGCGTATACACGGTTTCGGCTGGGGGAGGGTCGGGGTGGGGGGTCGGGGGTTAATGCAACCGCGGTGCCCCACCCATCGACCCCCACCCCCGACCCTCCCCCACAAGGGGGAGGGGAGAGCGAGCCGTCGCTCCAAGCAAAACTTACCGCCGCCGTGCCCTTCAGGCTCACTGCGAGCCAGAAGGCTGCCATCGCCGACATTGCGCGCGATCTTGCCCGGCCCGAGCGGATGTTGCGCCTGTTGCAGGGCGACGTTGGCGCGGGAAAGACTGTGGTGGCGTTGTTTGCCTGCGCGGCGGCGATTGCGGCCGGCGGACAGGCGGCCGTGATGGCTCCGACCGAAATTCTCGCCCGCCAGCACCTCAAGACGATCACGCCGCTGGCCGAGGCCGCTGGCATCCGCGTCGCCATTGTCACGGGCCGCGAGCGCGGCCGCGAGCGCATGGCTCTGCTGGCGCGGCTCGCGCAAGGCGACATCGATCTCCTGATCGGCACGCACGCGCTCTATTCCGATGACGTTGTGTTCCGCGACCTCGCGCTGGCGGTGGTCGACGAACAGCATCGCTTCGGCGTTCACCAGCGCCTCGCACTGGCCGCCAAGGGCAAGGCGGTCGACCTCCTGGTGATGACTGCGACTCCGATCCCGCGCACGCTGGTGCTCACCTATTTCGGCGACATGGACATTTCGGAGCTGCGCGACAAGCCGGCCGGCCGCCAGCCCATCGATACCCGCACCATCCCGCTCGATCGTCTCGACGAGGTGATCGCCGCTGTCGGCCGCGCCATCCGGGACGGCCGGCAGATCTACTGGGTGTGCCCGCTGGTCGATGAATCCGAGAACACCGATCTCGCCGCCGCGCAGGCCCGTCACGCCGAGCTGGTGCAGCTGTTTGGCAACGCCGTCGATCTCGTGCATGGGCGCATGAGGGGCGCTGACAAGGACGCCGCCATGGCGCGTTTCGCGGCGGGCGAAACGCGCATCCTCATCGCCACCACGGTGATCGAGGTCGGAGTCGACGTTCCGCAGGCGACCGTGATGGTGATCGAGCACGCCGATCGCTTCGGCCTCTCGCAGCTTCACCAGCTGCGCGGGCGCACCGGCCGCGGCCAAAACGCATCTTTGCGCTCCATCTGCATCCTGCTCTACCGAGCGCCGCTCGGCGAAACCGCCAGGGCACGGCTCGCCATCATGCGCGACACCGAGGACGGCTTCCGCATCGCCGAGGAGGATTTACGCCTGCGCGGCGAAGGCGATGTGCTCGGCACCCGCCAGAGCGGCTTACCGGGCTTCCGCATTGCGCAGTCCGCGACGCATCGCGACCTGATGATCGCGGCGCGCGACGATGCCGCATTGGCGCTGGCGCGCGATCCGGGGCTCAAAAGCGAGCGCGGGCAAGCACTTCGCGTGTTGCTCTATCTGTTCGAGCGCGACGAGGCGGTGCGACTCGTCGGGGCGGGGTGATGGGGCAGCGGGCAGGCGCCGCGGTTGCTGACTAAGCTTCGCTGGCATCCTCAAAATCGGCTTCAGTGAAACCGCTCAAGGCAGTGGTGAAGTGATGGCCGTTTATGACTAAGACATGAGATCTCTCTGGCGCTGCGTAAGCCAATACTTGACCGGTCGGAACAGGGTCGTCTCGTATAGCGGACTTCGGTTCGATGCGCCCGAGGTCAGTTTTTATGGCTCTTGACACCATATGGTATAAATAGCCATTATAGACACGTAATGAAAGCTGAACTGCTCTTCCACCAGCGCGTCGATTATGACGACGGTGGGATTGTGGAAATGGTGATCTGGCGCGTTCCGGCTCCGGTCTCTCCATCGACCCACGGCCTGAAATATTCGCTGTTCTACGGCCGTCCGGGCATTCGCGAAGTTGGGTACGACAATGAGCGCGGTAAAGGCGATCATCGGCACTACCAGGGCGCCGAGACAGCCTATGCGTTCAGCAGCATCGAGCAACTGATGGCCGACTTCTGGTCTGACGTGCAGACCTTGCGAGGTGGTAAATGAGCAATGTGAAGATCACTGTCGGCGGTGCGATGGAAAAGGAGGCGGCGCGTCGGTTCATCGATGCCTGGCATCGCGCAGAGAGCGGTGAAACCTTCCGTGAGCGCCATTTGGCGTTCGAAAGCTGGGACACCCTCGCCCGCGTGTTGACTGGCAAGCGGATGGAGTTGTTACGCTATGTCCGCCGGCACGAAGTCACCAGCGTTCGCGCGCTGGCGAAGGCGCTCGGCCGCGACTACAGCAATGTCCACGCGGATGTCCAGGCCCTGACTGCCGCTGGACTTCTCGATGCCGCGGACGGCGGCTTTCGTGCAGATTACGATGCCATCGAAACCAAGATAGCGATATGACAAGCCGCCCGAATACAGCGGATCAAACCCGTCTGCTCTCCTCACTTTGATACGCGCTCGATCCGGCTTTGCCAGCCAAAACGCAGCCAAAACGCATCTTTGCGCTCCATCTGCATCCTGCTCTACCGCGCGCCGCTCGGCGAAACCGCCAGGGCGCGGCTCGCCATCATGCGCGAGACCGAGGAT
>Ga0209465_10000161_pt1 | contig 31838 bp, 36 predicted proteins | sample PanSoiPlot1MoBio_FD_188321 | JGI IMG/M metagenome (GOLD analysis project Ga0209465, IMG submission 188321) | Tropical forest soil microbial communities from Panama analyzed to predict greenhouse gas emissions - Panama Soil Plot 1 MoBio (SPAdes)... | ecosystem: Environmental > Terrestrial > Soil...
GTACACGCAGATGTATCCCGGTATGGCCAAGACGGCTCGCGACGAAGGCTTCGCGGAGGTCGCGGAGTGGTTCGAGACGCTCGCCAAGGCCGAGAAGTCACACGCCGGCCGCTTCGCCAAGGGCCTGAAGCAGATCGCGGGCAAGGATCCCTCCGAGGCGTTCTAGTCTCCTGCGCGGGGGCGAAGGCGGCGTCCCGGCACGGCCCTTCGCCCCCTCGAGGTCCGCATGACCCTCGACATTCGACAGCCAGAGTTCTGGAAGCTCGATGCCGTCGACGCCGAGTTGCGGCGCGTCTACGACATCTGCAGCGGCTGCCGGCGCTGTCTTCCCCTCTGCCCCTCCTTCAAGGTGATGTTCGACCGCCTCGACACCGAGGCGGTGGACGGTGACGTGGAGAAGCTGCCCGCCAAGGACGCGAAGGAGGTCGTGGACCTCTGCTACCAATGCAAGCTCTGTTATAACCACTGCCCGTACACCCCGCCCCATCGCTGGCAGGTGGACTTTCCCCGGCTCATGCTGCGAGCGCGCGCGGCGGAGGCGAGGGCCAAGGGTGTCACCCTCCAGGATCGGTTCCTCGGTAACACGGCGCTGGTGGGCCGCATCGGCAGTCTCACCGCGCCGCTGTCCAACTGGGCGACCACGCTCCCGCCCCATCGGGCGCTGATGCAGGCGGTGATCGGCATCCACAAGGATCGGCAGCTTCCCCCGTTCCATCGCGAAACCTTCTCCGCCTGGTTCGATCGCCGCCGGCCGTCGACCTTCGCGCCGCGGGCCCGAGTGGCTTTCTTCGCCACCTGCACCGTCGACTTCAACGATCCGGCCACGGGCAAGGCCGCGGTGGCCGTGCTGGAGCGGAACCGCGTCGACGTGTCGCTGCCCGCCCATCGCTGCTGCGGTATGCCCTATCTCGACGGTGGCGCGGTGAAAGAGGCGAAGGCTCTCATCCGCGACAACGTCAAGTTCCTCGGCGAGGCCGTGCGTCAGGGACGCGAGATCGTGGTCCCGGGCCCGACCTGCTCCTACATGCTCAAGCAGGAGTATCCCTGGCTGGACGGCTCGGAGGATGCCGCCCTCGTGGCCAGCCACACTCGCGATCTCTTCGAGTATCTGGGGGAGCTTCAAGCCGCGGGCACGCTCGACACGAGCTTTCCGAACCCGCCGGCCAAGGTGGCCTATCAGCTTCCCTGCCACCTCAAAGCGCAGAACATGGGGACCAAGTCCGCCGATCTGCTCAGGCTCACCGGGGCGACGGTGGAGACCATCGAGCGGTGCTCGGCGGTAGACGGCACCTGGGGCATGAAGAAGGAATACTTCGAGCTGTCCATGAAGCTGGCCGAGCCGCTCTTCAAGGACGTGCGCGCGGCGGAGGCGACGCGGGTGGCCACGGACTGCCCTCTCGCCGCCCTCCAGATCAAGCAGGGGACGGGCGTGGAGGCGCGCCACCCCATCCGCATCCTCGCCGAGGCGTACGGGCTCGATGAGGAGGGGGCATGACCCATCGGAAGATCGAGCGGAGCGACGTGCTCAACTTCTTCGAGTACGAGAAGGTGCGGGCGGAGATGCGGGCCAGGATCATCGAGCTGAAGCGGATCCGCCGCGTCACGGTGGGGCGGCATCTCTCGTTCGTGTTCGAGAATCGCGACACCGTCCTCTTCCAGATCCAGGAGATGTGCCGAGTCGAGCGCATCACCGACGAGGCCAAGATCCAGGACGAGATCGACGTCTACAACGCGCTCCTCCCCGCCCCGAACGAGCTCAGCGCCAGCCTCTTCATCGAGATCACCGAGAAGGAGGAGATCCAGCCCGTCCTCGATCGCTTCATGGGCATCGACCTCGGGCCGACGGTGTGGATGCAGGTAGGCAAGGAGTTTGCGGTGCCGGGGGCGTTCGAGCCCGGCCATTCCGACGAAGACAAGGGCAAGCTCTCCGCGGTCCACTTCGTCCGCTTCGCGTTCTCTCCGGAGGCCGCGCGGGCCTTCGCGGGCTCTCCCGTGTCCCTCGTGGTCGACCACCCGGCCGAGCGCGGGCGCGTCGAGCTGTCGCCCGAGACGAAGGCCCAGCTCCTCCTGGATCTCGCCGCCTGACAGACGAAGGCCGGACGAGGCGTCTGCCCCGCCCGGCCCTGGATGATTTCGCCGGCCCTTCCGCGGCTCAGCTGCTGCGCTTCATCACTTCGAAGAGCAGATAGTAGATCAGGGTGAGGATGAAGCCAGCCCACAGCGTGCCCTTGACGGTGGCGAGTGGCTTGGTCGTCGGCTTGCCCGGCGCCACCATGAGGGCGTTCAGCTCGATGAGGAGAAGAATGACGAGGGCGATGAGCCAGAAGGCGGCTCCCGAGCCGGGCATGGTGACGGGCATATGGCTTGCCGCCCCCATCATGAACAGCATGGGGATGGAGAGCAGGGTGTTCGTGCGCGAGGCGAGTCCCCCTCGGGCGCCTGCGGGCGCCGCCGCGGGGTTGGCGGGGCGTCCCGCCGCAGTGTCCACCGCGTTCTGGATGACGATCTTCTGCTTGGGATGAATCACGAACCAGACGTTGAACCACATGACGCTGCCGATGAGGCCGCCGAGGAAGATGATCCAGGTCTGAGGATCGGAGAAAGTGCGCTTGGGAATCCACCAGTAGCCGAGATACGTCCAGCCGGACAGGAACGTAATCATGGCGCCCCAGCGAAACCACCACATGGCGCGGGGAAGGAGCTTCTGCTGGGCGCCGCTGCGGACGGGCGCTTCCGTTTCGGCGAAGAAGGGAGTCTGGACGAAGTTGAAATAGTAGAGGAGGCCGATCCAGGTGATGCCTGACAGGAAGTGAATCCACCGCAGCAGGAACAGGAAGCCTGATTCGCTCATCAGTGCCATTGAACCCTCCTTTGGAGAGGACTGCGGTTCAGGCCCTACCTACCGTCACTCGTCGTCTTCGTCGTCGTCGAGGTCCTCGTCGTCCTCCTCCTCATCATCGTCGAGGTCGTCATCGTCTTCGTCGTCTAGCTCGTCGTCGTCGAGGTCGTCGTCCTCGTCGTCGTCCTCCTCCTCGTCGTCGTCCTCGTCGAGATCGTCGAGGTCGTCCAGATCCTCGTCCTCGTCGTCCTCGTCGTGCTCCTCCTCCTCGTCATCCTGCGCGAGCAGCACGACATCCTCGTCCTCGTTCCACGGCCGAGTGCCAAGCCACGTCATTTGGTGCTCCTCCGGACTATTCCCGCCGAAAATTTCAGCGACGGGAGTTATTGCTGATGGTCGTTGTCGGCCGGGATTATAGCAAAGCGATTTTCGTGTCAACCCGATTTTCGGAGGCAGAGCTCCGACGGGCGCGCGGGGGCACGGCGGGGTTCGAGCGGACGGCGGGTGGACGACGTGCGCCCTCGCGAGGGTGGCGGCGGCCGACCGACCTGAGCGCTCAATCGCCCGTCCACAATGGCCTGACCTCGATCCGACCGAAGCGGGCCATGGGATGCTTCGACGCGATCTCGATGGCCTCATCCAGTCCGGCGCACTCGAGCAAGTCGAATCCGGCAATCCATTCCTTCGTTTCCGCGAAGGGGCCGTCCGTGATGAGGAGGCGATTGCCGCGCACCCGGACCGTCTTCGCGGTGGCAAGACCGGCCAGACGGTGGCCGATGATTCGCCGACCACTCTTGTCGTTGGTGGAGACCCATTCCTCGATGTTGTCCAAGGCAGGATCGAAGGACTCGCCGGCGGGATCGGCGCAGACGAACATGATGTAGCGCATGGGAACTCCTTTCCCGGTGGTCGTCGTCTGTTAGTCGAACGGTCACGGGCGGAATCGACGACCGAGCCCACCGAGGGGCTCGGCGAGCTCGGGGAAGGCATGGCGCGCACGCTTCGGCGGGATCCCTGCACGACGAAGAACGATGACGGCGGGGTCGTCTATCTCACCGCGGAGTTCAAGGCACTCCGAGCGAAGCAACTCGCAACGCAAACCGGCAAGATCATCCCTTAAAGGGGTCAATTTCCGGTATCCTCGCTCAGGAAGCTGCTCCGGTTCGCTTGACTCCCGCCATCTAACCCTGTAACTTTCCTGCTCGGTCCACCGGCGCGGCGGCGTAGCTCAGGTGGCAGAGCAGGGGTCTCATAAGCCCCGTGTCGGAGGTTCGAGTCCTCCCGCCGCCACCATGTCCCCTCCTCAGATCGAGCAGACCCTACAGCTCAGCGGCCGGCGTAGCGCGAGGAGTGCTCCGCGTGCGCGCGCCAGTTGTCGACGTAGCGGGCGGCCAGCGCACGGTCCCGAACGACGAGCAGGTTCTCGGCGTTTTGCCGCTCCGCCGCCGTGGTGAAGTTGAAGGATCCGGTGATCACCGTCTCGCCGTCGATGACCATGACCTTGTTGTGGGCGATCGCGTGGGCGCCGTCGATCAGGGTGGCGATGCCCGCGTGGGCGAGGAAGTCCGCGGAGGAATACTTCGCGCCCGTCTCCCGGCGATCCAGGATCACCTGGACGTCGACGCCCCGGGCGTGGGCGAGGGCGAGGGCCCTGGCGATGGGCGCGGAGGTGAAGGAGTAGGCCTGCACGAGGACGCTCCTCCGGGCCGCATCGAGAGCCTCGACCACGGCCGCGGTCGCCCCGTGATTTGGCGAGAAATACACGTGCCAGCCGGACTCCGGCGGCTCGCTCCGGGCGACGGCCGACGGCCCGAGGCCGGCGGCAAGGAAGGCCAAGATCAACAGCCAGCATGCGCGGCCTCGGGCATCGGTGCGCATCATCGCCGAGTATCCCAGACGATACAGGCCAGGCCCAAGCTTTGAGCCACCACGACGCCGAAGTTGGGCGACGGCGATGACAGATCGGGTACGATACCTGCCACGTCGACGACGTCCACCGGACCTCGGCGACGACCAGATCGGCATCCGAGGAGGCAGGCATGAGCGACGAGATCCTGGTGGAGCACGCCGGCGGCATCGCCACGGTGATCTTCAACCGGCCCAAGATGCGCAACGCGGTCAGCCTCGCCATGTGGGGCGAGATCGCCGACGTCACCGAGGGCTTGTCCAAGGACGATGCGGTGCGGGCCGTTGTCTACCGCGGGGCAGGCCGCGATGCCTTCGCGTCCGGCGCGGACATCTCCGAGTTCAAGGAGAACCGTAAGGACACCGAGACGGCACTCGCCTACAACAAGAAGACCGAGGCCGCCTACACCGCGATCCGGCTCTGTCCCAAGCCCACGGTGGCCATGGTGTTCGGCTTTTGCATGGGCGGAGCCATGGCCCTGGCCATGGCCTGCGATCTCCGCTTCGCCGCCGGCGGATCCAAGTTCGGCATTCCCGCCGCCAAGCTCAGCATCATCTACGGACTGGACCCGGTGCATCAGCTCGTGGATCTGGTCGGTCCCGCCTACGCCAAGGACATTCTCTACTCCGGCCGCACCCTCGATGCTCCGGAAGCGCTCCGCATCGGCTTCATCCAGCGCCTCCTCCCCCCCTCCGAGCTCGAGGCTTACACCTACGACTACCTCCGCACCGTGGCTGACAATGCACCTCTGTCCATCCGTGGGACCAAGGCGCAGGTGCAGGCCATCTTCGAAGGCGTCAACGAGACGCATCGCCGGAAGCTCTTCGACATGGGGATCGAGACGTTCAACAGCCAGGACTATGCGGAAGGCACGCGCGCCTTCCTCGAGAAGCGCAAGCCGGTCTTCAAAGGGAAGTAGTCCTCTGCGCATCGCCGTTCTCTCCTCCACGCCCGCCAATGCGCGGGAGGGGAGTGGCACCTTCGTCGGCATCGTGGGACTGCGGCGGGGGCTCGAGGCACTTGGGCACCGGCTCGACGTCCGACCGCTGCGCGTCCGCACCGGCTTTCACACCCTCGATCGCTGGCTCTACAACGCAGGCGTCGCGCTCCGGCCGCCTCGGGAGGCGGACCTCGTCTACGGCGTCGATCTCGACGGCTTTCTCTTCGGACGAAGGCGCCACCGGCCCCCTCTCGCGGTGAGCCTCAAGGGCGTCATCGCCGACGAGCTCAAGAACGAGCACGGGATGACCCGTGCGCTCCTCTCGATCCAGGCGTGCTGGGAGCAGAAGAACACCGAACGTGCCGACCTCGTGATCGCCTCCAGCCGCTACTCCTGCGAGGTCGCCCGTCGCGAGTACGGCGTGGCGGAGGAGAAGCTCGCCCCCGTCCCCGAGCCCATCGACCTCGCGGAGTGGGATCGCCGCTTCGCCGCGGCGCGGCGGCGCCCTCCGGCTGGTCCGGTGATCTTGTGCGTCGCTCGGATGTACCCGCGCAAACGCATCGTCGACCTGCTGGAGGCGGCCGCCCTTCTCCGCTCGCAGGCATCCGGCGTCCAGGTGCGGATCGTCGGCAAAGGACCCGAATGGGAAGCCGTCCGCGCACGGCACGCCCGGCTCGGCTTGGGCCAGACAGTGGCGCTGCTGGGCGATGTCACGCGCGAGCAGCTCGCCGAAGAGTACGTCAACGCCACTATCTTCTGCCTCCCGTCGGTGCAGGAAGGCTTCGGCATCGTCTTCCTCGAGGCGATGGCCGCGGGCCTGCCCGTGGTTGCCTGTCGCGCCGCGGCCATCCCCGAGGTGGTAGAGGATGGGGTCACCGGCGTGCTGGTGTCGCCCCGCGACCCCGCCGGGCTCGCGTCCGCCCTCGCAGCATTGCTCTCGAGCCCGCCACGCCGCCAAGCCCTCGGCGAGGCGGGACGTCGGCGCGTCGTCCTCTTCACCCCGGATCGGGTCGCGGCGCGTTTCCTGGAAGCGGTAAGATTGATCCAGGAAAGGGGACAGCCTCGATGAGCGACGGCCACGTCTATGCGACGCGGAAGTTCACGTTCTCTTCCGCACACCGGTACGGGCGGGCAGAGTGGAGCGACGCCGAGAATCGGCGGGTTTTCGGAAACCTCACGGTTGCCCACGGTCACAACTACGTGCTCGAGGTGACCATCAAGGGACCCATCGATGCCCAGACGGGCATGGTCATGGACCTGGCCGAGCTCAAGCGGGTGGTCTCGGACGCCGTCATCCAGCGCTTCGACCATGCCGACCTGAACGTAGACCCCTTCTTCGCTCCCGGCACGATTCCCACCACGGAGAACATCGTGCGCGCGGCCTGGGACCTGCTCCAGCCCAAGCTCGGCCCAGAACGCCTCTGGCGTCTCCGGCTGTGGGAAGATCCGACCTTCTACGTCGAATACTTCGGATGAGCGCACTCGAGCTGACGCGGCGATATCACTTCAGCGCAGGACACCGGCTCGAGAATCCTTCCTTTACTCCGGAGGAGAACGAGCGGATCTACGGGCAGTGTTACCGGCAGCACGGGCACAACTACCAGGTCGAGGTGACGGTGGCGGGCGCCCTCGATCACATGACAGGTATGGCGGTGGACCTGGGCGCCCTGGACACCGCGGTCAAGCGACTGATCCTGAACGCCGTGGATCACTACGATCTCTCGAGCACGGTCGCGGCCCTCCGCGGGGTGCCGACCACGGGCGAGAACCTCGCCCGCGCCTTCTGGGAATGGCTGGAGCCGACCTTGCCGGCGGGCAGCCTGCGCCGGCTCGTGGTCGTGGAAACCGACAACAATACTTTCGAGTACCGCGGCGCCGCCGCGAGGTGACGTGTATGGACGAGCTGATCCGGGAACTGCTGAAGGAGATGGGCGAGGATCCATCGCGGGAGGGCCTGGAGAAGACGCCCGCTCGCGTGGCCAAGGCCTGGGAGTACCTCACCTCGGGCTATCGACAGGACATACACGATGTTCTGAACGAGGCGCTCTTCACCGAGGAGTACGACGAGATGGTGGTGGTCAAGGACATCGACTTTTACTCGATGTGCGAGCACCACCTCCTGCCCTTCTTCGGCAAGTGCCACATCGCCTACATGCCCTCGAAAAAAATCGTCGGCCTGTCGAAGTTGCCGCGCCTCGTGGAGATGTTCGCGCGGCGCTTGCAGGTACAGGAACGGCTCACCACCCAGATCGCCAATACGCTCCAGGACGTGCTCCAGCCACGGGGGGTGGCGGTCGTCGTCGAGGCGCTCCACATGTGCATGCTCATGCGCGGGGTCGAGAAGCAGAACTCCAAGGCGGTCACCTCCGCCATGCTCGGCCAGTTCCGCGATTGCCCGGAGACGAGGGCGGAGTTCATGGAGCTGATCAGAGCCCGCGGCGGCCTCATCCTGTGAGGCTCGCGGGCCAGGTTGCCCTCGTTACGGGAGCGGGGCGGGGGATCGGCCGCGCGGTGGCCATGGCCTTCGCCCGAGAGGGCGCGCGCGTAGTGCTCGCCGCCCGTTCGGCGCGTGAGCTCGGGGCGGTGCAGCGGGAGATCGAGGCAGCGGGCGGCGCGGCCCTTGCGGTGCCCACGGACGTGAGGCAGGAGCCAGCGGTGGCCGCGCTGATCAGCCGGGCTCTCGCCGAACACGGCTGCATCGATTGTCTCGTCACCGCAGCCGGGCTGGCCGCCTTCGCCTCGGTGGCGGACATCAAGACCGAGGAGTGGGACCAGCTCATGGCCGTCAACCTCCGCGGCGCCTTTCTCTCCTGTCGGGCCGTGCTGCCCACCATGATGGCGCAGCGGCGGGGCACTATCATCAACATCGGCTCCGTGGTGACCAGCCGCGCCCTGCCGGGTAGCGCCGCCTACACCGCGACCAAGTACGGTGTCCTCGGCTTCTCGCGAGTGCTCGCCGAGGAGATGCGCTCACATGGGGTGCGAGTGGGCGTCCTGTCGGCGGGGGCTACGGATACGCCGCTGTGGGACGCCGTGGCGACGCCTCCTGACCGCTCGCGGATGCTCCAGCCGGAGCAGATTGCCGAGGCGGCGCTCTTCATGGCCTCCGTGCCGGCGGGAGCGACCCTCGAGGAGCTGACGCTCCTGCCTCAGGGGGGCATCCTGTAGGGCTCCGCTGGTTGGCGAGCACCCTCTCTTGCGGTTTTTGCTATACTGAGTCAGTCAGTCGCGCTTCACCTGACACAGAACTCCAAGGAGGCGTACATGATTGCGCTGACCGAAACCGCTGCGAAGAAGATCTCGGACTTGCGGCTCGAAGAGGGCAAGCCCGAGTGGGGGCTCCGCATCCGCGTCGTCGGCGGCGGCTGCTCCGGTATGTCCTATGAGCTGGGCTGGGACGACGTCGCCGGCGCGGACGACAACGTCAGCGAGAGCCACGGCGTGAAGGTGTACGTGGACAGCAAGAGCGCGCCGTATCTCCAGGGGAGCGAGATCGACTACGTGGACAACAACATGTTGGGGGCGGGCTTCGCCATCAACAACCCCAACGTGAAGTCGTCCTGTGGGTGCGGCCACTCCCACCAGTTCTAGAAGAACGCCATGAAGGTCGGGGTCCGTCTCTTCGCCCGTTATCGCGAAGCGGCGGGCCGCGATCACGTCGAGCTGGACCTTCCCGAGGGCGGTACGGTCGAGACGGCCTGGGAGGCGGTGGCGAGCCGCTTCCCGGTCCTCCGCCAGTATCGCCCTTTCACCTTGTTCGCGCTGGGCACTGACTACGTGCAGGCCAATCACATCCTCCGGCAGGGGGACGAGGTGTGTCTCTTTCCTCCCGTCAGCGGCGGCTCGGACGCCGACCTCGTCGAGGTCACGGGCAAGCCGCTGTCGGAGGAGCGCCTCATGGGCGCGGTCGGGCACCCGGGGGCAGGTGGCCTCGTCCTTTTCTCCGGTGTGGTGCGGGAGGAGACCGGGGGGCGGCGCGTGAAGTATCTCGAGTACGAGGCCCACGCGCCCATGGCCGCGGCCAAGATGCGTGAGATCGCCGTGGCGGTGCGCCAGCGCTGGCCGGGGGTGCGTGGCGTCGCCCTCGTACATCGCATCGGACGGCTCGAGATCGGAGAGTCGAGCGTGATGATCGCCGTCTCGTCACCCCATCGGGCCGAGGCCTTCGAGGCCTGCCGATTCGCCATCGACACCCTCAAGGAGACGGTGCCCGTCTGGAAGAAGGAATTCTTCGAGGACGGCGAGGTCTGGGTCGGACTACAGGGCGACTGCGATCACCGTCACTGACCTTCCGTCGCTCATCGCCGCCGCTCTTCGCCGCTCCGAGATGCTCCGGGGCGGCGAAACTGTCTTGGCCGCCGTCTCGGGAGGGGCGGACTCGGTTGCCCTCCTCCACGTGCTTCATTCGCTCGCCGGCGAGTGGGCCTGGACGCTGCATGCCGTCCACGTCCACCATGGCCTTCGCCCGGAGGCCGACGCTGATGCCGAGTTCGTGCGTGACCTTTGCGCCCAACTCGGCGTGCCGCTCCACGTGGAGCGTGTCGTGGTCAGGCAAGGGCCGCCCTGGGAAGGGCTGGAGGCGGAGGCGCGCCGGGCACGCTACCGCGCGTTTCGCGACGTCGCGCAGCGAATCGGCGCTCACCGGGTGGCCACGGCCCACACCGCCGACGATCAGGCAGAGACCGTGCTCATGCGCCTGCTCGAGGGCGCGGGGCCACGCGGGCTCGCCGGCATCGCACGCGCCCGCGGACTCTACGTCCGTCCGTTGCTGGACGTCCGCCGGGCCCAGGTCGAGGCCTATCTGCGCGGGCGCGAGGTCCCCTGGGTGGACGATCAGAGCAACTTCGACACGCGCATGCTCCGCAATCGCATCCGTCACGAGGTGCTGCCCTTCCTCACCCGGGTCGTCGAGCCCTCGCTCGTGGAACGGCTCTGCCGCTCCGCTACGCTCGTGCGGTCCATGGTCGAGGACTTGGAGGCTGCGGCCGTTCGCGAGTTGAGGCGGCTGGGACGGGAAGAGGCCGGAGGCTGGGTGCTGCCGATGCCAGAGCTCGGCTCGCTGCCCCGAGAGCTTGCGGCGGAGACCGTGCGCCAGGCCGCACGCGCTCTCGGGCATCCGGGCTCGATGAGGGGGCACGCGCAGCGGGCCCTCCGTCGTCTCCTCGTGTCCGCTTCGACTCCCGGCGTTCTGCGCGCGGGCGGCCTCATGGTGGAGCGCAGCGGACGCTGGCTTCGCGTCGGACCGGAGCGCCTCCCTTCTCTCCGTTCTCACGACTTCCCCGTGCCCGGCGAGCTTTCCCTGCCGGAGATCGGCCTCGTGCTCGAGGCACGGTCCTTTCCGCGCCACGAACGTTACGTCATGCCCCGAGGGACGCAGCTGGTCGCCTTCGACGCCGACGCGCTGCCGCCGCGGCTTCAGGTGCGGCCGCGACGGCGCGGCGACCGCTTCGCTCCATTCGGGGGACCGGTCGAGCGACGACTCAAGTCCTTCCTCATCGATGCGGGAGTGCCGCGCTGGGAGCGCGAGCGGGTGCCGCTTCTCGAAGCAGCGGGGCACATCATCTGGGTCGCTGGGCTTCGTCGGGGCCAGGCCGCGCCCATCCGTCCCGAGACGAGACGTATCCTCGAAGTGACACTCAGAGCGGGGTCATCGGGCGGATCACCACTGGCGGGGGTCAGGCGGGAGAGGTAAGATGGCGCGCCAGGAGGCGGCACGCGGATGACGAACAAGACGCTGGCCGGAATCGGAACGATCGCGATCGCGCTCTGGCTCGGAGTGATGCCGGTCTCTGCGCAGTCCGGCGCGCCCGCGCCCGACAGCCGAGCCCTGCTGCACGCGCTGGAGGACGCGTTCACCTCGGTAGCGGATCGCGTCACGCCCTCCGTGGTCAACGTGAGCGTGAAGCCGAAGAAGAGCGCGCCCGGGGAGGGCGGCCCGTCGCCGGAGAACGAGCAGCGCTTCCGCGAGTTCTTCGGGCCCGAGCTCTACGAGCGCTTCTTTCGCCGGCGTGCCCCTCGCGAGGATGTCCGCGCCGCCGGCTCCGGCGTCATCGTCGACGCGCGGGGCTTCATCCTGACCAACGCCCACGTGGTGGAAAACGCTGCCGAGATCGAGGTGCGGCTCTCCGACGACCGGAAGTTCCCCGGGCAGGTGGTGGGGCGCGATCCTAAGACCGATCTCGCCATCGTCAAGATAGAGCCAGGGGCGAGCGCGCTGCCCGTGGCCGAGTTGGGCGATTCCGACAAGCTCCGCATTGGCCAGTGGGCCATCGCCATCGGCAACCCCTTCGGCCTCGACCGCACCGTTACCGTCGGCATCATCTCCGCGACGGGACGCACGCGGGTAGGCGTGGCGACCTACGAGGCCTTCATCCAGACCGATGCCTCCATCAATCCCGGTAACTCCGGCGGGCCCCTCCTCAATCTCGATGGTCGTGTCATCGGGATCAACACGGCTATCGTGTCGTCCGGTCAGGGGATCGGCTTCGCCATCCCGATCAACATGGTGCGCGACATCATGACCCAGCTCATGGACAAGGGCCGCGTGGTGCGCGGCTGGCTTGGCATCTCGATCCAAGACCTCACCGACGACCTTGCCGCGGGCTTCGGCGCCTCCGGCAAAGGTGGCGTGCTGGTGGCCGACGTCATGAAGGACAGCCCTGCCGAGGCCGGGGGTATGCGGTCGGGGGACATCATCGTCGAGCTGGGAGGTACGCCGGTCAAGGAGGTGACGGACCTCCAGAAGCGTGTGGCGGCGATCCCTCCCGGCCAGCCCGCCGTGCTCACGGTGCTGCGTGACCGCAAGCCGACCAAGCTTACCGTCAAGATCGGCGAGCAGCCCGGCGACGAGACCGTCGTTGCCGCCGCTCCCAAGGGCATGGGCCTGGGCCTTACCGTGGAGGCACTCTCCGAGGAAATGGCCCAGACCTATGGCCTGAAGTCCGGCGCGGGCGTGGTGGTGACCGACGTGGCGCCGGGCACCGTGGCGGAGGCCGCCGGCATCAAGGAAGGCGATCTCATCCTGGAGGTGAACCGCCGTCGCACCGCCACCGTGGACGACTTCAAGAAGGCGGTGGCCGCGCTCAAGCCCGGCGAAGCCGTGCCCGTGCAGGTCGAGCGCAGCGGCGCCGGGCGCCAGTACGTCGTTCTCCGAGTGCCCAGCAAGCCCTGAACCGTGAGCGCCGCCCGCGATCCTTCCCGGCCACGCCCGGTTGCGCTCGTCATCGACGACGAGCTGGGGGTGCGCGAGTCCTTCCGCCTGATCTTGGACGGCGAGTTCGAGGTGCTGGAGGCGGAGGAGGGGGTGGAGGGGCTCGAGGTGCTACGGAGCCGCCGGGTGGACGTGGTCCTCCTCGATGTGCGCATGCCGGGCGCTCCCGGACCGACCTTCCTGCCCCAGATCCTCGCCCTTGACGAGGGCATCGCCGTGATCATCGTCACCGCGGTCAAGGACGTGCGGACCGCGGTGGAGGCGATCAAGGGCGGCGCCTATGACTACGTGACCAAGCCCTTCGACGTCGACGAGATCCTCGCTCTCGTGCGTCAGGCGGCGGAGCGCCGCGTGCTGGAGCGCGAGGTGCACTACCTCCGCGCCGAGCTCGATCGCGCTCACGGCTTCGACTCGCTCATCGGGCGACATCCGTCCATGGTCAAGCTCTACGAGCTGATCGCCCAGGTGGCGCAAACCCCCGCCACCGTGCTCATCGCTGCGGAGAGCGGCACGGGCAAGGAGCTGGTGGCGCGCGCCATCCATCGCCAGGGACCGCGACGCTCCCAGCCCTTCGTAGCCGTGAACCTGGCCGCCATCCCCGACACCCTCGTGGAGTCCGAGCTCTTTGGGCACGAGAAGGGATCGTTCACGGGGGCGCACGCGCGCAAGATCGGGAAGTTCGAGTTGGCTCACGGCGGCACCCTCTTCCTGGATGAGGTCGGCACCCTGCGCATCGATCTCCAGGCCAAGCTGCTGCGCGCTTTGCAGGAACGGGAAATCGAGCGGCTGGGCGGCACGCACCCCATCCCCGTGGACCTGCGCGTGCTCGCGGCGACCAACGTGGACCTGAAGGCGGCGGTCCGCGCCCGTACCTTCCGCGAGGACCTCTATTACCGTCTCAACGTGGTGCCCGTGACCATTCCGCCCCTGCGCGCGCGCAAATCGGACATTCCCATCCTCGTCGAGCACTTCCTCCGGAAGTACTCACAAGAGTTCAAGAAGGATGTGCGCGGGATCTCGCGGGGCGCCCTGCCCACGCTCCAGGCCTATGACTGGCCCGGCAACGTGCGCGAGCTCGAGAACATCGTGGAGCGGAGTGTCGCCCTCGCCACCGGCCCCGTGGTCCGGCTCGACGATCTGCCTGTCGACCTCGCCATCCACGAGGTGAATCAGCGCGCGGGAGGCGACGGCGGCCCGGTGCCCCTGCCGCTCCAGGACGCACGTGACCGCTTCGAGCAGGCCTACGTGATGCGCGCCCTCGAGCGCGAGAACTGGAATCGTACGCGCGCGGCGCGCGCCCTCGGCATGCATCGCAACACGCTGCTTGCCCGCCTCGCCGCCTGGGGAGTCCGTCGCGAGGACGTGGCGGGCGCCCCGCCGCCCGCCGTGGGCGGTACCGTCTCCTGAGCGCCGAGCTCCGGCGCTCCCACGGGATGCCCTGGATCTGATGGACTACCGGCCGGAGCGCTGACGGGAGTGGGCTACTTCCCGTTAAGGCACTTGATCAGGCGCCAGCCGTTGAACATGTTCACCTTGGTCGAGGTCTCGGCCCTGAGACCGACCTGCTCCAGGAGTGGCTCGAGGAGCAGGTTCGACTTCCAGCCGAGGCGCGTACAAACCGGCGAGACCAGGTCCTCCAACCGCCCCATGACCCGGCGGTGGCTGCGGAAGTGGTTCAGGACCACGATGTTGCCGCCCGGCTTGACCACCCGGCGCATCTCCCGGAGCACCCCCACGGGGTCCGGCACCGCGCTGATGGTATAGGTCGCCACCGCCGCGTCGAACTCGCCGTCCCCGAAGTCCATGACGGTGGCGTCCATGGCCTTGAGGGTGACGCTGCTCATCGCGAGCTCGATCACCTTCTCCTGGGCCTTCTCCAGCATCTCCTCGGACAGATCGATGCCGGTGATCTGACAGTGGCCGGGGTAGAGGGGGAGGTTGAGGCCGGTGCCGATGCCGACTTCGAGAACGTGCTCGCCGCGCCTCAGGTCGAGGAGTTGGATCGCCTGCTCGCGACCCGGGTGGAAGATCCAGTCGAAGACAAAATCGTAGGCCGGGGCATAGATCTTATACGCCCGTTTGACGTGTCGCTTTTCGAGCGCCGCGTCCACGGCAAGCCTCCTGGGACGAGGGTTCAGATCCGCTCCTCAAGCATGACCTCCCCGCACTTCTAACACGGGGCGCAGGAATTGCCAAGTGCTTTCTGACTGCTTGATCCTAAAGGAAAAAGTTCAGAGTTGGGGTGGGATGGTCGGACGTTCCGCTGCTTGCAGTTTGGCCTCGAGCTGGCGGATACGGGAGCGCAGCTTCCAGTGCCGGATCAGGCCGATCACGGAGGCGAAGATCAGCCCGCCCATGAGTGACAACAAGATGACGAACCCTAGCGGCATTCCCTCAACGCGCCATGTCACGAACCGGATCACCACCGGATCCATGTTCTGGAGGGCGAACACGGCGCAAGCGGCGCCGACAAGGATCAGGAGGATATAGGCGAAGGTCACCGATCGGCGCTCCGCCCGTTTGCCCCGATGGCCCGGAGGAAGCGCTGCACGATGCGGTCCTGGGTCTCGGCTGGACTGCCAGCGCTGGCGGCCCCCGGGAAGAGGCTGTCCACGGGGAACACCGCCTTGGCCATGGTGCGGTGACCGCCCGCCGAACCGAGATCGCCGAAGGCGGCTCGTGCCACGTCACCTGCGCCCCTGACGTACCCCACATTGCGCACGGAGACGTGGAGGACTTCGCCGACCACGCCCGAGACCACCGACCACTCCACCCCCTCGGCCTGGAGGCCGAAGTCGGCGAACTGGGGAATGAGATCGGCGGTGGCCACGCGGCCCAGGTGGGAGAAGAACACACCCTTGATGATGCGCCGCTTGGCGAGCCCGGTGGCCAACGCATTCAGCGCGGCCTCGCCGAGGGCAGGCCGCTCGATGCGGCGGAGGGCGTTGTGGTTGGCGAGGAGGTAGAGGAAGGTGAAGGCCTCCAGGTCGGCCTTCGTCCCCCCGCGCTCCAGGCCGAGGGTGTCCGCCTTGATCCCATACAGGAGCGCGGTGGCCAGGCGCTGGGTGATCTTGACGTCGGCGGCGCGCAGATAGTCCACGAGGATGGTCGAAGTCGCCCCGTAGGACGGCCGGATGTCTCGGATGCGCGCGCGCACCGGCTCTTCCACGGGATGGTGATCGATGACAAGATCGACCTCCACGAAGCGCTCCTCCAGGAACGAGGGCTGCACGTCGACCATGGCCACACGGTCGAAGCCGTGCATCTCACGCGTGGTGATGGGCTCCACATCGATGTCGAGGATCTCGCACATGGCTACGTTCTCCGGCCGCGTGATCGTGCCGAAGGTACAGAGGGGCGCCCCCGTCCGGTTGCGCCCGAGGAGCGTGCGTAGGGCCAGCGCGGAGGCGATGGCGTCGGGATCGGGGTCGTCCTGCATGAGGATGAGCACGCGCGGCGCCCCTTCGAAGTGGGCGCGGATCTTCTCCACCCGCGCACGCTCCTGGGCGCGCTCGAGCTCGGGCTGGAGCACGCGCTCCCCGAAGGCGGCCAGCGGCACCGTGACCACGCCCGGCACATGGAGGTGCTCGTCGCCCACCACGAGGACGGCGGCGTCGGGCAAGCCGGCGCGGACGGCGGCGGCGACTCGGGCTGAGCGCCCGGACGGCGCGACCACCACGAGGGGACCGCGACCGTGGCCGAGGGCGCGCCGATAGGCCGCGGAATCTTCAGGATCACCGGTGATCGCGCGCGCCTTCCGACGGGTCAGGCGTGAGCGGAGCGAGGTCCCCGCGACCAGGTAGAGCGGTGGCTCGCCGCCAAGGGAAATGTGGCCCTCGAGATGAAGGACGAGGTCTTCGGGCAAGACGAGGACCGGGCGCATGAGTGAGAGAAACCCTCGAGGCTAGTGGTGCGTTCCGCCGCGATACGCGCGGCGGCTTGCCCGCATGCCCGCCCGCACCGCGCGCGTCAGCCGACCCGCGTTCGAGCCCACACTGTCCCGCGAGGCGGTGAGGGTACGGGTGATGGAATCGAGTGACTGCTTGAGGGTGTGCTGGGCCTGGCTGATCTGGGTGGCTGCCCGGCGCTCGAGGCTCTCGAGGCGGGATCGCGTGGCGCCGACGCTGCTCGACGCTTCGCGGCGGAGGGTCTGGAGCTGGTCCTCCAGGTGGGCGAGTCGTGCTTCGAGTTGTTTGAGCTTCGTCTGGGCTGCGCTGCGTGCGGGGCGGCGCTTTGGTCGTTCCGCCATGTCTCCTCCCGTCTTACGGCTCGAACCTTCCACCACTTCAGTCGTACCCCAAGCCTCGCCCCGGGGCAAGCTTCTTGCGACGTCTAACGCGCGAGGAACGCGGTCCAGAGCTGGAGCCCGAACGCAATGGCGGTCAGGGCGAGGGCGGCGCCGGCCGCGAGGCGATCCGCACCCTGCTCGGATCGCTCGTGGATCGGTCCGACCACGAAGGCGGCGAGGAATCCGCCGAGGAGGCCGCCCGCGTGGCCCCAGTTGTTCACCCCGGTGCCCGCGATCAGTCCGAAAACGAAGAGGACGAGCGCCCACGTGCCGTACTGGCGCAGCACGGCCGAGCCGAAGAAGCCGCCGCGGCTTCGTCCGTACCAGACCATGGCGGAGAGGAGACCAAAGATGGCCCCCGAGGCGCCCACCGTATACGGCGTTCCCACCAGATCGGAGACGAGGAAGCACACCACTCCGCTCACTGTGAAGATGACCACGGTGCGCGCCTGTCCGTACACCTGCTCGACGTCGGGCACGAGCTGGCGCACCCAGAGCAGGTTGAACAAGATATGGAGCAGGCTGCCGTGGAGGTAGATGGCGGTGAGCACGGTCCACCAGTGTCCCTGCTCCCACGGGATTGCGCCCGCCATGCCGAGCGCGGCGAGGGCGCGCCAGCTCGGGGCGAGGATGTCGAAGACGCCCGAAGCCCTGATGGCGGCGCGCGGGTCGAGGGCGAGGGAGGCGATGTAGGCGACCACGGACACCACAGTGACCAGTCCCGCGAAGTCGAGCCCGCCGATCAGGCGCCCGATACTCGGCCCGAATCCCCACAGCCCCGGATTGCGCCGTCCGCAGTAGAAGCACACGGCGGCATCGGCGCGGTTGAGCTTGCCGCAGGCGTAGCAGAGGCTCGATCCGGAGCGCTGACGGAACACCGGGACCGCGCCCTACGCGCCGTACTTGGTGAATCGCAGCGCGTTGGCCATCAGCACGGGCATGAGGTCCTGGGCGGGGACGAGGCCGAGAGCCCCCGCCGCGCAGTCACGCTCGGTGAAGCGGCTGACGTGATCGGCCCCGCAGTATGGGCTAGAGACGAGAGCGGGTACGGGCTGCCAGCCGTGGGCAGCCAGGATGGAGGGCGTGGCGTGATCACCCGACACGGCGAGCACGTCCGGGCCGAGGGCGAGAATGGCAGGGAGGTGGCTGTCGAAACGCTCAAGGGCTGCCACCTTGGCGTCGAAGTCGCCGTCCTCCCCCGCCTTATCGGTGTCCTTGTAGTGCACGAAGAAGAAATCGTAGTCGCCCCAGCGCTCGCGCAGGGTGGCGATCTCGTCGGCGAAGGTGGCGCCGGTGTCGAGTACGTCCATGCCCACGAGTCGCGCGAGCCCGCGATACATGGGATAGGCGGCGATGGCGGCGGCGCGGAGGCGGAAGGTCACGGGGAACAGGGGAATGTCCGGCTGCCGGTCGAAGCCGCGCAAGAGGACCATGTTCGCGGGCGCCGCGTCGTGGAGGATCCCGCGGGCTCGCTCGATGAAGTGGTTGACGGCGGCCGCGGTGCTCGCCGCGGAGGGATCGAGTGCGCGCACGGGGAGCGGCGGCACGTGCAGAGCCTGGGGATCTGTCTCGGACAGGCGGCCGGAGAGGCCGTCGCCGCGCAGCACGAGGACGAAACGATGCTCCTTGACGGGCTCGATGATGAGCTCGACGCCGTCCACCGTGATGGCGCGCAGCCGCTCGCACAGCCGAATGCAGAGGTCGGTGGCGATACGTCCCGCGCGTCGATCGCTGATGCGCCCCTCGCCGTCCACCGTGCAGAAGTTTCCCCGCGCGGCCACGTCGCCCGGCTTGAGATGGAAGTCGATGCCGAGCGCCTCGAGGACGCCGCGCCCCACCGGATGCTGAAGCGGATCGTAGCCGAAGAGGCCGAGATGTCCCGGCCCGCTCCCCGGGGTGATGCCGGGCCCCACGTGACGGAGGAGCCCGCACGCCGAGCGTGCGGCGAGGGCGTGGACGTTCGGCAGACGCGCCGTCTCCAGCTCGCTCTTGCCCGTGCCGGGGCGCGGGAGGCCGCCCAGGCCATCGAGGGAGCACAGGACGATTTTGGTGGTGTTGGGCTGGGCGAGCTCGTGCAACAGGTCAAGATCCATCTAGGCGAGGGCTTCCTTGTTCTCCCCGAAGTCGGCGGGCACGGGCGGTCCCCAGACGTAGAGCGAGTCGTCGGCGGGGAAGTCACGCGGCTCCCAGGCACAGCTCTCCGGGATCTGGTCGATGTCGTAGAAGTACTCCGCGAAGCTGCCCCACGGATCGCGGATGTAATAGAAGAAGTTCGAGCCGATCACGTGACGGCCGAATCCCCACCCGGGCTGCCAGCCGCGGTCGGCCATGCGCGCCGCCCCCATGCCGATCTCGTCGACGCCGCCCACCTCGAACGAGGCGTGATGGAAGCCCGGTGCGCTGGACTTGAGGAGTGCCACGTTGTGATGATCGGTGGTGCAGCGGAGGAAGGCGATGATGTCCTGCGAGCGATCCGAAAGCTTGAGGCCGAGGACCCGTGAGTAGAAATCTACCTGGCGGTCGATGTCGGGCGTGAAGAGGAGCACGTGGCCGAGCCGACGGGGCGCCACCGCGAGGTCGCGGGGCGGCGCGCCGCGGACGGCCTGGCGCGGGGCATAGCCGGGACCGTTGAAGGCGGTGGGCGACTCGGCGGGCCCGGGGGTGGGGGCGGTCTCCTCGCGCACGTTGAGGAGATTGCCGTCGGGGTCGCGCAGCCAGAGGCCGCCTTCCGGCGTCTGTCGGGGCGGATCGACCTCCGTCACCCCCGCTTGCCGGATCGCCTCGCGCGTTCGGACGAAGTCCTCACCAGTGGCGCCGAAGCAGAGGTGGTGGAGTCGCTTGCGCGCCCCCTCGTAGAGGAGCACGCTCTCGCGCGACTGGCGCGCCGGCCGCAAGCGAACGGCCGCACCCCCGCGTGAGTCGTCGGCGAGCCCGAAGTCGCGGTAGTAGCGCTGACCGACCGCCTGGTCCGGCACTTCGAGCGCGTAGTGGAGCAACGAGCGCACGGCCATGGCGGGTTCTCCGACGCGCTAGGCGTCCTTGACCGGGTTCTCGATGGTGCCCAGTCCCGCGATCTCGAGCTTGCAGACGTCGCCGGGCTGCAGGGTGATCTGTGGCTTGCGCGAGAAGCCGACGCCCGCGGGCGTGCCGGTGGAGATGAGATCGCCGGGCGAGAGCGTCATGATGTTCGAGAGGTACTGGACGATGTAGCCGAGATCGAAGATGAAGTTCTTGGTGTTCCCGTCCTGCATCAAGGTCCCGTTGACCCAGGTCTTGAGGCTCAACACGTGCGGATCGGGGATCTCCGCGCGGTCGGCGATGTATGGCCCGACCGGAGCGAGGGTGTCGCCCATCTTGCCGGGGCCCCATTGGCTGGTGTGGAACTGGAAGTCCCGGGCGCTCACGTCGTTGATGATGGTGTAACCGTAGATGTAGTCGAGAGCCTTGTCCTTCGTCACGAAGCGGGCCGTCTTGCCGATGACCACGCCCAGCTCTACCTCCCAGTCGAGCGTCTTCTCGCCGCGAGGCCGGAGGATAGGCTCGCCGGGGTCGAGAATGCTGTTGTTCCACTTGGGGAAGACCGGCGGTTCCTTGGGCACCGCCGCTCCCGTCTCCGCAGCGTGGTCGCGGTAGTTGAGGCCGATGCAGATGAACTTGCCAGGATCGTTGATGGGCGCATGGAGGCGCACCGAGTTGAGGGCGTGGCTCACGGGCTGAAACTTGCCTGCCTTGGTCGCCTCGACCATAGCGGCGAGCACGTCCTGGGTCGCGGCCCCGCCCTCGAGGAAGCCCCGGGTGCTCTGGGGGAAGAGCGCCGCGGCAATGGCCCTGGCGCGGACGACCCCTTTGGCTTCCAGCCACGACACACAGCTCGCTTCGAGGTCAGCCACGCGGTCCTGGCCCAGGAAGCAGCCCAAGCGAGGGGAATGACCGTTCTGAGAGAAGCGGACAATCTTCATATGGGCCTCCTTGGGGGTCCGATGGGCGGCGGGATGACCGCGCGCGGAATCATATCACCGTTTTCCAAGACGGAAGACGGCTTGAGGACGCTGGTTTTTCCTTGTTATAGTTGCGCGGCAGCCTGCTAGGGTAGAAGGGTCAGATGTGGACAGCCAGGCTATAGAGCGAGGCTCCCGGCGAAGTTCGCGATGCCCGCTCGAGGTCGACGGCAGGAACACGGAGGCACGACCATGACGAGATCCCCCTGGATTGCCGCGGTGCTCGTGGCTGCTCTTTTGTCGATGGGCCCGCTCGCCCCCTTGATGACCCTGGCCGAAGCTCAGCAGATGCAGCCGCCGCCGCAGCCAATGCAGGTGCAGCCGCCGCAGCCGCCGCCGCAGCCAATGCAGGTGCAGCCGCCGCAGCCGCCGGTCATGGGTCCTGCCGAGCCTCCCGTCACCAGCCAGGTCCCTGGGCAGGAGACGGCGCCAGTGAATCCTGCCGAGTCCATGATGCTCCCCGCGACCGATCCGGTGGTGAGCCACGAAACGCTTCCCGGCGATGCCGCGGCGGCCGGTGTGATGAACGTGGTCTACATTCCGGGCAAGGCCATCATCTGCACGGCCGGCACGGTGACGGCGACCGTGCTCCTGATCCTCACCTTCGGGAGCGCCTACCGGTCGGCCCGTGACCTCTTTCTCGAAGGCTGCAGCTCTCCGTGGGCGCTGACGGCCGACCATGTGTCGGGCAAGATCCCGGGGCCGGGCGATCCCGGGTACGATTCGGGCAGCCGCTACTAGCGGTCACACGCTTCGCCGCAGCCGCGCCCCTCTCATTGGGGGGTAGCCTGTCCATGTCTCGTTGATGTCGGGCACTCCCCGCTGGGCCGTCCCCGCCCTCTTCACTCTCCTTGCCCTGAGCTTCGCCGCCGGCATCTGGGGCACCTGGCGTGATATCTATCCAGGTCGCGGGCTCTATCGCGTCACCGGGATCTACGAGGCACGGGCCGGCGATACCCTGATGCTCGTCAATCACGACGCGGCGCCGGGGCTCATGGACGAGATGAGCAAGATGGCCTTCTATGCCGAGACGAAGGACCTGCTCGATCGCGCGGGGCTCAGCCGCGGCGACCGGGTGCGGCTGACCGTGCGGCAGCTGCCCGACCGCTACCTGGTCGTCGAGATCAAGAAGATCCAGTGAGGGAGACGGAGGGCGGTCTCCTCGTGGCCTCCTCGGCCAGTCCCCGCCATTCCTCAAGCCCGCTCACCTAGGCGATACTCTGTATCTCATGCGGACCATCACCGCGGTAGAGCCCGGCCGCACCACCGGGCGTGCTCGTGACGGGCGTGACCATCCACAACCAGGAGCGCCCGCTGGTCATGGAAGGCGAGCATCGCTCTCTCCAGCGCAGGAAGCCCTGAGGAGGCGTCATGGCATACCGGATCAACCACATCCACCTGAAGGCCTCGGATCCTCGCCGCACGGCTGAGTGGTACGTCGGCGCGTTCGACTTCAAGATCGTCAACGACGAGACGCGCGTGTTCGGCGACCGCTTCATCCGTTGCCAGAGCGTGGACGGCGGCATGGCCGTGAACATCTCCGGTCCCCGCACCGGCGAGACCCTCCAGCCCGGGAATGCCTCCGCACACTTCGGCCTCGAGCACTTCGGCTTTGACTCCACGGACATCGAGGCGGATATCCGGCGGCTCGAGAAGCTGGGCGCGAAGCTCCTGGAGGGACCGATTCAGCTCCCCAACGGGGGCCGCATCGCCTTTCTGCACGCCCCCGATGATACGCGCGTGGAATTGGTGCAGCAGGGCAAGGTCGCGGGCGGCTGCTGCTGAGGCGAAGGAGGAGCGGGAAAGCGCGGGCCAGCACCGGCGGGGGGAGGGTGAGGTCGAGCACGCGGGCCGACTTGAGGTTGACCACGAGTTACGATACACAGGGTCGTCCACGAAGAGGGCTGCGTACACAAGACGCAGATAGACGGAGAAGGCGCTCGAATACATTGGCCCTGCGACAATCTCGTCAGAGAACCGGCAGTGGATCGAGCATGATCCACAGGCAGACCGAACGGCCACGCGGTACACGTCTGGCTCATCCACTGTTGCGGCTGCAGCAGTCTGTCGGCAATCGAGCGGTCGCCTGCCTGGTAGAGGCCCGACGGCGGAACGATGTGATCCAGCGCCAGCCCAAGCCTGATGGGCCATCGATGCGCGACGTGCCGATTTTGCTCGAGAAGCTCGAGCTGGATGTGGGCGACAATTTGTTCGACTACGGCCATCACCTTTATCGAGCCGCCACGCTGTATCCCGACAACCCCGAGGTGCTGAAAGAGGCATTGGGACGGTACGCTCTCGGCGCCAACGTGTTGAAGGATACCTACCAATTTTTGGGCTTCAAACCTGATACGGCCGGCAAGCTTGCCGTGGGCACCGGGATCCTTACCAAGGGCGTGACGCTTTTAAGCACCGGCGAGCTAACGCTGGATTTTCAGTTCGACGTCGGTCGGGGCGTGAAATTGGAAACCAATCTCAGCCTGGGAGTGAATCCGAAAGATCTCACTGACGTGCGTAAAGCCGAGGTGAACGTCGGGCTTGTACGGCATTTCTAACCGCGCGCGTCTCGGGTCGAGGGAAGCGGGGCGGGCGCCCGTGCTCATCCTCCCCGTGGACGGCCGCTGATGGCTGCTTCTGAGCGGGAGATGCCAGGCTCATTCGCGTCGTTCCTGGGATCACGCAGCCGCTCGGCTCCGGAGGGATTCGGCCAGCCCGTCCTGCGCAAGGAAGACGCGCGCCTCCTCACGGGCGGTGGCAGCTACAGCGATGACGTCAATCTGGCTGGTCAGGCCTACGCGTGTTTCGTGCGCTCGCCGCACGCTCACGCGCGCATCGAGCGGATCGACACGGTGCCCGCGCTTGCCGCGCCGGGCGTGATCGCGGTGCTCACGGGGGCCGATGCGGTCGCCGACGGCATGAAGCCTCTGACCCACAGCCCGATGCCGGGCAATCCCCACGAGGAGATCGTCCGCCCCGCGGATGTGTCATTCATTGCCCCGCACCCGGCCATCCCGTCCGATCGGGTGCGCTTCGCGGGCGAGGTGGTGGCCATGGTCATCGCAGAGACTTCCGCGGCCGCTCGCGACGGAGCCGATCGCGTCAGCGTCGAGTGGGCGCCGCTTCCCGCGGTGATGGCGGGCGTAGCCGCCGCGGCGCCCGGGGCGCCCGTCCTCTATCAGGATGCCGCGTCCAACGTGTGCACGGATTCGGAGGGTGGCGATGCCGCGGCCGTGGACGCCGCCTTCGGTCGAGCCACCCACGTCGTGCGGCTCGAGACCTGGGTGCATCGTGTCACCGGTGTGCCAATGGAGCCCCGCGCGGCGGTGGGAGCCTGGGATCCCATAGGCCGCCGTTACACGGTTCATGCCGGCGCCGGCGGTCTTGGGCGCACGAGGACGGCCGTGGCGGGAGCCCTGGGGGTGCCGGAGAGCGCGGTGCGCGTCAGGGCGGGCGACGTGGGGGGGAACTTCGGGACGCGCAACAGTTGCTACCCCGAGTTCGCGCTGGTCGCCTGGGCGGCCCGACGAGTGGGCCGGCCCGTGAAGTGGACAAGCGAGCGTCGGGAGGCGTTCCTCGCCGACTACCACGGCCGCGACCTCGCCGTGCGTGCCGAGCTGGCGCTGGACGCGGAAGGACATTTCCTCGCGATCCGTGCCACCAATACCAGCAACGTGGGCGCCCACGTCGTCTCGTTCCACCCCCTCAATAAAGGCATGGCGCTCACGGGCACCGTCTATCGCGTCCCCGCCGTCTCCATCCGCGGCCGCGCGGTGGTGACCAATACGTCCCCGACCACGCCGTATCGAAGTGCGGGGCGCCCCGAGATCATGTTCGTCACGGAGCGGCTGATCGACCTCGCCGCGCGCCGGCACGGCTTTGACCGCCTCGAGTTGCGGCGGAAGAACCTCGTGCCTGCCGGCGCCATGCCGTACCGCAACGCGGTCGGGCTGCTCTTCGACAGCGGCGATTACCGCGACGCCTTCGATCGGGCGGTGACCCTCGCCGACTGGATGGGGTTCGAGGCGCGCCGGACGGAGGCGCGCCAGCGCGGCCGTCATCGCGGGATCGGCGTGGCCAGTTACATCGAGCTGAACACCGGCTTCCCGCGGGAACGCGCGCACATCACGGTGCGGCCGGAGGGCTGGGTCGAGATCGTGCTGGGGACGCTCTCTTCCGGTCAGGGACACGCGACCAGCTTTGCGCAGCTCATCGTGGAATGGCTCGGCATCGAGCTGTCCCAGGTCCGCCTGATCACCGGCGATACCGACGTCACCGTCGTGGGCGGCGGGGCGCATTCCGCCCGGGCGCTTCGACTGGCCGCCGTGGTCCTGGCCAAGGCCTCGGATCAGATCGTGGAGAAGGGCCGACGGATCGCCGCCTGGCTGCTGGAAGCCGCGGAAGCCGACGTGGCCTTCTCGGCGCGCCGGTTCACCATCAAGGGCACCGACCGCTCCGTCGACCTCTTCGAGGCGGCGGCGGCGGCGCACCGGCCCGATGCCCCCGAGGCGTGCCGGGGCCCCCTCGATGGCCTGAGCGACGAGACGATGCCGGTGCCGTCGTTTCCCTATGGCACCGCGGTGTGCGAGGTGGAGGTTGACGCCGAGACCGGTATGGTCGAGATCGCACGCTACACGAGCGTCGACGACTGCGGGCGCGCCGTCAACCCGATGATTCTCCATGGCCAAACGCATGGCGGGATCGCCCAAGGCGTGGGGCAGGCGCTCTGGGAAGCGTGCGCGTACGACGAAGAGAGCGGCCAGCTCCTCACCTCCACGCTGATGGAGTACGCGCTGCCGCGCGCGGACATGCTGCCCTCCTTCACCACGGAGATCAGCGAGGTGCCCTCGACGTCCCATCCCCTTGGCTTGCGCGGCGGTGGCGAGGGGGGAACGACGCCCGCTCTCGGAGCCGTGGTCAACGCCATCTGCGATGCGCTGGCCGAGCTGGGCGTCGAGCACATCGAGGTGCCGGCCACACCGGAGCGCGTGTGGCAGGCGATCCAGGCCGCGCGGCGCCCGGCGTGATCCAGATGCCCACGCTGAGGCTGGATGGCACGGTGAACTCTACCCTGACCTCTATCAAGGCGCGCCCGCCGGACTCCCGTGCTCCGCGCAGACGATCTCGTGCACGGACGAGAACCTTCGCATAAGTGACGGCAACGATCGGGACGCGGAGTATCCCCGATCGACTCGTACGCCGACCGTGCATCACGGCGCTCATCGTCGTGCCGCTCACCCTCTCCGGGTCGCCTGGTGTTGCGCAGCAGCCGGAGGCGAAGCCACGCATCTTCCGGCCCGACGGTCCGGGTCCCCATCCCGCGGTGTTGTTCGTTCCCGGATGCGACGGCTTCGCTCCGCCGATGGCGCCCCGTCTGTACGAGCGCCGCGCGACAGAGCTTCGCCGCCGCGGCTACGTGGTTCTCTTCGTGGACTACCTGGGACGCCGTGGGCTCACGAGCTGTGCCGCCGGATCCATCACGCACGACGATGCCGCACGCGATCTCATCGTCGAGGCCGCGTGGCTGACGACTCAGGCCTCCGTCGATAGGACCCGCATCACGGCGATTGGGTGGTCATATGGCGGGCGGGCCGTGCTCGTCGCGCTGGCCGAGCATGGTAGGGGTCCACTGCCCTTCACGCGGGCGGCCGTGTTCTATCCAGACTGCCGGGCCCTCGAGCCATTGAAGATCACGGTGCCTGTCCTCATGCTGCTGGGCGCCGAGGATGACATGACGCCGTCCCGGCTCTGTGAGGACGTCTCCAGACGGTCTACGCCACCCGGGATGGTGACCACCGTGGTGTACCCGGGAGCCCGTCATGCGTTCGACGTGCCGGAGCTTCCCGCAAAGATGCGATATGGTCTGGCGACGATCGGGCATCACCCGCAGGCCGCCGCCGCCGCGTGGGAAGAGCTGCAGCGGTTTCTCGGGCCCGTCAAGTGAGCGGGAAGGTGAAGGAGCTTTAGCGACCGGTCAGGCGGCGAGACTGCCAGGGTTGGCGGCTCCGTTTTCGCACCGCGGCTGGGCGTGCGGAGAGCTTGCCCCAAATCCTCAGACTTCGACGTGCCGACGAGGCGAACGTGATGCTGAGCCGTGAAGCCCGCGGGGCGCCTTCGGCGCCGCGTTACGGCACGGCCCTGGTTCGACTCGCCTCGAACATCTTCTCGAGCGAGTCGACCATCAGACGGCTGCCGATGCCGCGCTTGGCGAAGCCGCCGAAACCCGTGACCTGATCAGTGAAGACATGGCTCGAGTACACGACGATGGTGCTGTTCGAGACGGGAAGAAAGGCGGCGATGGCCTGCTCACCGTTGTACCCCGTGCTCGCGTAGAACTGGCGCTGGACGACGGCGCGGGCATCGCCGTCTGCCGCCACGAGCGTCTGCTGCAGGATGTAGGTCGGCTTGCCCTGGATGATGGATCGCATCCAGAAGAAGTTCTCCTCCATGTCGGCGTCCATTCCCTGTGGATAGCTGAGCAGCAGCGCGTGGAACCTGGGCAGGAACTGCGCCAGGTTCTGGGCCGCCTCGGTCGCCTTGCGCAGATCGCCCGCGAGGTCGCGATCGACGCCCCCGCCGCGCGCGTAGGGCTTGATGCCGGCGAGCCCTGAGGCGCGATAGGCCTGGTAGCGGCCAAGGAGCATCTTCTGGAGCTGCTGCTGCACGGCCTCCTGGTCACCGGCCGGCACGGCACGGAATGCCGCGATCTCTGCTGCGCTCAGGTTGAGAGAGGAGCCCGGTTTCGCGCTGGCCAGCGCCTGCGCCTCGGCCGGCGTGATGCGAAGCCCGGCCAGATCCGCCAGGCTTCCTGGATTCTTGAACATCGAATAGGCCTGCACCTGGGCGTCGGTGGTGATGAGGCTTCCCGTCACCACGAGCCGGCTCAGATTCTCTGGAGAGGTCTTCATCAGGAAGGCCATCGACACCGCGAGATCGCGATCCGACACCGGCTTGGCGCTCGCGGTGACGAACTCTCCGTTGAGCACACGTTGCTTGTCCTCGGCGGAAAATCCCGCCGAAGAAAGGACCTGATCCGCGGTGGGCTGTCCGGACGCCGGGAGGACGAGCGAGAGTAGACTCACCGCGCATACGATGGCGCGGACGGCCACCGGCATCCTCGATCGCATGACGATGCCTCCGAGGGGGGACGTCATCACCGGAGCTATGTAACCAATGGGGTCGACGACGTCAAGTCCGACGCCCCGCTGCTCAATGCCGGGGAGGACTCGCGCGGTCGTCGCCAATCCTATCGGGAGGTCGCCATGCAGAAGTCCGGCGCACCTTCGGGCGGCCGGGATGCCGTCCGTTAGAACTGGTATTTGAGGACCGTCTGGAATCCGAAGGTGCCGGTACGGAAGTCGTGGTCCGGGGCGGGCTGCGGAATGATCAGGCCACCACCGTTGACCTGGGTGTCGATCTCTAGCGGCTTGAGGATGCCGCTGCGGAAGGGGTGGATGTCCAGCTCCACCGCGCCATTGGCAAACCAGCCCCGCGGCGGGTTCTGGGTACCCGCCGTGGCGTTGAACACCAATTCGAACGTGTCGTTGAGCTGTGCCTTGAGAGCCGTGATCTGCAAAGACAGGTTTGGATCACGGCCGCAGAGCCTAGGTGCGAAGTCGATGTCCAACTCGAACTCGGGGAAGTACTTCACCGTGCGTTTGCCCCGGTTGAAGGACCAGGGGACGTTCAGCTTGCCGCCGATCTGCATGACACCGTGGTCACACAGCGCGTCCAGGTCGCTCGGTGGGCTCTTCGGAGGTTCCGCTTTCGCAGTGTTCCACTGGGCTGTCCCGCCGAGGTTGATCACCACGTTGCCGGACAGCCGGTCGTCGTCCTGAACCTTCTTCTCGGCGGTGTCGGTCGGATTGACCTTCGGTTCCGGCTTTTGCACCACCTTGCCGTTGTCCGTCTTGGATCCGGGATCCTGCACACCCTGGACCTTGGCCGGCACCGTGGCCGACTGCCCGTCTTGAGACGGCGCCGGAGCGGGCCCCGCACCCAGTGCCCGGTCTAGCGCCAGCAGTGTCTTGTGGCCCGCCTCCTGGCCGCCGATGGGCCGCACGCCATGCTTGGTCTGGAAGGCCCGGACAGCGGTCAGCGTCTCGTCGCCATAGTCACCATCCGGCGTGCCGCCCTTCATGGTCCTGGTGAGCAGCTGGCCGAAGCCGACCTGCACCAGCGCCAGTTGGAGCGCCTTTACGCCGTCACTTCGTTCGTGATGCTTCACCGTGGGCTGGTTGTGGTAGGCAAGCTGGAGGCGGGGGCTGCCGGCAAGCAGGGGCGAGGTGAGGGCGGGCGGATCCGCCTGCGGCTGGCGCTGCACGCCGGGCGGCACGGCTGACCTTTGGCCGCCGAGCAAGGCCGCCACCGCGGCGTTCCCGGCCGAGCGTTGCAAGAAAAGCAGGCCCGTCCTATCCAACGGAGCCGACGGCCTTGATGACGGTGTGGCGGCGGCGCGGCCGCGCGGGCAGGACGACGCGTGGGCGGGGCCTCGCGCGATCAGCGGCCGGACTTTCATGCCAGGACTATGCGCCCGCGGATATTCAACTGCCGGAAATTCGAAGGCCCCTACGCCCACCTACCGGCTCAGCTGATAGGCTCTCGCCGGCGCGGCCGCCGAGATGCTGAGACCGAGCAGCCGGGGCAGAACGCCCGCGAGGGCGGCGGCAAGCAACCGGCGCCGGTCCACCGTGAGGTGTCGGCTCAGAAAGGCGCCGGGGTGCCGGCGGGCAGGGGCACGTCGAAGGCGAAGAGCACGGCCGCGATGGTCTGGTAGTAGCCGGTGAGCACGACCAGTTCAATCAATCCCGTGATGCCGATCTCTTGCTCCGTCTCGTCCTGGAGCGTCTGTGGTAGCGATTCACGCGCCAGCACAGACTGGACAACGCGCGCGGCGTGAACGTAGCGGGCGGGTAGCTTCGAAAGATCGGCCCGCGTACGAATGTGCTCGATGATGTCCGCGGGCAGGCCTTCCTTGAGGGCCACCGGCGCGTGCATGACCCACTCGAAGGGTTGCGACACATGGCGCGCAGTGATCAGAATGGCGAGCTCGCGCAGGTCGCCGGGGAGCGTGCTCTCGAAGCGAAGGTACTCGCCCAGGCCTCCGAGATGCTCGGCGAGCGCGGGATGGTGCATCAGGGGCGCGTACGGTCCACCGATCTTGCCGCGCTTGGCCGTGATGCGGTCGTAGACGGCCTGCGCCTCGGGCGAGAGGGCGCCCAGAATGTCGGGCAGCCGGGCCATGAAGCTCAGCGCCCCTTGAACTGCGGCTCCCGCTTCTCCACGAAGGCGCGCGCGGCTTCGCGGTGATCCTCGGTCATGCCGGTGCGCGTGTGGTGCCAGGCCTCGAGATCGAGCTGATCCTTGAGGGAGCCCGCCTCGGCCGCGTTCATGTTGCGCTTCATGTAGCGGAGGGCGACACGCGGACCGTGGGCAATCTTCCGCGCGAGAGCCATCGTCTCCTCCTCGAGCGTGGTGTCGGGAACCACGCGGTTGACGATGCCGAGGGCCAAGGCCTGGCTCGCGTCCACGAGCTCAGCCGTGTAGTAGAGCTCGCGTGCCTTGGCCGTCCCCACGAGCTGCGTCAGGTAGTAGCTGCCTCCGAAGTCACCCGAGTATCCGACTCGTGCGAAGGCGGTGCCGAAGCGAGCGTTGTCGCTGGCCACCCGGAGGTCGCAGGCGAGAGCGAGGGAGAGCCCGGCTCCCGCGGCCGCTCCCCGCACCATGGCGATGGTGGGCTTGGGCATCTCGTGGAGCAGGCGCGAGGTCTCCATGCGCGAGCGCAGGGCCTGCGCCTTCTCTTCCATGGTGCCAACGAACTCGGTGCCTTCGGCCATCGCCTTGACATCGCCGCCCGCGCAGAAGCCGCGCCCGGCCCCCGTGAGTACCACCGCGCCTACCTCATTGTCCTCGGCGAGCCGGTGAAGCGCCTCCAGCATGGCGTCCAGCATCGGACCGGAGAGCGCGTTCAACCGATCCGGCCGGTTCATAGTGAGCACCGCCACACCGTCCTTGATGGTCTCGAGCAGGTCCGTGGTCATCGGTGGCTCCTCCGGAAGAGGGGATGGACCGAGCTCAGGGCGCGGCGGAGAGCGTTCGCACGTACGCCACCAGCGCGCGGATCTCGTCGTCCGACAGATGATAGCCGAAGGCGGGCATACCCGGCCGGCCGATGGTGGCCCCGCCGTGCTTGATGAGATTGAACATGTAGTCGTCCGAGAGGGGCGCCACTGCCTTCCGGTCCCGAAGATTGCCGGGCCGGATGAGAAAGATGGTGGCGCGCCAGGAGCCACGGCCATTGGCCCCGTGGCAAGGGGCGCAGTTGCTCAGGTACGCGCGCTGGACGGGCGTGGCGTTCTTCGGCACGGGATGGGGCAGGAAGAGGAGGGCGAGGACGCTGCCGCCCACGAGGAGAAGACTGGGCGCCAGGATGATGAGCAGCCATTTCGCTCTCACTGCTGGGAGGATAGCACGCAGGGGAAGCCGAGCTTCCCGCGGCCGCGCAGCGGGAGGAGTGTCCCCTCAGCCTTTCACGGCGCCCGCGGTGAGACCGGAGACGTAGTAGTCGAGGAAGAGCACGTACACGATGACGATGGGAATGCTGGCGAGGAGGGCTCCCGCCATGAGGGAGCCCCAGAAGTAGATGTCGCCGCGGATCAGG
>Ga0209465_10000162_pt1 | contig 31823 bp, 28 predicted proteins | sample PanSoiPlot1MoBio_FD_188321 | JGI IMG/M metagenome (GOLD analysis project Ga0209465, IMG submission 188321) | Tropical forest soil microbial communities from Panama analyzed to predict greenhouse gas emissions - Panama Soil Plot 1 MoBio (SPAdes)... | ecosystem: Environmental > Terrestrial > Soil...
CCAGATGGCGACCCTGCCGCGGCTCAAGCCCGAGCGCTTCTACGATCTGGTCGTCCAGGTCGCCATCATCAGGCCGGGACCCATCGTCGGCGACATGGTTCATCCCTTCCTGCGGCGCCGAGCGGGGCGTGAGCGCCCCACCGTGCCACACCCCGTGCTCGAGCCCATCCTCCGGCGCACCCTCGGGGTGCCGCTCTTCCAGGAGCAGCTCCTGCGCATGGCCATGGCCGCCGCGGGCTTCACGGGCGGGGAGGCGGAGGAGCTGCGCCGAGCCTTCGGTTTCAAGCGCCGCAAACAGGCTATGGACGAGGTGGAGAAGAAGCTCCGCGCGGGCATGGCGGCAAAGGGAATCACCGGCGAGGCCGCGGAGGCCATCATCCGCTCCATCACCTCCTTCGCCCTCTATGGATTTCCTGAGAGCCATGCGGCGAGCTTCGCCCTCCTCGCCTATGCCAGCACGTTTCTCAAGGCGCATCATCCCGCCGCCTTCTACGCGGCGCTGCTCAACAACCAGCCCATGGGCTTCTATCACCCCGCCACCATCGTGGGCGATGCCGCGCGCCACGGGCAGGTGATCCGTTCCCTGGATGTCAACCGCTCGGACTGGCTCTGCTCGATCGAGGACGACGGGACGGTGCGCCTCGGGCTCCGCTATGTGCGGGGGCTCCGGGAGGAGGCGGGACGACGCATGGAGCGGGAGCGACCCTTCACTTCCGCCGACGATCTCGTGCAGCGCGCGGGGTTGCGGAGCGACGAACTGGCGCGGCTAGCCGAGCTGGGCGCGCTCGGCAGCCTTGGCCTCGAGCGGCGCGCCGCCCTCTGGGAGGTGGAGCGGGCGGCGCGGCCCTCAGGCCCGCTCTATCGGGCTCTCGAGACGCCGCCCGAGCCGTCGCCGCTCTCCCCCATGACGACGACCGAGGCGATGGTGACCGACTACGAAGGTTCCGGCCTGACCCTGGGCCCGCATCCCATGACCTTCCACCGCGCCCGCCTCGTGCGCGAGGGTGTGGCGCGCGCCGCCGATCTGCCGGGCATGAAGGATGGCCGTCCTCTGCGGGTGGCGGGGGCGGTGGTGGTGCGTCAGCGGCCTGGTACCGCCAAAGGCTTCGTCTTTCTGAACCTCGAGGACGAGACGGGCCTCGTCAACGTGGTGGTGCCGCCACCGCTCTTCCATCGTCACCGGCTCACCCTGGTGAACGAGCCCTTCCTGCTCATCGCGGGTGTGCTGGAGCATCGGGAGGGCGTGATCTCCGTCCGCGCGGGGCGGATCGAGCCGCTCCGCCACCGCCTATCGCAGGTGCCCTCGCACGATTTCCACTAGCTGGCTGCGGCAGCCCGGAACGCTACCCCTTCCTCCTGGCCTGGCGAACTGACCTGGCGAAGGAAGCGCTCTCGGTCCTCTTGGTCGGTCGGGGTGAGGCGTTGCCTCAAGGCAGAGACAGGCTGGTATTGTCGCCCGTGGCCGTGATGCTGTAGCCGTAGGTGCCGCCCGTGCTGTAGCTGTAAGTCCATCCTGCCGGAGGCACCGCGTCCGAGGCCATGAAGGGCCCGCCGACCTGACCGCTGACGTTGGTCTGGGAGACGGTGAGATCGCCGAGGACGGCGGGCATCTGCCCCATGTGCGCTTGGAACGCCCCGACGGCGCTGGCCATGATGCGCGTGTCCGCCTGCGCCTTCGCCAGCCGCGAGCGGGACTGGACGTTGCTATAGACGGTAAACGAGATGAGGGTGAGGACGGCGATGACGGCCACTACCACCAGCAGCTCGATGATCGTGAATCCTCGCTGGTTCCTGACCATGACACCCTGCTCTATCGCAAGGGCGGTGCCAGCCGTCACCGCGCGCGGCGTCCCCGAAAAACCTTCCAATCGGGCCATATTCGACAGGTTTCCCCAAGCTGGGTGTCGCTCCCTCACCAATATTTGTAGACGAGGGGTGATAACCCTTGCTCCTGAAGGCTTCCCATCATGGAACCGCCCGCGCTGGCCGCGCGGCCGCCCCCCTTGCAACCGCGTGCTAGGATGTGGCATCTCAAGGCCGGAAACCCCGAGGATCGAGCGTGCCCATCTACGAGTACGACTGCCAAGGCTGCCATCGACGCGTCAGTCTGCTCGTGCGGTCCTTCGCGGCGGCCGGCGACCCGCGATGTCCGCGCTGCGGCAGCGGACAGCTCTCCCGCCTCATGTCCCGGTTCGCCACCCCCAAGTCTGAAGACGCCCGACTCGAAGCCGCCGCCGACCCCTCCCAGCTCGGAGACCTCGACGAGAACGACCCTGCCAGCGTTGCGCGCTTCGTCAAGCGCATGGGAGAGGAGATGGGGGAGGACCTCGGCGACGATCTCGAGGCCGCCATGGACGAGGCCTCCGGGGAGGATAGCGGAGACCTGGGGGATCCGGGCGGTGAGGCAAGCTACTCGGATGCCGGAGGGACCGATGCCGGAGGGACCGATGAAAATTGAGCCTCTCGCGGGCTTCGAGGCCCTCGACGAGTCGCGCTGGAACGCACTACTGGACCGCGCGCAGCATCCCTCGCTCTTCCTCACCTGGCAGTGGCAGACAGCCTGGACGCGCGCTTTTCTCGGCGGGCGACCTCTCCAGCTCCTCACGGTCTCGGATGACGCGGGAGCGCTCGCGGGCATCCTTCCTCTCTACGAGGAGGGGTCTGGGGTGCGCCGCTTCATCGGCGGCATCGACGTTTCCGACTATCTCGATCTGATCGTCCCCGCCGGCCTCGAGGAGGAGGTGTGGGCCGCTCTCCTCCAGCATCGCGCAGCGGAGATGTGCGAGTGGGATCTGCACGCTATCCGGGCCGTGTCACCCACCATCGAGATCGTGCCCCGACTGTCCACGGGCGCCGGCCTGACGGTCACGGTGGAGCGCGAGGACCGCTGTCCCGTCCTCGCGCTACCCGATTCGTGGGATGCCTATCTCGAGCGGCTGTCCGGCAAGGATCGGCACGAGCTGCGGCGCAAGATCCGGAAGCTCGAGCGCGAGCTGCCGGGGACCTCGGTGCGCTCGCACGCCGCGTGGGAAGGCTGGGACGAGGCCCTGGCGGACTTCCTCCGGCTCCACCGTCTCTCCAAGGTCGGCAAGGCGCGCTTCATGGATGGGCGCATGGAGGAGTTCTTCCGCGACTCGACCCGCACCCTCGCCGCCGCCGGTTGGGCGCGGCTGTGGTTCCTCGACTGGGACGGCGCGGCGGTGGCCAGCTTCCTCTGCCTCGAGTACGGCGGCTCGGTTGGCCTCTATAATTCCGGCTTCGACCCCACCCACGCGAAGCTCGCCCCCGGTCTGGTGCTCCTCGCCCACGTCATCGGTGACGCCATCACCCGCCACATCCCCGTCTTCGATTTCCTCCGCGGCGAGGAGCCCTACAAGTACGCCTTCGGTCCAGAGCCTCGGGAACTCTTTCGCATGCAGGTGCGTCCGTGAGCCTGCGCGTCGCGATCCTCAGCGTACATACCTGTCCTCTGGCCGCCCTCGGCGGCAAGGAGACGGGCGGCATGAACGTCTATGTGCGCGAGACGGCGCGCGAGCTCTCGCGCATGGGCGTCGGCGTGGACGTGTTCACGCGGTCGCAGAACGCCTCGATCCCCCACATCGTCGACCTTGGGGAAGGCGCGCGGGTCATCCATCTCCTCGCGGGCCCGGCCGCCCCCATCGAGCGTCAGGCCATCCATCCGCACCTGCCAGAGTTCATCGAGGGGGTGGAGGCGCATCGCTGGGCAGAAGGCATCGACTACGACGTGATCCACGCGCACTATTGGCTCTCCGGGGTGGCGGGCCTCGAGTTGCGCGAGCGCTGGGGTGTGCCTCTCGTGCAGATGTTCCACACCCTGGGTAGGCTCAAGAATTCGGTGGCGCAGGGGCCGGCGGACCTCGAGCCCGACCTGCGCATCGACGAGGAGTCGCGCATCGTCAAAGAAGCCGACCGCATCGTGGCCGCCAACGTGGTGGAGCGCGCCCACCTCGTGTGGTACTACGGTGCGGCCGCCGAGAACATCTCGGTGATCCCGTGCGGTGTGGACACTGAGCTCTTTCAGCCCATGTCCCAGGCCGCCGCCAAGGATCTCCTCGAGCTGCCCCCCGAGCCTGCCCTCCTCTACGTCGGCCGTCTCCAGCCCATCAAGGGCCTCGAGACGCTGCTCGAGGCCATGGCGCGCATCGGCGGGGTGGCCAGGCTCTACATCGTGGGCGGCGACGCCGACGAGCCGTCGAGCCAGCATGCGGCGCGGCTCCGCTCGCGGGTGGTCGGCCTTGGTCTGGAGGGTCGCGTCCACTTCCTGGGCGCGCAGCCGCAGCGACGTCTGCGCTACTTCTACGTGGCGGCAGAGGCGACGGTGATGCCCTCGTACTACGAGAGCTTCGGCATGGTCGCCCTCGAGGCCATGGCCTGTGGCAGTCCCGTGGTCGCCTCGCGCGTGGGCGGACTCACCACCACGGTGAAGGACGGCGTCACCGGCTATCTCGTTCCCGAGGGAGACGCGGGCGCGCTCGCCGATCGACTCAAGCTCCTCCTTCTCGACCCAAGGACGCGCGCGCGCCTCGGGCGCGAGGCCGTGCGCTGGGCTGCCGATCATCGCTGGCCCTGTGTCGCCGAGGCCGTCTGCCGGCTCTACTCCGAGCTGCGCCCGCAGGCCCTGTCCCATCTGAGTCGTGGCCGGTGCCAGTCCTGATGGCCCGCGGCGACGGCCCGATCTCCGTCAACGGCCGCAGCTACGCATGGCCCACGCGGCCGCTCGTGGTGGTGTGCGTCGACGGCTGCGAGCCCGACTACCTGAAGCACGCATACGCGGCAGGGGCCATGCCGTATCTCTCCGCGGCGTCGGCGGCGGGGGCGAGCCTGCTCGGCGCCTCCGTGGTGCCGAGCTTCACCAATCCGAACAACCTGTCCATTGTCACCGGCGTTCCGCCCGCCGTGCACGGGATCTGCGGCAACTACTTCTGGGATCGGGATGCGGACGCCGAAGTGATGATGAACGATCCGAAGTATCTCCGCTGCGACACCATCCTCGCCGCCTTCGCCCACGCGGGAGCCACGGTGGGCGTGGTCACGGCCAAGGACAAGCTGCGTCGCCTCCTCGGGCACGGCATGCGCGGCATCTGCTTCTCTTCCGAGCAGGCGGACAAGGTGACGGCGGCAGAGCACGGCATCACCGACGTGCTCGGGCTCGTCGGCCTCCCGCTGCCCTCGGTGTACAGCGCCGACCTGAGCGAGTTCGTCTTCGCGGCTGGGGTCAAGCTCATGGAGTCGGCGCGGCCGGACATCCTCTACCTGTCCACCACCGACTACATCCAACACAAGCACGCGCCGGGCACGGCGGCCGCCAACGACTTCTACCGCATGATGGACGGTTATCTTTGTCAGCTCGACGAGCTCGGCGCCACCATCGCCATCACGGCCGACCACGGCATGAACGCCAAGACGGATGCCGCGGGCCTGCCCCAAGTGATCTACCTTCAGGACATGCTCGACAAGTGGCTCGGCGTTGGCCGTGCGCGCGTCATCCTGCCCATCACCGATCCCTACGTGGTGCACCACGGCGCCCTGGGCTCCTTCGCCACCGTCTATCTGCCCGATGGCGTCTCCGCCCGCTCCGCCGCGGCCAGCGTGGCCGCCCTCCCCGGCATGGACCTCGTGCTCGACCGCGAAGAGGGATGCCGCCGCTTCGAACTGCCTCCCGATCGCATGGGTGACCTCATCGCCGTCTCCGCGCGCCACACCGTTATCGGCACCAGCGCGGCCAAGCACGACCTGTCGGGGCTCGACGCGCCGCTGCGGTCGCACGGCGGCGTCACCGAGCAGTCGGTGCCCCTGGTCTTCAACCGCCGCATCGGCGAGCTGCCCGCCGGGCGCCGCCTGCGGAACTTCGACATCTTCGATCTCGCCCTGAACCGCGCCCAGTAATGCCGCTGCCCGCCCACGCCCGCGCAGTCATCGTGGGGGGCGGGATCGTGGGGACGAGCGTCGCCTATCACTTGGCGGGGCTCGGCTGGTCGGAGGTGGTTCTTCTCGAACAGGGGCGGCTCTCCGGCGGGACCACGTGGCACGCGGCCGGGCTCGTGGGCCAACTCCGCTCCTCCAGCAATCTGACCCAGCTCATCCGCTACAGTGCCGATCTCTACAGCCGCCTGGAGACGGAGACGGGCCAGGCCACGGGATGGAAGCGCTGCGGCAGCGTCAGTGTCGCTCGCACCCGCGAGCGCATGGTGCAACTCGAGCGGAACGCCGCCCTCGCGCGCTCCTTCGGCATCGAGGCGGAGGTGATCACCGCCAAGCAGGCGGGAGAGCGCTATCCGCTCATGCGCACCGACGACCTGGTCGGCGCGGTGTGGATCGCCAGCGACGGCAAGGCCAATCCCACGGACATCACCCAGGCCTTGGCCCGCGGCGCTCGCGCGAGGGGCGCGCAAATCCACGAAGGGGTGACGGTCACCGGCGTGCGGATCGAGAGCGGCCGGGTGTCGGCCGTGGAGTCGACGGAAGGTACCATCGCCACCGAGATCCTCGTCAACTGCGCGGGGATGTGGGCGCGTGAGCTCGGGAGGCTGAGCGGGGTGACGGTTCCGCTGCACGCCTGCGAGCACATGTACATCGTCACCAAACCCATCGACGGGGTGACGCCCGATCTGCCCGTCTTGCGAGACACCGACGGCCACATCTACTTCAAGGAAGAGGTGGCGGGCCTCTTGATGGGCGGCTTCGATCCATGGGCCAAGCCGTGGGGGATGGCGGGCATTCCCAAGGGCTTCAGCTTCGGCACCCTGCCCGAGGACTGGGAGAAGTTCGAGCCGCTGATGCGGCACGCCATCCAGCGCGTGCCGGCCCTGGAGACGGCCGAGGTGCGGCTACTCATGAACGGGCCGGAGAGCTTCACGCCGGACAACTACTTCATCCTCGGCGAGGCGCCCGAGGTGCGGCGCTACTATGTGGGAGCGGGGTTCTGTTCCGGGGGCATCGCCGCTGCGGGCGGGGCGGGGCAAGCGCTCGCTCAGTGGATCGCCGACGACCGGGCGCCCATGGACCTCTGGCCGGCGGACATCCGGCGGTTTGCACCGTTCCACGCCAATCCCGAGTTCCTCCGCGAGCGGGTGAGCGAGATCGTGGGCGTGCACTACTTCGTGGCCTTTCCCAATCGCGAGCTCCAGAGCGGACGGGGCCTCCGCCGCTCCGCCCTCCACGAACGACTGCACGTCCGCCGCGCGTGCTTCGGGAGCAAGATGGGCTGGGAGCGGGCGAACTGGTTCGCCCCCGAGGGCATCGCTCCAGAGACCGAATATTCCTTCGGCCGTCAGAACTGGTTTCCCCACGCGGCGGCCGAGCATCGAGCCTGTCGCGAGGCGGTGGCCCTGTTCGACCAAAGCTCGTTCGCCAAGTTCCGCCTCGAAGGCCCCGACGCCGAGCGCGTCCTCCAGCGGGTCTGCGCCAATGACGTGGCGATAGAGCCGGGCCGCCTCGTCTACACCGGCATGCTCAACGACCGGGGCGGCTTCGAGAGTGACCTGACGGTGACGAGGCTCGCCGCCGACGCCTATTTCATCGTGACGGGCTCGAGCCAGAGCACGCGGGACTTCCACTGGATCCGGCGTCACCTCCCCGAGGGAGCGCGGGCTGTCCTCACCGACGTGACGGGGGCCTCGGCCGTCCTCGGGGTCATGGGCCCGCGCTCGCGCGACCTTCTCGCACGTCTCACGCCCATCGACCTCTCGAACGCGGCCTTCCCCTTCGCGACGAGCCGCGAGATCTGGCTGGGGCGGACGCGGGTGCGTGCCTCTCGCATCACCTACGTGGGCGAGCTCGGCTGGGAGCTATATGTCCCGGTGGAGTGTGCCGCCGACGTCTACGACGCGCTCCAGGAGGCGGGCCGCGAACTCGGCCTGCGGGACGCCGGTTACTACGCGATCGAGTCCCTGCGCATGGAGAAGGCCTATCGCGCGTGGGGGCGCGAGCTGACCACCGAGGACACCCCGCTGGAGGCCGGGCTCGGCTTCGCCGTGCGCTTCGACAAGCCGGGCGGCTTCATCGGACGGGACGCGCTCATCGCCCGGCGCGGAAAGCCCATGACGAGGAGGCTCGTGAATTTTGTCCTCGACGACCCCGGGGCCTATCCTTTGGGCGACGAGCCGATCTGGAGCGGTGGACGCATCGTGGGCTCCACGACCTCCGCGGCGTACGGCCACAGCCTGGGCCGGGCCGTGGCCATGGGCTACGTGCAGGAGGCCGAGGGTGTCGACGAGCGCACTCTTCGCGACACTGCCTTCGAGATCGAAATCGGCGGCACCCGCGCCACGGCGCGGGCGAGCCTGCGGCCGCCGTACGATCCCGATGGGGTCAAGATCAAGAGCTGACAAGGAGCACGCCATGACCGAGTCGAGACGCAATCCCTGGCTGCTGACCCCGGGGCCTCTCACCACGTCCCGCACCGTCAAGGAGGCGATGCTCCGGGACTGGGGATCGCGGGACGCGGAGTTCATCAAGCTCAACGCACGCGTCCGCGAGCGGCTGGTGGAGCTGGCGGGCGGCGAGGGGACCCACGTCTGCGTCCCGCTGCAGGGAAGCGGCACCTTCATCGTGGAGGCCATGCTCGCCACCCTCGTGCCTCGCGCGGGCAAGGTCGCGATCCTCGTGAACGGCGCCTACGGCAAGCGCATGGTCCGCATCTGCGAGTACCTCCGGCGGGCCTGCGTGGTGATCGAGACCGCGGAGGATACGCCGGTGTCCGCGACCGCCCTCGACGCGAGTCTCGTCGCCGATCCGGCCATCACCCACGTGGCGGTGATCCAGTGCGAAACTACCTCGGGCGTGCTGAACCCCGTGGAAGAGATCGCCTCGGTGACGGCACGCCACGGTCGCCGCCTGCTCGTGGACGCCATGAGCGCCTTCGGCGCCCTTCCCCTCGACGCGAGCCGCGTGCCGTACGACGCGCTGGTGGCCTCGTCGAACAAATGCCTGGAGGGAGTGCCCGGCGTGGGCTTCGCCATCATTCGCCAGTCCACGCTCGAAACGGCTCGCGGCCACGCGCACTCGCTCTCCTTGGACCTGCACGATCAGTGGGTCAGCATGGAGAAGACCGGGCAGTGGCGCTTCACGCCGCCCACCCACGTGTTGGCCGCGCTCGACCAGGCGCTCGCCGAGCACGCCGCGGAGGGCGGCACGGCGGGACGGGGCGCGCGCTACGCGAACAATTGCCGCATCCTCGTGGACGGTCTGCGCGCCTTGGGGTTCCAGACCCTTCTTCCCGACGCGATCCAGGCGCCCATCATCGTGACCGTGCGCATGCCTGCCGATCCCGCCTTCAACTTCGAGAGCTTCTACGACCGGCTGGCGCGTCGAGGCTACGTCATCTATCCCGGCAAGCTCACGGTGGCCGACAGCTTCCGCATTGGATGCATCGGCCGACTCGGGGAGACTGAAATGCGCGGCGTCCTCGACGCCATCCGGCAGATCCTGGCGGAGACGAATGTGACCGGCTGCGCTCCCGCGGCCTGACCGCGCCGCCCGCAGCGTGCGCGGGCCGAAGGCTCTCGCTCCCGCGTGTGCTAGACTGGCCGGCCATGGAGCAGGCCGGCGACGTCCTCCTCGACGTCAAGAATCTCCAGACGCAGTTCAAGACTTCGGGCGGCGTGGTGCGCGCGGTCGACGGCGTGTCGTGGGACGTGCGGGCGGGGGAGACGGTAGCGCTGGTCGGCGAATCCGGCTGCGGCAAGTCCGTCAGCGCACTCAGCATCATGCGCCTGGTGTCAGAGCCTGCGGGCCGCATCGTGGGGGGAGAGATCCTGTTCAAGGGCCGCGATCTCCTCACGCTTTCGGAAGGCGAGATGCGTCACGTGCGCGGGCGCGAAATCGGCATGATCTTCCAGGAGCCCATGACCTCGCTCAATCCCGTCCTCACGGTGGGCCGCCAGCTCACCGAGCCGCCCGAGATCCACCTCGGGATGACGCCCGCGCAGTCGCGCGCCCGGGCCATCGAGCTCCTGGGCATGGTCGGCATCTCAGATCCCGAGCGGCGGCTCCAGCAGTATCCGCACCAGTTCAGCGGCGGGATGCGCCAGCGGATGATGATTGCCATGTCCATGGCCTGCAACCCTGCCCTCATCATCGCCGACGAGCCCACCACCGCCCTCGACGTGACCATCCAGGCGCAGATCCTCGAGCTGATGAAAGGGCTCTCGCGCAAGCTCGGGGTAGCTATGGTGATGATCACCCACAATCTGGGCGTGGTCGCCCGCTACGCGGATCGCGTCAACGTCATGTATGCGGGCCGCATCGTAGAGCGCGGCACCGCTGCGGAGATTTACGCCAATCCGCGGCATCCCTATACGCTGGGCCTGCTGCGCTCCGTGCCCCGGCTCGACGAGCCGCGCCGGGCCAAGCTCCTCCCTATCCAGGGACAGCCTCCCGACCTCACGCGCTTGCCTCCGGGCTGCTCGTTCCAGCCGCGCTGCCAGTACGCCATCGAGCGCTGCCTCCGCGAGGCGCCTCCGCTGGAGGCGGTGTCGACCGGTCACGTCTCCGCGTGCTGGGTCGCCGCGGAGCTCGGGCAGAAGGTGTCGGCGTGAACGTGGCGGCGGCTGCGCGTGGCGACCGGGAGCGTGAAAAGCGGTCCGGCGGGGAGGAGATCCTCACCGTTCGGAACCTCTCCAAGCACTTCGAGGTCGCGGGCGGATTCCTGGGCGGCCGGCGCGGTCTCGTCAAGGCGGTGGACGACATCTCGTTCTCCATCCGCCGCGGGGAGACCCTCGGTCTCGTCGGCGAGTCGGGCTGTGGCAAGACGACGACCGGGCGCTGCGTGCTCCAGCTCGAGAGGCCGACGAGCGGCTCCATCCTCTTCGAGGGCAAGGACCTCGCCACCGCCTCCCCCGCCGAGCTCCGGGCGGTGCGACGGAAGATGCAGGTGATCTTCCAGGATCCCTACAGCTCGCTCAACCCGCGCATGACGGTGGGACAGATCATCGCGGAGCCGCTCGCCGTGCACGGCATCGTGCCCGATCGCGCTGCGCGCGAGGCCCGAGTCAAGGAGCTCTTGGGGCACGCGGGCCTCCTCCCCCTCATGGCCCACCGCTATCCACACGAGCTCTCGGGCGGGCAGCGCCAGCGGGTGGGCATCGCGCGGGCGCTCGCCATGGAGCCGAGCCTCATCGTGTGCGACGAGCCCGTGTCCGCCCTCGACGTGTCGATCCAGGCCCAGATCATCAACCTGCTCGAGGAGCTGCAGACGGGCTTCGGCCTCACCTATCTCTTCGTGGCCCACGACCTGTCCGTGGTCCGGCACATTTCGGACCGAGTGGCCGTGATGTACCTCGGGAAGATCGTGGAGATCACCGATCGCCAGTCGCTCTACGAGAATCCCCAGCATCCGTACACGAAGGCGCTGCTCTCCGCCGTGCCCATTCCCGATCCCGCGGTGGAGCTGGCGCGGGAGCGCACGGTGCTGCGGGGCGAGGTGCCGAGCCCGCTCAGCCCGCCCGCGGGCTGCGTCTTCCATCCGCGCTGTCCCATGGCCATCGAGGAGTGCAAGGCAGGGGTGCCGCCCCTTCACGCCGTCCAGCCCGGGCACCTTGCCGCCTGTATACGCGTTTAGTCGTACACGTCGGGACGCCGCTCCTTGACAGGGCGTGGCCGCTGCCGATAATGTACGGAAACTCGCCGGAACTATTGTCGGTCGTTCCCGCCGCAACAGCGCAAGGAGGCGTTGGATGAAGCTGCCCATTATCGGGCGAATTGCCATTGGACTCTCGCTGGTGGCCGTGCTGACGACGCCAGCTTCTACGTTCGCTCAGGACAAGCCCCGCTACGGTGGTGAGCTCACCTTCGTGGTTCCTTCGGAGCCGCCCTCCTTCGACGGCCATCGCGAAGAGACGTTCGGGCTCATCCATCCCATCGCTCCCCACTACAACACGCTCTTCCGAACCGACCCCACCGACCGCACGGGCACGAAGGTGATCGGCGATCTCGCGGAGTCATGGCAGTTCTCCAAGGACTCACGCACGCTGACCGTCAAGATCAGGTCCGGGGTCAAGTTCCACGACGGCAGCCTCCTCACCTCAAAGGACATCAAGGCCTCGTACGACCACATCATCTTCCCGCCCGCGGGCGTGGCCTCGAGCCGAAAGGGGGCCTACGTGTCGGTGGAGGCCATCGAGGCGCCGGATCCGCAGACGGTGCGCTTCCGGCTCAAGTGGCCGGAGTCCTCCTTCCTCGCGAATCTCGCCTCTCCCTACAACTTCATCTACCGAGCGGAGATCCTCGCCAAGGATCCGCGCTGGTACGAGACGCACATCAATGGCACCGGTCCCTTCAAGTTCTCGGAGTACGTGAAGGGCTCGCACTGGGTCGGCAAGAAGAATCCGGACTACTGGGACAAAGGCAAGCCCTATCTGGACGGGTACCGCGCCGTCTTCATGACCTCGTCGTCCGCCATGGTGGCCGCCGTGCGTGGTGAGCGAGCGCATGCGCAGTTCCGCGGCTTCAGCCCCTCCGAGCGTGACAGCATCGTCCAGGCCCTCGGTAACAAGATCACCGTTCAGGAGAGTCCCTGGAACTGCGTGATCCTGGTCGCCCTCAACCACGAGAAGAAGCCGTTCGGTGACAAGCGCGTGCGCAAGGCCCTCACCCTCGCGCTCGACCGCTACGAGGGCTCCAAGGCGCTGTCGAAGATCGCCATCGTCAAGGACGTGGCGGGCATCCAGGTGCCGGGCACGCCGTGGGCGACGCCGCCCGCCGAGCTCGAGACGCTCGCCGGCTACAGCAAGGACATCGCGGCGAGCCGGGCCGAGGCCAAGCGCCTCCTCAAGGAGGCGGGGGCGGAGAACCTCTCCTTCACCTACAAGAACCGCGGGGTGGCCATGCCCTACGAGCCCTTGGCCGTGTGGCTCATCGACCAGTGGCGGCAAATCGGCGTCACCGTGAAGCAGGAGGTGGTGGAGGCGGCTGCCTACTACGCGACGCTGCGGGGCGGCGACTTCGAGGTGGCGGCGGACTTCCAGTGCGGCTTCATCGTGGAGCCGGACCTCGACATCTACAAGTTCCAGTCGAGTTCCATCTCCCACGCCAACTACAGCCGCTACGAGGACAAGGTGCTCGACGAGTTGTACGTGAAGCAGGCGCGGGCAATTGATCCGGAGGAGCGACGGAAGGCCTTGCGCGCCTTCGAGAAGCGCCTCCTCGACGAGGAGGTCCACTACATCTACACGCTGCAGTGGCACCGCATCATTCCCCACAGCGCGAAGATGCATGGCTGGACCATCACCCCCAGCCACTACCTGAACCAGCAGCTCGACACGGTCTGGCTCACCGATTAGATGGAGAGCGACTAGATGATGAGCGAAGCTCCTCCTTCTGACCCTCTCCCCTCAGGGGGAGCGGGTAGGGTGAGGGGCGGGAGAGGGGACCACCGCTAGAACATGTGGAAGTACGTGGTCAAGCGCTTCCTCCTGATGATCCCGACGCTCTTCGGCGTCGCGGTTGTCATCTTCGTGCTCATGCGGATCGTCCCGGGCGACATCGTGGAGCTCCGCTTCTCCGGCGAGAGCTCCTACGCCTCCAAGGAGAACCTCGCCGTGGAGCGCGCCCGCTTCGGCCTCGATCAGCCCTTGTGGAAGCAGTTTGTCACTTGGATCTGGGGGCTGGTGCGCTTCGACTTCGGCACCTCCATGTGGACGGGAGCGCCCATCCTGCAGGAGATCAAGCTCCGATTCGCGCTCTCGCTCCAGCTCGCCATCATGGCCACCGCGGTCGGGATCCTCATCGCACTGCCTCTGGGGGTGGCCGCCGCGCTGAAACAGGACACCTGGGTCGACTACCTGGCGCGGGTCGTCTCCATCGCCGGTATCGCCACCCCGTCCTTCTGGCTCGGCATCTTGATGATCCTTACTTTGCTCGTGGTGTTCCGCTGGCTGCCTCCCATGGTCTACACGCCGTTCTGGGTCAACCCGTGGCAGAATCTCCTCCAGCTCATCTGGCCCGCCCTGGCCGTGGGCTATCGGCTCTCCGCAGTGGCCACGCGCATGACCCGCTCCGCCATGCTCGAGGTCCTGCGCGAGGACTACATCCGCACGGCGCGCGCCAAGGGCCTGGTGGAGATGCTCATACTCAAGCGCCACGCGTTGAAGAACGCCATGCTCCCCGTGCTCACCGTCACGGGCATCGAGTTCGCGTTCCTCATGGGCGGCCTCGTGGTCACCGAGCAGGTCTTCAACCTGAACGGGCTCGGCCTCCTCTTCGTGCAGGCGGTCACTCGGCGTGACTACACGATGACTCAGGCCCTCGTGCTCCTGGTCGCCGCCGTCTTCATTATCGTCAACTTCTTCATGGATCTCATGTACGGCTGGCTCGATCCGCGCATCCGCTATCGCTAACCATGGCCATCAACGTCCCCTTCGATGCTATCGACGTCGCCGCTGCAGAAGCCGCGCGGGCGGGCTGGTGGGGGATCGTCAAGGATTTCTGTCGCCGCCGGCCGTTGGGGGCGGCGGGGGCGGCTGTGGTGGGGCTCCTCGTCCTGGTGGCGCTGTGTGCCAACGTGATCGCGCCCTACGATCCCGAGAAGGTGGACTTCGGCGCCATGCTGGCGCGTCCGAGCGCCGCCCACTGGCTCGGGACCGACGCTTTCGGGCGCGACGTGCTCTCGCGGCTCATCTACGGCTCGCGCACCGCCCTCCTCGTGGGCTTCGGGGCAGCGGTGGTGGGGGCGACGGTGGGCGCCGTGCTCGGGGTGGGCAGCGCCTACTTCGGCGGCCGCGTCGACCTGTACCTGCAGCGGGTGCTCGACATCTTCATCGCCTTTCCCCTCATCATCTTGGCCCTCGCCATCGTGGCCATCCTCGGCAACTCGCTGCCCAACCTGATCATGGCCATCACCATTCCCATGATTCCGCGCTGCGCCTTGGTCATTCGGTCGAGCGCCCTGAGCATCCGGGAGATGCCCTACGTGGACGCCGCGCGCGCCGCCGGCTTCGGCCACGCGCGTATCATCCTGCGCCACATGCTGCCCAACGTGATGGCGCCGTACCTGATCATGCTCACCTCGTTCCTCGGCCAGGCCATCCTCCTCGAAGCCTCTCTCTCGTTTCTCGGGCTCGGGGTCCAGGAGCCCACGCCCGCCTGGGGCCTCATGCTCCGCGGCGCGGCGGTGGACTTCGCGGAATCGGCGCCGTGGATGGCTGTCTTTCCCGGCCTCGCCATCAGCCTCGCCGTGTTCGCCTTCAATCTCTTCGGCGACTCGCTGCGCGACGCGCTCGACCCGAAGCTGCGCACGCTCTGAGCGTCCGGTAAACGCTTGACACCTCTGGGGCAAGTTGATACAACTACGTGGGTTTTCCGCCCATCGTCGATCGCCGACGAGGATACCGTGCCGGTCACAGGAGGCTGTAATGGCGTATATCATTGCTGAACCCTGTATCAACGTGAAGGACAAGGCCTGCGTCGAGGTGTGCCCCGTGGACTGCATCTACGAGGGCGAGACCATGCTCTACATCCATCCGGATGAGTGCATCGACTGCGGCGCTTGCGAGCCCGTCTGCCCCGTCAAGGCGATCTTCGCCGAGGACGAGACGCCGGCGAACTGGAAGCAGTACATCGAGATGAACAAGCAGTTCTTCAAGGACAACCCCGGCGTCAAGCCCGCGACCAAGGGCTAGCCTCCTCTCGCGTCTCGTCTCCTCACGGGGACCCATCGCCGGGTCCCCGTTTTTTTGTGCGCATGCAACGACGGCGTTGCCCTTCGCGCACTGCAGTGCGCGGCGCGCAGATGCCCTGGCCTCGCGGCAGACTCGATGTTTCCGGCCGCGCATGTGCGCGAATTGCCAGGGGCGCGAATGTGGCACGGCCGTTGCGATGGAGAATTGGCATGGCCGTCATGCCGCCTGCGCCGCCACCCCCCGCATCGAAGCCAAACGGATTTCACGGAGCGGTGAGCGAGTTCAAGCGTCGCCTCATCGAGGCGACGCTGGCCCAGGCAGGCGGCAACCGCACGCGGGCCGCGCGGGCCCTCGGGCTCCAGCGGACCTACCTGTTGCGCCTCATGCGTGAGTTCGAGGTGCGCATCCCCCCACCGCCCGGTCCGTGGCGGCGGGGGGGCGGCGACAACGGGCATGCCGCCCCGCCGGGGACGGACGTGCCGCGCGCGGTCCTCTCCCCGAAGGAGCGAGCGCCCTAGCCGCGTCGAGTCGCCAAACAGTTTGACACCTCCCGGGCCCGCGGTTTGAAATGTCCGGGTGAGTGACATCTGGATCGCCGGGGTCGGAATGACGCGCTTCGGGCGGCGAGACGAGAGCCTGCCCGATCTGATCGCCGAGGCGGGCCTGGCCGCCCTCGAGGATGCGGGCATCGAGCGGCCGGACGCGCTGGTGGTCGCGGCCATGAACCCGGAGGAATTCACCGGGGCGGGCAACTACGCGTCCCTCATCAATACCTACCTCGGTCTCTCCGACGTGCCTGCCCTTCGCGTGGAGACGGCGACGTCGTCGGGGGTGGCGGCCGTCTACGCCGCCTACTCCGTCATCGCAGCGGGCATCCATCGAAGCGTGCTCGTGGTCGGCGGGGAGAAGATGAGCCACATACCCACCCCGCGCGTGTCGGAAATCATCGGGCGCTCCGTCGATCCCCACGAGCGTACCTATGGCACGACCATGCCCGCGCTGGCCGGCCTCATCACCCGGGCGGCCATGCACAGCCGCGGCCTCACCTTGAAGGAGATGTCGCAGGTGGCGGTGAAGAACCACGCGAACGGGGCGCGCAATCCGCTCGCCCACTTCCGGGAGATCGTCACCCTCGATACGGTGATGGAGAGCCGCCTCGTCGCCGATCCCCTGCGCCTCTTCCACTGCTGTCCCATCTCCGACGGCGCCGCCGCTCTCCTCCTCACCACCGAGCCCTCGTCCGTGCGCATCGCGGGCATCGCCCAGGGCATGGACACCATGGCCGTGCGCTACCGAAGCGATCTCACCTCGTTCCGCGCCACGCAGTCGGCGGCCGTCGCCGCCTACGCCATGGCGGGCTTCGGCCCCGAGCAGGTAGAGGTGGCGGAGATCCACGACGCCTTCTCGCCCTTCGAGATCATGTCGCTGGAGGACACCGGGCTCCTTCCCGTGGGCAAGGCGGGCCGCGCGACCCTCGACGGCGAGACGGCGCTCGACGGCCGGCTGCCCGTCAACCCCTCGGGCGGTCTCAAGGCGCGCGGTCATCCGCTGGCCGCCACGGGGATCTCGCAGATCGTGGAGCTCTGCTGGCAGCTCCGCGGCATGGCTGAGGGGCGGCAGGTCGCGGCGCACGTGGCCCTCGCCCAGTCCATCGGCGGTCTCGCCACCAACAACTGGGTCACCCTGCTGGAGTCGCGCGCATGATGGAGCAGGTCATCGCGGCGTCCCGCTGCCCCCGCTGCGAGCGCGTGGTGGTGCCCCCGGCCCGACTCTGCCCCGATCATCCCGTGGCCATGGAGCCGGTGAGCGTGCCCGGAGTGGGGGAGGTGGTGACGTTCACCACGCTCCACTCGCCGCCCGAGGGATTCAAGGCGCCGCTCCACATCGCCCTCATCGAGCTCGAGGGCGGCGCGCGCCTCTTTTGCCACGGCGCGGAGACGAGGGGCATCCGGATCGGCTCGAGCGTGGGCGTCGAATCGCTCGATAATGTGTTTTACTTCTCCCACATGAGCTTCGCGGACCGGGCTCGCCTGTTCTGGCGGCGCGCCGGGGCCAGGGGCGAGAAGGTCGCGTCGATCACCAAGAGCCTGGCCAAGGGCATCTGGAGAGGACGGTTCCGTGGCGACAGCTAAGCGCAAGGTATCTGCCCAGAAGAAGCCGCGCCCGCCCCTGGCGGGCATTCGTGTCATCGATCTCACACGCGTGCTCGCCGGCCCTTTCTGCTCCATGTCTCTCGGCGACATGGGCGCGGAAGTGATCAAAGTCGAGGAGCCCGGCAAGGGCGACGACACACGCGGCTGGCCGCCCTTCGCGGGCGGCGAGGCGACCTACTTCATGTCGGTCAACCGCAACAAGAAGAGCCTCACCCTCAACATGAAGGCCCCCGACGGCCAGGCCATCCTGCGCCGCCTCATCGCGCGGGCCGACGTGGTGCTGGAGAACTTCCGCCCCGGCACCATGGAGCGCCTCGGCTTCGGCTACGACGCCCTCCGCAAGCTCAACCCGCGGCTCGTGTACTGCTCCATCTCCGGTTTCGGCGAGAGCGGCCCCGAGTTCTCGCGGCCCGGCTACGATCTCATCGTGCAGGGCGAGTCCGGCGTGATGGACCTCACCGGCTTCCCCGACGGCCCGCCCGTGAAGGTGGGCAACTCCATCGGCGACCTTGTGTCCGGCATGGCCGCCGCCCAGGGCGTGGTGCTCGCGCTGCTCTCGCGCGCGAAGACGGGCAGGGGGCAAAAGGTCGAGATCGGCATGCTCGACGTGATGGCCTCGCTCTTGTCCTACCAGGCGGGACTCTACTGGAACGCGGGCGGGAAGCCCATGCGCCGGGGCAATCAGCACCCGTCCATCGTGCCCTACGAGGTCTTCCAGGCGCAGGACGCGTACATGACCCTGGGCGTGGCCAACAACTCGCTGTGGGAGCGCATGTGCCGCGCCATCGGACGGGAAGACTTGATGCAGGATCCACGCTTCAACACCGACGCCAATCGCGTGAAGAATCGCGACGCGCTCGTCCCCGCCCTCAACGCCGAGTTCGGACGGCGCCCGGTGGCGGACTGGCTCAAGCGTCTCGACGACGCGGGCGTGCCGGCCGGACGCATCAAGACGGTGGCCGAGGTCTGCGAGAGCGATCACCTGCGCGAGCGCGGCATGTTCGTGAAGGTGGCGCATCCCAAGGCGGGCGCCGTCACCTCCATGGGGGTGCCCATTCGCCTCTGGGACACGCCGGGGGCGGCCCAATCGCCCTCGCCGCTCCTCGGTCAGCACACCGACGAGATCCTCACCACGCTCCTCAAAATCCCTCGCGCGAAGGTCGACAAGCTGCGCGCGGCCGGCGTCGTCTGAGACGTCGCCGCCCGAATCTTCCGGAGGGCACATGAAAGCGCTCCTCGTCCGTGCTGTCATCGGGCCCATGGCGCTGCTCGTCGCGCTGGGCGGAGCCGCTACCGCAGCCGCCGCGCCCGAAGGCACCATGACGTGGGGGGTGCACGTCACCCTCGCCGCGCGCTGGCTCGATCCGAACGACACGGAAGCCTTCATCGCGCCCTTCCTCGTGCTGTACGCCATCCACGACGCCCTCGTGAAGCCCATGCCGGGCGGCGACAACACGCCATGCCTGGCCGAGTCGTGGACCGTGTCCAAGGACGGGCTCAGCTACGAGTTCGTGCTGCGCAAGGGCGCGCGCTTCCACAATGGCGAGCCGGTGACGGGAGAGGACGTGAAGTTCTCCTTCGACCGCTACAAGGGCGCGGGAGCGACCCTCCTGAAGGAGAAGGTGAAGGAGGTCCAGGTGCTCGCGCCGAACCGCGTGCGCTTCGTCCTCAAGGAGCCCTGGCCGGATTTCATGACCTTCTACGGCACCTCGGCCACGGGCGCGGCGTGGATCGTGCCCAAGAAGTACGTGGAGAAGGTGGGCGACGATGGCTTCAAGAAGGCGCCCATCGGCGCGGGGCCGTACAAGGTGGTCAGCTACAACCCCGGCATCGAGCTGGTCATGGAAGCCTTCGACGGCTACTGGCGCAAGGTGCCGAACGTCAAGCGCCTCGTCTTCCGGAGCATGCCGGACGAGACGACGCGCGCCTCCGCCCTCAAGGCGGGCGAGGTCGACATCGTGTATTTCGTCAACGGCCCCGTGGCCGAGGAGATCAAGCGCACCCCCCGGCTCCGCCTCGCCGCGGCCAAGCCGCCCGGGGTGACCTTCCTCGACCTGCCCGAGCAATGGGACCCGAAGTCGCCCTGGGCTGATCGCCGCGTGCGGCTCGCCGCCAGCTACGCCCTCGACCGCAACGCCCTGAACCAAGCGGAGACGCTCGGCTTCTCACGGCCCACCGGCGCCCTCATCCCGCGCAGCCTCGAGTTCGCGCGGCCCTACGATCCGCCGGCGTACGATCCCGCCCAGGCCAAGAAGCTCCTCGCCGAGGCGGGCTATCCCAACGGCTTCGACGCGGGGGAGCTGACGCCCTTTCCGCCGTACTTCGGGCTGGCGGAGTCGGTGGTGAACTATCTCCAGGCAGTGGGCATCCGCACGCGGATGCGCACCATGGAGCGCGCGGCCTTCCTCACCGCCTGGCGCGAGAAGAAGCTCAAGGGCGTGATCATGGGCCTGGGCGCGCCCGCGGGCAACGCAGCTACGCGCATCGAGGTGTACGCGACGAAGAGCGGCATCTACTCGTCCGGGGCCGTGCCGGAGATCGAGGACCTCTACCAGCGCCAGGCACGCGAGATGGACAGGAAGAAGCGGGAGGCCATGCTCGCGCAGATCCAGCAGATCATGCACGACCGCGTCATGTACGTGCCCATCTACGAGCTGGCTTTCCTCTGGGGCATCGGCCCCCGCGTCGAGGAGGCCTGCGTCGATCACATCAAGGGCTTTTCCTATTCCGGTCCCTACGAGGACGTGAAGCTCAAGCCACCGCGCTGACTGCCGGCAAACTTGACACTCGGGGCGAGGGAGGGTGATGATGACCGTCTCATGTCCCGGGAGATCAAGGTCTACGACACCACCCTTCGTGACGGAACCCAGGGCGAGGGCGTGTCCTTCTCTATGGAGGACAAGGTCCGCATCGCCCAACGGCTCGACGCCCTTGGCATCCATTACATTGAGGGGGGATGGCCGGGGTCGAATCCGAAGGATCTGCGCTTCTTCAAGCGCGTGCAGGATGCGGTGTTCAAGTCGGCCAAGATCACGGCCTTCGGCTCCACGCGCCGTCCCGGCGTGCGGCCGCCCGAGGACACCAACATCCAGGCGCTGGTGGAGGCGGGGCCGCCCGTCGTCACTATCTTCGGGAAGTCCTGGGACCTCCACGTGACGCACGCTCTCGGCACCACCCTCGAGGAGAACCTCGCCATGATCGGCGACTCCGTGGCATATCTCCTCAAGCACTTCGAGGAGGTGATCTACGACGCCGAGCACTTCTTCGATGGCTTCAAGAAAAACCGTGAGTACGCGCTGGCCACCCTCAAGGCGGCGGAGACGGCGGGCGCGCACTGCCTCGTCCTCTGCGACACGAACGGGGGCGGGCTGCCCCACGAGGTGGCGGAGATTGTCCGCGAGGTCAGGCGGCACGTGAAGGCGGAGAGTCCCCTCGGCATCCACGTCCACAACGACACGGAGTGCGCCGTGGCCAATACCCTCGCCGCCGTCTCCGAAGGCGTGAACCACGTGCAGGGGACGATCAACGGCTACGGGGAGCGCTGCGGCAACGCCAACCTCGTGTCGATCATCCCCAACGTGATGCTCAAGATGGGACACGAGTGCATTCCGCGCGCGAATTTGCGCGAGCTGCGCGACGTCTCGCGCTTCGTGTCCGAGCTCGCCAACCGCAAGCCGTGGGACGCCCAGCCGTACGTGGGTGATTCCGCGTTCGCCCACAAGGGCGGCATCCACGTCTCCGCCGTCCTCAAGCACGCCGAGACCTACGAGCACGTCGATCCCGAGGTGGTGGGCAATCATCGCCGCGTCCTCGTCTCCGAGCTGGCCGGGCAGTCCAACATCCTCTGGAAGGCCCGCGAGTACGGCATCGACCTCGACAAGAACACCCCGGAGGCACGCCGCATCCTCGAGATGCTCAAGCGCATGGAGGACGAAGGCTTTCAGTTCGAGGGCGCCGAGGCGTCCTTCGAGCTCCTCATGGAGCGCGCCCTCGGCAACCACAAGCCCTACTTCGACCTCGACGGCTTTCGCGTCATCGTGGAGGAGGAGCGCGGCGACGCCGAGCCGGTGGCGGAGGCAACGGTGCGCCTCAAGGTCAAGGGCATCGCCGAACACACCGCGGCCTCCGGCCACGGCCCCGTCAACGCCCTCGACCATGCCCTCCGCAAGGCTCTCGAGGACTTCTATCCGAGCCTTCGCGAGATGAGCCTGCTCGACTACAAGGTGCGCATCCTCGACGAGAGCAAGGGCACCGCGGCGCGGACGCGCGTGCTCATCACCTCCGGCGACGGCAACGAGACGTGGGGCACGGTGGGTGTGGCCGACAACATCATCGAGGCTTCCTGGCAGGCCCTCGTCGACTCCATCGAGTACAAACTCCGTCGCGACGAGCGCAAGAGCAAGCGTTGACCCTTCTCCCTCTCCCCTAAAGAGGGTCCGCAGTTCGAGCTGAGGCGCTGCCGCAGCGGCGAGGCGAGGGCTGAGAAGTTCGACCTGAGGCGCTGCCGCAGCGGCGAGGCGAGCGCTGAGAAGATCGAGCTGAGACGCTCTCTCAGCGGCGAGGCGAGGGCTGAGAAGATTGAGGGGTGAAGTTCCTCCAACATGCCACCAATTCCCGCCAAGCTGATCGAGGACACGGCGCGCGAGCTGATGGCGCGCGCGGCCATCGACATTCCGCCCGACTACCGCGAGGGCGTCCGCCTTGCTCGCGACCGCGAGACGCAGCGTCTCGCCCGCTTCGTCCTCGACGAAATGCTGGTCAATTGGGAGATCGCCACGGCGGACCGCCGACCCATGTGCGCGGACACTGGGCTGCCCCGCTATTACGTGAAGCTCGGCAACGAGGCGGTGATCGAGGGCGGCCTGGTCGCTCTGGAGCGTGCGCTCCGGCGCGCTACCGCGGACGCGACCGCGTCCATTCCGCTCCGTCCCAATCGCGTGCATCCGCTCACCCGGGAGGATCACAACAACAACGTGGGCTACCACGCGCCCGAGGTGACCTACTCCGTGGAGCCGGGCGGCGCCTGGATCGACGTGACCACCGTGCACAAGGGCGGCCTCTTCGGCACGGACTGGCGCATGCTCTTTCCCGGGGATGGCGTGGCTGGCATCAAGCGCTTCTTTGTGGATACGCTCATCGAGTCGGGCAAGCGCGGGCTCGCCTGCCAGCCCGCCATCGTGGGCGTGGGCATCGGCGGCTCCAAGGACACCTGCATGCGCCTCGGCAAGGAGGCCGCCTGTCTCCGCGCGGTAGGGAGCCGGAATCCCGATCCCTCCGCCGCCTCCCTGGAGGAGGAGCTGACAGCGCTGGGCAATCACATCGGCATCGGGGCTATGGGCTTCGCGGGCACGTCCATGGTGGTGGCGACGCACGTGGAGCTGGCCCACACCCACACGGGCGGCATGCCCGTGGCCATTCACCAATTCTGCCTCTCCTCTCGGCGGGCGACCGCGCGGGTCTTCCCCAGTGGCACCGTGGAGTTCCGCAGCGACCCGCAGTGGTTCACCGACTACTACCGGCGTCAGGGCATCGAGTGAGGTCTATAGAGCGGCTGGACGACGTGGTGATGGACGAGGTGCACCTCACGACGCCTGTTTCCGCGGAGGCGATCGGGTCGCTCAAGCTCGGTGACGTGGTGTACCTCTCGGGCGCGCTCTACACCGGGCGCGAGGGCGTGTACCGCCAGGTGGTGGACAAGGGGCGCCCCCTTCCCGACTCCATCCGCGCGCTGACCAACGTGAACTTCCACTGCTCGCCCGCCGCCTCCGTGCGGGCCGACGGCTCCTACGCGGTGGAGGCGGTGACGGCCACCGCGTCCTTCCGCTTCGGCAAGTCCATGACCGCGTGGTTCGAGCGCTCGGGGGCCAAGGTCATCGTGGGCAAGGCCGGCCTCACCGAGCTCGCCTATCGCGAGTGGTTCGTACCCCACGGAGCCGTGTATCTCACCACGGTGGGCTACGGCCTGGGCGCCATGTACGGCAAGAGCATCAGGCGCGTGCTCGAGGTCCACTGGCTCCAGGAATTGGGCATCGCCCAGGCCCTGTGGGTGCTCGAAGTGGACCGCATCGGTCCCTTCCTCGTCGAAGGCGACGCCTCGGGCCGGAGCCTGTTTGCCCTCGCCAACCGCGAGATCAACCAGCGCATCGACGAGGTGTACAAGACCCTCCCGCCTCCGGCTCTTGGCCGTTTCGGCGAAGTTCTCTCCCGCAAAGACGAAGTCGTGTGACTCGGAGGGGGGCCTTGCCCCCCTTCCGAACCTCCCCCCAACAGCCGATTGCGCCGGCGGAGCCGGCGCTCGAAGTGGAACATTCCTGAGCGCGTGGAACTGTGGCCGCTGGCTTGACCGGCTAGATGAAGTGGCGGGGGAGTCGGAGGGCGTGGTCGAGGCGGCGCTCGTAGTCTCGGCGTGAGATTTCTACGGCACCGAGGCTTTGCAGGTGGGGTGTGACGTACTGCACGTCGAGGAGGGTGAACTCGCGGTCGCGGAGCCGCTGGACGAGGGCGGCCAGGGCGACCTTCGAGGCGTCCCTCTCGCGATGGAACATGCTCTCGGCCATGAAAGCGCCGCCCAGGGCCACGCCGTAGGTGCCCCCGGCCAGGCGTCCTTCGCGCCAGGCCTCCACGCTGTGCGCCGCGCCCGCCCGATGGAGCGCGCCGTAGACCTCCACGAAACGCTCGTCGATCCACGAGCCCTCCGGTCGATCGGCGCAGCCGCGCATCACGCTGTCGAAGTCCGAATCGACGCGGATCTCGAACTGGCCGCGCCGGATCGTTCGGGCGAGAGAACGCGAGACGTGAAAGCCGTCGAGGGGGATGATGGCGCGCGGGTCCGGCCGGAACCAGAGCACCTCGCCCGTCTGCCCGTCGGCCATGGGAAAGATCCCGTGGCGATAGGCGACCTCCACGCCTTCAGGAGTGAGGGTGAGCCGGCGCCCCAACATGCTGGACTCGCCTGAGCGCGGGCGGGCTCAGCGGAGCGAGCGGGGCGGCGTGCGCTTGTAGAAGAGGAGCTCGCGCACCCCCTGGGGCAGATTGTCGATGTAGCCGCTCGGCTGGAAGCCCAGCGCGGTGTGCATGCGGATGGACGGCGCGTTCGTCTCCTCCGTCGAGGAGAAGATGCGCGGGGAAGCCGACACCGCCTCCACCGACTTGAAGAACTCGCGGGCGATGCCCTTGCGACGAAAGTCCTCCCGCACCACGACCAGGCTCACGAAGGTGCACTGGAACCAATCTGTGCGATAGGCGAGGAACCCCACGATCTCCTTCTCCGCCTCCGCCACCATGAGGTGATGGCGCTCCATGTGCGACTTGATGAAGGAGCCGGCCCGATCGGGCCCGATGACGAGAGCGGCGAGCTCGGCGCAGCCGGCCGCGTCGGTGGTGCGGGGGAGGCGGATCTCGATCATGGCTCTCGCTGAAAATACACCGCCCATCACCCGGGAGCAATGAGCCTCCCACCCAATTGGCTCCTTCCATCGACGGGAGGCTGCCTACTCTCGTGCGCCGTCGGTTGCCCGTGCGCTCGGAGGCGCCGAGCTAGATCGAGGCAGCCGAGCCTCTGCTACGATGCGCGCATGGCCGGCTCGCCGACAGACCGCGGTCGCTGGACCGCGCTAGCCGTCCTGACGGTGGCACGCACGGCCATGGGCTTCCAGTTCCAGTCCGTGGGCGCCGTCTCCCCGCTCCTCATCGATCAGCTCCACATCTCGAACGCCGATCTCGGGTGGCTCATCGGCCTGTTCTCCTTGCCCGGGATCTTCTTCTCGCTGCCCGGCGGCCTCTTCGGCACCCGGTTCGGCGATCGGCGGGTGGTGCTCACGGGCCTTGCCCTGATGGCGGCGGGCAGTGCGCTCATGGGAGTCGCAGAAGGCTTTGCCATGGTGGCCATCGGCCGGACAATCTCGGCGACAGGGGCGATTCTCCTGAACGTGCTCCTGACCAAGATGCTGACCGACTGGTTCGCCGGGCGCGAAATGATCTGGGCCATGACCATTCTCATCAATGCCTGGCCCGCGGGGATCGTCCTCGCCCTCCTCGTGCTGCCCGCGGTGGCCGGCACGTGGAACCTTGGCGCCGTCTTCTACGTAGCGGCGGCCATGGCCGCGCTCGGTGCGGTGGGGGTGGCGCTCGGCTATCGAGCGCCGGCGGGCGCCGCCGCGCCGTCGCGTACGGTCCGTCTCTCCGTCCTCTCGCGGCGCGAGCGCAGCCTCGTGACGGTGGCCTCGCTGCCGTGGATGCTCTACAACGTGGGCTTTGCGGTGATGCTGGGCTTCCTTCCCTCGCTCCTCGTGCGGGGAGGCTTCTCCGTGGCGCGGGCCGGTCTTCTCCTGGGCGTGACCACGCTCCTCTTCATCGGCTCGGTGCTGCTCGGCGGGGCCGCCGCGCAATGGCTGGCGCGGCAGGAGACCGTGGTCGCCATCGGGCTCCTCGTGTACGCTGCCGCCCTCGCGACGCTGCCCTACGCACCTCCCTGGCCGATGCTGCTCACGATCGGTGTGCTCGGTGGGCTCCCTGCGGGCGCCCTCGCCGCGGCTCCGACCGGCGTCCTGAGGCCGGCGAGCCGCGGCGTCGGGCTGGGCCTCTTCTACACCATGTACTACCTGGGCATGGCCCTGCTGCCCCCCGTGGCGGGCCGGCTCCAGGATGCGCACGGTCGCTCCGCGGCAGTGTACTTCGCCGCCGTCGCCATGCTCGCGACGCTGCCCTGCTACCTCGCCTTCCGTTCGCTCGCGTCGTCTTCCAAAGAGGTCGCGCGGGAAGCCTAGTATGTCCCCGGCCGAATCTGCTTGTAGAGCTCCTTGAGCTTATCGGGGGTAAAGCCGGGCGCCTGGCAGACGGAGATGATCTTCTTCTCGTCGGCCTCGACCTTGGCGATGGCCGCGGGGATCTGCGGGGCGATCTCGGGGGGAATGGTCACCACGCCGTGCTGGTCGAAGTGCACGAGATCGCCCGGCTTGATCCAGACTCCGCCCACCTTGACGGGAATCCCAAAGTCGACCATGTGGACGTTGGCATGAGACACGGAGACATGAGCGGCTGCGAACTGAAACTTGAGCGCGCGCACCTCGTCGAGATCGCGTACAGAGCCATCGGTGACCACGCCCACGCAGCCGAGGGCGCGGTGGATGTTGGCCTGCACTTCACCCCACTGGGCGCCCTGTCCACGCGGCTCGTCGATGTCGTGCACCACGATGACGCGAGGGGCGGGAATGCTCATCACGTAGTCCCACCAGCCGTAGGTGCTGGCGCGATGACCATCGATGGGACCCTGCTCGGCGCGGATCACGCAGGTGGCCGCATACCCCACCAGCGGACCGAGCTCGGGAAAGAGGGCGCGAATCTCCGAGGAGATGTTGCCCTCCTGGCGTTGACGGACCTTGAAGACCTCGATGGCATTGGCCACGCTGGGGCTGGTGATCTTCTTGAGCGCCTCGATCTGCTCGGTGGTCAGGGTCACGGTGTTCCTCCTTGAACGACGACGGTGGAAGGAAGACGGCTAGATGGTGCCCTTGCGCTTCTCGATGACGATCTGCTTGAGCTGCTCGATCATGCGCTCGACCTGCTGCAGGTTGGGATTGACGACGAGGGCCCGCTGGAAGTACACAAGGGCCTCCTCCGGCTTGTCGAGCTGGACGTAGATCTGGCCATAACCGGACAGCGCCCCCCAGTGCTGGGGGTTCCGCTTGATCACCTCGTCGCAGTCCTGCAGCGACTTGTCGTACTCGCCGATGAGGAAGTAGATGGTCGCCCGCTTGTTCCAGCCTTCCGCGAACTCGGGCTTGCGCCGGATGATCTCGCTGAAGGTGCCGATGGCGGCCTGGGCCTCACCGTGGTTCATCTGCTCCACCCCGATCGCGAAGAGCCGATCGACGGTCGGATCGCCCGAGCGGCTCCAGATCTGCCAGATGGAGTTCTCGGTGAGGGCCCGCACGAGATCGTCGGGATCGCGCAGGAGCCGGAAGACGGCGGGCAGGTCTTCCGGGGTGCCGACCTCGCCCACCCACGCGGCGGCGCGCCGGCGCGCCTCTGCGTCGGGCGCGGTAAGTTGGCTGAGCGCCTCCTCGCGGGTGAGGGGCTTGCCGCCCTGGCCCGAGACAGGGGCGGCCCAGGTGACGGCGAGGGCGACAGCGAGTCCGAGGAGGAGCGCTCTCACGACCGTCGCCCGATCATGGCGAGGAACTGCGCCTCGTCGAGGGTGGGGACGCCCAGGCGCCGGGCATCGTCAGCCTTGGAGCCCGCGTCCTCGCCGACGACGACGTAGTCCGTCTTCTTCGACACCGAGCCGGTGACGCGCCCGCCCAGGCGCAGGATAGCGTCCTTGGCCTCGTCGCGGGTGAGGGACTTGAGGCCGCCCGTGAGGACGAGCGCCTTACCCGTGAGAGGGCCCGGCGTGTCCGACACTCCCGCTTCGGTGAGATCGAGGCCCACGTCGCGGAGGCGGGCGATGGTCTTCCGGTTGCGCGCCTCTTGGAAGAAGCGCGCGGTGCTCTCGGCGATCTTGGGCCCGATGCCGGGAATCTCGCTGATCTCCTCCGCGGAGGCGCGCTCGAGCCGGTCCATAGTGCCGAAGCGCGCGGCGAGAAGCTGGGCCGCGCGCTCGCCGATCATGCGGATGCCCAGGCCGTTGAGTACGCGTGAGAGGCCGCGTCCCTTGGAGGCGCGGAGAGCTTCCACGAGGTTGGTGGCGGACTTCTTGGCCATGCGCTCGAGTCCCGCGAGTTGCTCGACGTCGAGCTCGTAGAGGTCCCCGAAGTCGCACACTATCTCGCGGTCCACGAGCTGACCGATCACGCTCTCGCCCAGATGCTCGATGTCCATGGCCCGGCGCGAGCCCCAGTGGAAGAGCCGCTCCTTGAGCTGAGCGGGGCAGGCCACGTTCGTGCAGCGCCAGATGGCCTCTCCCTCCGGCCGCTCGGCGCGCGCGCCGCAGGCCGGGCAGGTGTGGGGCATGCGGAATGGCACGGCCTCGGGCGGACGCTTGCTCGTGACCACCTGCACGAGATAGGGGATGACGTCGCCCGCGCGTTCGATGAGCACGGTGTCGCCGACGCGGACATCCTTGCGGGCGACCTCGTCCTCGTTGTGCAGGCTCACGTTGCTCACGGTGACGCCTGCCAGCTCCACCGGCTCCAGGCTTGCCGCGGGGGTGAGAGCGCCGGTTTTGCCCACGTTGATGGTGATGTCCACCACGCGCGTGGTTGCCTGCCGGGCGGCAAACTTGAAGGCGATGGCCCAGCGCGGATGGTGTGAGGTGGCGCCGAGCCGCCGCTGCTGCTCGAGGCTGTCGACCTTGACTACCACGCCGTCCGTGTCGTAACCGAGCACGTCGCGCTCGGCCTCGAGCCGCTGGGTGTACTCGATGACGGCGTCCAGATCGGCGCACCGCGCGGAGCGCGGGTTCGTGGGGAAGCCGGCGGTCTTGAGGGCCTCCAGCACCTCCCAGTGGGAGGCGAACTCGCCGGGCTCGCGATGGCTCACGTGGTAGAGGAAGATGTCGAGCGGCCGCGTCGCCGTGATGGTGGGATCCTTCTGCCGCACCGCGCCCGCCGCCGCGTTGCGCGGATTGGCGAAGACGACCTGACCCGCCTCCTCCAGGGAGGCGTTGAGGCGCGCGAAGGCCTCGCGAGGCATGAACACCTCGCCGCGCACCTCGAGTGACATGGTCCGCCCGAGCTCGCCCTTGAGCACGGGCGGAATGTTCTTGATGGTGCGAAGGTTCTGCGTGATGTCCTCGCCTACCCGTCCGTCGCCGCGCGTGGCGCCCCGCGCAAAGCGTCCGCGCGCGTAGAGCAGGGCCACCCCGAGCCCGTCGATCTTCGGCTCGCACACGTAGGCGAACTGCGCAGTGGGGAGCGAGCGACGGAGGCGCGCCTCGAACTCGCGCAGGTCGTCGACGGAGAGCGCGTTGTCCAGCGAGAGCATGGGGCCCTTGTGCTGGACGGGCGCGAAGGCCTGGCTGACCTGCCCGCTCACCGCCTGAGTCGGGCTATCCGGCGTGACCAGCTCGGGGTGCGCTTCCTCGATCTCGCGGAGCTCGCGTACCAGGCGATCGTACTCCGCGTCGGAAACTTCGGGGCGATCCTCGACGTAGTAGAGATAGTTGTGGCGGTGGAGGGCCTCGCGGAGTGCCTCAGCCCGTTCGGCCGCGTCCTTCGTCATGGCGGGGCTCAGGATAGCATGCCCCACGAGGGGCTCAGCGGCGGGGCGACTTGCTCTTGGCTTCCTCGATGAGAGCAACCACGCGGCGGCGATCGTCGCCCGTGGGATTGAGGGCGAGATAGCCTTCCCACGCCTTGAGGGCGCCCGGCACGTCCTGCTTCACCTCGTAGAGGACCTGCCCCTTGTAGAGGAGCGCGGGGCCGTACTTCGGATCGAGGGCTAGTGCCTTGTCGAAGGTCTCGAGGGCGGCGTCGCCGTGCCCGCCCATGGCCACGATCAGACCCAGGTGCGTCATGGCGTCCACGTTCTTCGGGTCGCGCTTGAGGACTGCCTGATACGCGGCGATGGCTTCCTGGTAACGCCCCTCGAAGAGGCTTTGGCGCGCCGCGGCCAGCATGCGTGCCAGCATCTCGGGCGGAATCTGCTTCATGCCGGCCGCGCCGGTGCCGGGCGCGCCGGGCAGGAGCGGTCCGGGATCGGGCAGGGTGGGAACCGGCAGGCGGCTGCCCGGCGGGACCATTGTCTCGGCCGGCGCGGTATAGCGCGTGATGCCCACGCCGAGCTCGATACCGAGGGCGAGCACGGCGAGGCTTCCCACCACCAGCGTGGCAGGCCGCCGCGTCCAGGGCGCCGCCGTGGCGGTGGCCGCCGGCGCGGCAAGCGGGAGAGCGGGGGCAGGGCCGAGGGCATCAAGCCGCGAGATGAGCTCGGCCGCGCGCGCCTCGTAGCGATCGCGCAGCTCCTGGTAGTCGTCGTCGGACAGGTGTCCTGCCTCGTGATCGAAGGCCAGCTCCTTGAGGGAGCGGTATACCGTCGCCTTCTCCTCGGTGAGTTCGAGCCGGCGATCGGGCGCCTGCGCAGCGAGGGCGCCGCCGCTCCCGCCACGCACGAGCGGCCACAGCACGACCCCGAGGGCGGGCAGCCCAATGAGAACGATGGCGAGCCACTGCGCCGAGCTCACGACGTCGCCTCCGCCGTCTGCCGCTTCACCGGTCGAGCTCTTCCATCTCGCGCCGGATGCGTTCGCGCACCGCGGAGTCGAGGGCGGGCGGCGAAACGCGCGAGGGCGCGCGCCGCCAGCGGCGGACGACCAGGGCCACCATGACGAGCCCGATACCCAGCACGAGGAAGGGGGCGACCCACACGAGGAGATCGAAACCGCGGCGGGGCGGGGACAGGAGGATCCACGGCCCGTACTTGTCGACGAAGTAGTCCCGCACCTGCGCCGGGGTCTCTCCCGCGGCCAGCCGCTCGCGAATGATGCCGCGCATCTGGCTCGCCGTCTCCGAGGGCGAGTCGGCCACGGACAGGCTCTGGCACACCACGCAGCGAAGCTGGGAGGCAATCTCGTGCACCGTCTCCTCGTTCACCGCAGGAGGCGAAGCGGCGCGCGCCGGCCCTCCCGCCAGGATGACAAGTGCGGCAGCGGCCACGAGCAGGGGCGTCACGGCTTCTCGGCGAGCAGCGTCTCGAGCCGCTCGCGGGCGATGGCGTCGGTGAGCTCTCCCACCTGCTTGAAGCGCACGCGGCCCTGCCGGTCGATGAAGAACGTCTCGGGCACGCCGTAGACCCCATAGTCCACCGCGACATGGCCGCCCGGATCGGGCGAGTTCGGGAAGCTGTGCTGGAACTGCTCGATGAATTTCCGAGCGGCCTCGTCCTGGTCCTGCACGTCGACGCCCAGGACGACCACGCCCTTGTCCCGATACGCCTGCCAGGTCCGCTCGATGACTGGCGCTTCCTCATAGCAGGCGGGCCGGCACCACGAGGCCCAGAAGTTCAGCATCACCACGCGGCCGCGGTAGCGCTCGAGGCTCACGGGATCGCCGGCGAAGCTGGTCAGGGTGAATTTCGCCGCCGGCTTGCCGATGAG
>Ga0209465_10000163_pt1 | contig 31806 bp, 19 predicted proteins | sample PanSoiPlot1MoBio_FD_188321 | JGI IMG/M metagenome (GOLD analysis project Ga0209465, IMG submission 188321) | Tropical forest soil microbial communities from Panama analyzed to predict greenhouse gas emissions - Panama Soil Plot 1 MoBio (SPAdes)... | ecosystem: Environmental > Terrestrial > Soil...
GCGATTCCGATCCGTTCCCCTTTCGATTCAGATATCATCCGGCCGCAGCTAAATAGCATCGAGGTCAGCCTAACTGAGGACAGGCCCTAGTGGATTGGTGGAGCAAACCGTCCGGCCCGCCTCTTCATGGTGCAGCGAATCAAAACGCAAATAAGTACTGCGCACAGCTTCACTGACCCAATAGGCAAAGGGCGATCCAGGGATGGAAATGAAGGAATGGGAATCTACCTCATAGATGCGCGAATCCACTCCATCTCTCCTAAAGGCTTGGCAAAGCGACCACAACTCAACTTCCTTTTGCTTTTCAGCCAATAGGCGCAAGAAGATCGTCATCAAGCGCGCTCGACAACGTAAGCCGCAGCCTCAACAGCGGCGTCGTCCATTACACCAAACCCCAAATCCGCCATGACCTCAGGTCGTCCGACACCTAATACGACCTCCTCGCGCCATTTCTGAAAGGTCGACAGAAAAAAGCAGGTACGCGATGTAATGGCGCCCAGATGGCCGCCTCTGCGCAGCAGGCCCAGGCTGCGTTCGACGAAGATGGCCAGAAGGTCGTTCTTGCTGCGGAGATAGACCTTGGTCAGCTGATCCTTGGTCGCCATCGCTAACGCCCCGAATGGCGGATTCATGACGACCACGTCAAAGACCTCGGTGGCCAAGTCGATGATCCGCAGCCCCTGCAACGCATCCTGGGCAAACAGCTGCCCCTGATACGTAGACTGCGCCGCCTCTGAGAACTCCGCCAGCGCGACGCGCAAGCGCGTTTCCGCCTTCTCCCACTGCGCCCGGTCCTCGGCCTCGAATATCGGTCCATGGGCGCCGTAAACCTCGCGCACCAGCCGCGGCAGTTCCTTCTCCACTTGCAGCAGCACGCCAAGCTCGGGCAGTCCCTTCAGCATGACGAGCGTGCGCTCGAACAGATCGGCATCCAGCGGGTCAAGCCCCTTCTTGAAGTCCTGCCGCAGCCCGAATTCGGACGGCGGCGGGACGGCGGCGACGACGTTGCCGCGGCCGACCTGCGGCCGGTCCTGTGCCTTCACCCCGGCGTCGTGCCAGGCGCGCTGCGCCCGCAGCCACAGCGCCAGCGCGGCGATCTGCGCCGCGCGCGGATCGATGTCCACGCCATAGATATTGCGTTCGATGATGAGCCGCGGCACATCGCGCGCGAACGCCTCCTGGTCCGGATACGTCTGGCACAGCGGCTTCAGATGCGGGCCGCCTCCCGTTTCGGTGTCGAGGCAGTCGGCGCCGTACCTCCGCTCCCACTTCCAGGCCTCGCGGTAGATGTCGAGGAACAGATCGAAGGCGTAGAGGCCGAAGTGCATCGAGCCGCAGGCCGGGTCGAGCAGTTTGATGGTGCGCGGATCGCGCAGGCGCGGAGCCGGCGCAGGCTTCTCGTCGGGCTTTACCAGAAGATACTGGCAGCGGTCGCGCAAAAAGGTCTCCCCGCCGGTCCAGTTGAACCACAGCCGGCCGAGCGTATTGTCGACCAGGAACTCCACCACGTAGCGCGGCGTGAAGAACTGGTTGCGGACAGCCAGCTCGCGACTGTTGCGCGGCGCCTGGGACGCCTCGCGCATCGCCCGGCGCTCCTCCTTCGAATTGAAGTACTGGTAGATCCAGCCGATAGTCTCGTCCTCGGCCCACAGCGGCTCCAGGTCCGGGGCGTCGAATTCCTTCAGCACCGCAAGCAGGACCGTCTCGCGCGGGAACAGGCGGCCGTGCGGGGCGTGGCGGTCGAACAGGGCCGGCAGGTCGGCAGCGAATGCGTCGAAGACGCCCATGAGGAACGTGCGGTAGGTTTCGCCGGCCTCGCCGAGGGCTCCGTTAGCCACGCGCTGGTAGAGCTGGAAGCCCTGGGACTGGTAGCCCTGCGCCACGCAGGGAATCAGGATGCCGCGCGTCTCCATCAGGCGCAGCGCTGCCAAGCGGTTGAGCACCGTGAAGGCCTGCTCGCGCACGATGCGGTCGAGCACGGCGTGCCGGCTCTCTTTGCCGGCCAAGATGTCGGCGCCGAGATAGTGCGCCATGATCTCGCGCAGGATGCGCGCCGTCTCCAGCCGCCGGTCGTCGAGGTGGGAGAGCTGCTCCAGCGGGGCCACGGCGCCGCTCGACGGATCAAGGCCGTAGTCTTCCTGGAGCTGGTGCGCGAACTCCCCGGCGAGGAGATCGCGGACAGCGCCGACAAAGCGCTGGAGACGGCCGCGGGTGGCGTCGTCGAAAGGCATCGCCGCTTCAGTCCTTACTGATCTCAACGTCGAATTCGGCGAAGGCCAGCTCGCTGCGCAGGCCCTGCAGGCGGCTGATCAGCGCGTCGAGGTCGGCCGCGGTGGCGATGAGCGCCGGCACCCGCAGGGGACGGCGGGTCCGAGATGGAGGAGCGTCAAAGCCGCCGCTGCGGCCCGTCAGCGCATCCCGCTCGCGCAATTGCCGGGCGCGCGCGTCGGCGACGAGGCGCGCCTTGAGATCGGAGACGGTGTTCTCGATGTCCCACTGCCGGGAGATCAGCGTCTTGAGGCCAGCGACGTCCCCGGTGGCCATCACCGTGAACGCGCCCAGCTCCGCCAGCGCATTGCCCTGCTCCTCAGCAGTGAATTCGGACCACTCGGGCAGACGTTCGATGTCCTGTGCGGCCTCCTGCAGGCGCTGGGCCTGCGCCTGGGCCATCAGCCGGACGGTCCCTGCGACCTGCGCCTGAAGGCCGGTGAGAGTCGTGCGCAGGTCAGCGCCTTGCCTGATGAAGTCGTCGTCGCCCAGCTTCTCCGAAATCGCTTTCACTTCGTCGCCGGCAGCCGCCCGCAACTCTCCGGGGGCACCGGTCTGCGGCAACTCCCTGATTGCCCCGTCGAGGCTGCGCAGTTCGCGCACCGTGGCGTCCAGGCCCTGGTCGAGCGCAGTGCGCGCCGCGATGGCCCATTTCAGGCCATCGTAGAGCGCCGACTGCTCGGCGCCGAAACGCTGCGGCGCATCCGAGGCATCGACGATCAGATCGGCGATTTGCCGGTTCACCGATTCCACAGTCTCTGCGCCCGGCAGGCGCAGGGAGGCGAGCTTCTCGGCCAGCGCGCCGAGGCGATGCTGCAGGTCCGGCAGGCGCTTCTGCGCCGCCTTGGCGATCGCGTCTTCGAGCGGCACCACTTGGTCACCGCACAGGTCCGTCAGCCGCTGGGCGGCTCGAGCCAGCACATCATTGGAGGGGCGGTCGTCGCGCAGCGACACCCCGACGGACTTGAAGGCCGCGTTGCTTTTCAGGGCCTCGACGGCTTGCTGGCCGTTGACCGTCACCTCGCGGCCGGAGATCTTGAGCTTGATCTCGCCCGCCACCAGCAGCGCCGCCACGAGATAGCGCGCGGTGTCCGGCGACCAGCCGAAGGAAGGCCGCTGGAACGCGTCGAGAAGCCCGCGGCCTTCTAGGGTGCCGGTACGCTCGATAGCGTCGCGAATGCTGACGAGCGCCTTGTTCGCCGTATCGATACCGGCGCTGCTGCCGGCGATTTTTACGAGCGACAAGGGATCCAGCGCGGAGTTGACGGCTCGCAGATTGGCGCCCGCAGCGCGCAGAAACTTCTCCGCGAGGTCGGTGGCGGCGCGAACCGGCGCTTCCTGATAACGCTCGAAAATGCGCGTCGCCGAGTCGCCGAGGTGCTTCCTGCACGCGTCGGCAAGCGAGGGGTCGATGGTCTGGACCGCGGTGGCGCTGCCACGAAACAGGAAGGAGCCCTGCGCGAGGCTGCGGGTGATGAGCGGCGCCAGGCGCTCGGAAATCAGCTTGGCCGCCCGCTCGGTTTGGCCGGTGCAATAGGCCCGCACCTCCTGGTCCGGGTCGTTCTGCTGCAGCTCCACGATGCGCTGGCAGCGGCGGATCTCGGCCGTCAGTTCCTCGAATTCCGGGGCCGCGCGGCCGAGCAGGTAAATGACATGCTCCGAGGACTTGTGCCGCGATTCGTCGATGAGCCGGGTGCGCTCCGTCTCATAGTTCGCCGGCTCCGCGAAGACCACCACGGTCTGCACGACCTCGCGCTCGCCCGAAAGCGCCAGCGCCCGGCCGCCCGCGAGATGCCTGATCCCGGAGGTGACCGCCAGCGTGTTGGCGACGCGGGCGCTGGGAGCGGGTTCGAAGACGCTGCGCAGGGTGTCGTTGAAGATGCGAGCGCGATCGGGCGCGCGCGGCGCTAGGTCGGCGCGCTCGTGCTCGATGTCGTTGAGCTTCTCGCTGAGAAAGCGCAGGTTGCCGCCCTGCTCGGCAAGCGGAAACCCCGACTTCTTCAGCATCGCGTCCACCGACTCCGCGACCTGCTGTTCCAGCGAAGGGCTGTCGATGGCGGGATGCATCAGGCTGGCCACGTTCCGCACCGTGACCGGCATGTTGTCGAGAATCTGGAGAACGGCGATGGTCTTGGCGATCCTCAGCTTGAGGTCGTCGCCGGGGAAGTGAATGGGCGCTTTTCCGACCGCCTGATGCACCGACGGGAAGGCGCGGCGGATGTCCTTGTCCAGGGATTCGTAAAGCGTAACCGTGGTGGCGAGCTGGCCCACCTCGCGGTCGGCGACCGGCGGCTCCGCGCCGCTCTCCTCAAGCAGGATGTCCTGGATCACCTTGATGGCCGAGCGCAGCCCGATGCCGCCGGTGGACTTGGCCAGCGCGCCCAGCAGGTGCAGCAGGATTTCGAAGTGCGCTGGCAGGAAGGGGTAGAGGTTGATGAATGTTTCGCGGTCGAGGTTCGCGTCATAGTATTTCGCGTCGGCAAGTCTGGTGCTGTGCCGCAGAGCCTGGCCATGCCGGTCAAATCGCTCGCCAAGCTGCCTGCCGCCGGCTGGGGATTTGCCGAGGAGGCGGCGGTAGCAGATCTCCTTGATGTCGCTCGACTCCAGATCGACGGCGATCGGGAAACGGTCCTTGAGCTTGAACAGCTCTGGCGAGTTGATGCTCGCACGCGGGTCGTCCTCAGTCAGCGTCTGCTGCGCCGTGCCGACGATCCAGACCCTGCCGGCGCCAAGATTCTTGAGGTTCTCCGCCAGTCCCTGGAGGTCGAGGATCTTGTTCTGGAGGCCCCCGACGTACTGGCCGATCTCGTCGATGACGAAGATGATGTATTCCTTCCCGGACACTTCGCGGACGATGTCGATCATCTCCTGGACGCGGTCGTCCATGAGGTAGATGACGTCGCTGCTCGCCGTCGTGAACGCCTGGTCGGAGCGGAACAGGTCCGGGTAGAGGTGATGGGCGATGCCAGGGAGCAGGCTGTCCGTCACCAGCTCGTCATTGCGGTAGCTGGCCCAGTCCTGCCCGGTCTCCGCGCGGAACAACGCCTCGAACTCGGCGTAGCGCCCGTCCTTTCTGATTTTGCGCTCCAGCCGCGCAACCTTGAGGTTGCGGCTGTACCCCGCATACTGCAGGACCTTGTAGTAGAGAACGGTGGACACCTCGGCGAGCGTCGCGCCTGCAATCTGCTCGCTGGCAAGATCCAGCATGACGACGGCGGCGGGAAAGCGCGCCGCCACGGCGGAGAGAAGCGCCTTGCTCTGGGGCTTGTGGAGGCGGTCCTGCAGGTGCTTCAAGAACGGCTGGCCATCGACCTGCACCCGCTGGTCGAAGGCGAGGCCGAGATACTTCGTGAAGGAACTCTTGCCCGATCCATAGAAGCCGGAAACCCAGACCCCGACCTCGTGCCCGCCCCCGCTCTCCATAGCCGCCTGAATATTCTCCAGCAGGCGTTCAAGCTGGGGTTCGATGCTTTCCGTAACGATGTACTCGCGAATCTCCGCTTTCAGGCGATCTTCCTGCGACGCCTGGTATGAAATTACCTTTTCTATCGATCTGTGTATGCCCTTATCGGGATCGAACAACGAGCGAATCTGAGTCATGTGCAGGAGAGGCCTGATTTCAATGCTTCTTCTCCTAATCCGATCACGGGTCATCCGCCAACGTGCACGGATCGGTAGTTCCCGTCCTCAGGATAGAAGCCGAGGAAGCGGAGGCGGGTTTTGCCATTGCGGGTGCCGGGATAGAAGAAAACTGTCGGCACACTGAACTTGCCTTGAAGCTCAGCCTCGATCGCCCCAATCCGCAGATAGGGGTGAAGGGCGTCCAGGTCGGTCACGAAGAGGATCGATTTGGGGCGGCCTTCCAGCTCCGCAAGTACCGCTTCCAGCCGCTTCTGAATTTGGCCGTTTGCAGTCAGCGCATTGGCAAGCGCGCCGTTCGTTCTGCCCCAATCGAGCGGGCTCTTGTGGTCGGCCGCGAGCCAGATCTTCCGCATCGGCGAGGCCGCCAGTATCTCGCCAATATGCTTTGCCATGGAGAATGTCTCAACTTGCCAGCCATCGTTGCTGAGACGCGCCTTCCAGCCCGGCATCCGGCGTTTGACCTCGAGAATGTCGCGGGGGGGGAATACCAGATAGAAAATCGGCTCGTAGCTGGCATGGGAGAAATGCCGGCCGCTGGTCACACGTCGCAGGAGTTCGTCGAAATTAGCTTTTAGAGAGGACATGGGCGAGTTCCTCAATCGTCCTGTGCGCCCAGCTGATTCGCGTGGTGCTGCCGCCGATTGGACGATCATTCTTCGGCGGAGCGCGAGCTGTTTCAGCTCGTGTAGTACGTCTGCCGGTTCGAGGCCAAATAACCTCCAGTCATGGTGAACCATAGAACAAGTCCTCGCGGAAGCGTCCAGCCATGACCTCGGCCGCGTGAAGTAGCCCCCTCCGACATCAGCGCTATTCGATCACCTCGTCGGCGAGCGCCAGCAGTTTCGGAGGTAGTTCGAGACCGAGGGCCCTTGCAGTCTTGCGGTTGATGAACAATTCGAACCTCGTAGGAAACTGCACCGGCAGGTCGCCTGGCTTTTCGCCCTTGAGGATGCGATCGAGATATCCAGCCACCCGCGGGTACAGGTCTGTCGTGAGAGGCCCGTAGGACATCAAACCGCCGTCGGTGACGAATACACGCAGGGGGTATACCGCGGGCAATCGGTAGCGAGCAGCAAGCTTGATGATCACGTCACGATGAGTCGTCGCCAGGGCGGCGGGCGGCACGATCAAACCGCCATTCGGCGCTCCCGCGAAGGCAGCGACGCCATGCTCGATCGCATCGACATCGCGCAAATCGACTGGGCTCACCTCCACCCCGAGCGGCAACGCCGCGGCCTGGATTGCACCAAAATTTGCAATCCCACCGCCTCTGGTGGGATTGCGAATAACAGCCACTCGCGTCACGTAGGGCGCAATCTGCTTGAGCAGCTCTAGAAATTTCTCGGTGTGCCCGAAGTCAAACCCGGAAAATCCCGTCGCATTACCGCCCGGCCGCTCCAGATTTTCGACAAGGCCGACGCCAACCGGGTCGTTGGCCGTTGGGAAGATAATCGGTACGGTGCGGCTCCTCCGTCTCAATTCAACCGCGATCCCACCAGAACCAGCCACAATCACATCTGGCGCGAGCGCCACTAATTCCATTGCGTATCTGCGGATGCGGTCGGGGTTGTCGGCGCTCGCCCCCCAACGGTAGTCGAGCCGCAGATTGCGGCCTTCGGTCCAGCCCGAGTCCAGCAGTGCTTGGCGGAGCGATGCAATTCGGGATTGACTATCCGGGTCAGCTTCGGGGTATGGCCACAAGACACCAATCCGCCGCATCCTCTCGCGTTGCCGCGCCCTCGTTGGCAGCGGCCATGACGCCATAACGCCGCCGAGGAGGGTGATGAACTGACGTCGTCGCATCTAGAATTCCCCGTCGCTGAAAGAGTGTTTTCGTGGTGCCGGCAAATTAGCACGAGATAGTCTGGCGCTGCGCGGCTACGGCGGGCCACGGCCAGTTGTGGCCCCGGGCTGTGTGAGAAGTCCGTGGAGGCATCACGGAGATTTCTCACGGAGACCGCAGCAACGAGTACCTGCCCGCCCCGTTGCGCCGGTTTTGCCAGCTGATCGACCTTATGACTCGGACGCGATCCTATGCCATTAGGACTGTTCCCGGCGCCCGCCATCAACAATAATCCAGCTCTTCGGTCCGCACAGGGACGAACATCCAGATGATGCATGATCAACAACTAGGGTCGACATCAACCTTCGATTACGTGGTCGTCGGAACCGGTGCCGCAGGGTCCATCGTCTCCGCTCGCCTGTCGGAAGACCCCGCCGTTACGGTCTGCGCGCTGGAGTCCGGTCCGCCCGATCGGCACCCATATATTCACATTCCGGCGGGCTTCATCAAAATCATATTCAATGACGCCTACACGTGGCAGTTCAAGACTGAGCCGTCACCGACCGTCAACGGACGCTCAGTCATCATACCGGTCGGGCGCACCGTCGGTGGATCAAGTTCGATCAACGGCATGATCATCAACCGCGGTCAGGCTGACGATTTCAACAGCTGGGCGCAGCGCGGCAACGCAGGCTGGGGCTACGCCGACCTCCTACCCTACTTCAAGCGATTTGAACGGCGGATTGGCGAAGGTGACAGCCTCTATCGGGGCCGCGACGGCAACATTCCGGTGACCGACCTCGATTGGCAGCACGAGATCTGCGAGGCGTTCATCTCCGGGGCCACTGGCCTCGGCATTCCGCGCAACCCCGACTATAACGGCGCGTCACAGCCCGGCGTCGGCTATCTCCAGCGCTGCATCCACAGGGGGCTGCGCCGCAGTGCGGGACGCATGTATCTCGTGCCGGCACTGAAGAAGTCTGGGCAGATCGACCTTCGCACCCATGCGCGCGCCTTCAAGGTCGTGTTCGATGGCAAGAAGGCCGTGGCGGTTCGCTATGTAGATGAGCGCAGCCGGACCGTCCACGAGGTGAAGGTCCGCAAAGAGGTTATAGTCAGCGGCGGCACCATCAATTCGCCGCGCCTTTTGCAACTCTCCGGCGTCGGCAGTGGCAGCCTGCTTAAAAGCCTCGGCGTCGAGGTTGTTCACGATCTGCCGGCGGTCGGCGAAAACTTCCGTGACCATTGCTCTGTCCGCCTCGTGGCGCGTGCGAAAAATTCCAAGACCATCAACGAAATCACCCGCGGCCCTGCGCTGATCGGCCAGATACTGCGCTGGCTGACCGGCAGACCCAGTGTGATCGCAGTTAGCCCTTCGCTTTGCTATTGCTTCTGGAAGTCCGATCCAAACATAAGCGGCGCCGACCTCCAGCTTGTGTTTTCGCCGGCGAGCTATAAGAACGGCTTCGTCGGCATGCTCGACGACTATCCGGGTATGAGCTGCGGTGTCTGGCAGCATCGGCCCGAGAGCATTGGATACGTACGAGCGAAAACGACCGATATCTTCGTCGATCCGGCAATTCAGCCAAACTACCTGTCGCACGAGGCCGATCAGCGGGCGCTGGTTAGCGGCATCGCGCTCGCGCGACGGCTCTTGAGGACGCCGCAGTTGTCGCGGTTCGTGGACTGCGAGACGTTTCCGGGCGACAGCGTGCGCACCGATGACGAGGTCCTGCAATGGGCACGCCAGCACGTTGGCACGGTCTGGCACTTGATCGGCACCTGCCGGATGGGACCTGCCACCGACAAGTCAAGCGTGGTAGGCGATGAGCTTAAGGTTCACGGCCTGCAGAGCCTGCGCGTGATTGACGCTTCGGTAATGCCCAGCATGCCGTCGGCCAACACCTACTCGGCAACTATGGTGATCGCCGAGAAGGGCTCCGACCTGATCCGAGGCAAAGCCGCACCGGCGCCGGCAGCTCTGCCGGCATAGCCCGAACGTATGACGTGATCGAACAAGGATGAGCCCTGGTGTGGTGCAAAGGCCTGCTGTTGGGCCGATCCTGATGGTTGGCGGGGTGCGCAGCCCGGCGGCTATTTGGGGTTCACCGGTCGTGGTGCCAACGTAGTCCGGAAGGCAGCCCTCGAAGTCGAGAGATGGAGACTCCATACGGATCTGCCACCCACGCATGGCAGAGGAAGCCGACAAAACCAATCCCATGTCCCAGGGCTAGCGGCCGAGTTGGCGCACCCGTGCACCATGTTCGACCGTTATGGATCAACGGAGAGCATCTGAAGTTGTTCCGCTCCAGCCGACCCGCAGCATGCGAGGCGGCGGACAAGAGTCGGTCCTCCGACATGACGCCCTCCGCGCTGTTTACTGTTCGCCATCCCGAGGGGCATCAACCGCGCATTTGACTCGCCCGACGCGAACAGCATCACGGCGCAAAGCCACGACCCCTCGTCAACCCCTTATACCGAGGTCCACCAAGAGAATGACACGCAACGGGAACCCACGCGCCCCTGACCAATTTCCTTGATGAATGGGTTCGTCACGGAGGTCGCACATGAACAGGACAGTCGAGCTGCTGGGGCATGGCCAGAGCTGCTGGATGGATGATCTCACCCGGCGAATGATCCACAGCGGCGACTTGGCGCGGCGGGTCACCGACGACGGCCTGCGCGGCATCACCTCAAATCCAGCGATTTTCGAAAACGCGGTGGTGCAGGGCGCCGACTACGACGAAGACATCGCGCGGGCGGCGGCTGCCGGCCGATCGCCGATTGACATCTACGAGGAGCTGATCACGACAGACGTGCGCAACGCCTGCGACATCCTGCGTTCCGTCTACGATGATACAGGCGGCGTCGACGGCTTCGTGAGCCTCGAGGTCTCGCCGCACCTCGCCCACGACACCGAGGCATCGATCGAGGAAGCGCGGCGGCTGTGGAGGCTGGTCGACAGGCCTAACCTCTTCATCAAAATTCCAGGTACTCCGGCCGGGGTGCCGGCCATTGAACAGTTGCTGTTCGAAGGCATCAACGTCAACATCACCCTGCTGTTCTCGATCGCCCGCTACGAGGCGGTAGCCGAGGCTTATCTGCGGGCGCTAGAGCGGCGTATCGAGGCCGACTGGCCGATCGACCGCATCGCTTCCGTCGCGAGCTTCTTCCTGAGTCGCATCGACGTGCTGGTCGACCGCCTGCTCGGGCAACGGATAGTGCCGGACCGGCCGGCTCCGGATCCCGATCCGCGCGAGCTTCTCGGCAAGGTGGCCATTGCCAACGCGAAGCTCGCATACCAGGCCTTCAAGCGCATCGCGGAGGGCAACCGGTGGATCGCGCTCGCCGAGAAGGGCGCACGCGTACAGCGCATGCTGTGGGCCAGCACCAGCACCAAGGACCCGGCCTACCCCGATCTCATGTACGTCGAGCCGTTGATCGGGCCGATGACCATCAACACGATGCCGCGCAAGACAATCGCGGCGTTCCGCGACCACGGCACGTTGCAGGACACGATCGAGCAGGGCCTGCCGAACGCACAGCGCATCATGTCCGACCTCGAACGGCTTGGGGTGCGGTTCGATCTGGTCGCCGCCCAGCTCGAAAACGAGGCCGTCCAGAAGTTCATCGATCCCTACGACAAGGTCCTGAAGCAGCTCGCTGCCAAGGGCAGCCGCACCGTTGCGGTTGGCGAATTGCGCGATCTGCAGACAGTCGCCCGCCGGTTACGGCGGCTGGTGATCCGCATGACCACCGAGGCGGGCTCGGGCCATCCGACCTCCTGCATGTCGTGCGCCGACATCGTGGCAGCGCTGTTCTTTCGCGAAATGCGCTGGGATCCGAAGGATTCCGCGGCCCGCAACGTCGATACGTTCGTTCTGTCCAAGGGCCATGCGGCGCCGATCCTGTGGGCGATACTGCACGAAGCGGGCGCGGGCACGGAGGCCCCCCTGTCGTTGCGCCAGATCGACAGCACGCTGGAGGGTCATCCGACCCCGCTCAATCCCTGGGTCAGAATCGCGACCGGATCGCTCGGACAGGGGCTTGCGGCCGCTAATGGACTTGCCGCGGCGAACCGCCTGGATGGAATAGATGCGCGTGTGTTCTGCTTGCTCGGCGACGGCGAATGCTCCGAGGGCTCGGTGTGGGAGGCGGCGCAGTTCGCCTCCCTCAATCGGCTGGCGAACGTGGTCGCGATCGTCGACGTCAATGGTCTCGGCCAGAGTGAGGCGACGCCCTATCGGCATGACACGGGCGTATTTGCCCGCCGGTTCGCGAGCTTCGGCTGGCGCACCATCGAGATCGACGGACACGACATGGCCGCGATCCTTGCCGCGTTTCAGGCCGCGCATGACTCCGGCCCGACCGCGATTGTCGCGCGGACCGTGAAGGGCAAGGGTGTCTCGTTCCTCGAAGGAGCGGAGGGATGGCACGGCAAGCCGCTCGATCGTCAGCAGATGGAGCGAGCCCTCGAAGAGCTGGGGGACGCGCCGCCCGCGCCCGCTGTCGAGTCCCGGCGGGTCGGGCAGGTGGCAAGCCCACAGCGCCCGTCGGCCGCAGGACCGATACCCGAGTATCGGCTGGGCGAGCAGGTTGCTACGCGGCAGGCGTTTGGTGTCGCGCTGGAGAAGCTTGGCCGCGAAGATCCCGCAGTGGTGGCGCTCGACGGCGACGTGAAAAACTCGACCGGTCTCGCAGCGTTCGCGGCGAAGTTCCCGGAGCGCTTTTTCGAAAGTTTCATTGCTGAGCAGAACATGATCGGCGTCTCGCTCGGACTCGCTGCGTTCGGCAAGATTCCCTATGCGGCGACCTTCGCATGCTTCCTGACGCGTGCCTACGACTTCATCCGCATGGCGCAGTATTCACGGCCCGCGCATCTCGTCTTGTGCGGCAGCCATGCGGGCGTCTCGATCGGCGAGGACGGCCCATCGCAGATGGGCCTTGAGGACCTCGCGATGTTCCGAGCCCTGATCGAGAGCACGGTCGTCTATCCTGCCGACGCGGTGAGCGCGGAACGGCTCACAGCGGAGGCAGCCCACACCAAGGGAATCGTCTACATCCGGACGACACGGCCGAAGACGCCCGTGATCTATCCCAACGCCGAGGAATTTCCGATCGGCGGCAGCAAGGTGCTGCGCTCGTCGGCGCACGACCGGTTCACCGTCGTGGCGGCCGGCATCACGGTTCACGAGGCGCTCGCCGCCTACGAGCCACTCAGGGAACGTGGCATCCTGATCCGCATCATCGATGCCTATTCGATCAAGCCGCTCGATGAGGTGACCCTGTTGGCGGCCGCCGGTGAGACGGAAGGTCTCGTCGTGGTCGAGGACCACGCGGTCGACGGCGGTCTCGGCGATGCGGTGGCAGGCGCGGTCGGGGCCGCCGCGCCAGTCTATCGGCTTGGCATCAGGCACCTGCCGCGCTCGGGACCGAGCCGGGAGCTGCTCGACATGTTCGGCATCTCGCGTCGCGCAATCGAGCAACGCGTGTTGCAGCTCGCAGCGTGATGGCGAATTGGTTCGGATGCATCTGCCCCTGACGCCCTAACTAACGAAGCCGTTCGGTCGGTGCTGCTCGACGGCGGTGCACTGGCAACTGAACCGGCCCGCCTCATTCACATAATGGCGGTTACGATCTCAGTGGACCTCACGAAGGAGTTCGAACGAGCACATGCGGAGCGCGGACTGATGTATATCGCTGCTCCGGTGCTTGGACGCCCGGATTGTCGCGCGCAGGAAAGATGATGTGGGTGCCGATGGGAATGGTCTATACGGCTGGTGGCGTATTGCTTGCTGCGCGCTGGATTTCCCTATCCGCGCACTGGTCGCCGGACGGCGCGGCCACCAACCTTACGTAGACCTCGCACAGCAATCGTTGATGGGAGAGAGCAGCCGCGGCGCGGTTGCTTTCTATGTTACCACGACACCCTCTGGAGGGGCGTTTGCAATGATGCAGCGTCAGAGATCATCTGACGTCGATCGAATAGTGGCGTTTGGATGCCTGGCCCAACGGAAAAATTATGTCGAGGATGACCGAGTCTTTGCCGGTAAATCCTGATTCTGGTTGATAGAAGACAAGCGTACCATCCGATTTGCGCGTGTTGCAGTCATATCGCTGATTATCCCTGGGGAAGCTGGAAAATCCCTGGCCCTGTTCGACCATAAGCGTGCCGTGTTGGGGCGCCTCCACGATGCGCACGTTCGTGATGCCGGCCGACGAACAATCCGGCTGGATCCAATAGAGAAATTCGAGACGCAGATTCTGGCCGGCTGCGACTACCCGGGTAAGCTCAACCGGTTGCGAGGGGTTCGGTGTAGCCGATGGATTTTGAGCTGGCGGCGGGCTTTGCGCGGGAGATGGGTTCTGCGCTACCACAGGATTTGGCGCGGCCGGCGGTTTGCCGACCGTGTCGGCCACATTGTTCACGAAATTCCTATTGGTATTATTGGTCTTGGCTGCACCGTCCGGATATTTGCCGTAACCGGGCTGGCTACTCACAACCCCGGCAGGCTTACTCGCCACAGCGGGCGGACTGGTCCCAAAAGCGTACGCACTGAATACGTTGACCCGCACTTTATTGAGGTCCGCTGCAATCTTTGCCTCGAGATCGGGCGGACAGACCTGCCGTTCGACGCGCGAAACGAACTCACGGTGCATCTTCAGCGTCCGCCCCTCGATTTTCATTGCCGAGTGGAAACTGAAGGTCGGATTGTCGATGGCGATCGGTGCAAGCGGCACCGGCAGCGGCAATGCCGGGTCGAAAGTCGCCTCAATCTCTTCGGTTTGGCGGCCTGCGTAGCAGACGAATGCAGATTTGCGGCCGTTGAGTCGCGTGCCGAGCAAAAAGCCCCCTGGCCAAACCGTGAGCGGCATCCCACGCGGAATGGTGGTGCGCGTATTGGCGGGGGGAACCTTGAATCGCTCATCCAAGGTGTACGATCCCTTGATCGCCACCGGGTCCTTCGTCTCGGTGAAATTGCCGAGATCAAACTGACCGGTGCCGGGTGTGAGCGAGTTCTGCAGCACCCGCCGCGCCGCCACAGAACCACCCAGCGTCTGCACCGTTGCGCCTGCTGTCCGTAAGGCTATCGCAAGCGCACCCATGTTGCTCTCTTCCGTTGCACCCGTAACCGCGCCGTCGGCGGCGACATTGACGATCGTTTTGACATCGGCAGTGTGATCGTCAGGTTTCATCGCAGGCGTACGGGCAAGTCTCGCTCCGCCTGCTGACACGCGCACAACCGGTTTGTCATAGCTCTCAAGCATCAGCACGCCGAAAGCCGCACGATTCGCCGTCGGATCGTCGTAGAGATCAAATTCCGGCAGATAAAGAATGACGTGATTGAGCGCTGCAAAAGTCGGCGGCCCGGGAAGCGTGTAGGCATTGCCAAGATTAATGAGCACCGGTTCGGCGGCGATGCCCTTTGCAGCGAGCAGCGCCAACATGAGCGTCGTTTTGTCCTTGCAATCGCCGAACTTGTTCTTCAACACCATCGCCGCATCGTTGGGAATGATGCGTCCAGAAGACAGATACACCGCCACGTACCTGATGTTCTTTTTCATCCAGGCGTCGATGGCGACGGCTTGGGCTTTCTTGTCTGCGATTCCCTTGGTGATGTCGTTGGCAAGCGCCGCAATGCTCGGTATAACGCTGGCCTTCGGCAATGCGAGCCGGCCATAGGCCGATCCGAGCTCTTCATAGGACTTGTAGGTCGACATCAGGACAGCAGGATCCCGATCGAGCGGGGAGACCGCGCCAGCTTCCTCGGGCGTGTAGGTATCCGGTGTGATCACGATCGTGTGGCGCCGCAGACCGCCACTCTCGTCGGCGGTGTCAACGACGTTGTTTCCCGTGGCCTTCACGCGAAGGTCGATGGAAGCTGGAGCTTCCACTGTGATCTTTACCGACGTGTAGGCTGCGCTACGCGGAAATTGCAGGCTCTCGACGAATTGTTTGAAGATCTTCCCCTTTGCGGTTTCCCGCTTGTGAGTCATCACCAGCGTATCGCCGACTCCAACATCCGGAAAAATGATTGTTCGCTGTTTCAGATCACGAAAATAGATTCCCGGCAGTTCGGGGGAGGCGTCTTGCGTCAAAATGTTCTTTGGCGTAACCGGTATGCGTCGTCCGTCAGCCTTCGCGGTGTAGGCTTCGACGGTCGTGAGCGTTTGCATGCCCTCGACGAATGACAGTTTCTGCTGGCTGACGGAGGCAATCGCACTTTGCGTCAGAATTTTGAATTGCTGGATAACGACACTTGTTGAGCTGTGGTCCGCCCGGACCGTGAGATGACTCTCGTATTGCTGCGCATAAGGCGCCTCGTTGACGACACCCTGGGTTGGCGCCTGCGCGAGGGCGAGCCCGCCAGCAGGGCCGAGGACAACGGCCATTGGCAACACCGCATTGATCAGCTTGAGCCAACGATGCATGAGTCCATTCCCCAAAATGAGCAATCCCCGCCCCCGAGCGTCTTCTTCTCGGCCGCTGATCGGCGGCATAGTTATGGATCGCTACGATAGGCTGGCGGCTCAATGCCGCGCCAGTAATGCGATCCCCGCCCCTCAATAGCTGGAGCATCCAATGCCGATGCTGTCCCGAGCGAAAACCGGATCAACGCTACTGTAACACATCAGCGATGACGACAGATAGCCCTCGTGAAGCCGCCTTGGCCGCGGCCGACGCAGCAGCATGCTTCAAGTGCTTGCAGCGAGCGATCGCGCCACCCCTGACGAGATGTCCTTGGCAGGTCAAGACAAAACGCAGGCAGGAGGCGTCACCTGTTCGGGTCGGCGGAGATGCGATCCGGTCCGCTGGTTTGGCTCTCATATGACCCGACGTGCCGGAAGAACGCGATCGTTGTCGCGCCGTCCCACTCGGCCGGCCCGACGGCACGTCCGAACTCCCGCCCCTCGCGATCGATGAACAGTGATGTCGGCAGGCCAATCGCGCGCACCGTCCTCAATGCCTGGCCGGAGCTGTCAATATACATCGGAAGCTTCTGCACGTTGAATTGGGCGAACATTTTGCGGACCGCGTCGATCCCCTTGCGGTCGATCGACACTGTGACGACTGCAAACTCCGCGCCGTTCAAAGCCGCCGCGAGACGATCGAGCGCGGGAATTTCCTTGAGGCACGGCGCGCACCAAGTCGCCCAGACATTGAGCAGCACGATCTTCCCCCGGAAGTCGGCGAGGCTTCGCGGTTGACCTTGATCATCCTCGAAGCGGATTGCGACACCTGGTTCAGGTGTTTCGTGCAAGATAAAATTTCTCGGCGGCTCCTGAGCGAAGGCGACCGGCAGCATCACAAGCATCACGCCGAACGCTCGAATGCAGTTGCTCAGGCACGGCATCATGAGTTTCGATCTCGTCGTCGTGGCAGGAAATCTCACATCTCCGATCGCATTTGGCAACCAATTATGTCCATCATTGTACGCGCCGAAGATGTTCTGTCGCGCCGGTATGAACGTGCCTGATCAGAATTCGGTACCTGTACCTTGGCGGCTCTTATAGGGTCAGTAAATCCTGCACCACAAATCCCCGCACGGGGCACTTCCCCTAGGGGTCGAACCCTGTTCCTAATTGGGCGCGCGAAAATGCAAAAAATACGTAGAGGGACATAGGGAGGGGCAGCGATCTTAATTCAGTTTTCGGCCGTGCCACACGCATGGCCCTCTAGCGTGCCGCGGACGGCATCACGCACGTCGGCGTCGCGATAGGCCTCCGTCGTCCCGCAAGCTATCGCTTTACGACTTCGCTCAACACTCGCGATCGGTAGCCACACGAGGGAAAGGGAGAGGCCTCCATGTATTACAACGTATTCGGCGAAAAGGTGTCTCGTGCACGGTATCGAGAGATGCTCAACGCCGCGAAGAACCGACGCGAGCTGATCGCCGCCGGGCTGACCAGCCGGCGGGACCTCTTCAAGATGGGATTGCTGACCGCGGGCGGCATGCTGGTGGCCAAGAGCGGCTTGAGTTCGCGCGCTTACGGCCAGACCGTGAATGGCGGGACAAACCAGATGTGTTTGCCCAACAATCAGCCCGCCAGCCCACCAACCACGCCCTTCATTGAACCGCTTCCGGTCATGCCGATTGCACAGACGGTTCCGTCGTTGACGCCGGCGCCCACGGAAAACCCGAACACGGGGGCCGGCGAGGTTCGGGCGGCGCCCTTCCAGGCGCCACTTATCGACTCGACCCGGTTTCCGGTGGTTCCTGGCACGCTCTACCAGATGACGCAGCATGCGATCAGCGTGAGCCACTCGCCCCAGCTCCCGACGCAGACCGTATGGGGGTTCGACGATAACTCCGGCCTTCCTGGACACGCCAGCAGCCCCGGCCCGACGTATCAGGCCTTTTACGGCCGCCCGCAACTCACGCGCAACATCAACGCGCTTCCGCCCGCGAGCCAAAATGGCGGCTTCGGCATGCCCTCGGTCACCACCCATCTGCACAACGGGCATACGCCGTCGGAAAGCGATGGCAATCCATGCGACTTCTACGGCATCGGGAATTTCTGCGACCAGTACTATCCCAACGTGCTCTCCGGCTTCAACTCGGACTTCAAGCCCAACGGCGACATCAATGAATCGCTCAGCACGTTGTGGTACCACGATCACAGGGTGGATTTCACCGCGCAGAACACCTACAAGGGACTGCTCGGATTCTATTGCCTGTTCAACCAGTTCGACACCGGCAACGAAACCACCGGATTCCGTCTCCCCAGTTTCCCGCAGTTCGATATCCCGCTGGCATTCGCCGACAAGGTCTACGATCCAAAAACCGGCTTGCTGGCGTTCGACCTGTTCAATCTGGACGGCATCCTGGGCGACAAGTTCCTGGTGAACGGCAAGATCCAACCGTTCTTCAACGTGCAGCCGCGCCGCTACCGTTTCCGCCTGCTCGACACCGGTCCGTCGCGCTTCTATCAGTTCTTCCTGACTGACCCGAACAACCTCGGCGCGACCAACCCGTTCTGGGTCATCGCCAATGACGGCAACCTCTTGCCTGCGCCGGTGCAGGTCCAAAGCGTCCGCATCGGTGTGGCCGAGCGCGTCGACATCATCATCGACTTCAGCCAGTTCGCCGGCAAGACCATCTACCTGGAGAATCGGCTGAACCAGCTCAACGGCCAGGGTCCGGTGGACGACTTCGGCCCCAACGGCACCTCACTGGAATGCACCCAGGTGCTCGGCACGACGACGCCGTCGATCCTGCCCGCTGGCAGCGGCAATCTGCTGCTGCAATTCCGCGTGGCCGGCGGAACCGCCGTCGACAATAGCCTGCCGCCGTCGCAGCAGAAGTTTTACTCGCTCCCAAGCACCAACTTCAACCCCACGGCCATCCGGACCTTCAAGTTCGACCGCTTGAACGGCCAGTGGTCCATCAACGGCCAGTTCATGGATTGCAACACGTTCAGGTTCACGGTGCAGCAAAACAGCGTGGAGGAGTGGATCCTGATGAACCTCAGCGGGGATTGGACCCATCCGATCCACATCCACCTCGAAGAGCACCAGATCTTGTCGCGCAACCGGCAGCCGCCGCCGCTCGCGGTCGAGAATTCGCGCAAGGATGTCACTCAATTGCATCCCAACGAGCGGGTGAGACTCTTCTTCAAGTTCCGCGACTGGACCGGGAAATATCCGATTCACTGTCACAACGTGGTGCACGAAGATCACGCCATGATGGCGCTTTGGCACGTCGAGCCGACAGGGGCGGACACTGTACTGGCGCCGTAACGTCGAGCCGAAACAGCGCCCCTCGGTCCGGCCGGCGGGCGCGGCCATCAGGCTCGGCAAGGAGGTGACAGCCATGAATCGGTTGGCAAGACGAAATTTCCTGAGCATGGGCGCGACGGCGGCGGTTGCCGCAAGTGTCCCACGCGCGGCCATCGCCGCGGCAGGTGAAGGCGCCGCGAGCGCATTTGTCCCTGAAACGCAGGCATCGGCGCGCAGCCGTATTCAGGAACAGCATCTGCCCAACATCCCTCTCGTCACCCACGAGGGGAAGAAAGTGCGTTTCTACGACGATCTCATCAAGGACAAGGTCGTCACGTTGAACTTCTTCTACGCGCTCTGCGGCGATGTCTGCCCGGCGGTGACCGCCAATCTGGTGGAAGTGCAGAAACTGTTGGGTGACCAGGTGGGCCGGGACATCTTCATGTATTCGTTCACGCTGCGGCCGGAAGCCGACGACGTGCTGGCGATCCAGAATTACCGGGACAACTTTGGCGCCGGTCCGGGCTGGACTTTCTTGACCGGCGAGCCCGACGACCTCGAGAGGCTTCGCCGCGCGATCGGCTTTACCAATCCGAACCCGCTGGTCGATAAGGACACGACCCAGCATATCGGCAACGTTCGGTACGGCAACGAGCCCCTGATGCTGTGGGCGGCCTGCCCCGGGATGGCCAAGCCGTCATTCATCGCCGAATCCATCTCATGGGCGCTTCACCCTGACACAAATCGAGTGCAGCCGCCGTGAGACATGGTGGTTTGCGAGTTCGTCATTCTACAGCGCGGCCCGGTCGCCGCAGACGTTTTCGGATACAGGAGGATCAACCAATGAAGACCAAGTATCCCGTTTTCTTCCTCTCGGCACTGGCAGTGCTGCTTACGGCCTCCTCCGGGGCGTTAGCGCAAACCACGACGACCACCGGGGCAATCCCGAATATCCTGCACAACTACAACCATCCGCCTTGCGATTTCAATGATGCCTTCTATCAGGGTATCGCCGGCGATCCCCTGCACCCAGGTAATGGTATAAACGTAACGCAATTGAATAGTCCGGCGGGCCAGCGCTTCGGGTTTTTCCGCCAGTTCGGTCCTCCCGCGAGCGGCACCCAGGCCAATTGGGTGAGCGACCCGACTTGCAGCGCCAACGATCCCGACAGAAAGGACATACGCATCTTGGCCACCACCGGCGGCTATGTGGATGACGGCACGGGCTCGCCGACCGACTTCATCTCCATCATTGCCTTCCTGACGAACCAGAATTTCTTCACCGGCGTCGCCAACGCGCGCAGCATCCAAATGGTCAACATCGTCAGCAGCTTCGAAGCCTACGCTGCGCTCAAGCAGAGGCTGCCCAACGGGACTTTTGCGCTCACGCCTTGCGGGAGCATGGGCACCGGCAAAGGGCCGTGTTTCCCGGTGACCAGCGTCGCCACACCCCAGCTCCGGCAGGATTGGCGATTCTCCACCAATCGCAACGCCATTGACGGCAGCGACAACAATGATCCCCTTGGTCTCAATAGCAAAAAAGGCAGCAACAGCCCGTTTGGATATTTCTGTGACGACCTCCTGGGCATGTGGATCATCACCTACTTCTGGTTCACCGTGGATCCCGCCAATCCCGGCCCGGTCTGCGGACCCATACTTAACCGCTTGCGGGGCACGAACGGCACAAGCCTGGACGGGACGCCGATCATCAAGACGGCCCATGAGCTGAACGTCGACCTCGAAGCCAACGGATGCGGCGCTGAAGGGCAACAGGCGGTGAACGGTGCCGACGGAGGAGCGATCTGGATCATCTGCCCGGCCATCCTAGATCCGCGCAACGGGGCGATCGCCGCAGACGCTTTCCTGGATCAGGTTAAGAAGGTGGACGGCACCCCGCTCGATCCGGCATTCAACGCCAACTTCAATTGCCTCCAGCAGAAGGGGGACTTCCCTCAAAACGGAATTTGCAATCCCGACAACACCGGGCTCTAAAAGACTGAGGTCGATTGCGGCTGGGCTTGAGCCCGGCCGCAACGGTGCCTAGGAGACTACGAACGGGTTAGTCATGTTGAGCCATTTCTCGGGAGTCATGGCCGGGCTTGTCCCGGCCATCCACGTCTTGGGCGCTGCGCCCGTAAGGCCGATTAGACGCGTAGGGTGGGCAAAATCGCCTGACTCGGCCGACCAAGGTGCGCGATTTTCGCGGGGCGATTTTGCCCACGCCGTCACACCGAGAGGCTGGATCGCGTGGGCAACGCGCCCGCACTCTCTGGCATGCACTGCGGCATCACTGTGCGGGCGGTTTGCCCACCCTACAGTCAGCGCAATATGATTCGAACTTCGAAATTGCTTCGGGAGGTTGTCAGAATGCCCAAAGTCCGAGCAATAAAACCCTCCCGCCGCGATATTGTCAGGCTGGCGGCCGCCACGGCGGCGGTTGGGCCGTTCGTGATTTTCCCGGATCGCACGCTGGCCCAGCAACCGACGCTGAGGATCGCCAAATGGGCGCATTTCCTGCCCGAGTATGACGAGTGGTTCGCCGGCACGCTTGCCGAGGAATGGGGCGGGCAACACGACACCAAAGTCGTGGTGGACCACATCCCGGTGGAACGCATCCATTCAGCCGCCGCCGCGGAAGTCGCGGCCGGCAGCGGCCATGACGTGTTCGTGTTTCCGTGGCCGCCCGCTGAATTTCAGAAGCACGCGATCGATCATGCGGAGATCTATCAAACGGTGGCCTTCAAGTTCGGCAACCTCGATCAGCTCGCACACAGATCGACCTTCGACCCCAAGGCAAAAAGATATTTCGCCTTCGCGGATTCCTGGATCCCTGCGCCGCTGCACTACTTCGTGGACCATTGGGGTGAGATTGGGATGCCGCTCGGCCCCGTCCACTACGGGAGCCTGCGCAGCGGCGGACGCCAGATCCGCGAAGCCTTCGGCGTTCCCTGCGGTCTGGCGCTGGCGCCGAGCCTGGAGAGCAACATCACGCTTCACACCCTGCTCTACGCATTCCGCAGCCATGTCGTCGATTCCGCCGGCAATGTCACCATCGGCAAGACGGCTCTCACGGTCGAGGCCTTGAAGTACGTCAAGGCCCTCTACGAGGATGCCGGAACGCCGGATCAACTCGCCTGGGATCCATCGGGCAATGTTCGGGCCATGCTCGCGCGCAAGACCTCCTGCACGGTCAATGCGATCAGTCTGTTACGCACGGCCGAGAAGGAGGAGCCTGAAGTTGCCCGCAAGATCAGGCTCAGCCCGCCGCTGCTCGGGCATGCGGGGGTCTTCGGGTTTCCCCACGTTACCAATTGTTCGGTGGTCTGGAACTTTGCCCAAAACCAGGGGGGGCCAAGCAATTCCTGGCCGACCTGATCGACAACTCCAAAAAGGCCTACGAAAAATCTGCCGGCTGCAACTTTCCAATTTACCAGAAAACGCTTCCCGATCTCATCGTCCGGCTCGCGGACGACCCCCAGGCGAACCCTCCGGACAAGTACAAGGAGCTGAAGGACGCTCTCTTCTGGACGCGGAATCTCGGCTTTCCCGGGTTCGCGAATCCAGTCGGAATGGAAGTGTTCAATAGCTTCATCATCCCCCGGATGTTCATTAGCGTGGTAACTGGCAAATCCAGCCCGGAGGATGCCGTGCAAGCGGCGGAAGCCGAAGTGACCCGGATCGCCGACCGCTGGAAACAGGTGTGAATTCACGCTGACCGGAGGAGATCAATCCATGCGCGTACGAGCCATCACGAGCTTGGCCATTCTTCTGGTGCTGGGTTTTCCCGCTGCCGCCGCACCGCTCGTTCCGCGTGATTCCCCCGAATTCACCATCGTCGAACCATCGGGCAACATGACGCCGCTCTCCAGCTTCAAAGGCCAGGTGGTGGTGATCGAGTTCTTGCTCTACCGGTGCCCCAACTGCCTGCGCGTGGCGCAGACGATCAACAAATTGCACGGCGAGATGGCCGGTCGCGGCTTTCGGTCGATCGGCATTGTCTTCGACGACGGCGTCACCGAGCCGGTGGTACGCGATCTAGCGCGGCTTCTCAAGCTCGATTACCCCGTCGGCTACACCACTTCGGATCAGGTGGACCGTTATCTCGGCCGCGCGATGACGGTACGCTTTCAGGTTCCCCAAGTGGTGGTCATCGACCGGTCCGGCGTGATCCGCGCCCAGAGCCGTCCGAGCGGCGAAGCGGATTTGACGAATGAGGGCTACCTTCGCAATCTGGTCCGCGAGTTGCTTGATGAGGGCAAATCGGAGAAATCGATCGTCTCGCCGCAGCCGTCCAACTGAAACGGAGCTAATGTTTCAGGAAACAGGCCGCGTCGGTCCTCAAGGCCTAATTTGGCGAGGATGTGCGATACGTGGAACTTGACGGTTCGCTCGGAAATGAGGAGCGCTTTGGAAATCTCCTTGTTTGTCAGGTGCCGCATGAGGAGTCGTAGGACCTGTCCCTCACGGGCCGTCAGCGAATGTCCGGGCGCGAGCAGGGTCTGCTCCAAGGCCTGTGCGTGCCTGATAAACGCCATCAAGACCTGGGCAGGCACCCAGTACTGTCCGCTCAGGATGCTGCGGATCGCCTGAGGTAATTCCGTCTGCCACGTTTCAGACAGTTCCAAGAACCCATCTATACCCCAATAGAAAAGTCGAATTTCATCCACATAATTACTGTCTGCCGGTGGAACGAGGGCAAGAAATTTGCTGCCGGGTGAACGGGAACGGCAGCGCTCTGCGAGTGGCCCCAGGTCCGTTTGCAACGAGCACGCGTCCAAAAGGAAAAGTCTCGGAAAATTGGTTTGGCTCGTTGCCTCTGCCTCATTTGAAGCCCAAGGCAGGACCGGGAAGTCCTTTATGTCAGCGAGTATTCCCTCCACCGCGCGGGTGAGAAGCGGATGCGAACTGATCGCCTGGATCGCGATAGCCATGTGCCATCCCCACGTTGTCACAAGGCAACTTCCGGACACCCCGGGCTCGTCAGAGCGAGCACCGGTAGACCGGAATGTTCAATAGTGTGCGGGCCGCCCGCCGACCCCCGATAGCTGGAACGCCCTATGCCGATGCCGCCCCACGCGAAAACCGGATCGACATCACCACTATAACATATTAACGATTCAGTTTGCGAAATCTTCCGATTTTTTTGAGAAATCGCCACACATTGCTATGCAAGATGATCACATTGCTATGCAAAATGATTGCGCTGGACATGCAAAATGCAATTTTTGCGACAGTTCCGACTAATGTTAATACCTCCATTGCTCTTTCCGGCTAGACTAGTATCCACATTTTCATCGAACCTCCATGTTTATGAATAGTTTGGTACAACCTTAAGGGGAGCATTTATCTTTTCACCTACGAGATCGGCTGGTCCGAGACACGAACGCTTATTCATGCGGCATCGCACGGCTGATAAGCGCATCGATGTCGATTTTGGCGTCCATTGCCCCGCAGGAAAGGCCCGGATAATTGCAGAGCCGGGTTGCACAGAATGCATCGGAGACGAAGTTCGGCGTGTTTCGGACCAGGATGGCGCCCTGCAAGGCGAGCGCCATCGTCTCGGCCAACCGCCGGGCAAGGGCTTCGTCGTGGAGGTGAGCCAAGCGGGCCTTCACATCATCGGTCGCGCGATCGAGAGCGTGGTTGGCGCCGCGCGATTTCTCCAATTCGGCGACCAGTTCCTGTGCCGGATGCGGATCGTGCTGGATGGCGCGCAGGATGTCGAGGCAGACCACATTGCCGGAGCCTTCCCAGATGGAGTTGAGCGGCGACTGCCGATAGATGCGCGTCATCACGCCGTCCTCGATGTAGCCGGCGCCGCCGTGGACCTCCATGGCTTCATAAGCCAGATTCACCACCCGTTTGTTGATCCAATACTTGCCCACAGGCGTGGCGATGCGGGCGAATGCCGCTTCGCTGTCGTCGTTTGCGCCCTTATCAAAGCTGCGTGCAATACGGAACGCGAGGGCAGTGGCGGCTTCCGACTCGATCGCCATATCCGCAAGGACGCTGCGCATCAAGGGCTGATCTACCAACTTCTTCTGGAAGGCGGTGCGGTGCGCAGCGTGCCACAGCGCGTTGGCCAGTGCCTGTCGCATGTAGGCCGCCGGTGCGAGAATACAATCTAACCGCGTGTGATGGACCATTTCGATGATCGTGCGCACGCCACGACCTGCCTCGCCGATGAGCTCCGCGTAAGCACCGTGGTATTCGATCTCGGCAGACGCGTTGGCGCGATCGCCGAGCTTGTCTTTCAGGCGCATCAGGTGGATGGCATTGCGTTCGCCGTCGGGGGTCCATCGCGGCGCAAGGAAACAGGTCAGGCCCTTGTCCGTGTAGGCGAGCGTAAGAAACGCATCCGACATCGGCGCCGAGCAGAACCACTTGTGCCCGGTCAACGTGTATCCGCCGTCATCCCGCCTGACGGCGCGCGTGGTATTGGCACGTACGTCCGAACCGCCTTGCTTCTCAGTCATGGCCATGCCGATCGTCACGCCGGACTTATCGTGCATCGGACGCGAGGATGGGTCATATCGAGAAGCAAGGATTTTCGGCGTCCACCTTGCCGCCACCTCGGACTGGAACTTCAGAGCGGCAGGTGCCGCAGCGGTCATCGTCATTGGGCAGCAGACGCCGGGCTCCGCCTGCGCCATCAGGAATTCTAGAGCGGCGTGCCGCACGTGTCCGGCCGCAACCGCGCTCCAGGCGGCGGAGGACACGCCGGCTTCCACCCCCAGGGCCATGAGCCGATGATAGGCGGGGTGGAACTCGACTTCATCGATTCGTTGTCCATAACGATCGAATGCCTTGAGCTGCGGCGGATTTTCGTTCGCCTCCATGGCCCACGCGGCGGTCTCGGCGGAACCGCTTCGGGCGCCAAAAGCCGCAAGCCGTTCTGTGTGCGACTCTCCCCCGGCGGCCGCGACAGCTCCCTGAAGCGCCTCGTCCGAGGTGAACAAGTTCACGTCCTCAAATGGCGGGGGCTGATTGGCGACCTCATGCGTTTCGAGCCGGTTGCGTGGACGTAAGGCGCTCATGCGGATCTCCGGCCGGTTATTCCTTCGCGGCCGCAACCGATCGATCGAGCTTGCGGATCAGCGCGTGCGCACACTCTGCCCATGTTCGGGGGCGGTATTCGGCCCGCAGTCGCGCCTCGCGCGCCGCCAGGTAGCCGGGCTCGAACAGCACTCTTTCGATTTTTGCCAGCGCATCTTCGTCGCTCGACGGATCGAAATAATCGATCAAATCGCCGCCTACTTCCGGAATCGACGTGCGGTTCGAAGCAACACAAAACTTTCCGTACGCAAGGCTCTCCGCGATCGGCAATCCCCAGCCCTCGCAAAAACTCGGAAAGAGGGTAAACAAGCAGCAACGATAGGCGTCGCCCAGTTCCTCGTCCGACAGGTCGGGCATATGTGCGATCTTGCCGCCCAGGTAACCGCTCGCCGCGAGGTCCACCAGCAAGTCCTCCACCATCCAGCCGATCTGCCCGGCGAAGATCAGGACCGGTACTGCATCCGCGCCGTGCCGCTCTATCAATCGTTGCCACACACGCACGAGCAGCCGATGGTTTTTTCGAATCTCGATGGTCGAAACGAACAGCACATACGGCTGAGAAAAGCGCAGCTTCCTTTGGCTCGCGGCGACCGGTCGGCGGCTCAGGTCTGCGCCGAGCCTCACCACTTCGACACGCGGCAGCGACCATCCGGCATCCGCCGCAAGCTCAAGCAGCGCATGCCGCGAATGCTTCGAGATGGTGAGGATCACATCCGCGTTGGGTATCATTTCATGAAGCCATTTTTGAAATTGGACGACGTGCCGATCTTCGACCAAAGATCTGTTTTCAATCGGAATCATATCGTAAATCAGAATCGCGAACCTGATCCCGTACCTCTGCTTGGCGGCAGCGATATGCTTTACGTAGCCCGGGAAACCCCAGGAGGCGCCAAGCGACACAACGATATCGCCGGGGCGCACGCGCTCATCGAAACGGTGCGGCCGGATTGCCATATCGATCAGGTCGCGCACCGCGGTCTTGGATATCCGAAAGAAAAATCCCGGATGGCAGATGATCACGCGCAGCATGTCGGAGAATTCGCCCCAAGACCGCGCTGGCGCCCAAACGGTTTTCCATGGAGCGCGGGCACCCGGCGGATTCAGATATGCCGACATGATGGCTTCGAACCCGATCGGCCTGAATTGCCTGGTGTATACGCTGAGCCGGCAAAACCTCACGCGTCCTTGGCGACTATAGAGTCTTTCGGCTTCGACAAAGATCTCGAACGGTACGCGCTGCAGTCCGGTCGGATTACGGAAGTGATCGAAATAACGGAGAAAATCTTCGACTTCGAACCACACGACTGGACGCTCGTTGCCGGCACAATCACCTTCAGCTGGTTGGTCGGTGCCGTGCAAGCGGAGGTTCCCGATTTTGCCGCCGTGTCGGCGAGCAGACATTGAGCTGGTGCACGACGTTATAATCTTTGAGGGATATCCGTAAAGTGCTGGAGCCGCAACGCGCTGGAGCGGATGTCGCTAGTGCCCGGCTGGGCTGTCCGACCGCGTTGATACCGCGTGTTCAGGCGCGCCACCATTATCGACACCTACCCCGGTCAGCAATGGAAACAGGAGTTTGAACTTGAGGCCGGGAGCGTTGTCGGTCATCTCGATGCGGGCGCCATGGAGGCGGGCAACCGCAGCCACCAGGCTGAGGCCTAGCCCGTTGCCCGGCGTGCGGCGACTGCGTTCCAGCCGGTAAAAACGCTTGAAGACTTGCTGACATTCGTTGATGGGAATTCCCGGCCCGTCATCGGCCACCGAAATGATGGCTGCGCCATCGCCCCCGGTCACCTGCACTGTTACCTGACCGGCGTCGCGGCCGTGCTTGATTGCGTTGTCGACGAGATTGGCCACGGCATCGAACAACAGATCTCGGTCCCCCATAACAAACACGGGGTGATCCGCCACGACGCTGAGAATTCCGCCTTTCTCTTCCGCCGCCGCATCGAACAGTTCGACGACCTCTCGGGCTATGTTTGCGAGGTTTACGGGGTGGAATCCGGCAATTCTGTCATTTGCCTCGATTTGCGATATCCGCGTGAGCGAGGCGAACATGCGCAAGACCGAGTCGAGGTCCGCCAAGGTGTCGCCGATCAGCGCCTGGTCATGTTCGCCGTCGCGGCGGCTTGCATAGGCCTTTTCGAGCCTTCCACGCATGCGGGCCAAGGGCGTCCGCAGGTCGTGCGCCACATTGTCGGTGACCTGCCTCACCTCCCCCATCAACACTTCGATACGGTCGAGCATCAGATTAAGGTTGTCGGCCAGTTGATCCCACTCGTCTTGTGTCCCCTGGCGGGGAATGCGCTGGCCGAGACCGCTTTGCATGACTGCCAGGCTGGTCGCGTTGATGGCTTCGATCCGTCGCATCGTGCGTCGCGTCACGAAGATGCTCGCTACCACGCCCATAACGAAGGTCAACAAGACGGTCAGGGCGAGGGCTGCCTTGATTTTTTCCACGAACTCGTTGAGATCGTCGACGTCCTTCCCGACCAGCAGATGATACCCGTCCGGCAACGTCTCAAAGGTGGCGCGGAGCAACGGTCGTTCCGCTGCGCCGCGCGTCCACTCGGGCGCCTTGAAGTTACCCCAGCCCTCGGAGCCCCTCAGGGCCGGCGGCCAAGCCCTCAGATTGCCGGCAACGGGGGCAAGCGAACGATCGGCGAGCAGATAGAGGCCGCCTTCGAAGTGTTCGTCGGCGATGCGCTGCCTGATGGTGGCGATCAGACCGTCGCGTCCCGCCCGGTCGTAGGCCTGTCGCAAGATGACATGCTCTGCCGCGATGTAGCGGTCTGATCGGCCGCGCACGTACGAAGCAGTGGACCAATAGACGTAGCTGAAAAGAGCGCAGACTGCGGCTCCGAAGACTCCGATACAGATCAGCGCCAGCCTTAGCGTGGACGATCGAAGGGTCTTACCCAGGAGCACGGACGCAAAATCCGACGCCCCGAACGGTGTGAATGAGTGGGTAGGCTTGCTGGCTGTCGACCTTACGGCGGACGCGTCCGACATAGACGTCAATGATATTGGTCGTGGGGTCAAAATGCAAATCCCATACGTGCTGCAGCAGCATGGCCCGTGGGACCACGTGACCTTCGTTACGAACCAGATACTCCAGAACTTGAAATTCCCGCGGTAACAAGTCAATGTCCCGGCCACCGCGGCTCACGGTTCGCGAAACGAGATCAAGCTCGAGGTCGCCGACGCGCAACACCGTTTCCTTGACAACGGTGTTGCTGCGACGGGCCAAGGCCTCAACACGCGCCAACAATTCCGCGAACGCAATCGGCTTGACCAGGTAGTCGTCACCACCGGAGCGCAGGCCGCGCACCCGATCGTCTACCTCGCCGAGCGCACTGATAATCAGTGCGGGGGTGATGACCCCGTCTTCCCTCAGCCGCCGAATGATCGTGATTCCGTCAATTCCCGGAAGCATGCGATCGATCGTCATCACGGCATATTCGGCCGCGCGTGCCCGGCTCAGCCCCTCGTTGCCGTTGATAGCGAGATCAACCTGATAGCCGTTCGTTGAGAGGGACTCGACAAGTTGCTCCGCCGTTTCGGGGTCATCCTCAATAACGAGAACGCGGCGCCGACCTCCGACCATGGCACCTCCACCAGTTCTGAATGGGCATCTGATCGGTGCGATTCTATCATAAAGCTGCCGCCCAAAAACTGACTTATTAGTCAGAAACTAACGCATAAGTAATTTGATTATTTGGGGTATCGTGGCGATGCTGTGGACGCCCTTGCGGTCGAGGTCCTGCGCGCATAACGAGCGCTCGTCGCGGGAATCCCGAAGACAGCGCGACCTAACCGGGGGGGAGAGAACCGCGATGTCAACACCCTCGACGGCGTTGTCTCAGTCCTCAATGCGTGAGGGCGAAATCTGCGACGAGAGCGCCGCGACGAACGCGAAAGCGGATCTGATCGTTGTGGGGGCACCTCCATACCATGACAGCTGCGTGAACGTCGTTTCGCGCCATCAACTGCGAAATTGCGGACATTGGCAACGCGCGTTCGCCTCGCAGCACAAAGATCGCCGCTATTACGAAATCGTCGAGGATACCATCCACCCTGAATTCGACTATTGGTATTTCGCCATTCAAGACCAACAGGGAGAGGTTCAGGCAATCCAGCCATTCTTCATTCTCGATCAGGATATTCTTGCGGGTGTCCACCCGTATTTCAGGCGCTTTGCCCAGGCAATCCGGCTGCAATGGCCGCGATTCATGTTCATGAAAACCATGATGGTCGGATGTGTTGCCGGCGAAGCGCATCTTGATGAAGGAGATGGTTCGGCGCGCGCGGCGATTGCGCGATCATTGGCCGGAGCGATTGTGAAACATGCACGCGCCCTGGGCGCGCGACTGATCGTGCTCAAGGAATTTCCCGATCAGTACCGGGACGTGCTGTCGTGCTTCGTTCGCCTCGGCTTCACCAGAATACCCAGCATGCCGATGACGCGGCTCAACATTGCTTATGTGAGCTTCGACGATTACATGCAATCTGCGCTCAACAGTGCGACGCGCCGCAAGCTCCGTAAGAAGTTCAAAGCCACGGAGCTTGACCCGCCGATCGAGTTGAGCGTCATTCATGACGTCACGCCGATCATCAATGAAATATATCCACTGTATCTTCAGGTCTATGAACGCTCAAAGCTACATTTTGAAAAGCTGACCAAAGAGTATTTCTGTCGGCTTGGAACCACAATGGCCGACAAGGTGCGGTTCTTCGTGTGGCGGCGTGATGCCAAAGTGGTCGCTTTCGGTGTCTGCATGGTGCATGGCGACACCATGTTTGCCGAATATCTGGGGCTCGACTACAGCGTTGCGCTGCAACTTCATCTCTATCACTACGTTTTTCGCGATCTGGTTCGGTGGGCGATAGCGAACGGGTACACGTGGTTTCAGAGCAGCGGGCTGAACTATGATCCGAAGCTGCACCTGCGCCATCGGCTAAAGCCCATTGATCTGTATGTCAGGCACGCGTCAGCATTCATCAACGTGCTCATGCGAGTGGCGCTGCCGCTGCTTGAGCCGACCCGCCACGATGTGACGCTGAAGAAATTTCCCAACTATCTCGATCTTTGGGGCTCGGATTCCGTAGCCCGGACATCGCGCAACGGTGCCGCGCGCTCCAACTCAATAGCGAGTACGGACATTCGTAAAGGCTGGGGGGCATCTCACAACAAGAGGAGTGAACTTCATGATGCGTAAGATGGTGATTGCGTTGGCTGCCGCGGCGGTTGTTATGGCCGGCTCGACGTTGAGTGTTTCGGCGCGCGGCGGGGGCGGCGGCTTTGGGGGCGGGCACGGAGGCGGCTTTGGGGGCG
>Ga0209465_10000164_pt1 | contig 31746 bp, 54 predicted proteins | sample PanSoiPlot1MoBio_FD_188321 | JGI IMG/M metagenome (GOLD analysis project Ga0209465, IMG submission 188321) | Tropical forest soil microbial communities from Panama analyzed to predict greenhouse gas emissions - Panama Soil Plot 1 MoBio (SPAdes)... | ecosystem: Environmental > Terrestrial > Soil...
AGGGTTCGCCCCGATGACGACCATGTTCGTGCCGTTTGAGGCAATGAACCGACCGTCGCTGGTTAGTGCGTTTGCCCCGTAGCGGTACAGGTTGGTGTCCACCGCCCCGGAGCCGCCGCCCCAGTTGTGCGTGCCGTCAGCGGCGATCTGGAAGCGCGGGTTCGCGTCGGTTGTGACGCGGTGGTCGATCAGCAGGTCGCTGGTGGCCGCGCCGAAGATGCGTAGGCCGTTCTTGTGGGTCGTGTCACCGATGCCGAGGACGTTCGCGGCGATACGTCCTAGCCAGCAGTCGCCTGAGTTGGCGAACGTGATGCCCGGGCCACCCGCCCCTGCCGCGTTGTAGCCGAGGTAGAGCATGTTCGCGGCAACCCCGCCGACCAAGGGGTTCGCCACCTGGACGCCTCCGCCCGTGAGGAACGACCCCTGGACTACGAAGTCGCCGTTCGTGATCAGCCGGTAGCTGGGCAGTCCCGACTGCCACCAGTACTGGATGTACTGCGACTGGGCGGCGGTGCCGTTCAGGCCGAAGTTGAGCCGGAAGGGACCGGCAGCGCCGTTGGAGTCCATCCACATCCGGTCGTAGGTGTCGCCGGACGCGCGGTAGCGCAGGAACTGCCGCGTCCCGGTGTCGGCGGTGATCAGGTTGCGCGCGTCGGTGGTGGGGGCGAGCGCGACCGCGGCGGAGATGTCGGTGCCGCCCCCGCCGGTGACGATGTTCCACACCGTGTCGTAGTCGGCTGCGCTGTTCTTGGTGAGCACGGTGCCCACGGCGCCGCCCGGCGGCAGCCCCGCGCTTGCCCCGGCCACCAGCCACGACACGTCGGTGTCGTCGTTGTTGGAGGGCAGCGCGCCCCCGGAGGAGACGTAGGTGACCGGCCACGACCACCACGTCCCGTGGTCGGTGCCCGTCGCCGTGATCGTGAACTTGCCCCACCTGGTGGCGTCGGCCTTCGACTGGATGTAGAAGGAGTCGCCCGACTTGATCTTGGGCAGCCAGGCGACGCTCACGTCCGTCCCCAACTGCGTCGTCTCGTTGAGCATCACCACCGTGGTGGCCGCCCAGGTCGCTCCGTCCACGGTGACCTTGCCGGACGCAGAGGCGTCGGCGGCGGTCGTCCACCGCCAGGTTCCGGTGTACGCGGCGTTCGACACGCCGGGCGGCCCTGCCGGGCCTGTAGCCCCTGCCGGGCCAACCGGCCCCTGCGTCCCGGTGGCTCCAGCGGGACCTTGGGGACCGGTAGCTCCGGCGGGGCCTTGGGGTCCGTCCGGCCCGGGAGGGCCGGGGGGGCCGACGGACGCGCCTGCGAAGAGGTCGCGGATGCCCTTGTTGACCTTGTTCAGGTTGGTGGGGCCGAGCGTGGTGACGTCCTCCACCCAGGTGAAGTCGTCAGCCCAGACCGTGCTGCGCTCAGCCACCTCGCCCCGCCTTCAAGAGGGCGAGCTGGTGGCGCTCCTCCTGCTCGGCCAGGTACACCGAGATCGGCTGTGCCGGGCCGACGTGCTCGTTGCCGCGGAACTCCATGCGCACGTCGATGGCCTGACGGCCGCGGATGTCGTACCCGCAGCCGGGCAGGTGCACCTGCTTGTCGTAGGGCGCGAAGGCCTCGTCCTGCGGCTCCCAGCAGCGCAGGCAGAGCCAGCCCGTGCGCAGCGCTTCGGCCACCTCCGGGTTGACCATGATCACCGCGTCGCGCTGCACGCGGCCGGTCGGTTCGTCCACCCACACGGAGTCGAGCGAGTCTTTGAGCCGCGCCCGAAACGTGGGCACGCGGTTGATCCGGGGAACCTCCGCCAGGGTGACCGTCTCCGCTGCCCCTGGCTGGGACGGAGTCTCGGCCAGTGCCTCCCTGGCGGAGGCACCCTCGGTTATGCCCGCGGCCTGTTGCGGGTGAAGCCTGTCCAGGTGTACGCGCCTCTTGTGCAGCGCGCGGTTGCGCTTCGTGCGGCTCACTTCATCGCCTTCATCGCCGCCTTGAGCGCGCGGGCCGCGTTCGCCTTGGGAGACGACCCCGGCTTCACCCGCTTCTGCAGCTTCCCGGGGTTGTCGAAGTGATGCCGCCGCGCCCAGGCGGCGCCCTTCACACCGAACGCCCAGCGCCGCTGCTGTGAGCTGACGGAGGGCATCAGCGGAGCTGGCGGAGCGCCCCCTTGACGCGCCGCCTGGCCTTCGCCCTGGCCCCGATGGGCGCAGCGCCCAGGGCCTTGGCCCGCTTGTTGATGAACGCCCGCGTCGCCCCCGGCGTGGAGGAGCGGCCGATGGCCTGCTTGGCGTTCTTCAGGTCTTCCAGGTTGCGGATCGGGTAGCGGCCGCCCGGCATCGCCTTGCCGGAGGCGGCCGCCGCCCTGCGAGCCGCGGGGGAGATGTACGTCACGACGGCCTCCTACACGGCAACGGTGATCTGCTCCTCCTGCCCCGCCTTCTCCAGCTCGGCCATCTTCTGGATCAGCGTCACCCGCGGATGCGGCCGCTCCATCTCGTACAGGCGGATCGCCTCCGGCGAGTACTCGGTGGCCTCCTGGATCTGCAGCACCTTCTCGATGCTGTCTCCGTCGTAGCTCGGCCACGGCTTGGGAACCGGGGGCTTCTCCACGATCCGGAACTCGGACGGGTACAGGGTCGAGAAGTGGCGCAGCCGCTCATCGATGAGCTGCTGCATGGCGATGCGCTCGTCCGGGCTGGCAATGTGTGCGACGGCCGCCTCGGAGTCGTACACCGAGACGCGGGTGAGCGGGTTGACGCCCTCCGGCAGGCCGGAGAAGTCGAAGTGCTCCAGCGCCTCGATCTGCTCCCACTCGGTGAGGCCGCCCTGCGTGAACTGGGCGTGCACCGGCTTGGCGTCGGTGTACTCCACGATGGTTCCGGTGGAGTCCATGCCCCGCTTCGGCACAGCCTCCACGACCTGGATACCGTAGCGGGCGAGGGGTGAGATCGCTCTCATCGCTAGCCCTCCAATCCGAGGGCGGTGAGCGCCCTCTGTCGGGCCGGGGAGGACTTCTCCTGCACCGGCGTGATGTCGTAGCGGTAGCCGTGCGCCTCGGCCGTCTCCTTGCGGTGGCAGTTGGAACACACGACCTCGCACTTGCCGATCTCCTCCACCAGTTGGGCGTAGCTCAGGTCCTTCCACAGCGAGCCGCCGGTGTACCGCTTTCCGGTCTTGGTCTTGCTCAGCCGGGGGGTCTTCACCGCCGGGTCGAGGTGGTGCAGATCGAGGCAGGCAGGGTGCGTCTCGCCGCAGCGAGCGCACCCCCTCTCCGCCTTGAACCGACGCAGCAGATCCTCGCGGTTCTTCTGCGTGCGGCGGACTGCCTGTGACCTTGTGAGGATTGTCACGCTCTAGCCCGTTACGCCGGTGATGATCCCGAAGGTGCGCTCCTGCTGCACCTTCAGCGTGAACTCGGTGAGGTACTCCTCGTCGTAGGAGTCGGCGTCGTTGGCCTGGCGATCCTTGAGCAGGGCCGTATCGCGCAGCACGTTCAACTGCACGTTGTCCATGTTCACGTAGAAGGCCCAGCCGCCGTACTGGTTGGAAGCCGTGGAGAAGTCGTTCCAGTCGCGCTTGACCAGGACGGGCACCTGGTAGCCGTAGGCGCCGGACAGGAAGCCGTCCACCTTGGCCCCCCACAGGCGGGTGTCCACCGTGGTGGGCTGCCAGGCGTCCCGCAGGAAGCCGGACACGGCCTGGGCGAAGACCGGCGACACGAAGAGCACGCCGTTCTGCTCGCCCTGGTGCTGCAGGAACTGCCGCATGTACGTGTCGAGCAGCACCTTGGTGAGAGCGCCCGCGGCGTTCTGCACGTTGGTCTGCACGTACTCGTAGATGCCACCGGCGCTGCCCTGCGGCTGGGTGCCGGTGAGGTCGAGCGAGCGGACGCCCCAGAAGAGCTGGTACTCGATGGCGCGCTTGTGCTCGGTGCCCTTCTTCTTGCGCTCCTTCATCGGCTCCGGGCCGCCGTACAGCTTGGAGGCCATCAGCGAGCGCGTGAAGCCGTACGGGTTGCGCTGGATGCCCGTGTAGTTGTACTGGGCCACCCGCTTGGTGATCAGGCGCGTGCCAAGACCGGCGCCCTGCTGCGAGACGTTGCCCATGATCAGGAGCTGGTCGCCCGCCGAGGCGGCGGCGAAGGCGACGCGGCCCAGGTGGTTGGTCGGGGTGATCACGTCACCGGCCACGGTGGACACGCGGAAGGCCACGCCGGTGCGCGCGTTGCGCACCAGGTCGTTGACCCTGAAGTACGCGCCCTCACCCGTGTTGACGGTGATCGTGGCGCCGTCCGTGGCGCCGCCGGAGAGCACGGAGGAGAGCCGCGGGAACAGCTCGTCCTCCAGCCACTCGACCTTCGTTGACTCGGCCCCCCGGCGGGAGACCTTCATCAGCATGGTCGTGAACTGGGAGACGTCGGGGTCGAGGTAGGCGATCACGTCGTCCATGTCGATGACGCGCTCGTTCTGGAGGATCGTGTTGTCTGACTCGACGCCCACGACGGTCGGAACAGGCATGGGGTTCTCCTGGAATCCGTGGTACGGGACTCGCAGGGAACCTCGGCGGACCTTTCGGCTACCCGCTCCCGGCGCCGGTGGAGATCGGCCTAACGCTGGGGGGCTGCCTGACCCAGCGGCGCCCCGTAGGTCAGACCCGACCTGACGTCGGTCGTCTCCGTCTCCATGATCGCCGCCTTGAAGCGCTGCTTCGCGGCCTCGATCTGGTCTGGAGTTATGTCTCCCGTCGAGGTTACCCGGGGCGGCCGCAGAGAGCTAGTCGCAACTCCGGCGCCCGCCATCTTGCGCTGGGCGCGCTGCTCGGCCTTCTGGTTCTCCGCGAGGCCCATCAGGTAGGCGCGCTCGCCGACGATCTGCAGGCCCTGCAGGGAGGTCTCCGGGTCGTCGGAGACGACCAGCTCGGCCACCCCCTGGGGGAGCGCCTCAAGCGCGGCCTCCATCTGCGGGGCGACGACGGCCCAGCGCTCCGGCCCCATCTCCTTGGACAGCCGCTCCAGCGGCCCGGTCAGCGCCTGGATGCCCTTCTGCTCCTCCACCCAGGCGTCCGGCTCGGTGGGGGGGCGGGCCGCGGCGGCGGCCTCGTCTCGCGCCCAGGCCCGGAAGTCGGCAACGTGGGTGAGCGCCTGGTACGGCTCGTCCATGTTCCACGCCTCGATCACCTTGGAGTACACGGTGTCGTCGCCGGAGTCGTGCGCGATGTTGGCGGCCTGGGTGGCGGCCTCCCGGTAGCCCAGCCGGTTGATCATCTCGGCGGCGTACTCCTCGGCCTGCTCGCCGGAGACCTGCAGGGGCGGGGAGGCGGCCATCGAGGTGATCGCCGTGAGCTGCCCGCGCAGCTCCGCCAGCTCCTCGCGCATCGCCCGGGTGTCACCCACCTCCTGCGCCTGGCGGCCGAGCAGGGAGGACTGGTTCTGGTTCTCCTTGTACAGGGCGGCGAGCGCGGCCTCGGCGTCGCCCCCGTGCTGGGTGGCGATGTAGGCGGCCAGAGGGTCGTCCCCCTCCGGCTCTTCCTCCACGGGCGGCGGAGAGACGAAGCGCCCCTGCTCGTCGCGGGCGTAGGTGAGGCCGGAGGCGATGTCGGTGTCGGCGGAGCCTGAGTCGCCCTCCTCGCGCTCCACGCCCTTGGCGGCCATCGCCGCTTCGAAGCCCGCAGCGGTGTTCACTGCCTCCTCGGGGCCTGGCTGCGTGATCCCTCCAGACGTGCTCGGCATCTATCCCTCCTCGCCTTCCAGTGTCATCAGCCACGCCCGCCGGGCTGTGCGCTCCAGGGTACGTTCCGCCATCTCGGGGTGCGAGATGATCCACAGCGCGCCGAAGTAGTAGCCCCGCATGAACTGGATCTCCAGCGGCTTCGGCCAGTGCTCCGGCTCCTGCATGAAGTCACGGGCGATCCGCTCCATCCAGCGGGCGCGCTTGGCCTTGACGAGCGAGTACAGGCGCTGCCAGCCGGGCTGGTCGCGCAGCTCGCTGAACATGCGCGCGTCGGCGGCGACGGCCTGCACCTTGGGGTCGTCGGCCAGCTCCGCGAGGATGCGGTCGGCGCGCTCGTCGTCATCCACGGCCGCTCATCCGAGCCTGCTGCTCATGAAGTTGTCGTGCATATCGGTTCGCGGCAGCCTCGTTGCTGAAGATCCCCAGGTGCTGGCCGGTGCGCTTCCACACCTGGATTGCCTCACGGTTGGACACCACACGGTTGCCGACGACGGTGGGGATCAGGATGGCACGCCCCTGATCGTCGGTGACCGTGATCGACCGCACCGACGAGATCGACCCGTCGGGGTTGCGGACGTGAGGTCGGTTGTACAGATCGATGTTGCCGGGGACAAGACGCCCGGCGTAGGCCCGGCGTGCTTTGGCCGCCTGATACACGTCACGGGGAGTGGGCAGCAGTGGCATCTAGTAGCCGCCGCCGTTTCGGCCCTGGCCGCCCCCGGCGAGCGCGGCGGCGCGCTGCATGAAGACCTGGGGCGACATCGACAGACCGCCCGTGGCGGAGGGTTGTGAGGCGTCCACCGCCGTCGAGGATGTCACCCCAAGGTTCGGCCCGGATGGTCCCGGGGGGAGGCCCGGTGGCCCACCGCCAGGAGAACCGGGCGGACCTCCCCCACCTGGTAGCCCGGCCACCGCGCCCTGGGCGGCGGGCTGGGTCGAGAAGAACTGCTCCGGCGCCTCGATGTCCCAGCGCTCGCAGAACCACTTGATGATCGCCGGGATCGACAGCGGGGAGCCTGCGGCGGCGGCGAGCGGGGCGAAGCCGACCATGAGCTGGGCGAAGTTGGAGGCCTCCGCGCGGCGCTCCTGGCGCATCTGCGACTCGCCCATGGCCTCGATCTCCAGCAGGAACTCGCCCTGGATGGCGATGATCGGGATCTGCTTGAAGACGGTGGCGCCCTCCGGCCCCAGGACGTGCACGAGCTTGTCGCCGTCGTAGAACTGCTGGCAGTTCTTCAGGCGCTGCTGGGCCTCGCGGATCAGGCACTGCTGGGACGTGTACTTCTTCATCGCCATCATCTGCTGCGCGTTGTTCTGCACGATGGAGGCGCCGGTGGCCGTCTTCTGATCGACCGTGGCGGTCTGCGTGCCCCCGGCGAAGGGGGCGGCCCCGGTGACGTTCTGCAGGTCGCCCTTGACGAGCTGCTCTGCCTGCAGGGAGACCTCGGCCACCTGGTAGGGCGGCGTCATGGGGGCCACCTGCTGCACGTCCTCGACCTCCCAGCGGGCACCGGGGTAGTACTCGAAAGCGTCGGGGTCTTCCACGTCGGAGCGGATCAGGTAGATGGCGTTGTTGATCAGCTCGACGTTGTCCAGGCGCTGGTTGCCCAGCTCCCAGGCCATCTCCTGCAGGGCCTCGATCAGCTCGATGGTGGAGGTGCCGTTCAGCGAGAAGGGCTGCGGCATGGAGGAGACGATTCCGAACGGGTACTGGCCGTGCCAGAAGGGGTTCTTCGTCTCGTCCAGGATGATCGTCTTGCGGCCGCCCAGCCACGAGTAGTAGATGTCGGGCTGGCGAAACACCCAGTACTCGATCACCTCGATCAAGTCCTTGGTGCGGGAGATGTTGAACACCTCCTTCTCCCGCCCGTAGTACTCCTCGCCCGCAAAGTCCTGGGATTCCTTCAGCGAATCGACGCTGTGACAGACGCCGATGGATTCCAGGTACTTGAGCTGTTCGAACGAGTACCAGCAGCGGTGGAACAGGTACTGCGCGCCGCCGGGGGAGAAGGGGTCGAGATTCTGCGCCGACTCGTGGACGATGAAGTCGCGGGGGTCGAGCACCTCGGTGGTCGAGTGGTCGCGCAGCATGCCCTCCGTCTCGATCTCCACGATGGTCGGCATCGAGCCGAGGACGGAGTCGTCGGGGCCGTGCACGACCGTCTCCACGACGCCCTGCCGCCTCGTCATCCCCGGCACGTAGCTCCAGTAGCTCTTCCACGGCGCCCGGCCGCCGATGCCGTCGATCAGGAACAGGGGGCGCTGCTTGGCGTCGAAGTTGTCCACCCGGTGCTCGTGGCGGAGCAGGTCCTCCACATCCTCGGTGACGGCGAGCTGGAGCTGCGCCTGCTCCATGGTGAGGTTGACCATGGGGGCCGGGTTGGCGGCGAAGCGCAGGCCCATCTCCACCTGGCTGGCGACGACCGTCTCCAGCAGATTGAAGGCGTAGCGGGGCCGTAGGTCGTGGCGCCACTTGGGCTTGCCGATGCGGTCGCGGATGCCGTGGTAGGCGCGCTCCCGGCGGTCGTACAGGCGGCAGAACTGGTCGTGGTGGAGCTTCGCCTCGTCGAAGCGAGACAGGATCTCCGACTTGAGATCGGTGTACCCCTCGCTGGGCATGGCCTAGTACGGCCCGGCGCCCGGGCCTCCGGGGGGGCCGCCTCCTCCTGGCATCGGCCGGGACTTGCGCAGGGCCTTCACGGCGGGGCCTGCCCCGGACAGCGCGTCGTTGTTGACCTGCTCGGCGGAGATCGCCTTGTGGATGTCGGCGGCGATCTTGGAGTACAGGGCGGCGTCCGCGTCGTCGGCCTCCAGGCGGGCGGCCTTCTGCACGTTGAGCAGCGCCTGGCGCAGCAGCGAGGTGACCTGGCTGGCGTCGGCGTCGGGGGGCGTCGAGTCGTCGTCCAGGGCATCCGCAACGGGGCCGCCGGGGCCTCCCGCCGGGCCGGGTGGGCCGGAGGGGTTGCCGGGGCCGCCGATCTGGATCGAGGGCGGGGGTCGCCCGATGATCGAGGACATCACAGGCTCCTTGTCGGGTGGGGTTCGTACTCCCGGCGGCGCCGCTTGCGAGAGCGGCGGGCGGCGGGAGCCTGTCCATACAGGCGATACATCTCAGCGCACATGCCGAGCGCCATCACCCGATCATCGTGACAGCCGGGGAGTGCCGCTGGCGACACGCGGCCGGTGGTCTGGTGCACGAAGGTGCCCAGCTCGTCCATGATCCCGGTGGACACCCAGGGGAAGAGGCGCTGGCGAATCCAGTCGGCCAGGCCGTTGACGATCTGGGGGCGGACCTTGGTGCCCATGGGCAGCCCGTAGGAGGCGGAGATCGGGCGGGCGCCCTTCACCTCGTCGTGGTGGCGGTACATGTTGGGGTAGGGAGGCAGGCCGCGGGAAGGGTCGCGGAGGAAGGTGATGATCGCCTCCCCGTGGCCGCCCTGGGTCTCCACGCAGATCTTGGCGTCGCCGTACCACTTGCCGAGGGCGTAGGCCTGCAGCGCGGAGCGCACGGCATCGACCCGGGCGTGGAACTCGGCGCAGATCGCGCCCGACTCCAGGTCGATGACGATCATCGAGGTGTAGTCCAGGCCACGGCCGGAGGCGGCGTCCACGCACAGGGCGTACTTGCGGTAGGGGACGGGGCGTTCGAAGACGTCGATCATGCCGTCGCGCAGGCTCATCCAGCGCATCAGCCGGATGCCGTCCTGGGTGAACTGGCCGCGAAGCTCCGGGCGGCGCATCTTGTGCCGGTAGAAGTCGAGCGCGTCGCGGTCGAAGAACAGGGAGCCGGAGAGCATGAAGGCGTCCTGCTCGGAGAGCGGGTACTGCTGGTTTCGCTCCACCTCGCCGAGCTTGCGGGCGTACCGGACGTACCACGCCTCGTCCCGGGTCGGCTCCGCGTTCCAGGGGAGGAAGGCCATGGCGATATTGCGCTCGCGCCGGGTGGCGTACAGGACGTGGTAGAAGTTGCCCTCCTCGGTCTCCGGGTTGCCCACGCCGTTGGCGGTGGAGACGAGGGCGAGGCGAGCGTCACCGCGGGCGGTGGCGGGGAGGATGGCGGTGAAGATCGCCTTGCAGTAGTCCTGGCGGGCGGCCTCGTCCATCAGGGCGAAGGTGACGATGTCGCCGTGGCCCGCCTTCTGCGTGGCGGGCAGCGCCTGGATCGTGGAGATCAGGCCGGAGGCCTTGTGCCGCACCTTGATCCACTCGGTCGGCTCGTCCTTGCCGCGAGGGGTGAGCACATCGACGTGCTGACGCAGGAGCGCCGGTAGCGACTGGTACATGAGCCAGGCGCGAGAGACCAGCTTCTTGGCCTCGTCCTCGTTGTAGGAGTACGCCACGCAACGCGCCCCCGGCCGGTACAGGATGTACCAGAGCTGGAGCGCCATCGCGCACCAGGTGACGCCGAGCTGGCGGGCCTTCAGGATGAGGAAGACGCGGTCGGCCGGGTCGAAGGTGAAGTTCGGTGACCAGTCCTCCAGGAGGGTGTGCTGAGGATTCTCCACGCCCATCCACCAGTCGATGATCGCCGCCTGGAAGAGCCACCCGTTCTGTGCCCTCGGTGAGTCCGGGAAGTACCAGTAGGGGTCGGCGTCCGACGGGAACATCGTGAAGCGGAAGTGCTCCAGCGTCGTCGGGTCGAAGGCGTTGATCTCCCCGATCAGCGCCTTGGGGTCGGAGTGCGCCGCATCCCTGACGTTGAGGAGGCGGATCTCCTCGATGAAGTGGAGGATGGCCCGGCGCTCTGCGCTATCCCGGGCCATCCCCCGATCCTACGGGCTAGCCGCCGTTGGCCTCGATGGCGGCCAGCTTCTCCGGCTTGGTGCCGTTCGCCGGGTAGTCGGCCACGTCGTTGGCCTCGGCGAAGGCGTCGAGCTGCTTGACCGTCCACGACTCGTTGGGCGCCCCGCCCGTGGTCGCGTTGGTGGCGGCCTCGCCGTCCTCGATTGCCTGGGCGGCTTCTGCGGCCTTCGCCTCGGCCGCCTCCTGGGCGGCCTGCATGGCGTCGATGATGCCTTGCGCCTCGGGCGTCAGCTCCTCGCCGTTCTCGGGATGGATGCCGAGCGCGGCGAGCGCGGCGTGCTGTGCTTCGGTGACCGTCTGGTCGCCGGGGTAGACGACTGTCACGTCAAAGCCTCCTTCCTTGCGTTCGATCAGTAGCCAGCAGGGGACGTTCGCCTTCCACGATCCCCTTGTCGTGGGTGAAAGACGACGTGCCGTCGGACTCCTCCTTCTCGTGCATCGGGTACTTCAGGCGGCGCAGCGTGTCGGCCGGGATTCGCTCGGCCAGCTCTTCGGGGGTCGTATGCGTAGCCTGAGCCAGGGTCTGGACGCGGGCGGGCATCGGCCGACGGCGAACCTCTTCGACCTTCAGGTGCTGCATCCACAGGTTGGCCTCCTCGTTGATCGGGTCGTCAGCGGGCACGGAACACCTTGAGGGGCGTGTCCTCGTTCCGGAAAAACTGGATCTCCATGGCCGATCCCGGGGAGGAGCCGTCCCAGAAGAGGTCGCCGTGATCGGATCGCTCGGCGATCAGCATCGAGCGGTACATGGCGGCGGAGCGGAAGTCATCGAAGGTCAGCTCGTGGGCAAGCGGAGTTGGCCGGGGAGCGGCGGGCGTGCGCCGGTATTCCCTGACCCCGTAGACCGGGTCGCCCCCGGAGGCAGGGAAGCGGGAAGGGCGCAAGGATAGGACGCGACCACCGAGACGAAGAAACTCGTCCTCGGCAGCGAGGCAAGCACCCTGGCTTCCTCCACTGACGAGCACCCAGGAGAGGCCCTGACGGGCAGCCAGATCTCGTACTCGTCGCCTGACCTGATCGAGGTCTGGGTACCGGCGTGATCCGAGGACGGCATGCCTAGCCACCGCCCATCCGTTCCGCCGGGGTCAGGGCGACGCCGCAGATCTTCTTCACCCACACCGGGGCGTTCAGCACGTCGGGCGGCTTGTGGGCGGGGGAGAAGGGGTACTCGCCGAACTGCGCGCGGTAGCCCTCCCAGATCTCCCGGTTCCAGTAGGGGGCGACGGCGGCGTCCAGGTTGAAGCCCGATCCCCGGAGCTTGGCGTTCTCCTCGTCCATGGAGGCCAGCGCGGCCTCCTGGTGGCGGAGAGCGAGCTGGTGGTTCAGGCCGAGCAGGGGAGGCAGGCTGCTCATGCCAGCGCGTACACCGCCATGCGCGATCCGGCCCGGAGCTTCTGCGCGGCGTTCAGGCAGGACACGGCCAGCCGGTTGACCGGGGTGGCGGAGCGGTACAGGCCGCCGCGTACGAAGGCGCGGCCGGAGCCGGAGGACACGTTGTAGGCGTCCTGCCATACGGCGGCCTTCCACGATACGGCGCTGTCGTAGCCGGGCAGCGAGAAGTTGGTCGCCCCCCAGTTGTTGGCGATGTTGGAGGCGGGGCAGAGGATGGGGAAGCCGGTGTCGCCGTTCTGGGTGGAGGCGATGGCGGTGACGTTGGAGCCACCGGCGCGCTGCCAGTCGTAGATCGCCGTCGAGTCGTTGTTCAGGCGCAGGTAGAGCTGACCGGGGTCGGAGGCCTCGTCGGTGCGGGCGAAGAGGCGGATCTCCAGGGAGACGAAGCCAACCGGGATGACCGCCCCCGTATCGATGGCGGCCTGGTCGGAGGCCAGGTAGCCGGAGTCGTACAGCTTGGTGATGCCGCCCACCGGGCCGGAGGCGGTCGCCAGTGAGCCGTCGAAGCCGACCGTCAGCAGGTCTCTGTCCAGGGAGTCCTTGATGACCGTCTTGCCGCCCCGCTCGGTGAACGTCGCCACCTAGGTCACGTCCCTGGTGTGCGGCACCGAGTTCTTCTTGCCGGTGGAGCAGGTGCCGGTGTCGGCCCCGTAGCGCACGAGGCGGAAGTGGTTGATCGCCTTCACGACGTTCTGGTCGGCGGCCAGGCCGGAGACGGTGGAGACGCCGAGGGCCGTCGCCTTGAAGCCCTTGCCCCCGTCGGGGTCGCCGGTCATCCACTTCTCCAGTTGCGAGTACCAGGCACCGTCGAGGCCGCGCCACGTGGTCTGCACGTAGCCCGCGGTGACGGCCGCCGTGAGGTTGACGAAGTCTGCGCTCGCCATCAGTTCGTATCCACGGTGTGCGTGTCGCCGTGCATGTCGGGCACGACCGTGGCCGGAGAGGTGGCGCCCGGGCTGGCCGCGTAGCGGTGGCGCCTGTTGGCGTTCAAAGCGGTCAGGGCGTTGGTGTCGGCCGTGGCCTGGTCAACGACGGAGGCGCCGAGACCCATGAATTCGAAGTAGCCCGACAGGGGCTGGTTGATCCACTTGGAGAGCTTCGTCACGTAGGTCTTCTGGCCCTGGCTCGTGACGTTGTACTGGGTGGTGGTGTACCCCGCCGTGTTGGCGGCTGCCACGTTGGCGAGGTCGGTGACGGTTGCCATCGCGTTCCTCCTCTGGTCAGGGGGGTGATACGCAGTCTCGCATTACGCGGGCCTGCATATGGCCCAGAGTTGCAACAGCTCAGCCGGGGATCACCGTGTCGCAGCCCGGGCAGTAGACGCCGACGACGTGGTACATCCAGCGCGGGCAGTCCCTGGTCGGCGGGGTGACCTTCATCAGGGTGTGGGAGCGGGGGAACAGCCTGTCTGCGTTCTCGCCGCACACCGCCCTGATCCAGGAGGCGAGATCCATGCCGTTGGCGAGTGCGGCCTTCTGCCAGCGGGCCTTCTCCGCCCTCGGCACCCGCATGTCGAAGCGGGCGTCATGCTCCTTCAGCTTCGTCTACCCGTCCCGTAGGGCGCGAGCACGGACCCTGGCGTCGTAGCTGGCCCGCCAGGCTCTCTCGGTGGGGCTGTTCCACCAGGCCTCGTAGCGGGCGGCGTTCTCGGCTCTCTGCTCCTCGCTGAACGTGTTGTCGGGGGCGGCGATGCGCCAGGCCTGCTCCCGTGCTCCGTGACGTACGCGGAGACCCTCCGCCCAGGCGATCTCCAGGTGGGCGTAGGTGGAGTTCGACCACACGCAGAGACCCTCGGGGTGGTCGTCGTCTGGCTCGGCACGGGGCACGTCCTCGCCACGCAGGCCCATCCGGTAGGCCTCGTCCATGTCGATGCCCTCCCAGGTCTCGGTCTGGGTCGGGTCTGTCGTCTCCGAGCGGGCGATGGCGAGCTTCGGCTCCTGCACGACGCCGTTGCCCTGCTCCCTCTCTCTGGCCCGCTGCGCACGCTTCCTCTCAGCAGGCGTCATAGCGTGACTGGGATCCTTCCTCGGTCTACCCATACCGTGACGCATTGTCACAGAAACAGGGCAGGGATGTCACGGTTTACGTGATTTCGTGTGTCGCGCTGGTGGGAGGGGGCGCGGCGGCTGCCGCGTGCGGGACTCCGGCCCGCGCCGGGGTGGCCCGGCCCCTGTAGCCCGGCGGCCGCGGCCCGGCGCTGCGCTGCCTGCAGCCCCGGCACCCTCCAGGAGGGCCGTAGAGGGGCCTACAAGCTCACGCTGGCGCCGAGTCGGCCTCCTGGTCATCCTCGGCCTGCAACTCGCTCAGCAGGCGTTGCAGGAGCCTGGAGCGGGTCTTGGTGTCCAGCTCGCTGGTGGACACCGGTACGTCGGCCTCCAGGACGTCCATCCAGGCCCGCAGCTCGCGGGAGGCGTGGGTGGAACCCCTCTGAGCCTCGGCTGCGAGCCGCCTGACGGTGGCTGAGACGTTGACCGGGACACGCAGGTGCCGGACGACGTCGCCAGGCATCGTGCGCTCCTGGGGGCGTCGTGCGCGGAGCGACTCGTGCGCGAGCACGCTCGCCGCCTTCGCCCCCTCACTGTCCCAGCGCTGTGGGTGCTCTGCCTGGCGTCCCGGACGCGGCCGAGCGGCGTCTCCCGACGGCGCCTCCGGCTCTGCCTCGGTAGTCCGTACCGTCACCATCCGCGAAGCTGCCTCGCCCTGTCCGCCCATAGCCGTTCACGGCGTCGTAGCAGGCCCTGAGCGGCCTCGTCGGCCTCGCGTGCGTCCAGGCGAGCAACCGCGTCGGCCTCCTCGACGCTCCCCGCCGGTGGAGTACACCTGGCGGCCCTCCGCAGGGCGGCCAACTCAGCCGTTCCTGGGGCGAAAGTTCCCGCTATTTGCGGACTATTCATGCTGTGCCACTCTTGACACACCCAGCCCTCCGTAGGAGGCTCCGATTGTAGTCGATCACGCGCCAACCGCGCTCCACAAGCGGCTCTGGCGGAAGCTGATCCCTCCGCGACGGCGACAGGCCCGAGCCGAGGTGAGACGAGACCAGGCCACCGGCGCGCAGTCGCGATGCAATCCAGTCCGGCCCTGGGCGAGGACGTGTAGACCACGCACCTGCCCAGGACGGGCCTCTCCGGCGAGTCCCGTGCGGGACGTGTCCACGGCCAGGACGTCACCCCCGAGTGACGCCACACCCACGGTCTCCCCCAACGCACCCGGCAGGCCAGGCACGTCGAGGAACCACCGGGTGCGACCCGCGAGCGGGGCTGCACGCTGGCCCTCGCGTACGGGAACGAGGGGACAACAACCACCACCCCTTCTTCCTTCGTGAACGAGACGTCCGGGGAGCGCTCACGCGCTGCCTGGGCGCCTCTGCGAGCCTCAGCCGACCCCCGGGTCGTCCTGGCGCTGGCAGAGGCGTGAGCACGCCTCCACGGCCCGTGCAAGGGCATCTACGAAGGGAGCACCATGGGCACCAACATCTACGTCGAGGCCACCACGGCCTCCCTGGCCGACGCTCTGCGCACCGTCGCGAGCATGGTCGAGGAGCTTGAGGTCAAGGACGACGAGTCGCTCGACCTGGAGACGCTCGCGCAGAGCCTGCGTGACGCTCAGGGCGAGGCCTCCAGCCTGTCCGAGGCCATCGCCAACCTGACCGACTGCTCCGTCTCCGACATCGTCGGCGAGATCAACGAGGTGGAGTCGGCCGCCGACTCGCTCGCCTCCACGCTGGACGACCTCGCATCGGAGGTCGAGAACGCCTCGTAGGGGCACCTGCGGTGGGCACCCGGCAACGGGTGACCCATCCGGAGGCGCACTCCTGCACTTCCCCCGGCCCGGGCAGGGCACACACGAAGGAGGGCAACACCATGGGAGCAATCCCGGAGCAGTCGTTCACCGTCCGCGAGGCAGCCTGGCACGGCCAGGGATTCGTCCTCGCCGACTACCCGGGCCGCGACGAGGCGATGCGCCTCGCCGGGCACGACTTCCGCATCGTGGAGCGGCCGGTCGAGGTCGTGGGCTTCAAGAAGAACCACCCGCTCGACGGCTGGAAGGCCCTGGTGCGCACGGGCACGACGGCCGACCAGGCCACGCTGCACGTCGCCCAGACCACCTACACGGTGATCGACAACTACGTGATGTACGACTTCCTGGAGGCCCTGATCGACCAGGGCTTCCTGTACGAGACGGGCGGCACCATGGGCGGCGGAGCGATCTGCTACGTCACCCTGCTGCTCAACGAGCCGGTCCAGATCACCGGAGACGACTCGGTCACGCTGCCCTACGTCGTCGGCGCATGGAGCCACAACGGCACCATGAGCGCGTCGGCGCGCTCCACGTCGGTGCGGGCGGTCTGCGAGAACACCGTCAGCGCGGGCGAGGCCGAGGCCAGCCGCCTCGGCACCAACTTCGTGTTCCGCCACACCAAGAACGCGATGGAGCGCATCAACGAGGCCCGCGAGGTCATCCAGGGCGTCCGCGCCCAGCACGACATCTACGTCGAGGCCATGGAAGAGCTGGCCCGCATCCCGGTCACCCCGGAGCAGCGCGACCTCTTCGTGTCCACGATCATCGGTGACCGCGACGGGCTGGTCAGCCGCTCGCCGGTCGCCTCCGACCGGGTCAAGAACAACGTGGAGAACGAGCGCGCCAAGATCAACGCCACGTTCTTCGGCCCGACCATCCCGGAGGCGCACAAGCTGACCGCCTACGGGCTGCACCTGGCTGGCGTCGAGTACGCCGACCACCTGCGCAGCTACCGGAGCCGCGACTCGTACGTCAAGCGCACGCTCCTGCAGGACTCGCCGTTCAAGGCGAGCCTGCGCCGCACCATCCGCGAGATCGTCGCGGCGTAGAGGGAGGGGCGGGCCGCGAGGCCTGCCCCTTCTCTGTGCGCCTCGTCCTGAGACGTACTGAGCGAAGGAGGGACTCATGCACATCGCAGCAACGCGCTTCGCGCTGCTCGACGTCGTCAGCGGCCGGATCGACGGGCCGCGCATCGTGGGCTACACGAGCGTGTGCTCGTGCGGCTGGGAAGGGCCGAAGCGGCCGACGGCCGCGAGCGCCCAGGAGGACGGCACGGCGCACGAGCTGGCCGCCGACGGCGGGCCGGACAGCGAGCGTCTGTCGTGACCTGGGACACCGCGTGCGACTTCCTGCTGGGGCTGTACTGGGAGAACCTCTTCGAACAGACCGGCCCGAGCCACATGGAGCGCCACCGCTGCAAGGGCTGCGGCGAGGTGATGGCCCGGCGCAAGCGCCGCGCGCACTTCGACCGGCACGTCGCCCGCAAGGCCCTGCAGCGAGACCGTGCCCGCCTGGACGGGCTGGCGAAGGCCAGGAAGGCCGCTGCAAGGCTCAGGAAGCCCCCTGCACGGCCCGCCAGGCCCGAGCCGGTCATCCTGACCGAGGAGGAGCTACACGGGCTTCCAGCGGCTCCTGAGAGCTTCCAGGAGGCTGTTGAGCAGGCACGCCCCGGCACGCGGCTGGTCAGCATCCCGCTGCCGCCGCCGCCACCGCCGCTCCCCCAGCGGCTGTTCTGAGCCGGACGTAGTGGCCGGGGCGTGCCCGCAAGGGCGTGCCCCGGGCCAGTGCGTCAACCGGCGCGCTACTGGCTGACGCCAGTCAGACAGACGGACTCTGTCCGTAGACGAAGGAGGGAAGCATGAGTCTCAACTGGGACCTCAGCGAGTGCGAGGACTCGGAGAGCATGTTCGTGGACGCGCCCGCAGACATGGGGCCGGACGCGGACAAGGTGCTGGACGGCCTCACCCACTGCCTGATCTTCTGCTCGATGGCGACGGGCCTGGGCAAGGACTGGAGCCTGGATGAGTCGTTCGCACCGGAGTTCTACGCCCGGCTGCGGCTGCTCGACAAGGTCAACGGCCCGCTCTGCACGCAGAACGGCGAGCGCTACGAGATCACCCCGCAGGACGTGGCCCGGCACATCGGGATGAAGGTCAACGTCAGTCCCAAGACGCGGGCGGCGTTCCTGAAGACCCTGCGCGGCGACCTGGACTCCTACGCCCGACGCTACGTGAAGGCCACGGCGGAGGTCGAGCAGGGCGAGCCTGCCTGACGGCAGCGGGGGGAGCGCGGCAGCGTGCTCCTCCCCGGTGCGTCAGTCGGCGTACCACACCGAAGGAGGGACACATGGAGACACGTCAGCGCGTGCTGGCGTTCCTGCGCAGCGAGCTTGCCCGCCTGGAAGCCGAGCGAGACGAGGTCGTCCTGCTCCTGGAAGTCCTCGCGGAGCCGCCGGGAGTCTCGACGGGGGCAGAGAACGTCCTGCGCGAGAGCGAGGACGAGCGGCTGCCGGTGGTTGAGCAACTGCCGCCTATCGGCTCGCCGGACGATCCCGACTGGGGCGAATTGCCGCCGGTCCGGCCGGGCTACAGCCCGAAGACCGCCGAGGCCGCAGCCGACAACCGGCGCATGCTGGTGCGGGTGCTGCGCGAGCGCGGTGCCTTCGGCGAGAACGGCAACTGGCTCACCACGCAGGAAATGGTGGAGCGCACCGGGTTGGCCCGCTCCACGGTGAGCAGGCACATGAACGACATGCGGACCGAGGGCCGCATGGAGCGCGCACTGGGCGTCAGCCCGGTGGGCGGGCGCAACCCCTACGAGTACCGGCTGCTGCCGTTCGTGGAGGAGCGCGAGCACCACATCGACGGAACCAACGGTCTCGTCGTGGACTGACAGCGGGAGGGGCAGCGTGAGCCGCCTCTTCCCGGTGCAGTCCCACACCCGTGGGAGCACCACCAACCGAAGGAGGGACGACATGACTGCTGGAGAGAAGGCTGGCGGCATGATCACCATCCCGTTCTCCGAAAGCGAGGTGCGGGCGCTGCTGTACGCCGTCGAACCGGCGATGAGCAACGCCGACCCCGACTCCGTGGACCCGCTGGTCTACGCCGAGCGCAAGCTACGCAACGCGCTGGCGCCGGGCCTGCGGCCAGAGACCCGCGCCCGGCTCAACAGCGCCGTGCGAGCGGCGCTGGCAGAGAGCGGCCCGGACGTGGAGAACGCCAAGCTCCGCGTGTCCAAGGCCGTGGAGACGGCGATGGGGGACGCCAGGTAGGACGACAGCGGGGGCGGCGGCGCGAGCTGCCGCTCCCCGGTGCGTCAGACGACCACCCGGCGGCTGCTGCCGCCGAAGAGAGCGGCTACGGAAGGAGGGACAAGGATGAGCAACCGCCGACAGCGGGAGACATCCAAGCAGGTGCACGTCCGCCTCACCGAGCGCACGCAGAGCGCACTCGACACGCTGCACACCGACGTCGATGCTCTGCGCGCGATGGTTGAGGACATGGTCGCCGGTCAGCAGGCGCTGCTGGAGATGCTGAAGGCCGAGGTCGTGGCCTTCGTCTCCGAGGTCGCCAACGGCGACGGGGTCACCGTCTTCGACCGCGAGGACGAGGCCCCGGGGTACGGCAAGCGGCTGCCGGTGGAAGGGCCGCCGGTCACCGAGCCGAAGCCGCAGACGATGCGGCAGCCGGGCGAGCTGCCGGATGCCATGCAGCACACGCCGCCGCGGTACGAGAAGCACGCTCCGGCATCGGAGGAGGACCGCGTGCGGGAGACACCGTTCACGCGGGCACCGCGCTACGTGCAGGTGGCCTGGCTCAAGGAGATCATGGCCGACGGCGGCTGGTACGCCGCACACGGCATCGCCCGCGAGTACGCCACCGACGAGCGGCACTACCGCTACATGCGGGGCGCCGTCACCGCCCGCCTCAAGGAGATGCACGAGGAGGGCCTGGTGGAGCGGCGCGACTCGCACGTCCGCGGCTCCATGTTCCAGTACCGGCTGAAGGAGGAGTAGATGGCGAACGTCACCGCATACCGCCAGGAGGGTGTTGCGCTACCGGACATCGAGCTGGACCTGGACTGGCGGGAGGCCTGCTACGTGCTGGCCTGCCTGGGCGCGTCGAACAACACGCTGTTCGACGTCGATTCAGGCCTCGACATCGTCGGAGAGGACGGGTCGAGGCAGAGCCTGTTCAGCGCGCTGCACGATGCGCTGGAGATCCAGAAGGGTGGCGTGCGAGACGCGCACGCCACCCCGCAGACCAGGCTGTACCGGCAGATCTCCGACGTGCTGGACGCCTGGCACGGGAGACGCAACTACGCGGCTGCCCGCAGGGTCGCGGAGGAGGTGGGGCTGTAGATGCTCGGCATCGCCGTGCTCGTCTTCGGGCTGCTCTGCCTCGCAGCGCTGCTGCTGGAAGGCCCGGAGTAGGGAGGGGGGTGGTTGTTGTCCCTACAGGCCGTCCGGCGTAAGAGCGGGAGACCCCGGCCTGCACCTCCGGGGGAGAGTTAGCCGACCGGGGTCTCCAGCTCCGGCCACACCGTGGCGGCCAGCATCAGCGCGCCGTCCTCGCCGTCGCGGATCAGCTTCACCGCCGTCTCGGCGCGCTGCCACAGCTCGGCGGAGCACGCGGGCGGGGCGCGGTAGGCATCCCAGCAGGGACGGCAGCGGCCGGTGGAGTTCTCCTTGCGGATCAGGCCGCCGCAGCCCTGGCAGGGGACCATCGCTGCTTTGCGGTAGCCGTGGTCGTGCGCCCGCACCGGCTGATCCTACGACGATCTCGCGCTCGAGTCCCCATCGGAGCACGATGGAGAGAGCCGGCTCCGCAGTAGTGCCGTAGCGCACAAGTGTCTCTAGCTCGGAGCCTGTGGAAAACTCGGCGGGCGAGGTACACTCGCGGAGCGGTGTGAAGCCGGGCCACCGCCCCCTACAGAACAGCGGCCCGGCAGCAAGGAGGATCGCATGAACGAGGCTGCCAGGCAGCACCTCGACCAGGCCGTCGCCTACGCGAACAAGGGCGACGGCTTTTACGCGCAGGCTGCGGACGGGATCATCGCCGCGCAGAAGGCCGACTTCTCACTCACCAACGAGGAGATCGCGGAACGGTTCGACCGCAGCGAGGCCTGGGTGCGCACGCTTGTGGCATGGCGCACGAATCCGTCTAGCTCGACGCCGACCCCGTACTCCGGCCAGGCACCGGAGATCAACCGGCGCAAGACCAAGCAGATGCTGCGCGAGGCCCCCATCGAGGAGATCGAGAAGATGGTGGCCGAGCTACCCGCCGAGCGCGTGGCGAAGATCGCCACGGCCGCCCTGCAGCGCGAGGGCGTGCCCAGGGAGATCGCCAAGGACACCGAGCAGTGGGAGGCCGTGCTGGACGCCGCCACGGAGGCCTCCGAGCACGTCGAGGAGGAGCAGAAGGACAAGCGCACCCGCGGCAAGCGCACCGAGATCGCCGCGCTCGTCAAGGTGCGCAAGGCCTTCTCCTACCTGAAGGACTCCTACGACGCCGCCCACGACACCGACCTGGAAGACGACATGAAGGAGGTGCTGAGCAACCGCCTGGACGAGATCAGCCAGCTCGCGCAGTGGTACCGGGACTACCTGGAGTCGGGCAGCTCGGTGGACGACGACGAGCTGGGCGCACTGCTGGGCTAGGAGGAACGATGGGACAGGCACGCATGGTCACCGCCAGGATGATCTGGCAGGACCTGAAGACCCACGGCCCCAGCGACCGCTACGCGGTGATGGCCCGCACGGGCCTCACCCAGATGCAGTTCTACTGGGGCCTCACGTACCTGCGCGACGTGATGCAGACGAAGGCGGGAGACCCGTTGGTGTGGTCTCCCAAGCGGGGCGTGTACGACCTGACCACGACCAGCCACGTGAACACGGACGAGTGGATGGACTGGAGCCTCACCTACCTCGATACCCGCGTCTCCCGGATGGTGAAGACCCGGGAAGCGGACGTGGCGAAGTTCGGGGCGACCAAGGAGACCACGCTGGAGCTGATCGGCCTGCGCTCGATGGAGGCCACCATCAAGGCGCTGTTGCCGTAACGCTAGCTGGACGACGGGGGCGGGGCGTAAGCCTCGCCCCCCTCACGCGCGCCTGCGGCCTGGTAGCCTGGGTCCGCTACGGGGATCGTCGGTCGGTCAGATCACTCGCTCGGCTAGACGCCTAGCTCGGATCTTCCCTCCCTCCTCACCCCTCCGCGAACCCAGTACGTAGCAGGTGGGGGCCGCGCGCGAGTACCAGGCCGCGCACGCGCGCCGAGGCGCGCACGCACGCGCGAGGCAGGGCAGAGAAAAGGACACGGTCGTGGAGATCTCCGACGGGGGTGCTAGCTCCATGTCAGCGGTAACCCGACGGTGTTCGGCCCGTGTCCGATCTGGACTGTAGCGCACCGGCCAAGTACACTTCGGCGGCATACCCACGATCCATCGGGAGGGATCACATGGACGTAGTCACACAGGTCATCTCGGTGACCTCGGAGACCACGCGGAACGGCCGCGTGAAGTACAACGTCACCACCGGCATGGGCACCTACGCCGTGTGGGACGGCCAGCTCGCCCAGCAGCTCGTGGCCTACGCGGGGCAGGGGCCGGTCACCCTCAACATCCGCCAGAAGCCGTCGAACGACGGCCAGCGCATGTGGGAGGACATCCAGTCGTTCATGCCGGGCGGCATGCAGCCGGGCACGCCGCAGCCGCAGCTCGCCTCACAGCCGTCGATGCCACAGCAGATCCAGCAGGTGCAGCCGCAACGACGTGGTGGCGGCGGCGGCTTCGACCCGGCCACCACCACCCGCATCACCAAGCTGGCCGCCCTGAACTACGCCTCGGTGCTGGTCGCCGGGCTGATGCAGGGGGCAGGACCGGAGGGAGTCGCGCAGGCCACCTCGCTCGTGCAGAGCATCGCAGCCGAGTTCTACAAGGCCGCCAGAAGCCACGAGGAGGCCGCTCAGCAGCCTGCGGCACCTCAGCCGGTGTCCGGATGGGGGCAGGGCATGGGAGGCGCTCAGATCGCCTCTAACGTGCCCGGCGTGCAGTTGGGCGCACCCGGCCCCGCCGCCGACGACCCCTACGGCCCACAGGAGGCCGGAGACGACCCGGTGACCGGCAGTGACAGCGGGTGGGACTGATGGACAGCACCGAGCAGGTCGTCTACAGCGGGAAGACCGGCACCGCGTACGCCTGGGTGATGCTGCACCGGACCATCGTCAGCGACATGCGGCAGATCCAAGGCGACATCGAGGACGCCGTCGAGAAGCTCGTCGCGGTGGAGGCCCTGTACGAGGGCGACGGCGAGCAGTTGGAGAAGCTACGTGTGGAGCGCACCCGGTTCGCCGCCCTGCTGGAGCAGTCCGCCCAGATGGAGGCGCTGGCGGTGGAGGCCCTGTCGTCATGGCAGTAGCCGAGGAGACACCGTGGCCGACGGTCGTCAACGAGACGCCGTCCGGCATCAAGGTCGAGTTCTGGCACGAGCCACACTCCTACCGGGTGGACGGCGTCGATGTTCCCTCGGTCACCCGCATCACCGACCTGCTCTCCAAGGACCTCGCCTGGTGGGGCATGCGCGTCGGCTACGAGGCGGTGATGGGCCTGTGGGAGAAGCACCTGCTGTCCTTCGCCGCGGACGGCCGCCAGCTCGCCGTCGTGCACCCCGTCGAGAACGTGTGGGTGCTCGCCACCCCGGAGCTGGTCGAGGAGCAGATCGTCTTGCAGAAGCTCAGCACCAGCCACGTCGTCAGCACCGCCGGGGCACGAGGGACGCGGGCACACGACGCGCTGGAAGGCTGGGCGGTAACCCGGGAGATGCCGGAGCCGCAGGAATACCCACCCCCGGAGCAGCCCTACATCGAGGCCGTGCGGGGCTTCTGCGAGGCCATGGACGACTACTGGGAGACGCAAGGGGTGGAACTGTGCGTCGGCAGCGCCGAGCACCGCTTCGCGGGCAAGTACGACCTGCGCGGCGTCTGCCTGCGCGACACCCGTGTCGTCACCCGTTGCCTGCGCAAGGACGGCAGCGGGGTGCTGAAGGGCACGCCGGAGTACCTGGTGATCCCCGCCGGGACATCGATCCTGTGGGACCTGAAGACATCGAAGCGGGTCTACCCGAACCACGTCTTCCAGCTCGCCGGGTACGAGATCGCCTCCGTGGAGGACGGCTACCCGGCCACCGACTGGCGCTGCGTGGTGCACGCCTCCGCCTTCGGCGTGTACGAGGTGAAGCGGGTCAACCTGCCCGGCGAGCACTTCCTCGCCCTGCGTCGCACCTACGACGCGCTGGCCGCCGCCAGGATGGCGCTGCGGTGATCCACTGGGCTGTCTCCTGGACGGCGAGGGTCTCCGGCGTGGAGATGGTGGATGACGCCGAGGACTCCGAGGACGCCCTGCTGCAGGCCCACCAGGAGATCACCAAGCGCTACTCCAAGCTGGAGGACATCACCCTGGACGACCTGGAGATCGACAGGCCGGTGCCCCTGTGAGCCACGAGCTGAAGAAGGTGTGGCGGCTGCGCTCCTCGTTCATCTCGGAGTGCGAGTGCGGGTGGACGTCGGCGCTCTGCGCACTAGACGACATCGCCCGCACCGCGCACGCCGCGCACGCCGTAGAGGTGGTGCGCGAGGACGCCATCGAGCGCTCCGACCGGCCGCCCTCGGCCGCCTGGAAGCAGCACGCCGCAGAGATCATCCGCATCACCGCCCGGGCGTTGCTCTTCTTCACCTCCGAGGACGTGTGGGAGCACGGCCTGCGCAAGCCCGACAACGGCTCGCCGGACGGGGATGCCTTGGGACCGGCCATGCGGCGGGCCAGGCAGGAGGGGATCATCGAGTGGACGGGGCGCACCACCACCGAGACGAAACGGCCGCAGCGCCACAACAACCCGAAGCGTGTGTGGCGTTCGCTGATCTACGAGGGGCCGTCGTGAACGGGCCGGAGCCAGCACACCGGCGGCTGCTGCGCATCGAGGCAACGCTGGACGACGGGGTGCTGCTCACCCTGGACGACGCCAGGTTCCTGTTCCTCGCCCACGAGCAGCGCCGCCACCAGTTGAACCAGCAGCAGCAGGCTGTCTCCGACGCCGCCGAGCGGTGGCGGCAGATCGGCTACGAGGAGGGCTACTCGGTGGGCTACGAGGCCGGGGTGAGGGACACCGACAGCGGGGAGTTGGCCGATGCGTGAACTGCGCATCACCGAGCGCTACGGGCAGGTCACGGTAACCACCTCGGACGGCCGCAAGGGCGTGGGGGCCACGCTGCCCTCGGCGCTCAACAAGACGCTGCGCTGCGACCTGCCGTGGGTGAACCTGGCCGGGCTGTTCTCCGAGATCCAGTCCACACCGGAGGCCGGGCAGATCCGCGAGGGGGTGCAGGGGACGTGAAGGACGTGAGACGTCACGCAGGGCCGCCGGAGAGCCTCCTGGAGCACGTCGCGGACGCCATGCTGAACGTCGGGGAAGAGGTGGACGGCCTGCAGATGATCGTGCTGCTGGACACGCCCGAAACCGGGCAGATCGCCTACCGCGGCTACGCGGACGACCTGGAGGCGGTGGCGGCGATGCTCATGCACCTGAGGGCGATGCTGAACGCCAACGGCAAGGACATCGGCCTCCTGCCGCTGGGGCGCGGATGACCGCGCTGAAGGACACCGAAGTCGCCTGGGCTGCCGGGTTCTGGGAGGGCGAGGGCTACGTCTACGCCTGGAAGCATCGCTCCCCCAACGGCAAGACCTACGTCTACCTCAAGGTGGGTGCGAGCCAGAAGGAGCCGGAGTTGCTGGAGCGGCTGCACGCAATGTTCGGCGGCAACAAGGTCCACCGCTCGTCCAACATCCAGCGCATCTGGCGCTGGGGGGCAACGAGCGCAACCGCCGAGCACTTCATCGAGGCGATCTGGCCGTGGCTCTCCCTCCGTCGAAGGGAGCAGATCGAGGCCGCGCGGATCAAGGTGGCCGAAGCCCCTGCGAAGCGCGGCTACAGGAGGGGAGTCCCACGACAGCTTTGAAGCCCATCGAAAGCAGGCTTGTGGTTGGGGTTCCGAGCGACAGATACCCCTTGAATGAGATCTGCGCAATGCCGGACTGCTGGGATTTGGCGGACGATGCCCACCACTGTTTTCCGAGGAGCCAAATCGGCAACGACTCCTGGTTCGTCGCCATCGGCCCCGACGCCGGGCGCTACGCGGAGACGTCGATCATCCCCCACGTCGTCGGCCTGTGCCGCGAGCACCACGACGACGTGGAAGAGCACCGCTCCTGGATCAAGCTGCTGGACGACAGCTTCCTGTGGTTCGACCGCGTGGCTGCCGACAGTCTGGAGGGGCGGCTGGCCGACTGGGAGTTGATCGGCGCGCTCGACCCGCAGCCCGCCAAGGGCGAGAAGTCGAAGAAGCCCCGCCTCCGGCTGCGCGGCGAGGAGCGCCGCAAGCGGCGGCGCATCTCCCTCGCCGTGCCCGACGACTGGGAGAACGGCGGCGAGCTATGGGACGAGATGGTCGAGGACGCCAAGGAGTGGCTGTTCGAAGAGGGGCTGTTCGGAGACCGCGGCCGTATCCCCGTGTACGAGGCGCTGATGGGCATGCACGCACACTGGGTGCAGGCCCGCCAGCACTCACCGAGAGAGGAGATCGGATGAACGACAGCGTGTTCGTCCTGTCCACGACCATCGACAAGCTGCACCGGGCCTCCACGTACTGGCCGGTGGCGCACATCTACGAGGACTGCACGACCGTGCGCTGGGGGAAGGGCTGGACGACGAGCGCCGACAAGCTGTGGTTCCCGGAGCGCTTCCTGGAGCTGGGGCTGAAGCTGAGGGACAAGCCCGTGAGCCTGTGCGGGAACTGCGAGAAGAGGAGGAAGCGGTATGAGCAATCCGACGAAGCGGCCGCCCGTGGTGCCGGTCTGGGCGTCCGACCACGCGAGACAGCGCATGCGTGAGCGCGCCGGTCTGAAGGGCGCCCGCATCGTGGACGAGGTGCGCGACGCCCTCGCCGCGGGACGATTGAGTGCCGAGAAGCCCGACGGCTTCTTCGGCGTGGCCTACGACTCCTGCCTGTACGCCTGGAACGACGAGCGGGCGTACGCGCTGAAGGCCGTGGACAACGGCTTCGTGGTCACCACGGTGGTGATGCGCGCGGCAGCCTAGTAGGGTCGGATGTTCACCACTTCGGGAGGGTGCATGAACGACAACGAGGAGATCTCCTGGGCGTCCGAGGAGGAGGCCCTGGAGGAGTGGCGCGGGCGCACGTTCCCCGGCCTGGGGCCGACGCTCGATGAGCGAACCGAGACCGTGCTCGACCGCTGGGACGATGACGGACGACCGGCCTCCTGACCTGCTGATCGACTTCGTGGTGCCGGGGCCGCCGCACGCCAAGATGCGGCCCCGGCGGGCGAAGCACGGCAAGTGGTACACGCCGCGCCTGACGGTGGACACCGAGGCGAAGGTGCAGGCCGCCGCCCGCTCCGCGTGGGCCGGGCGCTACATGAAGCCGTACCTCGGCCGGGTGGCCGTCGAGGTGATCTTCTGGCTGCCCACGCGGCGCAAGATCGACCTCGACAACCTGGTGAAGCTGGTCACCGACGCGATCCAGCCGGACGTGATCGCGGACGACGCGCAGATCGACGCCATGGGCGCGTGCAAGGCGTACTCCTCCGACGACCCGCGCACCGAGGTGTGGCTGTACGCGCTGCACGCCGACGGGTACTGGACGCAGCGTCCGATGGTGGTGGAGACCCACGCCCGGTGAGGACACCCTGCTCGCAGTGCAGGCGTCCCAGCAGCTCCTCTTCGACGCCCGCACGCAGTTCGACGCCGCCCTGCTGCAGGCACGGCGTGACGGCTGGTCGCTGCGCGCCCTGGCCGACAACCTCAACCTCAGCTACACGTCGGTGAAGCGCTACGCGCAGCGGGCAGAGGCTCGCGGGCAGTGAAGCGCTGGTTCCTGTGGAACGTGCGCTGCCGCCGGGGCAGGCGCTGCGCGCACCTGATCGCCGAGCCGATGGGCGAGCCGTTGCCGCCGCGCTGGCGGATCAGGGCGAGCTACACCTGCTCGGCCTGCGGCACGTCGTACGAACACTTCATCTAGGCGGCAGGAAGGAGGCGAACGGAGCCACGCAGCAACCCGTGTAAGCGAACAAGGAGATTCCCGTGGCGAAAGCTGCCGCCATCACCTGTGCCCTTCTGGTCCTCGGAGGGCCAGGAGCAACGACAGCCTCAGCACGAGGGGAGTTCAAGCGAGAAGTGCCCCGCTGGTGGGTGCCGGGCGCGATGTGCGTCCATCGATACGAGGGGAGCTGGCAAGACCCGGACGCGCCGTACTACGGCGGACTCCAAATGGATTGGAACTTCATGCGTCACTACGGAAACTGGTCACTTCGACATCTCGGGACGGCTGACCGCTGGCCGATCAAGACGCAACTTCTGGTGGCCTACCGGGGGTGGCGCGTGCAGGGCTGGGAGGCGTGGCCGACGACGGCGAGGATCTGCGGCCTGATCTGAGGGAGGAGAGCAGCAGGCGCGATGCATCTGGACGAGTTCATCGACCGATCCACAGGGGTGAAGCGCCACGGGCGCAACTACGAGGCGCGCTGCCCTGCACACGACGACAGGCATTCGTCGCTGTCGATCAGCGAGGGTGACGACGGCCGCATCCTGCTCAACTGCTTCGCGGGGTGCCAGGCATCCGCGATCTGCGCGGCGATGGGGCTTTCGCTGGGAGACCTTTTCCCCAGCGGTGGAAAACTCGACAACAAGATCCCCGACGCGGTATACGTGTACACGGATGAGCGTGGCTCCGCGCTGTTCGAAGTGGTCCGCTACCCCGGGAAGCGGTTCCGGCAGCGTCACGCTGATCTCGCCTCGCCCGATGTCCGCTCCGACGGCTACGTGTACCACCTGGAGGGCGTGCGCCGCGTCCTGTACAGGCTGCCTGCCCTCATCGCCGGGGTGGCCGAGGGCAGGCGCATCTACATCGTGGAAGGCGAGAAGGACGCCGACAGGATCACCAGGGAGACGGGCCGGGTGGCGACATGCAACCCGGGCGGAGCGGGCAAGTGGAAGCCGGAGTACAACGAGCTGTTCACGAATGCCCGGGTATGCATCATCCAGGACAGAGACGACCAGGGGCGCCGCCACGCCCGCAGAGTCAAGGAGGAGCTAGAGCCGGTCGCCGCCGAGGTGGTGATCTACCAGGCGGCCCGCGGCAAGGACATCTCGGACCACTTCGACGCCGGGCTGCGCATGGAGGAGATGCAGAAGCCGAGAGCAGCACCGGCGCGGGGGATCATCTCGGCGGCACAGATGGCTGACTCAGGACTGGAGTACCTGCACTACCGCGAGACCGACCTTCCCGGGTGGCAGCTTCTCGACGGCATCGAGGCCACCACCGTCCGCCCAGGTCGCCTGTACGCATGTGGCGCATACACGGGCGACGGGAAGACCACTCTGGCGCTCCAGGGCGCACGCAAGCTCGCCGCCGAGGGCGTCAGGGTGGGCTACTTCTCGATGGAGATGTCGGACACCGACCTGCGCAACAGGCTGATCGCCCACCGCGGCGTCCCCCTGTGGGTCCTGGAACGACCGTGGCGGCTGCGCCAGGACCCACAGATGCTCGGCCTCTACCACCAGGCCATCGAGGAGATGCGCGACTGGTCTCTGGACGTCATCTACGACACGGCGCTCACCCCGCAGCGGGTGGTGGACGAGGTGTACGACCGCGAGTACGACTTCGTGGTGGTCGATCACGTCCACCGCATGGGCTGGGCGGACAGGCGCAACCTGGAGACGCACATCCAGACGCTCACCAACCTGACGCTCGACGCCAACATCCCGATGCTGGTGCTGTGCCAGCTCCGGCGCTACATGCGGGGCAAGGACATGGTCAGCTACCCGCCCCCGGTGTTGCAGGACTTCCGGGAGACCGAGATGCTGGGCAACGAGGCCTCCCTGGCGCTGGCGCTGTGGCGCGAGCGGGAGCCGGACGGCCTGCGCTACGTGGGCACCACGAGCCACTTGCGTGTACTGAAAAACCGGCACACCGCCCGCGTGAAGGATCGCGCCGGGCACGTCGAGGAGCTGAACTTCGACGTGCGCACCGGCCTGTTCTCCAAGGGTTCGATCTCCAACGAGGTGGAGCAGCAGACCCTGGAGGCCGACTGGGGTGACGTGGTGCGCCTGGTGCCCCGGAGCTAGACTCGCCCTACGGCCCCTCCCGAAAAGGGTGTTCGTGAAGAGGCTCTCGCCAGGGAGCCTCTTCTCCGTTCAGGGCGCGGTCGTGGTGTGCCGACGGGGGTTTGGCATCGTTATGAGCGATAACCCGCCAGGCTCCGGCCCGCGCCCCTACGAGGCCAGGCAGGTGAACAAGCGTACCTGGCCCCCCGGGTGGTTCAAGACAAGCACACCCTCCTGGAACCCGGCCGGGCAGGCCAGGCCACCGACAGGACCCTGCGGCCCCGTTGCCCCCTGCGGCCCCGTGGGGCCTGCTGGGCCACGCTCACCGGCCTGCCCGACTGGACCTACGGGTCCGGGCGGTCCCGCAGGCCCAGCGGGTCCCTGTGGCCCCGTGGGGCCTCCCGTGAGGGTGACCGTGGTGGTGGTGGTGGTGGTGGCCTGCGCCGTCCCGGACAGCGCGGTGGCGGCGAGGAAGCCGGACGCCGCGGCCAGCACGAGGCCTGCGGCAGCGGCGATCACCGCCCCCAGAGGGAACCTGTCAAGCAGATCTCTTATGCCGCTCCTCCACCTTCATCCCCGCCTTGAACGCCTCGCGAATGTCCCCGATGCGCTGCTCGCAGCGCTCCTCGTCACGGCGGCGCTGGCGGCGCAGCGAGATCCCGGCTCCGAGCACGGCGGCCACGCCGGTCAGGAAGGCACCCCACGCGGCCGGATCGGTGACGCCTCCGGTGATACCCAGCACATCTCTACGCCCAGTGGAACGTGAGGACGACCAGGCAGACTGCGATCACGGCCAGCGCCAGGCCCTCAAGCGTCAGGTTCATCTTCGTCATCTCCCCTCCTCGCCCACGGCTCCGACGGTTCTTCGTCCGGCTCGTCGGCCTCGCGCGGCCACCTAGCCTCGCGCCATGTCCAGGACTCTGTCGATGGGGAAGCCTCCTCCGCAGTCGGAGTGGCCTCCTCCCCACGATCCGAGGTCTCGATGCTGACACACCCCCCTTCCTGATCCCTGCGCCTGCGACGCAGTGAGCTTGGTGATCGGCAGGTTGTAGTAGTCGGCCTCCTCGGCGATCCAGCGGGCGCAGTTGGAGAGCATGTTGGGGTGCTTGTCCCACTCGCTCGGACTCCACGCCGCGAACGCACACAACTCGACCTGCACGGCGACGGGGTTGGCGTTGGCCGCAGTCCACGCCTTGCTGCCCCGCTTCACGTACTCCCCGATCACGCCGCCCTTGTCATCGATCCCAACGTGCGAAGAGACCTGGCTGGAGGGGTTGGCGAAGAAGCTGCCCAGGCTCTCGATGGTGGTCGCCCCCTCCGCCGTGTGGATCACGATCAGGCGCACGGTGGCGCCGCCCCGGCTGGAGTAGTTGGGGGAGGGCATCTGCTTGCGCGACAGCGGGCTGCCCGACGGCGCGGGCGGGGCGGGGTCGCCCCCGTACTTCGCGTACGCGGACTCGATCAGCTTGATCGCGGTGGCGTCCATCAGCGGCTCGCCTGCGTTCGGCAGGCCTGCGGGGACACGCGCGTTGCGCATCGAGTTGTACGTCTTGGTGCCGATGTTGCCGGTGTCCTCGATGTTCATCTGCCGCTGGTACCCGGCGATCCCCGAGTCGCTGACGTTGCCGCCCGCCTTGCCCAGGGCGAAGGCCTTGGAGTAGGTGTTGTCGAAGGTGGCCCACGGCCAGCGCCCACCCCTGGACACGATCCGCTTGTAGGCCAGGATGTCGTCGCCCGGCTCGGAGGGGGTGTAGCCCGACCCCTCGCAGTACAGGGGGCGGGGCAGCGGGCACGTCGTCACCGCTGGCCCGCCCGGGTACGCAGACTGCCACCAGTTGCTCATCTCTGATTCGCTCCGTCATCGACG
>Ga0209465_10000166_pt1 | contig 31509 bp, 28 predicted proteins | sample PanSoiPlot1MoBio_FD_188321 | JGI IMG/M metagenome (GOLD analysis project Ga0209465, IMG submission 188321) | Tropical forest soil microbial communities from Panama analyzed to predict greenhouse gas emissions - Panama Soil Plot 1 MoBio (SPAdes)... | ecosystem: Environmental > Terrestrial > Soil...
GTCTTCGAGTGGCGGACGATCTTGACGTGGCCGGAGCGGACGATGTAGAGCCATCGCGCGGCATCGCCTTCCATGAACACGAAGGCCCGCGCGGCATGCCTTTCCTCGGTGGCCAACCGAGCGAGGGCGTTGATCTCAGGCGCAGGAATCCCGGCGAAGATCGGGTTCGCGCGGAGGAGAGTCGCGCTGTCGGTCGCGGCCATGGTCAGAAGCATAGCGGGCCCGGCCGGCAGGGAACAAGGCCATTGAACAGGGGAATCGTATAAGGACATCAGGTGAACCCATCTGCCGGTGGAGTCGCTCCGCAGTCGATCAGTCCGGCGGCTCTGCAGCTGTTTCGGATCGGCCGGGAATGCGCCTCCACGGTTTTTCTTCGCTGTTTTCCTGCTGCTTCCCGTGTCAGCTCATCCTGACTGGTAGTGAGGGAGATGTCGTCCCGACGCTTCGATGCTTTCTCATCACAATGCTCGTCTCCTTTGATTGTTGGTGGCCCATGAAACTGCTGGCATCAGGAGTGCAAATCCTGAACCAGGCAATACCGGCATGAACCTCAGTAAGTTACAACGCGGTCACCTTTGCGAAGCCCGCAACGCGTAAAGTGCGTCGACGTCTCTGCCCTTTCCAGCGCCAACCCGGCGCTCCTCGTCGAGGTCGAGGGCTCGCGCCTGGCTGCCTGGCGATCCCAGGCGTGGTGGGAATGCGGTGGGAGTGATCGCGGAGCGCGGCGCTGACGGGGAGTTACAGCACGCGCGACAGCACGGTCTTGTCCACTAACTCCGCCGCTTGTTCACGCAGCCGCATGGCCAGAACCGGCCCGGGATTCGGGCAGGACCCCCAGTCAGCCAAGCCAGGCGGCCCCAGGACGCGACAAGACCCGGCCGTGGGCTCATGTGTGCTTTGCCGGCATTCTCCTCGACAGCGAGCTCATTAGGCATCTATCTTCTTCGCGCTTCTCCTCGGCGATGGGAAGCTTTAGATGCCCGCAGCACCAGGATGCAATCGAGTAGGCGATGCCGTTCTAGAGGCCGAGCGATCTACATCGTTCTTCCGATCGTTGTGACACTGATGCTGCTCCCCACGATCGCCTCTGCCCCCGATACATCGTGGATCGCGGGGAATCTGTGAGAGTTAACGCGAGCCATCCATCCTTCTTGGGGGCCACGCAAGTACGCTCCCGATTCAGAGGTCATTGCCAGAATACGACTGGTTGAAGGATTTATTGCAGAGCGGAAAGTCTGGAACGATGTTCTTGAGCAGCGCGTAGGAGAGTGGGCGCCAGTTGAGGAAGGACGGGTCCATGATCTTGACGCGGAGAAGGCGTCCTGTACGATCCGCCATCACCCAGTGAATGATCGCGCCTCGCCATCCTTCCACGAGACCAAATGCAGGCTCGAAGGGGGGCACTCTGTCCAATGGCGATGCCAGCGTTCCTGTTGGCAAGCGGTCAACGGCTTGCCGAATCAGCCGTACTGCCTCCCGGGCCTCCTCGACCCGCACAAAGGTTCGGGCTTTGACGTCGCCCGACTCGAAAAGCGATACACGAAACTCGAGGCCGCCGTAGGCCGCGAAGGGGTGATCACGCCTCACGTCAGTGTCAATGCCTGAGGCTCGCGCCACATAGCCTAGCGCGCCGTGGTCGCGCGCGGTCCGGGTGCCGAGGTGCCCGGTCCCCTCGAGCCGATCCATGACGAGCGTGTTCGCGAGCGTCAGTTCGACAATTTCGTCGAAGTCTTGGAGAGCAGCTTCAACCTCGACGGCTAGATCGAGGTCAGGCGGCAGGTCGTACCTCACGCCCCCGGGGACGATCCCCCCACGCAGTAAGCGATTGCCGGTTAGGCGTTTATTGAGGCGCAGCAACTGCTCACGGATCCGGAAGCAATGCGAATGTGCCACGGCATATCCGGTGTCGTTGGCAATCATGCCGAAGTCGCCCACGTGGTTGTAGAGTCGCTCCATCTCGAGGAGGACGACGCGCAGATACTTCGCGCGGTCGGGGACCGTCAATCCGGCCGCCGCCTCGAGAGCTTGGCAGAAGGCGAGCGAGTGGCCGATGGTCGTATCACCTGAGATACGCTCGGCCAGCTCGACCCCGGCGGCCGGCTCGCGACCCTCAAAGAGCTTCTCGGTGCCCTTGTGGGTGAAGTAGAGGCGCGACTTCATATCGATGATCGTCTCGCCCACCACGCTGAAACGGAAGTGGCCGGGTTCGATCACTCCGGCGTGGACCGGCCCCACCGGGATCTCGTACACGCCCTCGCCGCCCACCTCGGTAAATGGGAAGGGGCGCCCGTCGTCGGTGAACTCGCGCGGCGTCGCGTCCTTCCGCAGCGGGAAGTAGTCGGCGGGCCAGAAGGCGTGGCGGACCAGCGGGCGGGGATCGGGGTGTCCCTCGGCCACAATCCCGAAGAGATCGTAGATCTCGCGCTCGAAGCGCGAGGCCGGATAGTGGAAGGTGGCGAGCGAGACGATCCGAGGGTCGGCCTCAGGCACCGCGGCGGTGGCGTGGACGAACCAGTTTCCCCGTTCGGGGGCGAAGAGATAGGTGATCTCAAACTCGCCGCTATCGGCCCGGCGGTCGCTCGCGGCCATGAAGGTCAGCTCCGCGCCGAAGCCGATGCGAAGGTGGGCGGCCAGGGCCGGCACCGCGGCCGGGCGGACCGTGCAATGCATCTCGTTGCCCCGCACCACGCGAACGTCGGACACGTGCTCGGCACGCCGCTCGGCTAGGAGAAGCGTCATGAGCTCGGCCGGGCAAGTCACGACCCGACGATCTCAACGATCTGGCGCAGGAGGGTCTCGAGCGGGGTGGGCAGCGTGACGCCGAAAACGAGCAAGGTGACCATGCACGCAGCGAGCGGAACCAGGGGCCAGTGGCTCCCCTCGCCCACCGAGACACCTGCGGCGGGCGCGCCGTAGAGCATCCGGTTCAGGTGCCCGATCATCGAGACGAAGGCGACGGTCATGAGGGCCAGCACCAGGCCCATCAACCACGGCCGTCCCGCCGCGAAGCCGGCCCGGATGAGTGCAAACTCTGAGAGGAAAAGGCCGAACGGGGGCAAGCCGATCACCGCGAGCAGCCCGGTGGCGAACAGGCCGCCGGTCCACGGCATCGCCTTCAACAGTCCGGACACGTGCCCGATCTCGGCGGTCCCGTACCGGTGGAGCACGCGTCCCGCCAGGAAGAACATCGTGGACTTCGCGAGGGTGTGGTTGAGCATGTGGAGCATCGCTGCGAAGATCCCGAGCGGGCCCAAGGCCAGGCCCACACAGATCAGACCGGTGTGCTCGATGCTGGAGTAGGCGAGCATGCGCTTGTAGTTGCTCTGGACCACGAGGCTGAACGACGCAATCACGATCGACAGCACGCCGAGCGCGATATAGAGACCGTCAGTGAACCCGCGCCCCACCGCCGCGTTCACCACGGCTTGCCAGCGCACTACCGCGTACAGTGCCACCGCCAGCAGCACGCCGGACATCATGGCGGACAGCGGGGCCGGCGCCTCCGCATGGGCGTCGGGCAGCCAAGTGTGCATGGGGGCGAGCCCGGCTTTCGTCCCGTAGCCGACGAGGATGAAGACGAAGGCGAGTTGGATCACCTGCGGGTGGAGATGCGCGGCCGAGGCTACCAGCACTGTCCAGTTCAGGGCGGTCTCGTGGCGGCCGGCCATGTTGACGAAGTCGAAGTAGCCAAGCACCGTCCCCCCGAAGGCCAGCGCGATGCCGATGGATCCAATCAGGATGTACTTCCAGGACGCCTCTACCGAGGCCTTCGTCACCTGGAGGGGAATGAGCAGAGCAGAGGTGATGGTTGTCGCTTCGATGGCGATCCACATGAAGCCGACGTTGTTTGACGTCACCGCGAACAGCATCGTGAACGTGAATAGGTTGACGAAGATACGAAAGCGCCGGACCTGCGCGCCGTTGTAACTGTCGTCCCGGCTGAGCCCGAGCCACGCGGCGAGCGCGCCGACCACGCTCACGCACATCGCGAGCAGGGTCGACAGGGCATCGGCCCGCAGGAACTCCCCGGGGCCCGAGGTCACCACACGCCCGGCCAGGAGCTCGCTCCAGAGGGCCAGTGAGGCCCCGAGCGAGCCGAGCGAAAGCAGCGCGTTCACCCCGCCGACGATGCGCCGGTAGGGCCGCACCATGGTCGCCAGCAGCGCGGCAAGGAGAGGCGGACCGAGCAAGAGGGCGAAAGTCCGCATGTCAGTGCCGCAACCGGTTCAGCTGCTCAACGTCGATGCTCTCGAAGGTCTCATGGATCTGGTAGATGAAGATCTGCATGACAAGGAAGCCCATGAGCGCGTCGAGGAAGACGCCCAGCTCGACGATCAACGGGATGCCGTAGGTACCAAGGACCGCGAGCAAGGCGAGTCCGTTCTCCAGCATGAGAAAGCCCACCACCTGGGTCAGCGCCTTTTTGCGGCTGATTACAACGAACAGGCTCACCAGGACCAGGCCCATCGCCAGCGGCATGCCCACTCGCGTCGGCAGCCGACTGAGCGCCACCAGCGGCCGGGTGACCGCGTAGCCGAACAGCACGAGAAGACCGGACACCACCAGCGAGGTTGCGGTGTTGACGTAGGGCTCGAGCTCCCGCTCGGGCGAGAAGCGCCGCTCCATGCGGCGCAGGAGCCGGGGAATTACGATCCCTTTGAGAAGCAGCAAACAGACCGCAACCCAGTAGAGCTCGGGAACCTTCCCGAAGTGAGCCACGACTACGGTCACGGCCGCCAGGACGATGGACTGCCACATAAAGGCGCTGATATAGGCGGTGACCCCGCGCCGCCAGAGGAGGATGAGGCCAAAGATCAGCACCAGGCTCGAGCCGAGGACGCAGAGCTGAGAGAAGGCGGCATCCATGGTCTACCTCAGCAGGAACGAAGACGTGACCGCGAGCAGGGCCAGCACGAAGGAGACGCTCAGCAGTTCGGGCACCCGGAACAGGCGGAGCTTTGCGATGCGTGTCTCGAGCACCGCGACCACCGCGGCAAGGATCACGAGCTTGACGAGCAGGCTCGCGACCGCCAAAGTGAGCGCGCCTGCAGTCAAGCCTGCCGCAACCCCCCACGGCACGAACAGGTTGCTGAGCAGCGAGAAGAAGATCAGCAGCTTAAGGCTGGCCGCCCACTCGATCAGCGCCAGGTAGCGCCCAGAGTACTCGAGCACCATCGCCTCGTGGATCATGGTCAGCTCGAGGTGCGTGGCCGGGTTGTCGATGGGCAGCCGTCCGGTCTCGGCCAGCGTCACAATGAAGAGCGCGAGGAACGCCAGGAGATGGCCGGGGCTGACCGCCGCCGGGCCGCTCATGGTCCGCGCCACGATCTGGCCGAGGTTGGTCGAGCCCGCGCTCAGGGCTAGCGCGAAGATGGCCAGCGCCACCGTTGGCTCGGCGAGAGCCGCGACCGTCATCGCGCGGCTCGCCCCCATGCCCCCGAACGCGGAGCCGGGATCGAGCCCGGCCAGCGAGAGGAAGAATGTCCCGAGCAGGAGCAGGTAGACAACCACCAGTAGGTCTCCGACGCCGTCAAATGGCAGGGGCACTAGGAGAATCGGCACCAGCAGTGCGACGGCCACCGTGCTGGCGAAGACGATGAAGGGAGCTGCTCGGAAGACCCACGAGGCGTTGCTCGAGACCACGACCTCCTTCCGGAAGAGCTTGGCGAGCTCCAAGTACGGCTGCCAGGCGGGCGCGCCCCGCCGGTTCTGGAGCCGGGCCTTCAGCCAGCGGACCAGCCCGACCAATCCCGGAGCCAGCAGCAGGGCCAGCGCAGCCTGCGAGACGCCGAGCGCGAAGCCGATTATCGCCACCACCGCGCCATGGTCAGCAGCACGAGGAAGGCCAGCGTCAAGTAGAAGAGGTAGAGGTGGAGCGAACCGGCCTGGAGCCGGCGCACCCAGACTGCGGCGCGGCGGATACCCCGAAGCGGCCAGTTGTAGAGGAGCCGCTCGATCCAGGGGTGGATCTCGCTCCGGTACGCGATCGACTGCACGAAGTACTTTGAGGCCGGGTGGAAGTCGATAGATAGGTCGCGGGTCGGCCGGTAGAGCTCGGCGAAGACTCGCCGCAGCGGCTCCGCGAAGGCGGTCGCAGTGTACTCCATCCGCGGCGTCTGCCCGATGCGGCCGCAGCCCCAGGTATCGCCCACGCGTCCGCGCCGCTCGGCGCCCAGCAGCCGGAGCCCGAGGGGCAATAGAGCCAGGAGCACGACCAGCCCCAGCGCGAGGAGTGGGGGCGACATTTGGCCGGACGCGCCCGGTACCTGCAGTGGCAGGCTCCGCGTGAGTTCGATCGCGGCGGGCGTCACCCTGCCCAGCCCGGCGAGGGTCGATCCGAGGATGGGGGCGACCGCGAACGGCAGCAGCCCCAGGGCTACGCACGCTATCGCCAACATCGCCATGCCCGCCTGCATGGATCGCGGAGCCTCGTGCGCCTGCTCGGCCCGGGCCGAGCGCGGGATGGCGAGGAACGTGATCCCGAACGCCTTGACGAAGCACGCGGCGGCCAGGCCGCTGGCGAGGGCGAGCATAGCCACCGCGAGCGGCATGACGACCGCAACCTCGGGCTGCGGGATTGCCGAGCCGCCGAGCAAGGCCTGGAACACCAGCCACTCGGAGGCGAACCCGTTGAGCGGGGGCAGCGCCGAGATCGCGCAGGCGCCCACCAAGAAGAAAAGAGCGGTGCGGGGCATCCGCTTGATCAGCCCGCCCATTTCCTCCATGTTGCGGGTGCCGAGGGCGTGCGCCACTGAACCGGCGCCGAGGAAGAGCAGCCCCTTGAAACAGGCGTGGTTGATCGTGTGATACAGCCCGGCCACCATCCCGAGAGTGGCCAACGCCGGCAGCCCAAAGCTCTGGAACATGAGGCCGGCGCCGATCCCGATGAAGATGATCCCGATGTTCTCCACGGAATGATAGGCCAGCAGCCGCTTGAGGTCGTGCTCCATGAGAGCGTAGAGCACGCCGATCACCGCCGAGAGGGCCCCCAGGCCGATCAGCAGGGCGCCCCACCACGTAGGGCCGCCACCCAGCAGATCGAGCCCGACGCGCAGGAGCCCGTAGACTCCCATCTTGATCATCACGCCCGACATCAGGGCGGAGACGTGGCTCGGTGCCGCCGGATGGGCCCGCGGCAGCCACACGTGGAGGGGCATGATGCCGGCCTTGGAACCGAAGCCGAGGAGCGCGAGGAGGAACACCGCATTGCGGGCCGAAGGCGAGAGAGCGGGCGCCGCAGCGCGCAGGTCGCCGAAGGTCGTGCTCGCGCTGCTGGTGGCCATGAGGAGGAAGGCCGCCAGAGCGAGTGCCAGCCCAGCGTGCGTCATAGCCAGGTACCAGCCGCCGGCCAGCACGGTCTCGGGCTCGTCCGTCTCAGTCAACACCAAGAAGTATGAGGTGAGCGACATGCCCTCCCACATGAACAGGAAGGTCAGTACGTTGCCCGCGCACGGCACCAGGCTCATCGTGAGCAGGAACAGGTTCAGCAGGGCCCCAAGGAGCCGGAGCGAGGCACGGCCCTCGTAGCCCTCGGAGTAGGCCGCCCCGTAGAGACCGCACGGCACGGCGAGGAAGCCGACGAGGCCGAGGAACAGCGCGCCCAGGCGGTCGATTCGGAACAGGAGACCGTCGGCAATCGAGAGCACCGCGGGCGCCTCTAGCACGAAAGGCGTCCCAGTAAGGAGCACCTGCAGCGCGAGGGCGAGGCCCGCGGCACCGCCCAGCACCGCGCCCGCCGCGACCAGGCCGCGCCCGCCACGACCCCCCGGCCTCAGGACTGCCGCGGCGGCGCCAAGGGCGTAGCCGGCGAGCATGAGGGCGAACAGGCTTCGCATTGGCGTCTAACGCCGGCCGACGGCGGCCAGGATGCCCCGGAGGATGGCAGCCGGCTCCGGCGGGCACCCGTCGACAAATGCATCGACGGGGACAAATTGATCGACGCTGCCAGCGACGCCGTAGCCGCCCTTGAAGACGCCACAGGTGCGGGAGCAGTCGCCCACCGCTACCACCAGCTTGGGCGCGGGCGTGGCCTCGTAGGTCTTTACCAGGGGCACCGCCATGTTGCGTGTCACCGGGCCCGTCACTAGGAGCAGGTCGGCGTGGCGCGGCGAGGCCACGAAATGCACGCCGAAGCGCTCGCTGTCGTACACGGGGCTCGTGAGCCCAGTGATCTCGAGCTCGCACCCGTTGCAGGACCCGGCGTCCACCTCCCGGATCGCGAGCGCACGTCCGAACAGGCGTCGGGCTCGATCATCGACCTCGTGGAGCAGGCGGACGACCTCGTGGCTGGTCGGAGGCAGAGGCTCGGTCGCGAGCCCGACCTGAAGGATCTTGGAGAACAGGCGCACGTTACCGGCGTCGAGACTCGCGACGCAGCTCCCGAAGCATGGTCTGCGTGCCGATGAGGTGGCGGTCGAAGATCCGCCGGGCGACCGCGAGCAAGTCTCGAAGCGCGGGGTCGCGGACGGCATAGCGCACGACGGTGCCCTCCTTGCGGGCGTCCACGATATTCTTCGCTCTCAACACGGCAAGTTGCTGGGACACCGTGGGCTGGTCGACGCCGAGAATCTCTTGCAGCTCATGCACACTCCGCTCGCCGTTGACGAGGATTTCGAGTACTCGTATCCGAAGGGGATGTGCCAGGGCCTTAAAGAACTCCGCCTTGAATACTTGAAGTTGCCCTATGCCCGCCGAGGGCTTCATGTCGCACCTCTAATATATGAATATATCGAGACCTGAGGAAATGAATATATGACCTTGACAATCCCGGGGAACACGGCGCAGAGTCTGCCCGTCTCCGGGATTCACCCTGACAGAAAGGGCGATGATGCCCCTGAATCGGGTCCCTAGACAACTCCCTCCTGACGCGGTCGCCGACCGAGTAAAGGGTACCCTGCGATTTCTCTCCGCCCGCGGGCCGCCAAGTCGATCCTTACACAGGCCCATTGCCGGTTTGTGGGTGGCCTGAGCGCGTTGACGCGCAGCTACCCGACCGCGGCGCAAAGGAGAAGCCATGGGAGCCTATTGCCGAGTCCCCCTGCCGCGTCATATCGCCACCGAGGACGAGACCCTGGAAGTGTTGTGGTCGGACTACTACGGAGCCGCGCTCTTCGGGGATCGCCGGGAAATCGCCTGCGTCCCGCACAGCGGGTGCCGTCTGGAGATCGTGGCCACGGCACCGAGCGCGCATCGTGAGGCCACACGGCTCCTGCCTGGTCAGGTGCTCCCATACCGACGCACATTCTTCCTCCTCGATCAGCTCGTATTGCCGAACCGCCGGCGCGCCAGCCTCGGACACTTTGTCGGCTTTAAGTTTCGGCTGACCTCGGCCGTGACATCGCCGCTGCCACGCGAGGAGCTCGTCGTACAGCGGGCGCGAGAGGCGCGAGCGGTCGTGCAGGATCCTGTGCGGCACTAGCGGGGGCGAAACTCACCGAACAGACTGGTTACAGGTCATTGAAGGGGAGGGTCTTATGCCGGCAGCCCATCTGCCTCCCAAGGAACTTCGCCGTGTGGTCGTCGCGGCCGCGGTGGGGAACGTCATTGAATGGTACGACTTCTACATCTTCGGCAGTCTGGCCGCGATCCTCGCGGTGAAGTTCTTCGAGAAGAGCCATCCGGTGGCGGCGTTCCTCAGTACGGTCGCCCTCTTTTCGGTCGGGTTCCTCATCCGGCCGCTGGGCGCCTTCGTCTTCGGCTGGCTCGGGGACAGGGTTGGCCGGAAGTACACTTTCTTGGTGACCCTGAGCGGGATGGGGATCTCGACGGCTCTCATCGGCTTCATTCCAAGCTACGCGCAGATCGGGCTCATCGCGGCGATCCTGCTGTTCGTCCTGCGGCTGATTCAGGGCCTCTGCCTCGGCGGCGAGTACGGTGGCGCGATCACTTACGTCGCCGAGCACGTCGCGGATGATAAGCGCGGCTACTACACCGGGTGGCTACAGACGTCGCCCACCCTCGGCATCGTGGTCTCCTTGGCCGTGATCATTGGCACCCGGACCTACCTGGGCGTGGACGCGTTCAACGAGTGGGGGTGGCGGATCCCATTCATCCTTTCTCTGCTGCTCGTGGCTATTGCGATCTACATCAGGCTTTCTCTGGCTGAGACTCCGATCTTCCAGCAGATCAAGGCCAAGGGGCAGACCTCCCGCAATCCCTGGCGAGAGGCGTTCCTTAGTCGGAACGTCCGCTACGTGGTGATCGCGAGCATTGTCGTGCTGGGGCAGGGATGCGTCTGGTATAGCGGGCAATTCTGGGCCCTCTACTTCCTGCAGACCGTCCAGAAGCTCGACGTCCTGACCTCGAGCTACATCGTGGGCGTCGGGCTGCTGATTGCCACGCCAACCCTGATCTTCTGGGGCTGGCTTTCGGACAAGATCGGGCGGAAGCCCATCATCCTCGGGGGGATGCTCCTCGCGGCTCTGACGTACTACCCGCTCTACCAGGCGCTCGGCCGGTACACGGAGCCGGGCGCCGTCAACCATCCCATGGCAGTGCTCATTGTGGTGATTCTCGTCAACTACGTTGGGATGACCTACGGTCCCATCGGCGCGTTCCTGGCTGAGTTTTTCCCGGGCCGCATTCGGTACACGTCCGTTTCCGTGCCGTATCACATCGGCAATGGCTGGGGGGGCGGTCTCGTGCCGATCATCACGACCTCCGCCTATCTGTCCACCGGGAGTCTGGGCTGGGCTCTTGCCTATCCGATTGCGCTGCCCGCCGTGTCCTTCCTGCTCTCACTCTTTTTGATGCCCGAAACACGGAAGCACAGCATCTGGGAGGAAGGGGCCATCGAGGCGCAGCGCAGCCGCGCCTAGCGCGACAGCCCGGATCAGTTCCTCCCAAGACCGCTGAGCTGCATACGGCTCAGCGGAAGACAACGCCTTAGGAGGGTCGTCATGCGACGAGTTCACATCTGGCATCGCCTCATTGCACCGCTTTCGATTCTGGCCGTCCCCGTGAACGCGGCCGCGCAGACCGCTGGGGATGCCGCTGCGTCGCCACGGGCATCGTCCGCCGACTGGGGCACTGGCATCGCCATCGTGGCTATCATTCTCCTCTTGGTCATTGCGATCGGAGTAGTGGCCAAGTTCTACGACGTCAACCGCAGGCGCAAGGAGGAGAACGCCGCGCTTCAATCGCTTCTCTCTGACGCGCTGCTGCTCGAGCGCTCACTCGTGGGCTTGCCGGTCGCCCCGTTCGTGAGCCAATCTGTCTGGCCACACTCACCCTTGGTCATCGACGTGAGAGGATCCGTGCCGACGCTAGAGCTGCGGGATGCCGTCATGCGATTGGTCGAGCAGGAGGCATTCCGTCGGCATCCGGGCGCGCGGACTGAGGATCGACTGCAGGTTGATCCCCGGATCGGGCACGACCGAGCGCCGAGCACGACTCGCTGAGATCCCGTGCGAGGAGCGCGCATCACAGCCAGAAGGGGATTCAAAGTCGCGTTCGAGTCCCCCCGGATCGGGATGTCCAGAGGTCCTCGATGTGCTGCTACAGGGACTCGAACCACCCTCAGAATTCAAATCCCCGGATCCACGACGTTGAGTCAACTTCCTCGAAGTGCATGATTCAGGAGAGCTAGCGCGTGGCGGACTGTAAACACGGCTTCGAATCCCCTTGGGCCACCACTCGGGACGAGCTGACGCGCTTCGCCCTCGATTAGGCGGTCGAGGGCGAGCGCGCCTCTGAACTCGTGCGAGAGCTTTGCCAATGCCAACTGACAGACCGGTCCTCTCTCTTCCTGGGCCAGCACTGGCAAGACTACGTCGCGCAGATCGGCGGCATCACGCTCAAGTACGAGTTCGAGTAGCGCTCCCTTGAGGGATCGGCGCCCCACTGGGGCGCCCCTGCCACGGCCGTCCTGTCGTTGCCGAATCTTCTCCACGCCGTAATTCATTGAAAAGGCACTCTGTCGCGGCGTGTGGCTCCAAGGCATGCGGCTTGCCAGAGTGATGAGCGTGGGAGGGCGTGGAGGGAGAGTCGTGACGAACGGACATCGCTCGAGGGGCGCCAGCGAGAGGTTGCTTACGAGGAGAGATCCGCTCGGGCTTGGAAACCAGTCTCTCGAGCAGGCACTGGCCAGGGCAGGGGACGGCGTCTTCGTGGTAGCGGATGGCCGAATCCTTCTCTGGAACGGGGCGGCAGAGCGGATCCTCGGCTGGTCGAAGCGGGAAGTGCTTGCGAAGTCATGCTGCGACATTCTCAACGGCGTGGACGCGGATGGCAACCGACTCTGCTACCAGGGCTGCCACGTGCAAGACCTGGTGAGCCGGGGCGAACCTGTGCAGCATTTCGAGATGGAGACGCGCACGAAGGCCGGCAAGGCCGTTTGGCTCGACATCAGCATCCTCGATGTGCGTGCGACGGTGGGGAGCCGCGCCACGACCGTGCACCTCTTCCGCGATGTCACAGCCGCGAAGAATCTCCTGCAGATGGTTCGCGATCGAGTTGCATCGGGTCCTGTCCCCTCCAACGGGAACGAAGCATCGCTCCTCACCCGACGTGAGGTCGAGATCCTCCAGCTGATGGCTGCCGGGGCCAACACGAAGGCGATGGCCGAGCGTCTCCACCTGAGTCCCGCCACGATTCGCAATCACGCCCAGAACATCTTCTCGAAGCTCAACCTGCACAGTCGACTCGAAGCGGTGGCGTGGGCGAACCGGAACCGGCTCGCGTAGATTCCGCCGCCCAACCGCGTTGCCGTCGCTGGGGCGCCGTTGAACCAGCCTTACGGACTCGATCCTTCTCCGCCAACAGCCACGGAATGTGTAGCCGGACCTCACGCCATGCATCGGCGGTCCAAGAAAACGCTAGGGCGTAGCGAAGAGCCACGGAGGCTTTGAGCCAGGGCTGGTAGCAGGCAGTCTGCATGCGCAGGGGCGATTGTGGGGTCGTTGGTGGCGTGGGCATTGTCGCAGGCTAGGGTGGGATGTGGCGCCCGTCAGGTGTGAAGGATGGGATACATCGTGCGAGGGACTCTCTCCCGAGGAACCTTAGGTGAGTGGTTTGGAGCCTGATCAGCGGACCAACGACTTAAAGTTTTCGGATTCCCCTTACGTTGTCTACTCGTCTACTCGTAGGAATAGATCCAGAAATCGGCACACTCGGGACAATGATATCGAGTGATATGACCTGCGAGCAACCCGAGAGTGTGTCGCCACGCCCCACTGTATAGCTCAAAGGGGGTCGTTCGCAGTGTGACGTTGGGGTACTCGCCTTAGACTTTGCCGGACTTCGTTTTGACGATCCTCTTCTCGAAAGTCCCCGGGCGTGCGTTGCGATTGGCCTACCAGAACAACAGGCTCATGCGGGTGCCGAGCATGCTCCGGAGGCTCAAGGAAGCCGCACCACGAGAAGGCTTCTTCGAGCGCGAGCAATTCCTCGCGGTGCGGAAGCATCTCCCCGCCGACCTCGCGGCGGCGGTGACGATCAGTTACACGTTCGGATGGCGCATGCGGTCCGAGGTGCTGACTCTGCAGCGCCGCCACCTCGACCTCCGCGCCAGCACGCTCCGACTCGATCCTGGCACGACCAAGAACGACGAGGGGCGCGAGGTGGTCTTGACGGACGAGTTGAAAACGATGCTCGCCGCGCAGTCCGGAACATGGTCAACGCGGGCGTCCCCGAGCGCGTGGCCATGAAGATCAGCGGGCACAAGACGCGCGCGGTCTTCGATCGCTACCACATCGTGAGCCCCGCCGATCTCCAAGAGGCGGCGCGGCGGATCGCGATCGCCTCGCAGAACTAGGCGGCGATGGTTACAGTTTTGGTTGCAGTCGGGGTGTTGGGGGTGAGATTTTCTAACAGAAACGCGTAGTTTGGTAGGGAGAACGCGGGGCAGCAAGGACCGAGTTCCGACAAGCGGCGCCATGATAGGGTAGGCCCGGCACGGAAGCAACTCGACCGGCTCGTGTCACGGTCCCGGCTCGAAGCACACCGCTTGCACGCCTCCGACGCATACACACTCGATCTTTTCGCCGTGCGGACCCTCAGTGATCACGACTCCGGTCGTGCAGGCGGGCCGCACGAGCATGCCGGCGCCGATCACGAGAGCGGCCAGCACGACAAGCGCGAGAAGGAGAAAGAGAAGCAACTTCAAGCGCGGATGGCCGAGTGGCGCCGCCAGGGGATCGTGGCTTCCGAGGGTCAGCCGCTTCCCCACTGCCGCATCACTGCGGCGAAAGCGGAGCAGGAAGACCCACGCATAGAAAACGAAGCCTGCCGCGATCAGAAGACTTGCCAGTTCCACGTCGCTTTCACCTCCGGCCCGCGGAAGATTCCCGCTCGTTCTCGACCTCGTCCAACGAGCATCGTTGGTGCCAAGTCGAACGGCCGCAAATCCAAGACGTTAGAATTGCGGTGGCCGACGCGACTGAGGCGCAGCCGCCTCTACGAGGCGAGGCCGCCACGCCGCGCTCGCGCACTCAGGGCGGCCGGAAGGTTCGTGGTCTCGTCGATCTGCGGATCAAGGAGCGAGGCACATACCCTTCGCTATCTGAGCGAACTATCGGACTCCTGTTCTCATGCGAGGGGCGGCGATGCCCCAGGCTAGCGCACCAGCGCCACAGAGGTACTGGGGCGTCGAATAGAAATCGACGACGACGCAGTGCTTTCCTGGTGGTACTGCTATTGCAGTCGCTCCTAACGGCTCCTCGGGAGCCGTGTCGAGTTCCAGGAGGATAGGCGATGCGCAGCGTGTTGGTGGCGATGCCTGTGCTTCGGAGCACCGGTCGGTCCGAGGAGCGTGGATCGGCGTCGAGGATGAGGGTCATGGTGTCCACGGCGGGTACTGACTGAGGTCGTGCCATGTACCGGAAGATCCTCGTGGCAGTGGACGGCAGCAGCACCTCGGAGGCTGCGCTGGTGTCGGCCGCGCGCCTGGCGCGCGCGCTCTCGGCGAGTCTCAGGATCATACACGTGACCGATTCCCCCTACGACTATCCGGACGTGATGTATGGCCACGTGCCGGGCGACCTCGAGGAGCTGCACGAAGCCTGGCACAAGGCCGGTCAGGAGGTCATCGACCGGGCAGTGGCCGTGGCGCTGCGCGAAGGATGTGCGGGCGAGCCGCGTCTCGTGGAGGGCGGCGCGCACGTCTCCGAGCAGGTCGTCGAGGAGGCCCGAGTCTGGGGTGCTGACATCATCGTGGTCGGCGCCAGCGGCCGCCGCGGAGTCAAGCGCCTGCTCCTGGGCAGCGTTGCCGAGGGCGTGGCCCGCCTGGCCCGTGTGCCCGTGCTGCTGGTGCGGGCGCCGATCGCATGTTCCTGAAGGCCTCGGGCCTTCGTGCAAATGACGGCTTCGGTGACCGGCTGAACGGGCAGGCCAAACCCGCGAGGAGATGGTAGTGCCTATCGTCCCGTCTTTGCTCTTGGCGGGGATCTTTCTAGCGCTCCTGCCGGGCCGGGCCGTCGCGCAGGGCAACTTCGAAATCCAGGTCTACGGCTCGGAAACGGTGGCGCCCGGCACGACCATGGTCGAGCTGCACTCGAACTCGGCCATCCAGGGCACCACCCGGGTCGAGGATGGCGTCCTGCCAACGCAGAATGCCATCCACGAGACGATCGAGATCACTCACGGTTGGACTTCGTGGTTCGAGACCGGCTTCTACATCTTCACCAGCGTCCAGACCGAAGGGCCCGAGCAGGGCTACTGGTGGGTGGGCGACCACATCCGCCCGCGCGTCCGCGCTCCAGAGGAATGGCACCTCCCGGTGGGGCTCAGCCTCTCGGTCGAGGTCGGCTACCAGCAACCCGAGTTCTCCCCGGACACGTGGACGCTCGAGATCCGCCCGATCATCGATAAGCAGCTCGGCCGCTGGTACTTCTCGATCAACCCCGCTCTCGAACAGAGCCTCAAGGGCCCTGGCACGAAGACGGGCATAGAGTTCACGCCGGCAGCCAAGGTGAGCTACGACCTGACGAAGGTGGTGAGCCCGGGGATCGAGTACTACGGGACGCTGGGGCCTGTCGGCAGCTTTCTTCCCGCCTCCCGGCAGCAACAGCAGCTGTATGGCGTGGTGGACCTGAACGTCGACCCTCGGTGGGAGATCAACTTCGGTGTCGGCGCGGGTCTGACCCGGGCCACGGATGGGCTCATCATCAAGATGATTCTCGGCCGCCGCTTTTGATGACGACAACTCAGCTGAGCCGCAGAAGAACTAACCATGTAGAGGCTGAACCTGCCGAAACTCTGAGACGGTCAAGGACCGCCAGCACTCGCGCCAGAGGTTAGGCGAGGCGGCGCTGTCCCAGCAGGGAGGTGGAGACCCACCACGCTCCTGTGGCCTCGCGGTGAAAGCGCCGATTTTCCTCGCCTCCTCTCGTGGCACCTCGGTTGCACCCTGCATGGCTCGCGACTCCGCGGCGCAAAGGGGTCGAGAGGAGGCAGCCATGAAGCTCGATCGAGTGCTCGTGCCGCTGGATGGGTCCAGGCTTGCCGAAGCAGCCATCGAGACCGCTCTGGGCCTGACGCGAGGGGAGGCGACCTCCACGCTCGTCCTCTTGCGCGCTGCGGAGGCGCACACCTTCCCCGTGGTCGATCCGACCAACGAACAGGTCGAGGCGGTCCATGAGGCGGAGGCGTATCTCTCTGGTGTGATGGAGCGGCTGCGTCGGCGCGGGATCACCCAGGTCGAGACGGGCGTGTGGTATGGGCCGGCGGCCCCTGCCATCATCCAGGCCGCGCGCCTCAAGAAGGCCGACCTCATCGTGATGAGCACGCACGGGCGGAGCGGCCTCGGCCGCCTCATCATGGGGAGCGTCACCGAGTCGGTGCTGCGCGGCACCAGCACTCCCGTCTGCGTCGTGCGTGCGTCGGGCGCCCCCATCGAGACGCCTCCCGGCCTGCAGCACTCCCGCGAGCGGGAGACGTCCCATGCATCGAAGACCGGCAGCCCGTCATGATCACCACGGCCAGTGCGCTCTCGATTGCCGGCATCCGTGCCCGACTCGGCGTCGGTCTGACCAGCCGCCAGCTCTTCCTCTTCCACGAGGTGGAGTCGACCAACGCCACGCTCAGCCGCCTCGCTTGTTCGGGCGTGCCCGAGGGAACCGTGGTGCTGGCGGAAGCGCAGACGAAAGGGCGCGGGCGTCTCGGACAGCCCTGGTTCTCTCCCCCCGGGGTGAACCTCTATGCCTCTTTCCTGCTGCGCGAGCGGCTCACCCTCGAGGAGGTCCCCGTCTTCTCGTTCGTGGCGGGACTGGCCCTGGCCGACGCCGTACAGGCGGCGGGCGCCTCACCGACCATCAAGTGGCCCAACGATGTGCTGATCGACGGGCGCAAGATGGGAGGCGCCCGCGTCGAGTGCTCGGCGCGCGACAGGGAGGTCGAGCACGTCATCATCGGCGTGGGCGCCAACCTGAACGTCGGGCTCGACGATCTCGCCCTCGCCCTGGGACCGAAAGCGGAGGCAACCTCGCTGCGGGTAGCCACGGGGCACGAGATCGACCGCAATGCCTTCGCGGCCGACTATCTCAATGCCCTCGACAAGTGGGTCCGGCGTTACCGGAAGGAGGGGGCCGCTTCCATCCTCCAGGCGTGGCGAGGGCGCGATATCCTGACGGGCCGTCAGGTCGAGATCCAGGGGACCGGTGGGCCCTTCGTGGGCCGCGTCGTCGGCGTGGATCGGCACGGCTGGCTCCTCGTCAGGGATGCCGTGGGCGAGAGCCGCACGGTGACTACGGAGGAGATCCGGTTCTGTGACTGAGTTCCCCGCAGCCAGAGGAGAGCATCGTCCATGAGCCGGCTCCGCCGCATCCTCCACCCGACCGACTTCTCTCGGGCCTCGAGGGCGGCCTTCGCCCGCGCCATCGTCATGGCCAAGGCCGATCGCGCCGAGCTCCTGCTCGTCCACGTGATGGCCGTGCCGGTGCCCATGGCCGGAGAGGGCTACATTTCGCCAAGCGTCTACGAGGACCTCGAGGCCTCCGCCCGCAAGCATGCCCAGAAGCAGCTGGCCACGCTGCGGGACAAGGCGCGCGCATCCGGGGTCAAGGTGAGCGTCATCCTGCTCGAGGGGTTGGCCCACGCGCAGATCGTCCGTGCCGCCAAGTCGAAGAAGGCGGACCTGATCGTCATCGGCACCCACGGCCGTACGGGGTTCGCCAAGTTCTTCCTGGGCAGCGTGGCCTCGCGGGTCGTGACAGCGGCGCCCTGTCCCGTGCTCACCGTCCGCGGCAAATAGCAGCAAGTCGACGATGATGAAGAGCGCACGAGAGCTCGAGTTGATCCGCATCGACCTCGAGTGACTCGTCTCGTGAACAGGAAGGAGGGCCCACCATGGCCACGAGCTCAGTGACGATCACCGACAACCGCACCGGCAAGACCTCTGACCTGCCCATCGTCAACGGCGCCATCCGCGCCATGGATCTCCGCCAGTTCCGCACCGGACCCGACGACTTCGGGCTACTCTCGTACGACCCTGCCTTCGTCAACACGGCCTCGACGATCAGTCGCATCACCGAGATCGACGGCGACCACGGCATCCTCCGCTACCGCGGATATCCCATCGAGGAGCTCGCCGAGCGCTCCAGCTACCTCGAGGTGGCCTACCTCCTCCTCCACGGCGAGCTGCCCGCCCGCCAGGAGATGGAGGACTGGGTGTACGACATCACGCATCACACATGGGTTCACGAGAACCTGAAGAAGCTCATGGAGGGCTTCCATTACGATGCCCACGCCATGGGCATGCTCATGGCGGGCGTGGCCGCCCTATCCACCTTCTACCCGGAGGCCAAGGACGGAAAGCATCCGGGGACCCGGCGGCTCCAGATCATCCGGCTCATCGCCAAGATGCCGACCCTTGCCGCCTTCGCCTATCGGCACGGCTTGGGCCTGCCCTACAACTATCCAGACAATGGGCTCTCCTACACGGGCAACCTCCTCAACATGCTGTTCCGGGCCACGGAGGCGAAGTACCACCCGAATGCCACCCTGGAGCGTGCCCTCGACGTGCTCTTCATCCTGCATGCCGACCACGAGCAGAACTGCTCCACCAACGCCGTGCGCGCCGTCGGCTCCTCGCAGGTCGATCCCTACTGCGCGGTGGCGGCGGGCGTGGGCGCCCTCTATGGTCCGCTCCATGGCGGGGCCAACGAGGAGGTGCTGCGGATGCTGGAGGAGATCGGGTCTACGGAGCACATCCCCGCCTTCATCAAGAGCGTGAAAGAGGGCAAGGGCAAGCTCATGGGCTTCGGCCACCGCGTGTACAAGAACTACGACCCCCGAGCGAAGATCATCAAGCGCATGGCCGACCGGGTATTCGAGGTGACGCGGCCGAGCGCGCTCCTGCCCGTGGCCCTGGAGCTCGAGCGCATCGCCTTGGAAGACGACTACTTCATCTCGCGCAAGCTTTACCCCAACGTCGACTTCTACTCGGGGCTGATCTACCAGGCCATGGGCTTCCCCGTGGAGATGTTCCCCGTGCTCTTCGCCATCGCGCGGACCAGCGGCTGGCTGGCTCAGTGGCAGGAGATGCGGGATGACCCAGAGCAGAAGATCGCCCGCCCGCGGCAGCTCTATTTGGGCCCGGGCAAGCGCCCCTATGTCGAGATGGGCAAGCGCGAGGAGGGGGCACCGCGGCCGTGACGAGCGCCAGCCCCCGCTTCGACCGCGCACCTCGGCGCGTCTACTGGGAGGTGACGCGCGCCTGCGATCTCGCATGCCGCCACTGCCGCGCCGAGGCTGTGCCCGAGCCCGATCCCGCCGAACTCGACGCGGCCGAAGGGCGTGAGCTCCTTCGCGGGCTCACGCGTTTTGGCGAGCCACTGCCCCATCTGATCCTCACCGGTGGTGACCCGCTGAAGCGTGCGGATCTCTTCGATCTCATCGGCGCGGCGCGCAGACTCGGCTTCGACATGTCCGTAGCTCCCAGCGGCACACCGCGCCTCACCGGAGAAGCCGTCGAGGCGCTGAGCCGGGCAGGGGTGTCGGCGATTTCCCTCAGCCTCGACGGCTCCAATGCCCATCGCCACGACGCGCTCCGAGGTGTTCCCGGCTGCTACGAGCGCACCCTGGAGGCGGCGCGCGCCTGCGTCGCTGCCCGGCTGCCGTTCCAGGTCAATACGCTCGTGAGCGCCGAGACTCTCGACGACTTACCCGCGATCCATCGGCGGGCTACCGAGCTCGGGGCAGCGCGCTGGAGTCTCTTCTTCCTCGTCTCCGTGGGCCGCGGTACGGTGCTCCAGTCCATCACCCCCGAGCAGTGCGAAGAGCTCTTCGAGCTGCTGCTCGATCTCGGCGAGGCGGGGGGGCCGATCGTCACGACCACCGAGGCGCCACATTTCCGACGTGTGGTCGTCGAGCGCGCCCGCCGGGCCGCGCGCGGGACGGCAACGTTGCCTCGCCGCTCCATGGGTCATGGCGCCGGCGTACGGGACGGCAGCGGCATCATGTTCATCTCTCACACCGGGGAAGTGTGGCCGTCTGGCTTCCTCCCGCTGTCCGCCGGAAGCGTCAGGGAGAGTGACCCGGTCGTGATCTACCAACACTCCCGCCTCTTCCGCTCTCTCCGAAGCGTGGAGATCTTCCACGGCCGCTGTGGGCGCTGCGAGTATGGAGAGAGCTGCGGCGGCTCGCGCGCCCGCGCCTTCGCCGCCACCGGCGATCCGCTCGGCGAGGATCCCCTCTGCCGCTATCAGCCGGCGGCCGCAGCGTCCTGACGCAGGCGTCTCGGCACAGAGGTGGGCGACTGGGGCCGTGATGTCCCACGTTCCCAAACCTTCGCCCCACCGTCGCGACGTCGTGAGATACCTGGCGCGTAAGCCGAACGCTCCAAGTGCCTGAGTCGATTGAGGGAGTGTCCTGACAGGTTCCCCGGCGGTCTCTGCTGTCCGATGGCACATCCGTTGCTCTTTCCACGGAGGGGCGTAGCGTCGCGCCCGTCTCGAAGCGGGTCCATGGAGGAGCAGCGGATGACGGTGGCTACGACGACGATGGCGCATGCGAAGACGGCAGCAGACAAGACATACGTCACGCTCGACGGCAACGAGGCGACCGCTCAGGTCGCCTATCAGCTGTCCGAGGTGATTGCCATCTATCCGATCACACCGTCCTCCGCCATGGGCGAGTGGGCGGATCAGTGGTCGGCGGAAGGTCGTGCGAATCTCTGGGGCACCGTGCCCACTGTGGTCGAGATGCAGAGCGAGGGGGGCGCGGCCGGAGCGCTCCACGGAGCCCTCCAGACGGGCGCACTGGCTACCACCTTCACGGCCTCCCAGGGCCTGCTCCTGATGATCCCGAACATGTACAAGATCGCGGGAGAGCTGACTCCCACCGTGATACACGTGGCTGCGCGCGCCCTGGCGACCCAGGCCCTGTCCATCTTTGGCGATCACAGCGATGTCATGGCGACGCGCGCCACTGGCTTCGCCATGCTCGCCTCGAGCTCCGTGCAGGAGGCGACGGACCTGGCTCTCGTCGCGCATGCCGCCACCCTGGAATCGCGCGTGCCGTTCCTGCACTTCTTCGACGGGTTCCGCACCTCGCACGAGGTGGCCAAGGTAGAGTCCCTGGCGCGCGAGACCGTGAGGTCCATGATCGACGACGAGCTCGTGCGCGCCCACCGTGCGCGTGGCCTCACGCCCGCCCGCCCGACCATTCGCGGCACCGCACAGAACCCGGACATGTACTTTCAGGCGCGCGAGGCTGCCAATCCCTTCTATCTCGCGTGCCCGGCCATCGTGCAGGGCGCCATGGACCGCCTCGCGGGCGAGACAGGACGGCGCTACCGGCTCTTCGACTACGTAGGCGCGCCCGATGCGGAGCGCGTGATCGTGCTCATGGGTTCTGGCGCCGGCGCCGTCGAGGAAACGGTGGACGCGCTCCGAGTCCGGGGCGAGCGGGTCGGCGTCGTCAAGGTCCGCCTCTTCCGTCCCTTTTCCGCCGAGCACCTACTCGGCGCGCTGCCCGCCACGGTCAAGGCCATCGCCGTCCTCGACAGGACCAAGGAACCCGGGAGCCTCGGCGAGCCGCTCTACCTCGATGTGGCAACGGCCGTGCTCGAGGCTGTGGGCGCGGGACGGGCGCCGTTTCCCGGGATGCCCCGCCTCAGCGCTGGTCGCTATGGCCTCGCCTCCAAGGAATTCACGCCGGCCATGGCCAAGGCGATCTTCGACGAGCTCGACCGACCGAACCCGCGGTCGCGCTTCACGGTGGGGATCCACGACGACGTCACCCACCTGAGCCTGCCCTGGGATGCCGCCTTCCACACCGAGGATCCGGAGACCGTCCGCGCCGTCTTCTACGGTCTGGGAGCGGACGGCACGGTCGGGGCCAACAAGAACTCCATCAAGATCATCGGCGAGGAGACCGATCATTGGGCGCAGGGCTACTTCGTCTACGACTCCAAGAAGTCCGGTTCCATGACCATTTCGCACCTCCGCTTCGGACCGCGGCCCATCCGCGCGACTTACCTCATCGAGCGTGCGTCCTTCGTGGCCTGTCACCAGTTCTCCTTCCTCGAGCGCATCGACGTGCTCGAGACGGCGGAGCCGGGCGCCACGTTCCTCCTCAACAGCCCCTACGGTCCCGACGAGGTGTGGGGCAAGCTGCCGCGCCGGCTGCAGGAGCAGCTCATTGCCCGGCGGCTCCGCCTCTTCGTGATCGACGGCTACCGCGTGGCCAGGGAAGCGGGCATGGGCGGGCGTGTCAACACTGTCATGCAGACCTGCTTCTTCGCGCTGAGCGGTGTCCTGCCGCGCGACGAAGCGATCGCGGCCATCAAGGACACCATTGCCCACAGCTATAGCAAGCGCGGCGAGGCCGTGGTGCGCAAGAACTGGGAGGCGGTTGACCGCGCCCTGTCCCATCTGCACGAGGTGCCCATCCCCGCGCAGGCCACCGGACAGGTCGCGGTGCGGCCACCCGTGTCCACGAGCGCTCCCGCGTTCGTGCAGCGCGTGACGGGCGTCGTCCTCGCTGGCAAGGGCGACGTGCTCCCGGTGAGCGCGATTCCGCCCGACGGGGTCTATCCCACGGGAACGACGCGGTGGGAGAAGCGCAACATCGCCCAGGAGATCCCGGTGTGGGACGATTCGCTCTGCATCCAGTGCGGCAAGTGCGTGCTGGTCTGTCCTCACTCCGTCATCCGGGCCAAAGTCTACGAGCCGCCGGCGCTCGCCGGAGCACCGCCCGGGTTCAAGTCCGCTCCCGCCCGCTGGCGGGAGCGCGGGGAGGCGCGCTATACGCTCCAGGTCGCGCCCGAGGATTGCACGGGGTGCGCCCTGTGCGTCGAGGTGTGCCCGGCCAAGAGCAAGAGCGAGGTGCGGCACAAGGCCATCAACATGGAGCCGCAGGCCCCGCACCACGACGTCGAGGTCGCCAACTGGGACTTCTTCCTCGGGCTTCCCACGCCGGACCGCCACGCGTTCAACGCGGGCCTGGTCAAGGATGTCCAGCTCCTGGAGCCGCTCTTCGAGTTCTCCGGGGCGTGCGCCGGCTGCGGGGAGACGCCGTACCTCAAGCTCTTGAGCCAACTCTTCGGCGATCGCGCCCTCATCGCCAACGCCACCGGCTGCTCCTCTATCTACGGCGGCAGCCAGCCCACCACGCCCTGGACGGTGAATGCCGCCGGGCGCGGGCCCGCCTGGGCTAACTCGCTATTCGAGGACAACGCAGAGTTTGGGCTGGGCATGCGGACCGCGCTCGATCGGCAGGCCGCCTATGCGCGGGAGCTGCTCGGCGCCTTTGCGTCCGAGTTGGGTGAGCTCGCCCGCGCGCTCCTCGAGGCCGATCAGTCCACCGAGTCGGGCATCGACGCGCAGCGAGAGCGGGTGGTGCAGCTCAAGTCGGCCCTGGCCGGCCTTACCCGCGTGGAGGCGCGGGAGCTCTTGAGCGTCGCCGATAGCCTCGTGAAGCGCAGCGTGTGGATCGTGGGAGGCGACGGGTGGGCCTACGACATCGGCTACGGCGGGCTCGATCACGTGATGGCCTCGGGCCAGAACGTCAACGTGCTCGTGCTCGACACCGAGGTGTACTCGAACACTGGAGGGCAGATGTCCAAGGCCACGCCGCGCGGCGCCGTGGCCAAGTTCGCCGCAGGCGGCAAGCGGCAGGGCAAGAAGGACCTCGCGCTCATGTGCATGACCTATGGCCACGTGTACGTAGCGCGCGTGGCCATGGGAGGCAGCGACGTCCAGACGCTGCGGGTGTTCCAGGAGGCGGAGAGCTACGAGGGCCCGTCGCTCATTATCGCCTACAGTCACTGTATCGCCCACGGCTATGACCTGCGTCACGGGATGGATCAGCAGAAGGCCGCCGTGCAGGCTGGCCACTGGCCGCTCTTCCGCTTCAACCCGGATCTCGCGCGCGAGGGACGCTCGCCACTCCAGCTCGACTCCAAGCCGCCCAGCCTGCCCTTCAAGCAGTACGCATACAACGAGACGCGCTACACCATGCTCGCCCACAGCGACCCCGCTACCGCGCGCCGCCTGCTCGAGAGCGCGCAGCTGGATGTGGCCGAGCGCTGGCGGCTCCTCGAGCACTGGGCGGCCCTGCCGGTGGCGTCTGGAGGGGAGGGAAGCGCGCCATGATGGATCTCACCACGCGCTATCTGGGATTGACCCTAGAAAACCCCCTCGTCGCCTCGGCGGGTCCGCTCTGCGAAGACGTGGGGAACATCCGCCGGATGGAGGACGCAGGGGCGGCGGCCGTCGTCCTCCCTTCTCTCTTCGAGGAGCAGATCACGCTCGAGAGCCAGTACCTCGACCACCATCTCTCCCATGGCACCGAGAGCTACGCGGAGTCGCTCACCTACTTTCCCGACATGGCCGACTACAACCTCGGCCCCGACGCCTATCTCGAGCACCTACGTCGCGCCAAGGCCGCGGTGAGCATCCCCGTCATCGGCAGCCTGAACGGCGTGTCCACCGGCGGCTGGATCGCGCACGCGAAGAAGATCGAGGAGGCGGGGGCGGATGCCCTCGAGCTGAACATCTACTACGTGCCCACCGACCCAGACATGTCTGCCGCCGAGGTCGAGAGCATGTACGTGCATCTGGTGCGCGACGTGAAGGCGAGCGTGCGCATCCCCGTCGCCGTCAAGCTCGGCCATGCCTTCAGCGCGCTGGCCAACCTCGCCCGGCGCCTCGACGGCGCGGGAGCGGGAGCGCTGGTGGTGTTCAACCGCTTCTACCTGCCGGACTTCGATCTCGAGCGGCTCGAGGTAGTGCCGCGCCTCACCCTGTCGAGCTCACATGAGCTGCTGGTCCGCCTGCACTGGGTCGCCATCCTCTACGGTCATGTCGGCGCTGACCTCGCGGTGACGGGCGGTGTGCACTCGGGCGAGGACGCCCTCAAGGCCATGATGGCCGGCGCCCGCGTCGCCATGATGACGTCGGCCCTGCTGAAGCAAGGCATCGAGCACCTGCGCACGGTCCGGAGGCAGATCGTCGAGTGGATGGAGGCTCACGAGTACGCGTCCATTCGGGAGATGCAGGGCAGCATGAGCTATCGCTCGGTCCGCGAGCCCGCAGCCTTCGAGCGCGCCAACTACATGAAGGTGCTCAGCTCCTACGCCTTGCCCCCGGAAGGCGGCCTGGAGCGGCGCGACCGCGCCAGCTGAGCGGAGCAAGGCTGAAAGCAATCATCTTTGGAAACACGGCACTCTCGCGGCTGCGCCCTTCTTCGGCGACAAGCGCGGGCCCCTGATCGCCGTCAAGCCACGGGCCATCCTGGTATGCATCGGCGGCGGCCGCGCGATCTCGGCCGTCTACGAGCGGCTCTGATGATCGCACCCGCCCGCTAGGGCGCCGCTGCCCCAGCGAGGCAGTGGCGCCTCTCTCAGGGACACTCACGGCTCGCTAGAGCGGTGTGTTTCCGGTGCGATAGTCACGCGGCGTGCATGGCACACGGGTTGCTCTCCTCGTGAGCAAGTTGTGAGGCAGCGATGGTGGTGACCTCAGGCGCGTGTCCACGCGCATCGCCGTGGCGGTGGTCCGCGAGGCGCGGGAGTTGGGCGTGGGCCGGGCGCTGGACGACGAGGCCATCGCCCGGGCCGTGGCAGAGGCGCAGTGGACGCCCGGCTAGCAATCTCTTGTCTGAGGAGCGGGCGACCGGACATGCGCACGCCGAGGGCGTGGCGGATAGACCCGACCCTCGAGAAGGAGAAGACGATGAGATCTTCATGGAGATGGACGCTCCCGATGGTTGCCCTGGGTCTCACCATAGGCGTGGTCCTGACCGTGGGTCCAAGCGACGCCCAACAGAAGAACGTGCTGGTGGCCAAGAAGGTGCCAGCCGCACCCGCGCTCGACGGCACCATGGACGGCACTTGGAAGGCGGCCGAGCCTCTGTCGGTGAAGGTGATCGGCGGGCGCGGGCTCCAGAACGGCTCGACGGAGGTGACCCTACGCGCCGTCTACACCGGCGACACCGCGTACTTCCTCATGCAGTACAAGGACGAGACCGATAGCGTGAAGCGCGAGCCCTGGCAGAAGCAGGCGGACGGCTCGTGGAAGAAACTGGGGGACCCGAACGACAAGGGCGGGGACAACAACCTCTACTACGAGGACAAGTGGGCGATCATCTGGAACATCAACTCGGCCGCCTTCGACCAGAAGGGCTGCTTCGCCGCTTGCCACACCGGCGAGGGCAAGCCCTTCGGCAACAAGTACCTGCCCAATCCCGGTGAGCGGGCCGACATCTGGCACATGAAGGGCGTGCGCACGGGGAGCATCGGACAGGTCGATGATCAATACCTCGACGCCACCCGCTACGACAAGGACAAGTCGCCCGAGGCGGGCCGGAAGAGCGATCCCAAGACCGGCGGGGGCTACACCGACAACGTCAACGATGCCAAGACCGGGCCCCGGTTCGCGCTCAAGGGCAACAAACCGGCCCCGCCCTACTGGATCGTGGACGCCGAGAAGGAGCCCTTCGACGACTCGAAGTACAAGGCGGGCGACGAGGTGCCGGGCATCATCGTGGCGCCGTTCACGGGCGACCGCGGCGACATCTCCGCCAAGATCGTCTACAAGGACGGGGTGCGCACGAGCGTGTTCTGGCGCAAGCTCAACACGGGCAGCGAATACGACGTGCAGTTCACCGATCCCAAGAAGGAGTACGCCTTCGGGGTGGCCGTGTTCGACAATGCGCAGGTCCGCCACGCATATTCCCCCGGGGTACTCAAGCTCAAGTTCGAGTAATTCTTGTGATCGGGAAAGGATTCGAGTAGCATCGGCGGCCGTCGGAAGGAATGTGCGGTGGTGTCGTCGGAAGCCGACAGAAAGGGTCCACAATGATCCGAGTCGTGATGGGCGCTGTCGCGATCGCAGTGGCGCTGGTGGCCTTCGATGGCGCGTGGGCGCAACCCGTGTTCAGCCCAAGCCAGGATCCGATGGCGGGCGCGCGCGTGTTCGCGGCCAAGGGTTGTGAGAAGTGCCACGCGATCAACGGCGTCGGAGGCAAGGTCGGTCCCGATCTCGCCAAGAGCACGCGCCCGCATTCCTTCTACGACGTGGCGGCGACCCTCTGGAACCATCTGCCCCGCATGACCGAGCGCATGAAGCAGCTCGGGATCACTCGCCCCGAGCTCACGAGCCAGGAGGCGGGCGATCTCATCGGCTTCCTCTACACGCTCGGCTACTTCGACCGGCCCGGGGATGCCGCCGCGGGTCGGAAGCTCTTCGTCGACAAGAAGTGCTCGGTATGCCACTCGGTGGGAGGGGTGGGGGGCTCGGTAGGGCCCAAGCTCGACTCCCTGAAGCAGTTCGCCTCGCCCATGTATCTGGCCTCCGCCATGTGGAATCATGGGGTCGCCATGGCCGAGGCGATGAAGGCGCAGGGCATCGAGCGTCCGACCATGACCCCTCAGGAGCTGCGTGATCTGAGCGCGTACCTCGCGCCGGCCACCGGCCGCCCCGCGGAGGGTCCTCTCTTCGTGTTGCCCGGTCGACCTGAGATGGGTCGAAGTCTCTTCGTGGAGAAGGGCTGCGTGCAGTGCCACAAAGTCGGCGGCACCGGTGGCACCGTGGGACCAGATCTCGTGGCCATGAGCGCAAGACGGAGCCCGGTCGAGTTCGCCGCGGCGATCTGGAACAAGGAGCCGGCCATGCTGAAGGCCATGGCTTCCCAGAACGTGACGGTTCCCAAGCTCACCCCAGAGGACATGGCCGATCTCGTCGCCTATCTCTATTCGGTCGGCTACTTCGCGGGGGGCGGGAGCATTCCCCGCGGATGGGTGGTCGCCACCAACAAGGGCTGCCTCCAGTGTCACGGCGCCTACGGCGAGCGGGGCAAGCCGGCCAGCGACTTGACGCGGGCCAAGGGCCTAGATTCTTCCGCCGCGGTGGTGGCGGCGCTGTGGAACCACACGGTGGTAACGCCGACCGTGGCGGGCAAGAAGGTGCCGTGGCCTACCATTCAGCCCAAGGAGATGGCCGATCTCGTCACACTGCTACAGAGTCTCCCAGCGCGCAGCCCTTGAGGAAGATCTGGGCGCCATCCTCGCCGACCTGAGGGCCCCCTCTCCTCAACATCAATCGGGGCGTGCCAGCCGTGCCACGCGGGACCGGAGGTTACTCAGGCGGGCCTGAAGCTGGCCGGGGATCGCCTCGACGCGCCGCCGGCGACGGCGATCCCTCGACTGGACAGAGCGTCATGCGAGGAGACCAGACCCGGTGAACATGCGGCTTGACAACGAGCTTGCTGCGCGGCTTGCCGCAATCGTTCAGTCATCTGACGATGCCATCGTCGGCAAGACGCTGAGCGGAATCGTCACCTCGTGGAACCCCGCTGCCGAAAAGATCTTCGGCTATACGGCGGGCGAGATGCTGGGCGAGTCGATCATGCGGATCATTCCCGAGGATCGCCGAGCGGAGGAGGCCGATGTTCTTTCACGAATCCAGCAGGGCGAGATCGTGGATCGCTTCGAGACGACGAGGATAACCAAGGAGGGGCGAGTCATAGACGTCTCGCTCACCGTGTGGCCGATAAAGAATGCGGCGGGGGTTGTCGTTGGCGCCTCCAAGATCGCTCGCGATGTCACCGAGCACAAGCAGACGGTAGCGGCTCTGCACGAGAGCGAGAGTCAGGCGCGGGTGATCCTCGAAGCTGCATCAGAGGCGATCCTCCTGGTCGATGTACAGGGATACATCGTCTCGGTCAATCGAAAGACCGAAGAGATGTTCGGCTATCCGCGCGAGGCACTGCTCGGCCAACCGCTCGAGATGCTCATGCCGGAGCGCCTTCGGGTTCGCCACGTCGATCATCGTGCCGCGTACTTCAGGGAGCCCCACGTGCGGCCCATGGGCCGAGGACTCGATCTCGTCGCGTGCCGACGAGATGGTTCGGAGTTCCCGGTCGAAATCTCTCTGAGTTACGTGGAGACGGCAAATGAACGGCAGGCCCTGGCGTTCGTCACCGACATCACGCAGCGTCTGGTTCTGGAGCGGGCGACCCGCCAAGCCGAGCGGCTGTCCGCCCTCGGACGCCTCTCGGCGGGGATCGCGCATGAGATCAACAATCCGATCGGCATCATCTCATCGCGCATCGAGATCATGCTCCTGGACGCCGAGGCCCAACCCTTGCCGGGGAAGCTGACAGAGGACCTGCGCGTACTTCATCGCCACGCGCAGAGGGTGGCGCGGATCGCCCACGGGTTGCTGTCCTTCGCGCGTGAGTCATCGGCCGAGCGAGGGCCGGTCGATCTCAATCAGGTGGTCGAGGAGACTCTCTTGCTGGCGGAGAAGGGCGCGGACAAGGAGGGAATAACGATCCGTCAGGCCTTGACGCCGAACTTGCCACCGGTTCACGGCGACAGCAATGCCCTCCAGCAGGTCGTGCTGAATCTCGTGACGAATGCCCGTGACGCGCTCGGGGGGAGTGGCACTATCACCCTCGAGACCTGCCTGGTGCCGGGGCGCCCGGGCGCGGCCCGCTTGATCGTGCGGGATACCGGCTCCGGGATCTCACCCGACGTGCTATCCAAGATCTTCGACCCCTTCTACACGACGAAGTCGGACGGAACGGGCCTTGGCTTGTCCATCTCGTACGGAATCGTTCGCGAGCACAAGGGAACGATCGACGTCGAGTCCCTGCCGGGTCGGGGTACGACCTTCACGCTCACGTTCCCCTCGCTGGCCGAAGGCATAGCCTCGTGAGTCGGTCCCGCATCCTGGTGGTCGACGACGAGCCGGACATGGTGGACAACTGCGCACGTATCCTCGAGCGCGCCGGATTCGTGCCGCTCACCACCACCGATCCACGCCGCGGGTTGACGATGCTGGAGACAGAGCGGCCAGATCTGGTGCTCACCGATCTCAAGATGCCCGAGGTCGACGGTATGGCGTTGCTGCACCGGGCGCGGGAGCTGGATCCTGCCTTGCCGGTCATCGTGATCACCGCGTTTGCCACCATCGAGTCCGCCATCGCGGCAATCCGAGAGGGCGCGTTCGACTATCTACCGAAGCCCTTTAGCGTGGACCAGCTGCGCGTGGCCGTGAATCGCGCCCTGCAGCATCGTGGCCTGCAGCGCGAGAACAGGAGCCTGAAGGAGCAGCTCGCGCAGATCTATGGGCTCGAGAACATCGTGGGACGCAGCACCGCCATGACGCGCGTGTTCGAGCTCGTACGCAAAGCTGCCCGCTCGGAGGCCAACATCCTCATTCTCGGCGAATCCGGGACGGGCAAGGAGCTCATCGCGCGCGCCATCCACGTCAATAGCCCGCGCGCAGCGAAGCCGTTCATGCCGGTGGACTGCGCCTCCATGCCGGAGCAGCTGCTCGAGTCCGAGCTCTTCGGCCACGAGAAGGGAGCTTTTACCGGGGCGGTGCGGAGCAAGCCCGGACTTCTGGAAGTTGCCCAGGGGGGCACGTTGTTCCTCGACGAGATCGCGGAGCTGCCCGTGGCGCTCCAGGGCAAGCTGCTGCGCGCACTCCAGGAACGGCAAATCCGTCGAGTGGGAGGCACAAGCTTCGTCGACGTCGATGTCCGGCTCGTGTCCGCCACCAATCGCGATCTTCGCGAGGCGACCGCCCGCGGCCAGTTCCGTGAGGAGCTCTATTATCGTGTCAACGTGATCGCTATCCAGTTGCCGCCGCTCCGCGAGCGGGCCGGCGACGTGCAGCTGCTCGTACAGGCTTTCTTGAAGCGTTACGGGGCTGATCGGAGCCTCACGATCGAGGCGGAGGCCATGGCCGTGCTCGAGCGCTACCGCTGGCCCGGCAACGTGCGTGAGCTACAGAACGTGATCGAGCGAGCCTGTGCGCTGGCGGAGGGCGAGCGGATCACCAGCCGCGATCTCCCAGACCATGTCCTGGCGGGCGATGCGTCGGCGCACACGCTGGACACGCTCACCGCGGTTCCGATGCCCGAGGCGCGCTCCGATCTGCCCCTCAAGGATGCCAAGGATCAATGGTTGGCGGTGCTCGAGGTCTCATATCTCCGACAGGTTCTGGCGCGCCATGATGGCAATGTGTCGGCAGCCGCCAAGGCCGCCGGCATAGATCGCAAGACCTTCCACAGGCTGATCAACAAGCACAACTTGAAGTAGCGTCGCCGGGCTGCCCC
>Ga0209465_10000167_pt1 | contig 31474 bp, 32 predicted proteins | sample PanSoiPlot1MoBio_FD_188321 | JGI IMG/M metagenome (GOLD analysis project Ga0209465, IMG submission 188321) | Tropical forest soil microbial communities from Panama analyzed to predict greenhouse gas emissions - Panama Soil Plot 1 MoBio (SPAdes)... | ecosystem: Environmental > Terrestrial > Soil...
GGACAAGACGTATCGCGTGGAGGTCGACGGCTTCTCGGTCCTCGCCATCGGATTCGTCAGGGCCGAGGCGACCGGCGAGGTCTTCAACCTCAAGAAGGTGGAAGACTTCAATGGAACCTACATGGCGGCGAGCATCGAGGGCACGGTGGTGGCCGGCGCGGGCGCCACCACCATGCAGAACCAGAATGGGGTGGTCATCAAGCTCTTCACCACGACGGAGGGATTGAACGTCAAGGTGTCCCCGGAGGGTGTGAGGCTGATCCTCAAGTGACGCGGAAAGGAGATTCGATGCGCGCGACCCAACCGATCTTCAGGATGTGCCTCGTCGCCCTCCTGGGGCTGATGCCTGTGGGGTGCGCGACGCGCCAGCAGCTCCTGGAGGTGGAATCAGAGTTCCGAGACCGCCTGTCCAAAGTGGAAGCGGGGCTGGCCACGGAGAAGAAGCGAGTGGACACCCTGAACACCCAGGTCGCCGAGCTGAACACCCAGCTCAGCGCCGTGCGCGCGTCGGCCACGGAGGCGACCCGTATCGGTACGGAGGCCAGGCAGCGCGCCGACACCGCCGTCAGCAAGGTCGACGAAGTCGATTTGCGCGTGGCCAGCGCTCTGGCCAGCCGGTTCAAGCGCACGCCCGTCAAGGAGGTCCGCGTGATGTTCGAGACGGGGCGGGCCGATCTCTCCGGGGAGGCCCAGAGCGCCATCCTGGATGCGGTGAAGATTCTCGCGGACAATCCCCCGTACAGCGTGGACGTGGTCGGCTATACGGACGACGTGGGCGCGGCGGGGTCCAACGTCGGCCTGAGCTGGCGGCGGGAGGAAGTCGTGCGCCGGTTCATGGTGGAGCGTGGGACGGAGCTGAACCGCTTCTCTTTCATCGGCTTCGGTGAAGACCGGGCCACGGGAGAGACGGCGTCGGGCCGGGCGCGCGATCGGCACGTGCTCGTGAAGATCTATCAGCCCGCGGAATGAACGTGGTCTCGCGTAGGCGGAAGGAGCGAGCGCTCATGAACATCGCGCGAAGAATCATGACGGGATGGAGTGCCGCGGGGTTTCTCAGCCTGGTCTGTCTCGTGAGCAGCGGGCAGGCTCAACCCACCGCCGACCAGGTTCTGACGGACGCCGGGCTCTCCGCGGGCGACCGGCAGAGCGTCATGGCGGGCGAGTTCGTCAACGTCAGCGTCAAGGGAGTGTCCGAGCGGGACCTCGCCTTCGCCATCGCCTTCTTCGTCAAGACGCCGCCGGAGACCATCGCCAAGCAGATCGTGGCGGGTGACCTGATCACCGCCGACGAGCAGGTCAAGGCCTACGGTGAGCTGAGCGGCGAGGGCAGCGCGGCCAGCTTCGCCAAGCTCACCCTCACGGCGGACGAGGCCAACGCCCTCGCCAACGCCAAGCCGGGCGACAAACTGAACATGAGCGCGAGCGAGATCGCCGCCTTCAAGGTGCTCACGGGTGGCAACATCCAGGCCGTGCAGGAGCAGCTGCACCGCATGCTGCTGGCCCGCTACCAGGCCTACCGCGCGTCGAGCCTGAGCGGCATCGCCGCCTACGATCGCGGGGGTGGCAAGATCAGCGATCCCGCGGCCGACCTGCGCAAGGCCAGCGAGGCGACCCGAGGCCTGCAGAAATACATGCCGGGCTTCCAGAAGGTGCTCCTCGACTATCCGAAGGCGACGCTGCCTGGTATGCAGGAGAAGTTCGTCTGGCTCAAGTCGCTCATCCACGACGAGATGACCTATGTCCTCGCACACGTCCTGGTGGCCGCCGATGGCCCGGCCCGCGTGATCGCGCGGCGCGAATACTACGTCAGCACCGGCTACAACGCCGAGCAGACCGTCGGCGGCTTCCTGCCCGTCAAGGATGGCACGGTGGTCATCACCTCGATCCACGCCTTCACCGATCAGGTCACAGGAATGGGGGGGGGCATGAAGCGCGGCATCGGCAGCAAGGTGATGGCGAGCAAGATGAAGGACATCTACGAGGCGGCCCGAAAAAGGAGCCAGACGCTGCGTTGATCACGAACCTGACCCACCGCGCGCGCCCGGGACGTCTCGCACGGGGACTCGTGTGGCCGATGCTCTCGCTCGCCCTCCTGTCGGCCGGCTGTAGCGAGAAATGGGACATGACGAAGCAGCCGGTGCGGGACGAGGAGCTGGACACGGCGTTCTTCTCCGGGCTCGACTCCAAGGAGGTCGCGGACGTGCCGGAGCCGGCGAGCCTCCGTCCCTGCTGCATCTTCGGGACCGAGGTCGGGGCCCAGGTACGGTCGGTGCCCGTGCCCTTCTATGAGATCTCCAATATCGTGGACCTCGATAGCCTGGGGACCCATCAGTACAACAAAGGAGCAGTGGCCCTCGTCCCCCGCGGGGGCCAGCGCGTGGTATCCGATGAAGAGTCGGGCATCCTCTACACGTGTCGCGGCGGATTCATCGATATCTCCCACGTGCGGGACAACGCCGACCGCACGCTCTATCTCGCCTCGCAGATCGCGCGCCACTCGGCCACGGGGGGCGTCATTCCCATCGCCGGCGAGGGGGCGACCCGCCGCATCGTCCTCAAGCCGCTCGACGCGCGCCTGGTGCACGAGTACGGCCTGCGGGAGGTGGTGACGAGCCTCGCGGAGTGGCTCGACTTCCAGGCATCGATCTGGCACGAGATCGCGACCTGGTACGGCTGGGCGTCCACCCGATTCTCCGAGCGGCCCTCGGCCTTTTCACCGGAGGACATGTACTCGAACGTGGTGGGCTTGAAGATCGCGGGCGTGATCCTTCGCCGCCACCAGGCGACCAGTGAGCTCGAATACAACCAGGCGGTCACCGCGCTGCTCCGGGATGCGCTCAAGAAGCTGGGCCCCTTGCCCCGGGCGGCGACCCGGCGAGCCTTCGAGTACACCGACGGGATCTGGTGGGATTCCACCAAGCGCGTTCCGGACAATCAGCTCGTGCGGCACCGGAACTTCGATGTCGGGCCCAAGATCTATCCCTGGAAGCTCTCGGATGCCAAGAGCTTCTCCGACCTCCACGCGGCGCAGCAGGAATTCGATCGCTACTGCCAGGGCGACTGGAAGCCGCTGGGGTTGACCGTGCGCGACCGCCTCGGCAAGGTGCCTTTCCAGAAGATGGCGACGCTGGAGGTCGTGCCGGAGGAGGTGCTGGTGAGGAACGGGTTCCCGTTTCCCAAGCCCGGCCGTACCATGGTGACGCCGGCGGATTTTCCCGGCATCATCGCGGCCATCCAGCGGGCGGCGGAGATCGAGCTAGGGTCCGGGGTGGGCTCGCCCGTGGCCAGGGCCACCGAGACATCGCGCTATCATCAGTAGCGGACACCCGCTCGTCGCCGCTACGTCTCGCGCTCCACGGGCACGCGGCGATGCGGAAACTCGAAGAGCTGGCACTCTCGGCGCTCGAGGTCCAGAGAGGCGTACATCCGCCGGCGGACACAGTCTCCCGTGTTGATGTAGATGCCGCCTCCACGGAGCTCTACGTGACGTTCGACGTGGGTGTGGCCGAAGACCACGACGTGGTAGCCCCCGCGCAGGAGACGGCGGGCGGCCTCCAGGTGAGCGGAACCGCCGTCCTTCATGTTGATCTCGTAGTCCATCCGGTAGCTGTACCGGTAGAGGCCGGGGAGCCCCATGCGCTTGAGGCGATAGCCGAACCACATGTAGAGCTCGACGAGGCGGATACGGAGCGGACTCTGGTAGGCCGGCTCGTTCTCGTGTCCGTGGGAGAGCAGGATCCGGAAGCTTTCGCTCCCGCGCTCCGTCCGGGACGGAATGCCCCGCGTCCGCCGCACGACCATGTCGTGGTTCCCCGAGAGCACGGTGTACTTGGCCAAGCGGAACCGACGGGTGATCTCCTGATACTGCCGGTCGAACCGCTCGTATTCGGCGAGGGCTTTCCACGGCAGCGCCGGAAAGTAGCACTCGAACACGTCCCCGAGCAGGATGATCTCGTCGTGCTCGCGCTCGAGATGGTCGAGGAACTCCACGAACCCGTCGGCGGAGAAGTCTTCGGAGCCGATGTGGAGGTCCGAGATGACCGCGATCCGCATGGGCTACCATACTCCGGTCCGCCCGTTCGCGCCGGGCATCAGCCATAGAACGGCCAAGGCACTCGGGCTCCGCGTCCCCTCGGTCACTGCTACGGCAGGCTGACAAGCTGCTGCCGTGAGCAGACTGTACGAGGCGGCCATTGCCCAACTCCGATCCACCCTCTGCCTCGCCGAGCCTGTCGATCTCGAGGGGCCCCGTTCGTTTATGGGGGGAGAGACCAAGCCAGGGAGGCGGACGATGGGAGCCAGGGGAGAGTCGCTCGCCCGGGAGTTCGAGGCCAAGGTTGAGGCGGCCACCGCTCTTCTCGAGTCACTGACCGCGGCCGACTGGAGGAAGACGACGGCCGCCGAGAAGTGGACGGTCGCCGTGACCGCGCACCACATCGCCAGCAGCTATGAGTCGGCGACCCGGATCATCGAGACCATCGCGGCTGGCCAGAGCCTGCCCCACTTTACCCGGGAGATTCTCGACGAGAGGAACGGCCAGCATGCCAGGGAGTTCGCCGGCTGCACGAAGGCGGAGACGATCGAGCTCCACCAGCGGGGGGCCGCCGTGGCTGCCTCCGCCGTGCGTCGCCTGTCCGATGCCGAGCTCGCGAGGACGGGCACCGTGTTCGCGGGGATGCCGCCCGTGAGCGTCGAGGAGCTGGTCACGCGCATCCTCCTCGCCCACATCGACTCGCACTTCGGCAGCATCCGGAGAACGATCGACCACTGATTCACTTCGTGAGCGGGGTGCCTCAGTCGTTGCGCGACGTGGACCTTTCGGACTCTCCTCGTCGAAGCTCGGTCAGCGCCCTCCGCACCCGGTCTGGCGGGGACCGCCCGCGAACTAAGCACAAAGTGGTTTGACCTTCCGCGTAGAATGAAGGAAAAACTCATGGGGGAGGTTCATGCGCTCGACTCCGCATATTGTCGTGTCGTTGACGCTCATCGCGGGCTTGCTCGTCAGTTGCACCACCGCGCCGTCGACTCCGGGAGACCGGGACGTGCTGCTCCAGCGGGCTACCACCGTGATGAGTGAGATGAACAAGGACGACCCGGGGCTGGATGAGCTGACCCGAAAGGCCTACGGCTATGCCGTGTTTCCCGAGATCGCCAAGGGCGGGCTGGTCTTCGGGGGCGGCTATGGACGTGGGGTCGTGTACGAGCAGGCCCAGATCATTGGGTACGCCGACCTGAGCCAAGCGTCCTTCGGTCTCCAGATGGGAGGCCAGACCTACAGTGAGATCATCGTGTTCGAGAACAAGGCGGCCCTGGACCTTCTGAAGCAGGGCCGACTCGAGTTCGCAGCCGACGCCTCGGCGGTCATCCTCAAGACCGGCGCTGCCGCGAACGCGCGCTTTGTGGACGGGTTCGCGGTGTTCGTGAGGCCTATCGGCGGCGCGATGGTGGAAGCCGCCATCGGAGGCCAGCAGGTGACGTTCGCTCCGAAGTAGCCGGCCGCGGGGAGGGTCGTCTATTCCCTCACAGGGAATTGATGGCCGGCGGAGCCTCCGGCAGCATGCAGGGAAAGGAGATCTCCCCATGCTGCGAATCGCGTTCGTGGGTGCCTTGGCGTCGAGCTTCGCTGATCGGATACGGGCGCACCTCGCCCTTCCCTGCGACTTCGTGCATGCCGACGAACGGAGCGCGCCCGATGTGCTTCCCGAGGCCGACGTCGTCGTCACCCTCGTGTTCACGAAGGAGATGGGCAGGGCGGCCGGGCGCCTCCGACTCGTCCAAGTGCCGGGCGCCGGCCTGGACCGGATCGACCGTGCCGCGATGCCGCCCGGCTCGTCACTCGCCACGGTGCACGGGCACGAGACGGGCATCGCCGAGTATGTGCTCGGCGCCATGATCGCCCTGAGCCGCGACTTCCACCGGGTGGACGCGAGCCTCCGCGCGGGCCGCTGGGAGAGCCAGTGGGCCCCGGGCGTGCCTCCGCCGCCCGTGTGGCCCGAGCTCGCGGGCCGCACACTCGGCATTCTCGGCTACGGCGGCATTGGCCAGGCGCTGGCCCGGCGCGCCCGCGCGTTCGACATGCGCGTCTGCGCCATCCGGCGCGACGTGGGGCGGTCGACGGGAGACGACCTGGCCTTGCTGGGCGGCATGGAGCAGTTGCCCGCCGTGCTGCGGCAAGCTGACTACCTCGCAATCTCCTTGCCGCTCACCGAGGAGACGCGAGGGCTCATCGGGGATGCAGAGCTCCGGCTCATGAAGCCGACGGCCATCGTGGTGAACGTCGCGCGCGCCCAGATCCTGGACGAGGATGCTCTGTATGCGGCGCTCGCCGAGAGGAGAATTGCCGGCGCCGCCCTCGACGTCTGGTATCGCTACCCGACGGAGCCGGGTTCGCTCCTGCCCTCCCGACGGGCCTTCCACGAGCTGCCCAACGTGCTCATGACTCCGCACGTGTCCGGTTGGACGGACGGGATGCTGGAGGCGCGGGCCACGCTCATCGCGGAGAACATCCGCCGGACGGCCGGCGGAGAGCGGCCCGAGAACATGGTGCCCCGTGCCTCCGTCGGCTAGACTCCGGGACGAGCCTGTCATGAGAGAGCGCGCCAAGCCCAGGCCCGGCCTCACGCCCAGGGACGAAGCGACGAGCAGCTTCGGATCCGGCCTGCGCTGGTGGCGCGAGCGCCGAGGATTCTCGCAGCTCGACCTGGCGGGCGCCGCGGAGACCACGCAGCGACACGTGAGCTTTCTCGAGTCCGGACGGGCCGGCCCCAGCCCGGAGATGATCCTGCGGCTCGCCACGGTGCTGGACATCCCCCTTCGCCAGCAGAACGCGCTGCTCCTCGCCGCGGGCTTCGCGCCAGCGTGGCGCGAGAGCGATCTCTCCGCGCCCGAGCTCGCGCAGGTGAGTGGCGCGCTCGACTACATGCTGGCGCAGCAGGAGCCGTACCCGGCGTTCGTGGTGGATCGGCGGTGGAATCTCCTGAGGGCTAACGCGGGCGCGGGGCGCTTCGTCGAGTTCCTCACGGGGCCGACGCCAGCGTCCGCGGAGCCGGTCAACCTCGCCGTCGCGCTGGTGTCGCCCGAGGGGCTGCGCCCCTTCATCGTGAACTGGGAGGAGGTCGCCCTGTACTTCCTCCGCGGCGTGCAGGCCGACGCCATCGCGGATGGCACGCGTCAGACCGCCGAGCTCCTGACGCGCCTGCTCGCCTTCCCCGGCCTTCCCGCGCTCTCCCAGAGCCCGCCGCCGGGAGAGATGCGGGCCCCCGTCCTCATCATCCACTTCCGGAGCAAGGAGACGTCGCTCCGCCTCTTCACGACCATCGCCACCCTGGGCACCCCTCACGACGTGACCCTGCAGGAGATCCGCGTCGAGTGCTTCTTTCCCATGGACGACCACACCGCACAGATGTTCCGGGACTGGGCCGGCGGCGCGGACGGCAGCTAGGAGGCGCATGACCATGGACGGCGAATCTCGAGTCCTCGGAGCGTGTCCGATGGACTGTCCGGACACGTGCAGCTGGATCGTCACCGTCAAGGACGGCCGGGCGGTGAAGCTGGAGGGCGATCCCTCGCATCCCTTCACTCGCGGCGTCCTCTGCAACAAGCTCGACGACTTCGTTGCCTACACGCAGTCTCCCGACCGCCTCCTGTACCCGATGCGGCGCGTCGGCCCGAAGGGCGCCGGCAACTTCGAGCGCATCACCTGGGACGAGGCGCTCGACGAGATCGCGGAGCGCTTCGGCCGCGTGATCCGCGAGTTCGGCGCGGAGGCCATCTGGCCGTACGTGGGCTCGGGCAGCATGGGACTGCTCCAGGGCGTGTACGGCGCGGGCCGCCGGCTCTGGAACGTGCTCGGCGCCTCGCGCCATCTCATGACCATCTGCACGATCGCGGGCGGGGTGGGCACCGGCTACACCCTCGGGGACAACCGCGTCGGCATGGATCCGGAGACCCTGCGCGCCTCGAAGCTCATCATCCTGTGGGGCAGCAACACGCTGACCACCAACCATCACCTCTGGCGCTCCATCACGACGGCCCGACGGAATGGCGCGTATCTGGTGGTGATCGACCCGACCCGCACGCGCACCGCCGACGCCGCGGATAGCCACCTCGCGCTTGTCCCGGGGACGGACGCCGCCCTCGCCCTCGGGCTCCTCCACGTCGTGCTGAGCGAGGGCGCAGAGGATCGCGATTTCATCGATCGCCACACGCTCGGCTGGGATGCGTTCCGCCGGCGCATCCTCGAGTACCCGCCGTCGCGCGTGGCCGAGATCTGCGGCCTTCCTGTCGAGGCGATCGTGGAGCTGGGGAAGCGGCTCGCGCACACGCGCCCCACGGGCATTCGGGTGACCATGGGGCTCCAGCGCCACGGCGGCGGGGGCATGGCCGTGCGGACCATCAGCTGCATCCCCGGCGTTACGGGCGACTGGCGGCATGCCGGGGGCGGGGTGGGCTACGACACGCGCGGTTTCTTCGGCGTGAACTGGAAGGCGCTTCACCGTGACGATCTGCAGAAGACGCCCGCCCGCACGCTCAGCATGACCCGGCTGGGGGAGGGGCTCCTCGAGGTGGCAGACCCGCCGGTGAAAGCGCTGTTCATCTACGCGAGCAACCCCATTGCCAGCGTGCCGCACCAGACGAAGATCCGCCGGGGACTCGCGCGGCCAGATCTCTTCACGGTGGTGGTCGAGCACTTTCGGACGGATACCGTGGAATACGCGGACATCGTGCTGCCCACTACCATGCAGCTCGAGCATGCGGACGTGCAGATCTCCTACGGGCACCTCTACATCTCGTGGAACGAGCCCGCGGTCGCGGCGCCCGGGGAGTGCCTGCCCACCACCGAGATCTTCCGGCGCCTCGGGCGGCGCCTGGGGCTGGACGTGCCGTGCCTCTATGACAGCGACGAGGAGCTGGCGCGGCAGCTCCTCGACTCGGATCACCCGTCGCTCCGCGGCATCACCTTCGACATCCTGCGGAAGCAGGGGTGGATGCGGCTGGCCGTGCCCGAGCCGTTCGTCCCCTTCGCCGAGGACTTCCCCACACCGTCAGGAAAGCTCGAGTTCTACACCGCTCGCATGAGCGACGCCGGGCTCGATCCGCTCGCGGGCTTCACGCCGCCCTATGAGGCGGCCCAGCGCGGCACGCCCCTGGCCGCACGGTATCCGTTAGCCCTCATCGCGGGCGCTGACCATTACTTCCTGAACTCCGTGTTCGCGAACGTGCCCGCCCAGACGCGGCGCTCCGGGCTGCCCACCATCCGTGTCCACCCCGACGACGCGGCGGCCCGCCGGCTCGACTCCGGCAGCGAGGCGCGCGTCTTCAACGACCGTGGCGCATTCGTCGCGCTGGTGGAGGTGTCTTTGCGCGTGCGACCGGGCGTGGTGGTCAGCACCAAGGGGCGGTGGCCGGGGCGATCCAAGGACAACGCGAACGTCAACGCCACGGTGGACGAGCGAGACTCCGACATGGGCGGGGGAGCGGTTTTCCACGACAACCGCGTGGAGGTCGAGCGGGTCTAGACGGCAACCGCGCGGTCAGCTATTCGCGCCACCCTCCCGCTGGCCGCGCAGGAAATCCTCCACGTCCTTCATCAGCTTGGCCGAGTCGATCTCTCCGCTGGGGATGGGCGGCTGCTCCTGGGTCGTCGCCGCGTCGTACTCCTGCTCGAGCTGGCGCACGTGCTCTCGCGTGGAGCGATTCCGCGCCACCGCCTTATCGCATTCGGCGCGGAACTCCCGGATCGGCTCGGCGAGGCGGGAGGTGTCCAGGCTCAGGTGGAGCAGCCGGCCGACGTAGCCCAGCAGGGCCTCGATGGCCGCGGGGTTCTCCGTGTCTTGCAGGTAGTGCGGCGCCTGACCCATGAAGCCCAAGTGGGACATGCCCCGTCGTTCCGCGGCGTCCAGGACGATCGTGGAGATGCCGGTGGGGCCCTCGTAGGTTGGCGGACGATAGATGCCCCAGGCTTCGAGGAGCGAGCGCCAGACGGGGTCGGTGCAGCGTCCCGTGACGGGCACGGGGCGGGTGTGCGGCGTTCCCGCCAGGAGCGTCCCCAGCGAGACGATCCGCTTCACGCCGCAGCGCTCGGCCACATCGAGGAACGCTTTCGCATAGGCTGCCCACTTCAAATGGGGCTCCGGCCCGCAGAAGAGGAGGAGGCCCTCGCGGCCCGCGCCGGGATCCCATGCGAAGAACTCGCTCCCCGGCCAGTGGATGTCGCGGCCTCCATCCGGCCGGAGCCGCACCTCGGGCCGCTCCTGGGTGAACATGAAGAAGTCTTCTGACTCGATCCAGGCTACTCGCCCCGCGGACAGGTCGACGAGCATGTGACGGAGGGCGCCCGTGGCAGCGCGTCCGGCATCGATCCATCCTCCGAACGCCATCACCAGCGTGGTGAGGCTCGCCGGCGGCTCGTGATCGAACGTTACGTGGGCCATGGTCCGTGCCTCAGAAGCTGGGCTTCGTCGAGAAGGGGGTCAGCTGCAGCTCGTGCGTCCAGCAGGACTTGTCCTGAGTGTGCAGGTAGTAGAAGGCCTCGGCGATCTTCATGGGGTTCATCACCACTTCGGGATGCTGCTGAGCCCTCGGCAGCGCCCGAGTGCCGGGCGAGTCGATGAGGCCGTCGATCACCACGTTGGCCACGTGGATGCCGTGCTCGGAATACTCCTCGGTGAGGACCTGGGCCAGGGTGCGCATCATCACACGCGGATAGTACAGCGACTGTCCCGTCATGCGCTTGCGCCCCCGCAAGGACGAGGCGTTGTTCGAGATGAGGAAGGAGCCGGAGCCCCGCCGGCGCATGGCGGGCAGCACCTCCTGGGCGACCAGGAACGGGCCGCGGCTTGCAATGTGCTGGGCCGTCTCGAAGATGTCGATGGGGACGTGCTCGAGCAGCTCCTTGTCAGGGGGCAGATCACGTCCCTCCAGGTAGCCCGCGTTGTAGACGAGGACGTCGGGATCGCCGGCTTCCGTGCGAATGGTAGCGAAGGCTCGCGAGATGGACTCGCGCGACACCAGGTCCAGCTCGACGAGCATGCCCTCGCCGCCTTGCTCGATGATGGCCTTCTCCAGCGCCGCGGCATTGGACGCCGCGCGCGTGGTCGGCACCACGAAGAAGCCCTCCCGGGCGAACTTCTGGGCGATGGCGCCACCTACCCCCCAGCGGATACCCACGGGCAGATCGCGGTCGTCCAGCGCCTTGCCGTGCGCGAGCTTGGTGTTGCGCCCATCGGCCTGCCACTTGGAGGTGGCGCCCACCACCACGGCCACCGGCTTGCGGGAGGAATTCATGAGTGAGCCCTCGCTTGTATGATGTCGACGGTCTGCATCGCCACTTGGTGTGTCAAGCATAGGGAAGAACCGCGATCTTCACAACCGCGACCGCTGTTCACGTTCGGCGCCCGATCTCCCCGCGCGCTCTCGACGGTCAAACTCCGAGCGCGTCGGGATCAAATCGGCTATGCTCCCTCCACTCCGCCCGATCGAACGTCGCGCGGCCAAGGAGGTCTCCATGGACGAGGTCTTCCCCGTTCTCGCCGGCATCGCCCTCGGGCTCATCACCCTGACCCTGCGAGGCAGGTGGCGCAGGATCGCCGTGATCGGCATCCTCGGCGTGGCCCTCGGCTTCGTGGCGAGCTGGATCAGCGGCGAGCTGATCGTCAGTCGGCTCTATGTGCTCGTCGATGCGGCGCAGGTCATCGTGGCGGCCTGCCTCACCGGCCTCCTCGTCCCGCGGTGGCTTCGCCGTCGCGCACGATCTGCCGCGATGCGGACCGAGCCATAGGCGAGCCAAGGAGAGCGCGATGGGCCAGATCGCCTTCGGTGGCGCAATGTCACACGTGCTGGACCCCGAGTACTACCAAGCGGCATGCGGCGACCTCGGCCGGCAGAAGGTGACCGAGGCGATGGAGGCCATCGCGCGGATGGGCGACCGCCTCGTGGAGCGGAAGCCCGACGCGCTCATCGTGGTGGCCGATGACCACATGAACGCGTTCTCCTTCAACTGCGTGCCCGCCTTCTGCGTGCGCATCGGCAAGACGGTTCAGCGGATGATGCAGGACAACGCCGAGGCCTTCGACAAGGTCCTCGAGCACATGGCCACGGAGTACATGCTCCACGAGGAGCTCGCCAACCACGTCCTGGAGCAGGGCATGGCGAGCGGCTTCGATCTCGCCCTCTCGTGGGAGGCGCCCATCGACCACGCGTTTCTGAGCCCGGTGAACACGCTCCTGGGCTCGCGGCCCATTCCGCCCCTCGTCCCCATTTTCGTGAACGCCTTCATCGCGCCGCAGCCGACGGCGCGACGCTGCTTCCAATTCGGCCAGCACATCGCCCGGGTGGTGGCCAAGAGCCCGTGGACGGTGGGCATCATCGCGACGGGCGGTCTGTCCCACTTCCCCGAGCTGTTGCTGAGCCGGGTCGGCCAGACCGACACGGTATTCGACCGGAAGCTCATCTACTGGATGGAGCGTGGCGAGCACGAGCCGCTGCTCGACCTCACCGCCGATGAGCTGCACAAGACGGGGAGCCACGAGTTCTTGAACTGGATGGTGTTGCTGGGCGCCCTCACGCCCGCCCGGGCCGAGGTGCGCTACTTCGGCGAGCTGCCCCGGATCAATCTCGCCGCCGTGGAATGGAAGCTCGGATGAGCCGCTACGCGATCAACAGTCTCCTGTATCACCTCAAGAAGGATCCCGCCCTGCGCGCCCGCTTCATCGAAAACCCGGCCGCCGCCATCGCCGACGCCGACCTCACCGACGAGGAGCGGGCCGCCTTCCGCGCCGGTGACATGCGGAAGATCAACGAGCTCGGTGGATACCTCCACCTGGTGATGTCCATTCCCAAGATCGGCACGCACGGCGGGCACTGAGCCCGGACCGCGGCGCCGGGGGCTCGGCGGTCGCGGCTCTCCTCACGGGCGCGCGGTCATCTGGGCGGGGTCCATGCCGTAGAACAACCGGGGCCCCGTTTCGCCCGGGCGCGGCCAGGGATGCTCGGCCAAAACCTTCTCGTTGACGTCGGCGCCCCAGCCGGGGGCGTCGGTGAGCCAGATGTGGCCGTCGCGGATCTCTGGGGGCCTCGTCACCAACGTGCCCTTCCACGGCACGTCGTCGATGTCGATCTCCATGATGCGCACGTTGGGCAGCACCGCGCAGAGATGCAGGGCGTGCAGGTCGGCGAGGTGACTGTAGTAGTTGTGGGGCGCGATGTTGATCTCGCAGGCCTCGGCGAGCCGGCCGATCTGTACCGACGGCGAGAAACCGTTCCACGGCACGTCGATGATGGCCACATCCACCGCGTGCTTCTCGAGGAAGGGCCGATACTGCCGCAGCGACACCAGGCTCTCGCACGAGGCCAGCCGGGTCGAGGTCGACTGCTTGATCTGGAGCAGGGCGTCGGGATCCCAGTTGTCGTACTCGAGCCACTGCATGTCGTACTTCTCGAGCAGCTTGGCGATGCGCAGGACACCTTCCGTCCGGAAGTTGTAGTTGAGGTCGAGGCAGAGCCCGACCGTGGGCCCTACCGCCTGGCGGAAGGTGCCGATGAGCCGGTCGATGGCCTCGAGGATTTCCACGGTGGGCGCGCCGTCCGTGGTGTTGATGCCGCTCGCGAAGCCGGGGAAGTAGACGGTGGCGGGGTCGCCGGGAATCACCATGTTGGTCTTGAGCGCGGTGAAGCCGCGGGCCACCACCTCTCGCCCGAGAGCGGCGATGTCGTCGTAGGTCTTGAGCGGCGGCGTGCCGAGCATGCTGCCCATGCGCGCTCGTGTGGTCCCGCAGTGCGACCAGTAGAGCCGCATGCGATCCCGCAGTGGGCCGCCGAATAGCTCGTACACCGGCACCCCGAGGGCCTTGGCCTTGATGTCCCAGAGCGCCAGCTCGATGCCCGCCATGGCCTTGAAGGACACCCCGCCGTAGTTCTGGCGAGTCGCCCGCAGCATGTCCCAGTACAAGCGTTCCACCGGGCGCGGGTCCTGTCCTACCAGCACGGAGGCGAGGTCCCGGACGCTGCCCGCGATGCCGTACGGGCTCCGGTTGTCGCTGCACTCGCCCCAGCCGACCAGGCCGGTGTCCGTCTCGATGCGGACGAAGGTCCACGGCCGCCAGCCCCCGTCCGCGTGTAGCGCCTCGACGCGTGCGATCTTCATGGAGACCCTCCGGCCGACAAGCATGCACGCGCGGCCGCGCGTGTGCCAGTCAATCTCGCGGGATGAGGACTATGCGCCCGACGATCGGGGCGTTGCGCCAATCTCGGGAACCCTCGCGGCGGGTCGGTCGTCGATCGGCCGGCCCACGGTGAGGGCGCTCCGCAAGCTCGGCTCGAGGTCCTGGAAAGTAGAGTCGGGCCGCGCGCCCACCGCGTCGAGGAGCTTGCTGAAGAAGCATCGCGCGGCGGCGGCGGCGGCCACGTCGAAGATCTGCTCGTCCCGATAGCCGTGCGAGCGCAAGACCTCGATGTCGGCGGCGGTGATCTGCTCCGCGCTTCGAGCCACCTTCTCCGCGAAGGTCATGAGGGCGCGCTCGCCTGGCTCCAGCGGCGTCTCGGGAGCGTCGGTGGCGATGGCCGTCACGGTGGGCGCATCGAACACCTTGGTGGCGAGCACGCTGCCGTGGGCGAGGGCGCAATACGAGGACCGGAGGGCGCGGGCGGCGGCGAGGGTGGCGAGCTCGTAGCTCCGCACCGACAGGTTGCTTTGTACGGAGCGCAGCAGGGTCGACCAGCCGTCCAGCACGTCCGGCCGGAGGCTGAAGGCCTGAGCCCAGTTGGGCACGTAGCCGAGGCGACTCTGCGCCTGCTCGTACATCTCGCGCACGGCTCCTTGCGCATCCGCCGGCGGTATGGTGCGAATGAACGCCATGGCGTCTCCTCTGACCGCGACGGTCAGCGCGACAGATAGTCGAACGACGAGAGGACGTGCATGCGCACCACGTGCAGGAACTCGTCGATCTCCACGTGCTCGTCGGCCTGGGCCATGCCGCGGGGAAACGGTCCGTGCACGAGGGCGGGCACGCCGCGCTGCCGCCAGAGACGCGCGTCAGTGCCGCCTAGGCTCACGATGGGGGCGGGCTCGGGGCGGCCGAGAGCTCGGGCGTTGGCGCGCAGGATGCCCACCATCTCGTGGTTCGGATCGCACACGCTCGGCGCGCTGAAGTTGATCTCCTCGAACGTGGCCTCCGGGTAGCGTGCCGTGATTTCGCGAACGCGGGCCAGCACCTCCGCCTTGCCCAGGCCGGGAGGAAGGCGGATGTCGGCCTCGAACCAGCAGGTGCCGGGAACCATGTTCACCTTCACGCCGCCATGGATGACGCCGATGTTCAGGGTGACCCGCTGGACGATGTCCTTCGCTCCCGCTCCTTGCGCCTCGTCGATGGCCGCGGCGGCCCCCGCCAGCGCATCGGCTATCTCGATGGGCACGGACGGCCGCAGGGTCGTCAGCTCTTCGAGGTCGACGATGAGGCGCGCGGCCTGCTTGGTGGCGCTCGGGGAGAGATGCGTGTAGGCGCCGTGCGCGCCCGCCGTGCGCAGGGTGAACTTGATCCAGAGCGGGCCTTTTTCCCCGAAGCGGATGGTGAGCGGGCTGCTCGGCTCGCCGTTCAAACAGCAGTCGCCGTGCACCTCGGGATGATGCTCCATCAGATAGCGCGCGCCCCACGGCCCGAACGTCTCTTCGTCGGACACCGCGGTGAGGGTCAGCTTGCCCTGGAGGTGCTCGCGCACCCGGTGGAGATAGCGGTAGGTGAAGATCGAGGCGGAGGTGCCCGCTTTCATGTCCGCGACCCCGCGCCCATAGATCTTCCCATTGGCCATGACGCCGCCCCACGGGTCGTGGGTCCAGCCCTCGGCGTCCCGGTCGGCCGGGAAGACGTCCATGTGGCCGTTCAACACCAGGTGGTGACCGGGCCGGCCCGTGTCGAAGGAGCCCACGATGTTGGGCATGGTCGGTTGCGGCGCGATGACGCGGAAAGGCAGGCCGTTCGCCTCGAGGAAACGCGTGACGTGAGAGGCGGCCAGCGTGGTGTCACCGGGCGGGTTCGGGCTCTTCGCGCGGACGAAATCGCACAAGAAGGCGACGATCGCGTCGCGGTCGTCGTCGATCCACTTCGCGAGCTGTGCCTTGACGTCGCTCATGTCGGGTTGGCCTCCGGGGGTTCGGGTGGGAGAGCAGGATACACCGACTGCGGCTCGGAGAGGCGCCTTCCTGCGGTATAGTCGACGCGGAGCCGCCGGCCGGCCGCTCGCTCGCGCGGGGACCGGCAATCCCAGCGCCTCCAGGAGCTACCATCGTGAAAGCCATCGATGCCATCGCCCGTATTCTCAAGATCGAAGGCGCCGAGTTCCTGAGCGCTTATCCGACGACGCCGCTGATCGAGGCCGTGGCCAAGGCGGAGATCAGGCCCGTGCTCTGCCGCCAGGAGCGGGTGGGAGTGGGCATCGCCGACGGCTACGCGCGAGTGACGAACGGCAAGAAGCTTGCCGCCTTCTGCATGCAGTACGGCCCCGGTGCCGAGAACGCTTTCCCCGGCGTCGCCACCGCTTACTCGGACTCCACGCCCCTGCTCCTCCTGCCCCTGGGGCATCAGCGCGATCGCGCCCAGGTGTTCCCGCTGTTCAGCTCCGCCCGCACCTTCGCCTCGGTGACCAAGTCCGTGGAGACCATCACCATGGGCAGCCAGGTCACGGACGTCATGCGGCGAGCCATCAGCACCATGCGCATGGGCCGTCCCGGTCCGGCCATGGTGGAGATTCCCGCCGACGTCGTCAACGAGGAGGTGCCCGACGCCCTGATCGACGCGTATCGCCCCGTCAAGGTGACGGCGGCCGGCGCCAATGCGCGCGACGTCGAGGCGGCGGCGCGCGTGCTTCGCGAGGCGAAGCGTCCGGTGATCCACGCCGGGCAGGGGGTGCTGTACGCCGAGGCGTCCGACGATCTCCTCGAGCTGGCGGAGTTGCTCCAGGCTCCCGTCATGGCCACCCTCGAGGGCAAGAGCGCCTTCCCCGAGGACCATCCGCTCGCCCTGGGCACGGGCGGACCCGTAGTGACCGGCCACACCTTGCAGTATCTCCGCGAGGCCGACGTGGTCTTCGGCATCGGGTGCAGCTTCACCCGTCACGGCATGGCCACCGCCATCCCCGCGGGCAAGATTCTCATCCACGCCACCAACGACGAGCGCGATCTCAACAAGAGCTACGCCGCCGATCACCCGCTCCTCGGCGACGCGCGGCTCGTGCTCCGCCAGTTCATCGAGGCCGTCAAGGGTCAGGGCGGCCGTCCCGCGGGTCGTGAGAACGCCCGGGCGGAGCTCGAGCGGGCGCGGGCGGCGTGGCTCGGCGAGTGGACGCCCATCCTCGACTCCGGCGAGGTGCCCATGACGCCGTATCGGGTCATCGCCGAGTTCATGCGCACGGTGGACCCGCGCGAGGCCATCGTGACGCACGACTCGGGGAGCCCGCGCGACCAGCTCCTGCCCTTCTACCGCTCCGTGCCTCCGCGCAGCTATCTCGGGTGGGGCAAGTCGCACGCGCTCGGCACCGGGCTCGGCCTCATCATCGGGGCCAAGCTCGCCGCCCCCGACAAGTTCTGCGTCAACTTCATGGGCGACGCCGCCTTCGGGATGACCGGGCTCGACTTCGAGACGGCGGTGCGCTGTGGAATTCCCATTCTTACCGTGGTGCTGAACAACTCGGCCATGGCCATCGAGATCCCGCACCTCGTGGTGTCGCACGACAAGTACGGCACCCGCGACATCGGCGGGCGCTACGCGGACCTGGGGCGCGCCATGGGCGGCTGGAGCGAGCGGGTGGAGCGGCCCGAGGACATCGCGGGCGCCTTCGCCCGGGCGCGGAAGGTCACGGAAGGCGGCCAGGCCGCCCTCCTCGAGTTCATCACCAGCCAGGAAACGCGATTCTCGAACCGCGGCGTGCTGCGCTAGCCGCGCCACGTCCGAGAGGAGATCTCCCATGACGCGCATCGCCTACTTCAACGGCACGTTCGTTCCCGAGACCCAGGTGATGATTCCCTACCGCGACCGCAGCTTCAACCGCGGCGACGGCTGCTTCGACATGACGCGCACCTTCGATGGGCGCATCTTCCGCATCGAGGAGCACGTGGAGCGGCTCTACCGCTCCCTGCGCTATCTGCGCATCGACATCGGGCTCGAGCCCAAGGAGGTCGTGGCCATCAGCGAGGAGGTCGTCCAGCGCAACGAGGCCCTCCGGGCCGCCGCGGGCGACTGGTGGGTCGCCCAGCGGGTGAGCCGCGGCGTCGACGCCATCGGCGACGAGGGGTGGGCGCACACCGGGCCGCAGCTCATCGTGGACTGCACGCCGCTGCCTCTGAAGGCGCGCGCGGCCCAGTTCCGCGACGGCATCGACGTGGTCATCCCGTCCGTCCGCCGCATCCCGCCGCCCATGCTGAGCCCGCGGGCCAAGACGCACAACTACCTGAATCTCATCCTCGCCGACAAAGAAGTGAAGGCGGCGCAGCCCCAGGCGTGGTCCGTGCTCCTCGACGAGAACGGCAACCTCTGCGAGGGCATCGGCAGCAACATCTTCGTGGTGCGCGATGAGCACGTCTACACCCCGCGCGAGAAGTACGTGCTGCCCGGCATCAGCCGCCGCACCGCCATGGAGCTCGCCGCCCAGCTTGGCCTCGCCGTGGAGGAGCGGGACCTCGACGTCTACGACGCGCTCACCGCCGACGAGGTCTTTCTCACCTCGACGAGCCTCTGCATCTGCCCCGTGCGGTCGGTGAGCGGCCAGCTGATCCGCGACGGCCGCGTGCCCGGTCCCATCACCCGGCGGATCACCCAGGCCTACATCGAGCACGTCGGTACCGACTTCGTCGCCCAGTATCTCTCCCGGCTCGCCTGATCGCCGGCGGGGCGCCATGGCCCAGAGTGCGGACGCGGTCATCATCGGAGCGGGCATCATGGGCGCCGCGACCGCGTATCACCTGGCGCGGCGCCAGTACGGCCGGGTGGTGGTGCTGGAGCGCGACGGCGTGTGTTCCGGCTCCACCGCGCTGGCCAGCGGCGGCGTCCGTCACCAGTATGCCCATCGGATCGGCATCCAGCTCACCCAGCAGAGCATCGTCGTCTACGAGAACTTCGAGGCGGAGTTCGGCGTCGATCCGCAGTTCCGGCAACACGGCTATCTGATCCTGCAGCAGACGGAAGAGGAGCGCGCGGTCTACGCGAAGAGCGCCGAGCTCCAGCGGAGCTTGGGAGTGGATACCCGCGTGCTCGAGCCCGACGACATCCGCGCCGGCTGGCCATACCTCCACACAGAGGACCTCGTCTCCGCGACGTACTCGCCGCGCGACGGCTTCGCCGATCCCTATCTCGCCACCACGGCCATCGCGGCCCGCGCCCGCGAGCTGGGCGCGGCGATCAAGACGGAGCATCCCGTAACGGGCATCGAAGCGGGGCCCGGCGAGCGCCTCACCGTGCGGACGCCTCAGGCGGACTTCGAGGCGCCGGTGGTGGTGATCGCGGCGGGCTGCTGGTCGGGAGAGGTGGGCCGGCTTGCGGGAGCGGAGATCCCCGTGTTCCCGCGTCGGCGCAGCAAGTTCGTCACTGCACCATTTCCCGGCGACCGCATCCCACTCGAGACGCCGTTCATCATCGACCACCATATGGGCCTCTCGGCTCGCCGCGAGGGACCCGGCGTCATGATCGGCTTCGGCCGGAAGGACGAGGCCAGCTCGTTCGACACGCGACCGGACTGGGAGTTGGTGCCCGCGGTGGCGGAGCGCCTCGTGCAGCGCATCCCCGCCATGGCGGATGCTCCGATCGTGCGCGCGTGGGCCGGCCTCTACGAGATGACGCCCGATCAGATGGGCATCATCAGCCGGGTGCCCGAAGTCGCGGGCCTCCACGTGCTGGCGGGGTTCAGCGGCCACGGTTTCATGCACGGGCCCATCGCCGGCCAGCTCATGGCCGAGCTCGTCGCCGACGGACGCGCACACACCGTTGACATCGCTCCCCTCGACATCGAGCGCTTCAAGCGCGCGCAAGTCTCCGTCGAGGTAATGACGTTCGTCTAGCCCGCCGCTGAAGGAACCTGGCGGCGCCGAGCCGCTACTGCCCCAGCTGGCCTCTGATCTCTCCGCTCGGAGTGCCCGCGCTGTGCACGTTCACGTAGAGGTTGCCCTGCTTGAAGGCGTCGTACTGGGCGTCGGTCAGGCGCGCGCCCGGCGGCACGCTCCACACGTTGGCAGCAGTTCGCGTCAAGGAAACAATCACCGGGCCGTTTTGCCCCGCCGGGGCCATATGGATGTGCGCTGCCGTACCGGATATCCCGGTGGTGGCCACGCTTCCACTCACCGACTTGTCCATGAGAATCGTGATGGCCCCGGTGCCCGTCGCCGGCGTACTCACGGAAGGTACTTCCTGACGCCCGGTCAAAACCACGTTGGAGGGACTGCTCGTGGTCGTCGAGGGGAGAGGCGACGGACCGGGAGTTTGCACGCACGCCGTCAACGTGGCGGCGCCTGCCGATAGAGACACGACCAGGAGGGACCAATGGAATGCCCGAGACGGTGAGCGCATCGCTATGCCTTTCTTCGTCGCGACGAGGTGAGCGGCTCGCATCCGTTGCCGCCTTCGCGCAATCGGCGTGCCATGCGTTCCCACGGAGGATCGTTCACGACGCGTGAAACCGAGTCAACGAGACGACCCAGTCGATTCGACCGGCACGAAGTCGTGGCACAAGCGATGCAGCCCTCGCCATCAAAGTCAACTTCACGGGGGAGAGCGATCATGAGATGGAGATTCGCGTGCGCGATGGCGCTCACGGGAGCGCTCGTGGCAGGTCCAGCGTTGGCTCAGTCAACGCCCGGAAAGGCGCCCACGCCGGCCTTGCCGGGGAGCACGCCCCCGAACAGTCAACCCGGAACCTTGCCCGGCTCGCCGCCGCCGCCCTCGATGCCTCAATCCGGAATTCCTGCCCGACCCCCGGGACCGACGGACACGCTGGGCAATCCTCAATCACCGACGGGCCCCGGTCCGATGGCACCCTGCCCTCCAGGCACCCTGAGCCAGCCGTGCATCCCGGGAGCGGGCTCGTCGCCCATGGGGAAGGGGCAGCCGGGCCTTCCTGGGACGCCGCCGCCTCCCGTGCAGAGATGAGGCGCTGCTCGTCCGGGACCTAGCCGGCGAGCCTCCACGCCTTCACCCGCCCGATGTTCTTCGCCTCCACCGGGTCGAGCTCGGTGAAGGCGGGACGCTCCGCATCGGGCAGGGCCTGATAGAGGAGGTTGCTCACCACGATCTCGCCGGGACCCGACACGGCGTTGAGGCGCGCGCACAGGTTCATGGCATCCGCCACCGCGCCCATGTGCGTGCGGCTGAACGGGCGGAGGGGGAGAACCTGCACTTCGCCCAGGGCCATGGCCACGTGCACGCCCGCCGCGGGCTGCGCCTGATCGATCTGGCGCTGCCACTGCTCGGCGATGGCCGCGCCGATGTCGACGAGCCCGCGGGCGCAGGCGAGGGCCCGCGATACGTCGTGGGCGCTGCTCGTGGGAATGCCGAAGAAGCCGACCACGGAGTCGCCCACGAACTGGTACAGCATGCCGCCGTCGTTGATGAACCGATACCGCGTCTTGGAGGCGAAGGCGGTGAGGGACTCGCGGATCACTCGATCGTCGTGCGTGTCGCGCACGTAGCTCGAGTAGGCGCACAGGTCGGCCATGACCACCACCACCTTGGAATAGCGGAGCGGAGGCAGGAAGTCCCGCGGGTCGACGCAGCCGGCTTCGCGCCGCTCGGCGAGGCGCCAGTAGGCGAAGTGCCAGAGCAAGGTGGAGTGCAGGGGATCGAGGGCGACGGAGGCCCCGAAGGCATGCGCCGCTTTGGCCCGATCAATGGCCTGGCGCAGGTCGAGGAGCTGGGCCTCGCTGAAGCACTGGAGATCGAAGCCGAAGGTGTCGCGGATGAGGCCTGCGAGATGTGCCTCATCCCAGGTCTCTACCCGGAGGCCGGGGGCGAGGAGGCCCGCGAGCTCCCTCTCGAGCGGCGGATCGCCCGCGACGAGCGCGCGGTCCGCCACGATCACCACGCGGCTCGCGCCCTCGCTGGCGGGCGTCCGGCGGCCGTACTTGCGGCGCACACTCTCGGCCACGCTCGCTCGAGAGTGGCCGAGAGCGACCTCGACGAAGTACGGAGGCAGCTCGCCCGGCATCACTCGGATGTCCGCGAACACGCCGGGGCTCAGCCGCACTTCCTGATGGATCTGGGTGGACCCGGGGGGGATACCGTCCTCGGAGGCATGGCGAAGGCGGCAGAGATCGCAGATGAGGCTCTCGAGGAAGATCCGGAGCTCGCGGACGTCAGGGGTGGCCGAGCCGTCCATGGCTGTGCCCGCCTCGCGTGATCCGTCGATCACTTGCCGAAGGTGGTGAGCTGGGCGCCGTCGTCGGCGACGAAGACGGCGAGGAGACTTGCCGGTTCGGTGGCGCTCGCGTTCTCGCTGACCAGATGCTCGCTGCCCGGCGGCTCGAAGAACGTCTCGCCCGCCCGGTACACCTTGGCGGGGCCCGTGGCGGAATTCTCGGACCGGATGGCGCCCGTCAGCACGTAGACGAACACGCTCCCCGCGTGGCGATGCGCGCTCGACTTGCCCCCGGGCGCGTAGCTCACAGCGACCGCGGTGAGAGTCTTGCCCGGCACGTTGGGCAGCTTCTCCGCCCGAACTGGCTTCACCACCGCGCCGGTCTCTTGGCCCCTCACGCCCGAGGCCGATCCGGCCAGCCAGACGCCGGCGGCAAGGAGCAGGATCGTCCGCACGACCGGGCGGCTCCTCGTGAGCGAAGTCTTCATGATGTCTCCTTTCGTGGCTCGCATGGACCGCGCGCTCGGAGCTAAGGGCTAAGGCGATAGACGCGGGTCGCCGTGTCGTGGAACATGGCGGCTCGCTCCGCGGCCGCGTAACCCTTCGAGAACCGCTTGAAGGCGTTGTACATGACCGTGTAGGAGAAGGACACCTTGTCCACGGGGAAGTTGCTCTCGAACATGCTCCGGCTCGGTCCGAACTGCTCGATGCAGTAGCTCATGAGGGGCGCCATGGAGTTGGCGAGCTCCTCCGAGCCGATGGGCGTGGTCCGTGCGTGCCAGTCGAAGCCGGTGCGCGGCATACCCACGCCGCCCAGCTTCACATGGACGTTGGGGCAGGCCGCCACCGCCGCGATGCCGCGGCGCCAGGTGGCGAGCACCTCGTCGTTGCCGGCGTAGGGCCCGACCCGTAACAGCCCGCCGATGTGGTTCAGGATAATGGTGAGATCGGGCACCGCCCGCGCGAAGTCCGCCAGCTCGGGGAGCTGGGGGAAGTAGAGCCATGCCTCGAGGGACAAACCCATCCGCGCGAGCACGCGCGCTCCCGCGCGAAAGGGCTCGCTGAGGAGCTGCCCCTTGATCGGGTGTGCCGCGGTGTTCTCGACCTCAGGGTGCGGATCCCACGTCACGGAATGCCGGATGCCCCGGAACCGGTTGGGGCTGGCCACGCGCAGGGCCTCCAGCACCGGCGCTACGCGCTCGCCGAGATTGAGATTGGCGTGGCCGACGATGGCCGCGGCGGCGCGGGTCGGCCCATACAACCCACTGGCGCTCGCCGCGGCCAGGCCCTGCACGAACTCCACCTCTCCCACTGGACGCATCTCCTCGGGACCGTCCGCGCGATACATGGCGCGCGCCTCGATGAACACCGTGGAGCGCACGTTGTGGCCGCCCTGCACATCGGCGAGCAGCTCGTGGAGCAGATAGCGTTGGTAGGGAATGCGGGTGGTGCGCAGATCCCAGAAGTGGTGGTGCGGATCACAGATGGGCAGCTCGGGCTCCAGCGCCTGCTCCTGGGTCAAGGCGAGCCAGTCATTGCCTCCGAAGGGCACGATGGTACCTCCGTCGACAGCGAGGATGTTCAGGGAGCCCTAGGGTGGGTGAGGGCGCGCGCGGAGTCAAGTCACGCCGGCGCCCCTCCGCAGTGAGAGCGGTCGGGGAGCCAGTCACGCCGGCCCTCCTCCGCGACCCCGGCGCGTGTGATAGGATCGCGGCCACTCGCGCGAAACTCACGTTTCGTCGACACGAGCGAACCAATCCTGGAGGTGGCGGGTATGGGATCTCCCTCGGACAACGTCGCGAAGCTCAAGGACGCCTACCGCCAGTGGAACGACAGCAAGGGAGGGAGCGTCAAGACGTGGCTCGCGCTCGTGGCGGATGACGTCAAGGTGTACTCGCTCGCCGCGGGCGCACCCGAGGTTGCGTTCACCGCGGCCGTCAGCTCAAAGAAAGATTTCGAGCGGTACTTCACGGGGCTGCTCGCCGACTGGGAGATGATCCACTACACCACAGGCACGTTCATCGCGGAGGGCGAGCGCGTGGCCATGCTGGGCTCCACGGGCTGGCGCAACCGGAAGACCGGCCGGGTGGTGGAGACGCCGAAGTCCGATTTCTGGACGTTCCGTGGTGACAAGATCGTCGAGTTCCACGAGTTGTATGACACGGCGGCCGTACTCGCTGCCACCAAGGGATGACCGACATGGCCTTCATGGTGAACGACGGCTTTCGCCTCTACTACGAGGACATGGGCGGCGCCGGCCCTGTCCTCCTGTTTCTCCATGGGGCCGGCGGCAATCATCTGAGCTGGTGGCAGCAGGTCCCCGTGTTCGCCGAGGAGTATCGCTGCATCACGGCGGACCAGCGAGGCTTCGGGCAGTCGCCGGACGTGGCGGGCGGGCCGGGGCCGTCCGCCCTCGGCAGGGATGTCCTCGCGCTCCTCGATCACCTGGGCATCGAACAGGCGGCCATGGTCGCCCAGTCGATGGGCGGATGGGCCGCCGTGAGAGCCGCCGTGCAGGCGCCCCGGCGATTCTGGGCCATCGTTCTCGCCAACACCGCGGGTAATCTCAGCAATCCCAACATCGCCCGTCTGCGCCAGCGGCTGGCCGCGGCCAGCCCGCCCCGTCCCGCCGTGCTCTGGCAGGCGGCTCTGGGAGAGACGTTTCGCAAGGCGCATCCTGCGCGCACGTTCCTCTATGCGCAGATCGCCGGGCTCAACCCTCCGCTGCCTGCCGATTTTCGTGACCAGCTCGGCCGTCTCACCACGGAGGTCGAGCGCTACGCGGCCACGAGGATCCCGACCATGTTCCTCACCAGCGACGAAGATGGGCTGACCTGGCCCGAGCTGTCCCAGATGGTGCACGAGCAGGTGCCCGGCTCGCGCTTCGAGCGCGTGACCACCGCCGGACACTCCACGTACTTCGAGCGGCCCGACGTGTTCAACCGCGAGGTCGGCGCCTTCCTCAAGGAGCATCGGCCGTGAAGTGGTGCCGCTTCGAGGCGGACGACCGGAGCCGGTACGGCATCATCGAGGGCGACACGATCATTGAGGTCACGGGGAACCCTTTCGAGAAGTACGAGAAGACCACGACCACGCGGCCCCTGCGCCAGGTGAAGCTGCTCGTGCCAGTGATTCCGCCCACCTTCTACGCCGCCGGCGTCAATTACCGCGAGCACGTGACCGAGATGGCGCATCGGCGAGGGGTCAACCCGGAGTTTCCTCCCCGGGCCGATGTGGGCTATCGCGCGAGCAACGCCCTCGTAGCCGCCGAGGAGCCCATCGTCATCCCGCGGGATGCGACCGACCAGGTCCAGTACGAGGGCGAGCTGGTCGTGGTGATCGGGAAGCGCGCTAAGCGCGTCTCGGAGGCGCAGGCCCTCGACTGCGTGTTCGGCTACACCATCGGCAACGACGTGAGCGAGCGCACCTGGCAGGGCGGCGACCGCACGCTCTGGCGGGGCAAGAACACGGACACGTTCAAACCCATGGGGCCGTGGATCGTCACCGGGCTCGATCCCGACGCGCTGCGCGTGACCATCCGCCTCAACGGCCGGGAGATGTTCTCCTACGCGGTCAAGGACGCCATCTTCGGCATCCGCGAGTTCATCAGCCGCATGAGCCAGTACTGCACCCTCTACCCGGGCGACGTGCTCTGGATGGGCACCGACGGCGCTACCGAGAACATGAAGCACGGCGACGTGGTGGAGATCGAGATTCCCGGTATCGGGGTGCTGAGCAATCCCGTGGTGAGGGAACGCTAGTCACCGGACGTGGCAGGATTCCAGCGAGGAGGAGCTCCATGACCTTCGATCTCGTGATCAAGAACGGCACGCTGGTGGATGGCACGGGAGCGCCGGCGCGCCGCGCCGACGTGGCCATCGCGGGAGGCAGGATCGCCGAGGTGGGCCGGGTCACCGACGGCGCCGCCCGCGTGATCGACGCCGCCGATCTCGTGGTCGCGCCGGGCTTCATCGACCCCCACACCCACTACGACGCCCAGATCTGCTGGGATGGCGCGGTCACCCCCTCCTCGTGGCACGGGGTCACCAGCGTGATCATGGGCAACTGTGGGGTGGGCATCGCCCCCTGCCGACCCCAGACGCGCGAGATTGCCATGCGTGACCTCGTCAATGTGGAGGCCATTCCCTTCGACGTCCTCAACATGGGCATCACCTGGGACTGGGAGACCTTTCCCGACTTCATCGCGGCGGCGGAGAAGCGGCACCCCGCGCTCAATCTGGGCTTTCTCGCTCCCCTCACGCCCTTCCGTCACTACGTGATGGGCGAGGCGTCGATGGAACGCGCGGCCACCGCCGAGGAAACGGCGAAGGTCAAGGCGCTCCTCGGCGAGGCCATCGACGCGGGCGCCTTCGGCTTCTCCACTACCATCCTGAACCAGCACGTAGGCTTTCAGGGCCGTCCTCTCGCCTGTCGCAATGCGAGCCGCGACGAGCTCAAGGCCTACGCCAATGCGCTCAGGGAGCGGGGCAAGGGTGCCATCGAGATCGCCCTCACGCGGAAGGTCGCGGTGATGGACGACGAGGAGTACGAGCTGCTCGACTTCCTCCTCCGGGAGAGCGGCCGCCACGTGACCTTCCTCGCGCTGTTCGATCGCGACGACATTCCCGAAGCGGTGCGAGACACCCTGCGCAAGGCGGCTCCCCTCATCGCGCGGGGCGCGCGCCCGCAGACCTCGCCCCTGCCCCTCACTCGCGACATCAACATGCGCAACCCATTCTCCTTCGCCGCCTTTCCGAGCTGGAACCGCGTCTTCGTCGACAAGGCGAAGCCGGCCCAGGCCGCCGTCTACGCCGACCGCGCCTTCCGCGACCAGTTCCGGGAGGAGTTGAAGCGGCCCATGGCCTTCGGCAACTGGGAGCGCATCCGCGTGCACGAGGTGCGCTCGCCCGAATTGAAGCCCCTCGAAGGCCAATCGATCGCGGACATCGCGCGCGAGCAGGGCAAGGACGGCGTCGACGCCTTCCTGGATCTGACCCTCCAGGACGACCTCGACGTGGAGTTCACCATGGCCTCGTTCAACACGCGGGTGGACCGGATGCGCGAGATCCTGAACGACAAGAGCGTGCTCGTCGCCCTCGGCGACGGAGGCGCCCACGTGGACATGCTCTGTGACGCGGGCTACCCGACCTATCTCCTCGGCACCTGGGTGCGGGAGCGCCAGGCCCTGACTCTGGAGGAGGGAGTGCGCCGACTCACCTCGGATCCCGCGGAGGTCTTCGGCATCACGGATCGCGGCCGCCTGGTTCCCGGCCTCGCCGCCGACGTGGCCATCTTCGACGCGAGCCGCGTCGGCTCGACCAACCGCGGCGAGCGCCGCTTCGATCTTCCCGGCGGGGGCAAGCGCATGGTCATGCCGTCGCGCGGCGTCGAGTACACGGTGGTCAACGGCGTGGTCACGTGGGAGGACGGGAAGCTCACGGGCGCGGCCGCGGGGCAGGTGCTGCGCTCGAGCGCCACCGCCGTCCAGTGAGGGCGGCCGCGACCCACTCGATGCTGGGAGGGATCCGGGCCGTCACGGCACCATGTTCGCGCTGAGCGTCTACGCCACCCAGGCCCTGCACGGCGTCGTGTCGGGCATGCTCCTCTTCCTGGTCGCCTCGGGTCTCACCCTCGTCTTCGGCATGATGGGCATCCTCAATATCGCGCATGCCGGCTTCTACATGCTCGGCGCTTATCTCGCCTACACCACCGTGCATCTCACCGGACACTTCTGGCTCTCCCTCCTCATCGCGCCCCTGCTCGTGGGCGCTCTCGGCGCCCTGATCGAGCGCTTTCTCCTGCGGCGCATCCACGCTTTCGGCCACGCCTACGAATTGCTCCTCACCTTCGGGCTCTTCTTCATGATCGGGGAAGCCGTGCGGTGGATCTGGGGCAGCAATCCGCTCCAGGTGCCCGTGCCCGCCGGGCTCAGCGGCTCGATTCCTTTCCTCGGCAGCCAGTATCCCGTGTATCGCCTTTTCATTCTGACCGTGTCTGCGCTCATCTGCCTGGGCATGGCCCTGGCCCTCCTCCGCACACGCATCGGCATCGTCATTCGCTCCGCGGTGTCAGACGGCGAGATGGTGGCGGCTCTCGGGGTCAACACCCCGCTCGTCTCCCTCGGTGTCTTCACGGTGGGCTCGGCCCTGGCGGCGGTGGCGGGCGTGATTGCCGCCCCCTTCTTGCAGGCCGATCCCTCCATGGGCGCGGTGATCCTCACCGATCTCTTCGTGATCATCGTCATCGGCGGCTTCGGGTCGCTCCTGGGCGCCCTCCTCGCTTCGCTCATGATCGGCGAGCTGCAGTCCTTCGGCATCCTGTGGTTTCCCGAGTTCGCCCTCGTCTTCCAGTTCCTCCTCATGGCCGGCGTCCTCATCGTCCGGCCCCAGGGGCTCTTCGGAGAGAAGGGATGAACCGTCGCGGACAGATCCTGGCCGTCGTCGCGCTGGTCGCGCTCTACGCGCTGCCCTGGCTCCTCGACGTGGTGCGGCTGCGCATGGCCGTGGAGATCCTCTACTTCGGTCTCTTCGCCGTCTCCTTCAATCTACTCTTCGGCTACGCGGGGCTCCTCTCCTTCGGCCATGCCGCCACCTTCGGCGTGGGCGGCTACACCGTCGGCCTTGCCCTCAAGTACATCGCGGGCCTGCCCCTTCTCGTCGCGCTCGGGCTGGGCGCCCTCGCGGGAGCCCTCGTGGGTCTGGTGATCGGCGCCTTCTGCGTGCGACTGCGCGGGACGTACTTCGCGCTCCTCACCCTGGCCTTCAGCCAGTTCCTCTACGCCGTGGCTCTCAAGTGGCGCAGCGTCACGCGCGGCGACGACGGATTGACGGTGGCCGTGCCGAACATTACCCTGCCCGGGCTCGGCGTGCTGCGCACGGGCGAGCCCGCGCACTTCTACTGGCTCACCCTCACCCTCGTCCTCGTCTGCCTGGGGGCGGCCTGGCGCTTCACCCGCACGCCGCTCGGCAACGCGGTGCTCCTCATGCGGGAGAACGACGAGCGCGCGGCCTTCCTCGGCTACAGCGTCATGGGCACCAAGCTCATCGTGTTCACGGTGGCGACCACCCTGGCCGCGGTGGCCGGCGGGCTCTTCGCGAGCTTTCAGCGTCTGATCTCGCCCACCGCGCTCGATCTGCCCATTGGCACGGAGGTCGTATTCATGGCCGTGCTCGGAGGCACCAGCGCGTTCCTGGGTCCCTTCCTCGGCGCCACCGTGTACATCCTTCTTCAAGATTGGCTGTCGCGCACCACCGAGCGCTGGCCGTTCCTCCTCGGCCTGCTCTTCGTGCTCATCGTCCTGTACGCGCACAACGGCCTCACCGGGCTCTTCGGCCGGGGCGGGCCGGTGCGTCGGCTGTGGACGCGCCGCCCCTCGGAGGAGACGGCGTGAGCGCGCTCGAGCTTCGCGGCATCCATCACGACTTCTCCGGGCTGCAGGTGCTGACGGGGATCGACCTCGAGGTGAGGGAAGGGGAACGACACGCCGTCATCGGCCCAAACGGCGCGGGTAAGTCGACGTTGTTCAACATCATCACCGGGCGGTACGCTCCGCGCCGCGGTCACGTGCTCTACCGCGGGCGCGACATCACCGGGACGGCGCCGCACCGCATCGCGCGGCTAGGCGTGGGCCGCTCCTTTCAGATCATCAATACCTTCCCTCGTCTCACCGTGTTCCAGAATGTGCGGAGTGCCGTGCTCTCGCGCCGGCACCTCCGCCTCGACCCGTGGTCGCTTCTCGATCGGCGCGATGAGGTCACCCGTGAGACCGAAGAGACCCTGGGCTTGGTGGGCCTCGGCGATCTGCGCGACATGCAGGCCAGCGCGCTCTCCTACGGGCAGCAGCGCGAGCTGGAGATCGCGCTCACCGTGGCCACGCGCCCGGACCTCGTCATGCTGGACGAGCCCACGGCCGGGCTCAACAGCGAGGACACGCGACGGGCGGTAGCCCTCATTCGACAGGTGACGGAGGGGCGCACGCTGGTGATGGTGGAACACGACATGGACGTGGTCTTCAATCTCGCCGACCGCATCAGCGTCATCTACTATGGACGCGTGCTCGCCACGGGGACTCCCGACGAGATTCGCGGCAACGACGAGGTCAAGCGCGCCTACTTGGGACGGAAAGCCAGTGCTGCTGGCCGTTGAGGAGCTGCACGCGCACTACGGCAAGTCTCACATCCTCCACGGGGTGAGCCTCCAGATCGACGCGGGCGAGATCGTGTGCCTCCTCGGCCGAAACGGCGTGGGCAAGTCCACCACGCTCAAGAGCATCATGGGGCTGGTGCGGCCGTCTCGTGGCCGCGTGCTCTTCAAGGAGCGCGCCATCGAGGGTCTGCCTCCGTACCGGGTGGCGCGGCTGGGGCTCGGCTACGTCCCGGAGGAGCGCCGAATCTTTCCCACCATCACCGTTCGCGAGAACCTGCTCATGGGGATCAAGGGGACCCGGGCGGGGAACGGCGCCCGCGAGAACGGCTGGACGCTCGAGCGCGTCTACGAGTTCTTCCCGCGGCTCAAGGAGCGGGAGCGTCAGCGCGCGGGCACCCTGTCGGGAGGCGAGCAGCAGATGCTGACCATGGGGCGCACCCTCATGGGCAATCCCGATCTCCTCCTCGTGGACGAGCCGACGGAGGGGCTGGCCCCCATGATCGTGGAGCAGGTGGAGAGGATCCTCCAGGCCATCCACGCGGGCGGCACACCCGTCCTCCTCGTCGAGCAGTCCATGGAAACCGCGCTCGCCCTCGCCGAGCGCGTCTACGTGATGTCGAAGGGCCAGATCGTCTTCCAGGGCAGCGTGCGCGAGCTCCAAGAGAGCGACACGGTGCGCAAGCAGTACCTCGAGGTGTGACCGAAAGGAGTCGTCCATGAAGGCAACGATGCATCGCAGGCAATTCCTCAAGGGAATGGTGGCGGCGAGCGCGGTGGCCACGGGGCCGTTCGTCATCACGCGACCGGGCTGGTCCCAGACCGGTCCCATCAAGATCGGCGTGCTGGAGCCGACCAGCGGCCCCGTCGCCTACATCGGCGAGAGCAACCTCGCGGGTTTTCGCTTCGGCGCGGAGCGGGTGAACGCGGCGGGCGGAGTGCTCGGGCGCAAGCTCGAGATCGTGGCCGCCGACAGCGAGCTCAAGCCCGACGTGGCGACCCG
>Ga0209465_10000168_pt1 | contig 31376 bp, 26 predicted proteins | sample PanSoiPlot1MoBio_FD_188321 | JGI IMG/M metagenome (GOLD analysis project Ga0209465, IMG submission 188321) | Tropical forest soil microbial communities from Panama analyzed to predict greenhouse gas emissions - Panama Soil Plot 1 MoBio (SPAdes)... | ecosystem: Environmental > Terrestrial > Soil...
AAGGGGCTGCTGAACGACGCGCGGGTCGTCTCGTCGCTGCCGCGCTACGACCTGGAGAAGATCGCCGCGCCCACGCTCGCCATCAGCACCGCCGACGACGGTTACGGCACATTCGCCGGCGCCCATTACACGGCCGAGCACGTCCCCGGCGCACGCTTCATCGGCTACCCGAACGGCGGCCATATGCTGGTCGGGCGCAGCGCCGCCGCCTCCGCGGAGATCCTCGCGTTCCTGAGAGCCATCAAGGACTAGCTGCTCTTCTAGATGGCGCGGAGGCAGGTGGGCGTCGTCCGGACGGCGGCGGTGGCCTCCGGCTTCGCCTGCGGGAGGGCGCGCGGCCTTCGGCGCATCTGCGCGATCATCAGACGGATCACGACGTGGCCCAGGACCAACGGCGCCGCCAGCCCGATGACGAGCACCGGGGCAAATAACCAGAAGAGGAACGTTCTGACCTTCTTGAGCATCGGATTCTCCCGCCTTGTGCGTGGTTCGGGGAAGCCATACGCAATCGCCAGGCCAGCCTCCGGGGCCCGGCGGGACCAGGGGTTGATCGCCGAGATGCGGCGCTGCCTTCGACGATCTGTTCAACCGCTGTACGGATTGCGTGGGAAGGCCTGTCGGGACCTTGCCGACGCGACGTGCTGTGACATAAGAAGCGGCATGATCACCATCGGCGACAAGCTCCCCGATGCGACCCTGACGGAGAGCACGGAATTCGGTGAGGCGTGTCCGCAGCCGCCCAAGCCCGTCAACACGGTGGAGGCGGCGCACGGCAAGCGCATCGTCGTCTTCGGCCTGCCGGGCGCGTACACCCCGACCTGCTCGGCCAAGCACCTGCCCGGTTACGTCGCCAACCTCGGCGCGCTGAAGGCCCGCGGGGTCGACGAGGTCTGGTGTGTCTCGGTCAACGACGGCTACGTCATGGCCGCCTGGGGGCGCGAGCAGGGCGCCATCGGCAAGATCCGCATGCTGGGCGACGGGAACGCCGAGTTGACGAAGAAGCTCGGGCTCGAGAAGGATTCGACCAAGAGCGGCATGGGCATCCGGTCGCAGCGGTTCTCGCTGCTGGTGGAGGACGGCGTGGTCAAACAGGTGAACGTCGAGCAGCCGGGCAAGTTCGAGGTCAGCAACGCCGAAACGATGTTGAGGCAGCTGGGCTGACCCGCGATGGATACCGAGGGCAGGCGTCGTTCGGACAACTTCGAAGATCGGGGGGCGGGCGGCCGCAACGCGGGCGGCGGCCTGGCGGGCGCGGCCTTCGTGGGGCTGCTGCGCACGATCGGCCTGCGCGGGACCCTGATCCTGGTCGCGGTGCTGGGGGTCGGTTACCTGATCGCGCCGGCCGGGATCAAACAGGCGATCCTCGGCGCCCTGTCCGGTGGTTCGTCCTCAGCGCCGAGCGGGCCCGGGATCGGAAGCAGCGTCTGCGCGGCTTCGCCGGCCTACGGCAAGGCCTGCGATTTCTCGCGGGTCGTGCTGGCGTCGACGGAAGACGTCTGGGCGGCGGAGTTCGGCAAGGGCGCGCTCCCCGACTACGGACGCAGCGTCTCGACGTACCGCAACCCGACGCTGGTCGTCTTTTCGGAGGGGGTCGCGACCGGCTGTGGCAACGCGACGTCCGACGTCGGCCCGTTTTATTGTTCGGCGGACGGCCGGCTCTATCTCGACCCGAGCTTCTACGACACGATGGCGAGGCGCCTGCACGCCCCGGGCGACTTCGCGCAGGCGTACGTGATCGCGCACGAGGTCGGCCATCACGTCCAGAACCTGATCGGCGCGCAGGGGATCAGGCGGAACGGCGAGGATCGAAATCACACGTCGGTGCGGCTCGAGCTGCAGGCCGACTGCCTGGCCGGCGTCTGGGGGCACACGGCGCGCGCGTCGCTGTCGATCACCGACGAGGATCTGCGCGACGCGCTCAACGCCGCCCACAACATCGGCGACGATGCGCTCGGGCACCGGAACACGGCGACCTTCACCCACGGCAGCAGTCAGCAGCGGATGCATTGGTTCCGGCGCGGCTTCGACAGCGGCGACGCCCGCCAGTGCGACACGTTCGGGGCGCCGCCCGGCGCGCTCTGACGACGCCCGCCGCTAGTTCGCCCAGACGGGCGTGTCGCTGGCGTCGAGGCTGAAGCCCTGCACGTCGGCGCGCAGCGGGCTGGACGCGCCCCCGGCGACGATTGTGCCACCGGTCGACGTCATGCCCTTGGTGATGGTCAGGCTGTGGCTCGAATTGATCGTCACGGTGAAGGTGCCGGAGGTCGGCTGGCCGGGGCTCGAGTCGGTGACCGACGGCGACAGGCGCGCGCCCGAAGCGTCCATCGCCTGCAGCACGTGCAGGGTGTAGCTGGCCGTCGCGTTGGGCGCGTCGTTGATCTCGAGCCGGTACTGGGTGTTCTGCGCGGGCGGGGGCGGCGAGGCGCCCGTCGACTCGTTGACGACCGTGCGGGACGACGGCGTCGCCGGCAGCAGCGTCGTGATCGCGAGCTGCTGGTCGCCGTTGATGCAGTTGACGTGGGTCGCGTCGACCAGCGTCGGGCTCGTCTCGCAGTGGACGACGAACGTCTTCGAGCGCGCCGCCGTGTCCGACTGCAGACGATCGAGGATGACGGTGGTCTCGATGTCGCGGAAGAACCAGTACTCCCGCTCGACGTGGGCGGCGGCGGTGTTGGGGCTGACGCTCGCCTGATAGACGCCGGTCAGGTCGACGTCCGCGTAGGCGTAGGCCGGCGTGCTCTCCAGTCGCCTGACGGACGGCGAGACGGTCCACGAGTTGGGCGCCCACCCCTGCGCCGACGTCGCGGGGCTGCCGTTGATGAACGGGACGTTGTGGGCGAAGCCGGTGTGCAGCAGTTGGCTGCCCGAGCCGCCGTAGCCCGCGACCGCCTCCGTGTAGCCGGCCGTCTCGCGCGTCAGCCAGCGCCCCTTCCGGTTGATCTGGAAGGCGCCCCAGTCCGAGTGGTTGTGCCCGTCGCTGTAGTGGTCGCCCATCTGCCACAGATACGAGGTGGCGTTGTCCGTCCAGGCCGAACGCCCCACGAGGTAACGCGGGCCCGCATCGTAGTAGTCGAGAGGCAGCGTGCCGAAGTCGGCGCCTGTTCCCACCGTGGTGCTGAACTTGATCGGCTTGTCGGCGTCGGGGTCGATTTTCGACAGCCACTGCGCGGCCCAGTTGCCGATGTTCGACCCGCCGTAGTGGCCGGCGGCGGCGATCATGAACGTTCCTTTTTCCGTCGACGTCGCGGGCGAGCCGTTTTGCCAGGTCTCGTCGTCGCCGAACGGGAACACGTCATAGCCCGATCGCATGCCGTTGGCGGCGACGGTCTTCTGCGGCGGGGTCATGTAGATGCGGTTCAGCACCGCGCCCTTCCAGTAGTCGGTCTGGCCCCAGAGGTCGAGCCCGGACGAATCGAGCGTCGGCAGCACGATTCCGCCCATGTAGTAGCTCTGGTAGGGGCCGTACTGCCCGCCTTCGAGGCCGAGGCCGCCGAGCGCCTGCCCGACTTTCGTCGCTGCCGGATAAAAGTCGTTCGCCAGCCGGGTGGTGAGGCCGTCGACCAGGAAGGACTCGGCGGCGGTCGAGTTCTCCTGGTAGCTCGCGACGCCCCACTCGAGGTCGTTGCGGACGTTGCCCCAGTAGTAGTTGCTCTGCGACATCCCGACGCCGCCCCACGACTGCATGTCGATCGCGGCGAGCCACTTGTTCCAGTTGTTCATGAACGTGGTGCGCTGCGCGTCGGTCATGACCCCGTAGCACCAGTCGTAGGTCAGGATCGACGTCTCGCCGTAGTAGCGGGAGTTGTCGCAGCCCGACTTGTCGGCGGTGCAGCTGGACAGATCGACGGCCAGCGTGAAGCCGATCGCCCAGGTGCAGTACATGTCGTTGCCGGTCATCATGTACGCGTAGAGCTGGTCGGGGATCGAATACTGGTCGTTGCGCGGCGTGAACGAGTTCGAGGCCCAGTCGGCCTTCGCGGCGGCGAGCCGGTCGGGCGTCCAGAACAGCCGCGGGTGATCACCCGGGATGAAGATCCCGTGGACAGTCATCCCGACTCCCGTGAAGCCGCCGCCGCTCGAGCCGCCGCCGCTGGTGCCGCCGCCGCTGGTGCCGCCGCCGCTCGATCCGCCGCCGCCCGACTTGTCCTTGGAGCCGCCGCCGCAGGCGGGCAGGGCGAGCGCGCTGAACGCGATGCCGAACAGCGCCAGGGCGGACAGAAGCCGGGACGAGGCACGTCCTTCGTAAGTCATGCGCCGCATTCTACTGCGTCTGGGTAACGACCGACGCGGCGGTTGTTCCTGACGCAGGCTCAGCCGGCAGCGGCGGCGCCGCCGCTCGGATCGAGCGGCGCGGGGGCGGAGGTGGGCGCAGGTGCGCGCCGGCGGCTGCGCTCGATGCGGGCCCGCAACCGGAGGAAGGGACGTTCGATCAAGTTGTACGACGCCACCGCGACCACCAGGGTCAGGGCCAGGTTCACCGGAAAGCTCTGCGGCAGCGACGTGCCGTGACGATTGATGAAGACCTGCTGCCACAGGTAGAGCGAGTAGCTGAGGGTGCCGATCCAGACGAAGGGCCGCGTGTTGAGCAGCCGGCCGATCGGCTCGTCCGGGCGGTGGATGGTGCGGGCGATGACCAGCGCGATGCCGACGTTCATCACCGTCTCGCCGACCAGCCATTCGAGCTTCGCGGACGGGTTGCGCGCGCTGGCTGCCACCACCAGCGGCACCGTCCACCAGAACCATCGCCAGTCGAGCAACCGGCGCCACCGGGGCGACTGCGCCAGCCAGGGTCCGAGCCCGGCAAGCAGACAGCCCGTGGCCAGCGAATCGGCGACGGTCTGGAACGTCTCGCCGATCCCCGGGCGGAAGCTGGCGACGAAGCCGGTGGCGAGACGCAGGGGCGGGGCGAGCAGCACGACCGCCGCCGCCGCCATCAAACCTCGCCGGATGCCCGCGAACAAGAGCACGGCCGGCCACAGCAGGTAGAACTGCTCCTCGACCGACAGCGACCAGATGTGGCCCACGTACCAGGCCCGGTCGCGATGGTAGTTCATCGTGTAGGTGACCGCCGCCAGCAGGTCGCGCGGGTGAAGCGCGATCACGCCGGTCCGATCCAGCACGAACAGCACGGCGCAGAGCGCGTAGAATGCCGGGAAGATCCGGAAGAAACGGCGCATGTAAAACCCGCGCAGCGAGATTGTGCCGTAGCGGTCCGCCTCCTCCAGCAGGAGCGTGGTGATGAGGAACCCGGAGATGACGAAGAACACCCGCACCCCGAAGGTTCCCAGCTGCCAGCGCCCGATCTCCTCCACCCAGGGGAAGTTGCGCGTGCCGGTCAGGTGCGCGATCAGGACCATGCCGATCGACAGCGCGCGCAGGCCGTCGAGCGAAGGAATGCGTCCCGAAATGCGGGGGAGGCGCAGCGGCCGCGAGGCCGCCGTCTCGTTCGTGGGTCCCTGGGACGACATTCGGCCCGGAATGATAGTGGGGCGGCAGCCATGATCCAACCCACAGGCGGCGCGCGCCGTCGCCGCGCCGTCGGGATCGTCGGTCTCGTGCTGGTCGTCGGGGCGCTGGGGGCCATGGCCGCGATCGCGCGGCAGGCGCGAAACGCGCGCGCCCGTGCCCTGGCAGGGGGCCGCGCCGGCACGGCCGAGTCGCGACGGGACGTGTTCCGGGCGCTGGCGGCATCGGGTGCAGACCCGACGGCGGGCGCGGTCGATCTGGTGCTGGTCGGCGACAGCCTGGTCGCGACGGCGGAGTGGGGCGAGCTCATGCGCGGCCGGGCGGTCCGGAACCGCGGCGTGGCCGGCGATCGCGTGCGGGACGTCCTCGGGCGCATCGACGACGCCGTGGCCGGCGAGCCGCGCGCCGTGCTGATCGCGGTCGGCATCAACGATCTGCTCGACGGTGATCGGCCCGAGGCGGTGGCGGCCGGCGAAGCGTCGATCGTGGCCCGCGTGCGCCAGCGCTGCCCGCGCGCCCGCATCCTTCTGGAAGGTGTGCTGCCGATCCGGCGCGAGACAGACCCGGCGGGGCCGGCCGCCGCCGACGCGATCCCGCGTCTCAACGACGCGCTCCGGAGGCTGGCGGCGGAGCAGCGGGTCTCATTCGTCGACGCGGGCGCGGCGCTTGCCGACGGCACGGGCGAGCTCGACCGCCGCTTCACCACCGACGGCGTCCATCTGACCGGCGCCGGCTACTTGCGATGGCTGAGCCAGATCGAGGGCGCGCTCGGTCAGCCGCCGGACGGACGCGGATCGGGCGCCGCGGGCGGCGCCTCCACGACGGCGCCGGTCCCGAGCAGCGGGGCGGGCGTGGCCGCGACGGGCGCGGCGCCGATCGCCGGCGAGGCGAAGTGACGGGCCCTGAATCGCAGGCAGGGCTGCTCGACCAGACGGTACGAGGCGAAGGCGACGACGAACGCCAGCAAAAGGTTCACCGGGAACGCCGCGCTCCACGCGTCTGAGTGCCGGTTCAAGAACAGCTGCTGCCACAGGAACAGCGAGTAGCTGAGCGATCCGATGAACACCATGAGCCGGCTGTTGAGCACACGGCCCGCCGTCGTCCCCGGGTAGCGAATGTAACGGTCGACGATCAGCGCGACCCCGATGTTCTGGGTGGCTTCGCCCAGCACCAGATCGTACTTCGGGTGGTTCGACATCAGCGCCGCGCCGATCACACACACCTGCACCAGCAGCAGAGCCGGCGACCGCAGGAAACGGAGGTACACCTCGGTCCGATCCAGAGTGCTGCGCAGTCCGGCCAGCAAGCAGCCGGTCGCCAGCGCATCGAACACCATCGGGAACGATTCGTCGGTGTAATCGCGCCAGGCCGGCATCGCGTACCAGACCACGACCCGGGTCAGCGGGGCGATCACCAGCGCGGCCGCCGCCGCGCGCAGCGCCGACGATCGCCCGAGCAGCAGCACCACCGCGGGCCACAGCAGGTAGAACTGTTCCTCCACGGACAGCGACCAGAGGTGGCCCAGCCACCAGGCGCGCGGATGGTGGAAGTTGGTCGTGAACGTCGCGGCCGCCAGCAGATCGCCCGGGAGCAGCCGGACGCGACCGGCCACCGCCAGACCCACCACGACCAGGATCAACAACGCGACCGCGGGGAAGATCCGGAACACGCGCCGCACGTAGAATCGAAAGAAGCCCTGTCCCGCCGTCAACGTGCCGCGGGCGATCCGTTCTCGGTCTTTGAACAACAACGTCGAGATCAGATAGCCCGAGATCACGAAGAAGGTTCGAACGCCCAGCTCCGCGATGCTGAGCAACCAGGACCTGACGGGAAAGAAATGGCGCGTGCCCAGCAGGTGGCCCATCAACACGACGCTGATGCACATCGCCCGCAAGCCGTCGAGTGACGGGATTCGCGCGGGGGGCGACGCACGCGACACGCTGGGATTGTTACATCACCGCAGCGTCAGTAGAACCGGTGCTCTTCTCTCATTTTTGTACATCTTGATGTTCCCTTGATGCATCGGTTGCGCAACACGTGACATTGCGCACGCTCACAACCAGAGGTCCCACCATCCGAGCGCGGCGGCGACCGCGAGCAGGACCGCGTTCGTCGTCGCGTGGGCGACCACGGCATCCGCCAGCTTGCCGCGCCGCCGGTAGATCAGCGCGTAGGCGATGCCGGCCAACGTTCCGGCCACCGGCCGTCGGTGTAGCAGGCCGAAGGCCAGCGCCGAGCCGAGAACCGCCGGGATCGTGATCCGCTCGGGCGCCAGCGTGTCGAACTCGCGGCTCGACAGTCGCCGCGCCAGGAAGCCCCGGAAGGCCAGCTCTTCGATGATGGGAACGACCGAAACCGCGCTCAGCGCCCGGATCGCCAGCCAGGCCGGGCGCAGGTCGGGGTGAGCGCCGGTCTTCGTTCTCGCGATCGCGTCCAGCGCCAACCAGAGGCCCGCGATCCCGGCGCCGGCGGGCAGCGCGAACGGCGACGGTCGCACCGCCAGCGGCGCGAGCGTGCGGGCGTACGCCGCGAGTGCGAGCGCGCCGGCGAGCGGACGCAGCACCGCCAGCGGCTCCCAGCCGGGGCGCGACAGCGCGCGCGACACCATGCCGGCGGCCAGCAGGACGAGGAACGGCATCAGCCACGGTGCCACCGCGTTGGACGGCGCGGCCTCGGGCGCGGCGGCCTCGGGCGCGGCGACCTCGCGCGACAGCCAGCGCCAGCGCAACGCCAGCGCGACGATCGCGAGCGCGATGGCGCAGAACATGATCGCGCCGGCATAGGAGTGAAACGCGCCGGCCGCGACGTCCTCGGAGACGTAGCTGCCGACCAGCACCAGCGCGACGAGCCGGAACGCGTTCGCGAACCAGGGCACGATGGTCCCGATCGCCAGCAGCACGAACGCCCGCGGAAACCGCAGCCGATCACGAAACAGCCACAGCGCGGTGCCGAGAAACACCCACGAAAGTCCCACGCCTTCGTAGCCCGAGCACTGCGGCGCGATCTCGACCGCGAAGCGGTGTGTCCCGATCACCAGCTGCGCACGATCGACGAACACGTCGTCGGCCACGCCTCGGAGCAGGAAGGTGGTGACCGCGAAGGTGGCGCGCCGGAGCGGCAGCCACAGCCCCTGCGCCAGGCGGCCGACACCGTAGGCGGTTCCGCCCAGCACGCCGGCCATCAGCAACAGCGAGGCGCGACGACGCACCACCGCGCGCAACGTCGACAGCGGAATCCCGATCCGCAGCCACGTCACGGTGGTCAGCGCCACCAGCCCGATCCAGACCGCGACCAACGCGCCCACGCGCGCGCGCGGAAGCGCGGCTGCCGCGCCGCCGAACAGCTTGGCGGTGACGCCGAACAAGACCGCAAAGCAGACCAGCTGGACCAGCAGATCGAACCACGCCAGGCGGCCCCCGGCGCGGAACGGGAACGAGAAGCTACCGGGATGCGCCCAGCAGACGAGGATCAGCGCCGCGCCGACCGCCGCGGCGAGCGGCATGACGCTACCCGCGGGCGCGAGCATGACCGTCCACCAGCCGCGCGGCAGGGCCGCCAGCGCGGCCGAGTCGAACGTGACGGCGAGAAGCAGGCCCTCGGCGACGAGCAGCGAGAGCCAGGCGCCGAGGCGGAGATCCCCGGCCTTCATGCCCGTCGAACGGCGCGCGTCGTGCTCCGCGCCGGACTACTTCTCGGACTTGTTGCGGCGCGCGCGGCGCGCGGCCAGGACCGTCGTCCCGCCGACGACGACCGCGAGGACCGCGCCGGCCGCGACCGGATCAATTTCCGGCGCGCTGCGCGTCTGATGCGGCCGCCCACCCTGATCATCGTTGTTCTCACCCTGATCGTTGTCCGCGAAGGCCGGTGCGGCGAACGAGATCAGCGCGGCGAACACCCACAATCCAACCACTCGAATCCGCGACATTTGTACCGATCCTTTCGATCTAAACAGCCTGAAAAGGTATCCCTGGGGCGCCATACAGTCAAACGCCTACTGGACCCCCGACTTCCCGCCTCGCGGAGACGCCAGGGTCGTCCCGTGCGGAGGACGGGGCTCGTATCTTTCCGCAACGATCTTGGGGTCTTCGGCGCAGCGTCGCTGCGCGGTGCCGAATGTCCCGTGTTAAATTGATGTTTACGTGCGAATGCGACGCATCCTGTTCGCCGCTGCGGCGGCGCTGACATTTGCGCTCGCGTCTGTATCGGGTGACCTGCGGGGTGGGGCGGTCGACGACGACGACGGCAGCGACGTTGCGCCCGCGACGGACCTGCTCGAGGCGCTGCCTCCCGTCTGCGGCCTTCCGCTTTCGCCGCCGCCGTCGCGCGTCGCCGTGGTCATCGACCTCCTTTTTCCGCCCTCGCGCATGGTCAGCGCCGATGTCTTCCGTCCTCCGGAAGCGCGCGCCCTCTAGTCCCCGACCCTGACAGGGTCCCGTCCCCGGCTGGGGCCGCGGCTGGCTGAGGCCCGCCCGGCCCACACATGTCGTGCGTCCGTGCGCGCGCGCACCTCGGAGGAGACCATCGATGTTTCGTTTCCGTTCGCTGCTGACAATCGGTCGCGGCGGCTCGGCATTACCTCTAAAGACGCTCGAGAAGCGAGCAGCAGGGGCAGGGCAACCAGGGATGAGGATCGAGGTCGTCACCCGCATCGAACGGCTCGCCGAGGTCGCGGCGGACTGGGACGCGCTGCTTTCGCGCTGCCACACATCGCATCCGACGTTGTCGCCCCGCTGGTTGCTCGCCTGGTGGAGCGTGTTTGGCGCCGACGGCGCCGGGCGCGAGCTGCGCTCGGCGCTGTTCTGGGAGGGAAATCGGCTGGTGGGCGTGGTCCCGCTGCTCGCCCGGCGCGTGCGGGCGAACGTGGTCCTGCCGCGGCGCCTGCTGGAGCTGCTCGCCTCGGGCGAGGATGAGCGCGACGAGATCTGCTCCGACTACATCGGCGCGGTCGCCGATCCCGCCCTGGAACGACCGATCGCGGACGCACTCGCTGCGGCGCTGGTCGAAGGGACGCTCGGATCGTGGGACGAGCTGGTGATGCCGGCGATGGATGGCTCGCGGGTCCTGCCGGCGTTGCTGGCGACGGCGCTCGGAGCGCGCGTCAGCGTTTCGTTCCGCCCGTCGGGAAGCTGTCCCTACATCGCGCTGCCCGAGACCTTTGACGCATACCTTCGCGCGCTCGGCGGCAGGAGTCGACACCTGGTGCGGCGATCGATCCGCGACCTCGAGGTCTGGGCGGGCGAGAGCCTCGCCCTGCGCTGCGCGGAGACGGAGGCCGATCTCGCCCACGGGCGCGGCGTTCTCGAATCGCTTCACGCCGAGCGCTGGAACGCCAACGGTGGTCCCAGCCTGTTCGATTCGGATCGCTTCCGCGCGTTTCACCGGCGCGTGATGCCGGACCTTTTCGGGCGCGGCGAGCTGGAGCTGCTGTGGCTGGAGGCGCGGGGACAGCCGGTGGCCGCGCTCTACAACATCGTCCACGCGGGCAAGGTCTACTTCTATCAGGGCGGCCGCCGGATGGATCTCCCCAAGCCCCTGCGCGCGGGGATCGCCCTTCATGCCTACGCGATCCGCCGCGCCATCGAGAAGGGGCGGCGCGAGTACGATTTCCTCGCGGGCCAGGCGCGCTACAAGCTGGCGCTCGCGACGGGTACGCGCGAGCTCTGCACACTGCGCGCCTGGGCCAACCCGGGAGCGCCGCGCGTCGACGCCATCGCGCGCTATGCCTCGTCGCTGGTTCGCGGGATCGGCGCCCAGGCCCGGGCCCTGATCCGCTTCGGCCCGCGCCCGCGCGCCGAGCGCCCCTGAACGGTCAGGGCCGGCGAATCCCCACGAAATCTCCAACACCAACGATCACTTGCGCGGACGTGGACGTCTACGTGGACGTGTACCTGTACGTGGTCATAGACGCTGACGCTGACGTAGTCGTGTGCCTGTACGTCAGACCGTAGCTTCGTCCAGGCACACGACAGCGACTACGTCAGCGTCTACGACCACGACCACGACCACGTCCACGTCCACGTCCACGAAAGCCGAGAAGTCGCTCGCACCTTCGTGGGGCTTTCAGGGCAGGGGAGAGGGGTCACTGCGGAATGCGGAGGGTGTCCCAGCCGTGGGCGGGAACGGCGATCTGATACAGCGATTGCGAGAGGGCGCTGCCGACGCCGACGATCATCGTCTTCGACGACGTCCCCTTGTTGTAGACCTCGACGACGATGCTGCCGTCCGGGTTCTTGAACGCCAGCGCGTCGGTGCTGCCGGTCAGTCCGATGCGCGTCGCCCCGACCGCGATGTACTGCGAGTAGTGCCGGAAGGCGTAGTAGGCCGGCGTGATGATCAGCTTCTTCGCCGAACGGTCTACGGTCAGCAGCGCGTTCTGGGGCCAGTTGCCCAGGCTCTTGCCGACGGTGTCGAGCACCATGTTCCAGGCGCTGTACGAGTTCACGCCTGAAACGATCCAGTCCCGGATCAGCTGCCAGCTCTCCTCGCCATAGAGATGATCGTTCTGCGGCATGCTGGCGCTGTACCGGCTCTGATCCCAGTAGGGGCTCTGGAACGGGTAGTTGCCGCAGCGGTGCTCGGTCTGCATGACGGGACCCTTCGCCGCCAGTGTCGTGACGGCGGCCTCCAGGTTCCACTGCACGCCGAACCCCTTCACGTACTTGAGCGCGTCCGTGTCCATCGCCGTCGCCTTCGCGATGTTCGTGTCGTCCGGATCCTTCGACATCGTCCCGCACCAGATCTCGGCGGTCAGGTTGCGCTGCGCGAACGTCGGCCCGAGGTAGGTCTTCATGAACGTGATCAGCTCGGCCTGGGTCCAGTGGACCTGCGCGTAGCCGGGTTCGTTCTGGGGGTGAATCGCCCAGATGGTCAGACCCTGCTTCGCGTACTCCTCGACAAACCGGGCCATGTAGAGCGCGTGCGCTTGCAGCGTCTGCGCGTCGCTCTTCATGTTCATGCTCGAATCCATCATCCAGGCGGGAACGACCCACGGGCTCGCCCAGAGACGGAGGTCCGGCTTGACCTGCAACGCCGCCTTGATGAACGGGATCAGCTTCATCTGATCGCGGGCGATCGAGAAGTTGGTCATGTTGTAGTCGGGGGTCGTTCCGTCATCGAGCGTGTACCAGCTCATCGCGTAGTCGCTGGCGCCCATCGGCAGCCGTCCGTAGACGAAGTTGGCGCCGGCGGTCGGGTCGAAGAGCAGCTTCATCGCGGTCGTCGTCTGATCGGCAGGGAGGACCGACAGCGCATCCCAGCCCATCTCGTTGAAACATCCGCCGAAGCCGTCCCACCGCTGGTAGGTGGTGGTCTTGTCGACGTTCAGGTCGGCTGTCCCGCTGGTCAGCTTCGTCACCTGGCCCGTCTGCCAGTAGGAGTTCTGCGCCGACGTGATCAGCTCGGGTGCGGCGGCGGTGCTGCCGCCGGTTCCGGTGGTGCCGCCCGTCGCGCTGCCGCCGGTGCCCGTGGTGCCGCCCGACGCGCCACCGCTGCCGCCGGTCGCGCCACCGCTGCCGCCGCCCCGGCCGCCGACGCCGCTGCCGCCGGTGCCCCCGGCCGCGCTGCCGCCGGTGCCGCCCGCGGAGCTGCCGCCCGTGCCGCCGACGCCGCTGCCGCCCGTGCCGCCGACGCCGCTGCCGCCCGTGCCGATCGCGCTGCCGCCGGTGCCGCCCGCCGCGCTGCCACCCGTGCCCGCCGCGCTGCCGCCCGTCCCGGTGCCGCCGCCCATCACGCCGCTGATGCAGGCGTTGAAGGCGGCGCAGTCGGTCATGCCCAGGCAGGCGCTGTACGCCTTCTGGGCGTCGGTTCGCGCCCCGCTGGACATCGAGTTCAGCGACGTGTTGATCACGTTCTGGCACTGGGCCGCGCTGATCCCCGACAGGGAGCCGCAACTGTCGGCTTTCCGGCAGACGTCCCCGGCGACATCGGAGCCGCCCGCGCCTCCGCAACCAATCACTCCGACCGCGAGCAGGGCGACCGCCGCGGCATTCGACAGGGTTCTCGACATCGCTGATGGATTCCCGCTCCCTCGCCAGCAGATCATCGCCACTCGCAAATTGACACCTCGGGCGCGCTGACGCTACAAGGCCGCGAGAAATGGAGGGAACCATGACCAAATCGCATTTGACTCATATCCTGCGGCGCACCCTGTTCGTGTTCATCGGAGGACTGGCCTTCACCGCGGCTTGCGGTGACGAGGGCCGGTCGGACGTCGGGACCGCGACCCTGGCGCTCGTCCAGGTCCCGTCGGACGTCTCGTGCATCAGCGTGACGGTCGTCGGGAGCCGCACGGTCACCCGCCAGTCCGACGTGATGCCTGGCGCGGCGTCCACGCTGACGCTCGGCGGCCTCCCGGTCGGAAGCGACACCTTCACGGGCTCCGCCTTCAGCAGCTCGTGCGCGATGGTCACCGCCAGCTCGGTTCCGACCTGGGCCGGCGGCCCCGTCACGGCGACCGTCACGGCGGTGAGCTCGACGCCGGTCACGCTGACGTTGCAGCGAAACGGACGCGCCTCAGTGTCGATCGACTTCAATGACGGCACGACCTGCGACGCCACCAGTTGCGCGACCGGCTGCTGCGCCGGAGGTATGTGCCTGCCCGGGAACACGGCCAGCGCTTGCGGCACGGCCGGCGGCGCCTGCCAGCAGTGCGCGGCGAGCCAGTCCTGCTCGAGCGGGACGTGCACCAGCGCCAGCGCCTGTGACGCCACCACCTGTCCGACTGGCTGCTGCGCCGGAGGGATGTGCCTACCCGGGAACTCGGCCAGCGCTTGCGGCGCGGCTGGCGGTGCCTGCCAGCAATGCCCGGCGAGTCAAGCCTGCTCGAACGGCGTGTGCAGCAGCAGCTGCAGCGCCGCGACCTGCCCGGCGGGGTGCTGCTCGGGGGCGACCTGCTTGACCGGGACCAGCGTCATGGCTTGCGGGTCGAACGGCGTCGCCTGCGTCGCGTGCCCGGCCAGCATGATGTGCGTCAATCAACACTGCATGTGAGGGCGATTCAGAGCGCCATCATGAAGGCGGGCCGGAGATGTCGTACCAGATGTTCGTTCGTGACAGCGGCCTCGAGCAGGTGCCGATCGTCCTGCTCTCGGGGGGCACGAACCTGTTCCGGGTCGCCGCCCGGGTGGGGACGCCGTACTTCCTCAGGAAGCCGTTCGCCCCCGACACATTGTCGCGTCTGGTCGAGAGCGCGCTGGCTGAACGGCGCCCGCCCATGCCCGCGACGCCGTGACTTACGGGACCAGCTCGTACGCGCCGATGTCGAAGGCGGTTCCTTGCGGGCGGGGGTTGCCGTCGGCGTCGGTCGTCGCGGCGGTGGTCTTGCCGTGGTCGACGGCCGGGCTGGCAGCGGTCAGATGAAAGTCGCCGCCGACGGCGTCGGCGAACGCCGGGGCGCCGGAGGTCGAGTTGGTCAGGTACGACGGCGCCGCGCCGGCGCCGTCGAGGAGGTTGTTCGATCCGGTGATCGACGGCGCCGTGCCGGTGTCGCCGGTGACGTAGTGCTCGCCTGACAGCGCCTCGATCAGGTTGTCGTCCATCTGGACGCCGACCGGGCCCGAGGCGACGGCGATCGCGCCGGCCGCGCCGCCGCCGTGCGCGCCGCAGTCGTAGAGCGTGTTGTTGTAGAGGGAGACCTTGCCGCTGCCGGGCGGGCCAGCGTTGGTGATGTTGGCGACGTAGATGCACGCGTAGTCGGAGGACCCGTCGGCGGGGTCGGGCCCGCGGCCCACGTCATAGATGATGTTGTTGTAGGCGGCGATCACGCCCTGCGACGGGTCGACCGTGGCGAAGTTGAGGCCGTCGCACACCGTCCCGTGAATGATGTTGTCGTGGACGACGATGTCGAATTCGTTCGGTCCGCCCGAATCGTGGAACTGGATCGCGCGGCAGGTCTTGCCGTCGCGCACGACGTTCCAGCCGAGCTCGAGGTGATCCGACGCGAAGTAGATGCCGTGATAGTACTTGGTGACGGACGTGACGTTCGCCGCGGCGTCGTGCACGACGTTGCCGAAGAACTTCAGATCCCCCGGCGTGTTCGGCGTGTCGGTCCCCGTCACGCAGCCCGACATGCCGGCGCCGTTCGGGCATGAGATGTCGTTGCCGACGACGCGCCACCCGGTGGCGGCGCCTTCGAAGTCGAGCGCCTCCGTCTCTCCGCGCAGCGTCAGCTGCGAGATCACCCAGTAGTCGAAGTTGCCGCTGATCCCCGGGGTCAGGATGCCGCGCTCGAGGCCCGACACGGCGCCGATCGTGACGGTCGCGCCCGGATACGCGACGAGCGCCTTCGGCGCGGCCGAGGTGCCGGAGTTGCCGGCGTCGTTGGCGCTCATGCCCAGCGCGCAGCGGTAGGCCGAGGTCGTGTCCTCGCTTGTCTGCGAGACGGTGTCACCGGCGCGTACGCCGAGATAGGCGATGTCGCCGGCGGCGATCGTGTTCTTGGCTTTCGGGATCGTCTTCCAGGGGGCGGCGAAGCTCCCCGCGGCCGAATCGCTGCCGCTTCCGGTCACGAAATAGATGTTGCCGGCGCGGACGGTGAACGGTAGCCCGTTGCTGTCGCCCTTGCCCGCGACGTGCACGACGATGTTCCCGGTCGCGGCGGCCGCCCCGAGCTGAAAGGTGATCCTGGTGGCGGTCCAGATCGGATAGCTGTCCGCGGCGCCGCCGCCGATCGTCACGGTGGACGCGCCCTGCGTGGCGCCGAACCCGTTGCCCCAGACGGTGACGAACGCGCCCTTGCCGTCCTGCCCGCCCTGATTCGGCCCGCTCGTCAGATCGGAGAAGAACAGCGCCGCGCCGGCGATCGGCCCCGGTCCGCTGCCGCCGCCGCCGCCGGTGGTTCCTCCTCCGCCGCCGGTTCCGGTGCCGCCAGCGCCGCCCGCGGTTCCGCCCATCCCACTGGTGCCGCCGATTCCACCGTTCCCGCCGCCGCTGGTTCCTGCGCTGCCCGTGCCGGCGCCGCCGCCTGGGCCACCACACGCGCCCGATGCGATCGCCAGGGCCCCCAGCGCCAAGGCGGCCATGCGAAGCACGCGCATGTCGCGAGCTTACGTCAGGCGATGATCGCCTTGAAGCTGTCGGGAATCAGCCCCGGCGGCAGCCTGAGCTCGGAGACGACGGCGCGGCAGCGCGCCCGTTCCTCGTCGGTCACCTTCCCGTCGGCCAGCACGTCGTCCTGAACGGCGCGCAGGTACTGGCCCAGCACGTCCTTGACGTCGCCGACGGTCAGCAGCGCCTGGCGGTAGAACGCCTGCATCTCCTCGCGTTCATGGGGTTCGATCTTGCCGTCCGCCATGACCCGCTGGATGAGGGCTGACAACTGGTCCTTGGCCTGCGTGCGCGCGTCGCTCATGACGGCTGTTTTCGGCTTTCGGCGCCCCGTACTTGAGCCCCGTCGCGTATGATGGGCGCCCATAAACGCCTTGAACCACCTGCGTCGAGTTGTCCTGTGTGTCGTAATCCTGTCCTTCGCTGCTTGTGGCGGCGGTCGTAAGTCTCCTTCCAGTTCGGGCGCGGCTGGGACCGGCACGTCGGGGCGCGGCGGCAGCGGCGGCTCGACTGGCGGTCGCGGCGGCAGCGGTGGATCAACCGGCGGCAGCGCCGGCAGCGCCGGCAGCGGTGGATCGACCGGCGGCAGCGGCGGATCGGCCGGCGTCGGTGGCAGCGCGGCGGGTGGGGGCGGCGCGGCCGGCAGCGGCACGGGCCGAGGCGGCAGCAGCGGATCGTCCGGCGGCGGCACCGGCGGCAGCGCCGCCGGAACGGGCGGCGGCGCGAGCTGCATCAAGGACGTGTTCGGCGATCACGTGATCAGCACCGCCGGTCGGGTCTACTGGACGGCAGGCAACACCAGCTCGTCGGCCTGGACCCCGATCACCCTCGCGACCGCCGACGGCGGCCTCGGGGCGCCGCTCGACAATGTCGTCTCCGGCGTCCAGTCGCAGTTCCACGCCTGCGCCCTTCGCCAGACGGGCACGGTCTGGTGCTGGGCGACGGGCAGCCCGGGGACGACCTCACACGGCGAGCTCGGCGACGGGACGCTGATCTGGCCGACGAACATGTTCGTCGCCACCGAGGTGCTGGCGAATATGGGCGAGGGACCGATAGACCTGGCCGGCATCAAGTCCCTGATGGCCGACTCGGAGAACTTCTACGGGCGGCCGACATGCGCGATCGACACCGCCGGACACCTGTGGTGCTGGGGGCCGATCTATCCGGCCGCGGGCGGCACGACGCTGCTCATTAATAATAGTCTCGCCTCGCCCGCGAACGGCGCGTCGCCGTACGCGGTCATGATCGCCGCGTCCGCGGCGGCGAGCGATACGCTGACCAACGTGACGGCCGTCAGCGCCGGTGACAGCCAGATCTGCATCATCCGCAGCGGGGCCGTGCAATGTTGGGGCGTCAACACCTACGGCGGTCTCGGCACCGCGACCAAGACCGGCGGGTCGACCGCCGACAGCAGCTACCCGGTGGCGGTGGCGGGGCTGCCTTCGTCGCCGGCGCCCAGCCAGATCTCCGTCAGCAACGGGCTCGCCTGCGCGCTGCTGGGCGACCAGGTCTACTGCTGGGGCTCCAGCGCCTACGGCGCGATCGGCACCGGCAACGACAGCAGCCTCGACTGCATGGGGATCGGCCACCCCTGCCAGCCCGCCGGCACGCCGGTCCAGATGGCGCAGGGCGACGCGGGCGGACCGACGCTGACCGGCGTCGCGCACATCTATGCCGGCTACTCGTTCGGCTGCGCGATCACCACCGGCGCCGCGCTCTGGTGCTGGGGCGATACCGGCAACGGGTCGGCTCTGAACGCGCAGCCGTTCGCGCTGTCGGCGGGCGGCTCGCCGAGCAACGTCGTCGCCTACACGTCGCGCACCTCGGGCGGGTTCATCCCGAACGCCCGCTTCGCGCTGGCGGACGGGACGTACTACGTCGGCGCGACGAACCACGCCGTGGTCAGCTGTCCTTGAATGAAGTGCCGGCCCCAATCTTTCATCGCGCTACTCGTCGTGCTGGCGAGCGGCTGCGCGCGCGAGAAGCCCGCCGCGCCCGCGCCCGCGTCTCCGGTTGAAAAGGGGCGCACGATCTACGCGCAGCTCTGCGCGACCTGTCACGGCGTCAACGGCAACGGCTACGTCGCGGACAACGCACCTTCGTTGCGCAGCCCGACATTTCTGTCCACCGCGACGGACTTCTTCCTGCAGGCCGCCATTCTGCGCGGGCGTCCCGGCACGGCGATGGGGGCCTACGGGCGCGCGACCGGCGGTCCCCTCGGCCCCGAAGAAGCGAACGCCGTGATTGCGTTCCTGCGCGACGGCGGCCCGCCGATGCAGACGCCGCCGCCGGTCAGGCCGGGCGATGCGACCCGCGGCCACGATCTGTACGAGAAGATGTGCCAGCGCTGCCACGGCACGAAGACCCAGCGCGTGAGCGCCGTCCATCTCGCCAACCCGATCCTGCTCGAGACCGCCAGTGACGGATTCCTCCACCACGCGGTCGAGGAGGGGCGGCCGCCGACGTCGATGGTGCCCTGGAAGGAGACGCTGAAGCCCGAGCAGATCGACGACGTCGTCGCGTACGTGCGGTCGATGGCGGCGCCGCCGCCCGCGCCGCCGCTGCCGCCGGCCGCGCCGCGCACCGGCCCCGTCGTCATCAATCCGAAGGGCCGCGCGCCGGACTTCGTCCTGAAAGAGGATCTCTACGTCGGGATCGATCAGGTGAAGGCGGCGCTCGACAAGAAACGCCGCCTCGTCATCGCCGATGCGCGCAGCCCCGGCGAGTGGTCCAGCCTGCACATCACGGGCGCGATCTCGACGCCGTACTACGACGCGAAGGCGCTGGACGACATCCCGAACGACGGCACCTGGGTCCTCGCGTACTGCGCGTGCCCGCATCACGTCTCGGGCGAGGTGGTCGCCGCTCTCCGCAAGCGCGGCTACAAGCACACCGCCGTCATCGACGAGGGCGTGTTCGCCTGGCAGCAGAAGGGCTATCCGGTGGTCGCGGCGCCCGGCTACGTTCCGCCGCCCGCGCCGCCGCCGCACGCATTGCCGCCGCTGGCCGGGCCCGCGCAGCTGCCTCCGTACGTGGCGCCGCGGCCGCCGCCCCCCGCCCCCGCGCGCGGTCCCTGAATCAGAAGTCGACGACCGCCCAGAACGCGGGCTTGGGGTTGTGGTTGACGTCGAACAGCAGCGGGAAGTCCTTGCGCCCCGAGCTGAACATCGACAGCCACGTGGCGTCGTCGGCGATGCCCCAGAACGTCACGCCGGTGATGACGTTCTTGTAGTTGCGGAACAGCTGGAAGAACTGAAAGTAGCGATCGGCCTGCTGCATCTTGAGCGCGTCCGTGAACGTCGCCGTCGTGTAGTACTGGCTGGACGTGTACGTGACGCCCGGGACGTAGAGCGACATGTCCAGCTCCGTCACCTGCACCGCGACGCCCAGCGACGAGTAGAGCTTGATCGCGTCTTCCAGGTGCCCGACGTCCTGGTAGTAGCCCTGGTTGGTGGGATCCGTCGAAGGCGCGATGTTGATGTGGCACTGCATGCCGATGCCGTCGACCTGGATCCCCTGATCGAGCAGCCCCTTCACCATGTTGTAGATCCCCTGCTGCTTGGCCGGGATGTAGTCGTAGTAGTCGTTGTAGAACAGCTTCGCGTTCGGGTCGGCGGCGTGCGCCGCCTTGAACGCCTCGGCGATGTAGGTCGGGCCGATGATCTGGTACCAGAGGCTCGCCTTGTCGGACGACAGCGTGCCGTCGCGGTACGAGCCGTCCTCCATGATCGCCTCGTTGACGACGTCCCAGGCGTAGACCTTGCCCGCGAAGTGCTGCATCACCTTGGTGATGTGATTCTTCATGCGCGCGAGCAGCACGTCCGATGTCGGCATGCCGCCCGAGCCGTTCGAGAAGACCCACGACGGGTTCTGGCTGAACCAGACCAGCGTGTGGCCGCGGATCTTCATCTTGTTGGTCATCGCGAAGTTGACCAGCGTGTCGGCCGTCCCGTAGCTGAAGCTGTTCTCGGTCGGCTCGAGCGCGTCCCACTTCATCTCGTTCTCGGTCGTCATGCTGTTGAAGTGGGCCTTGATGAGCGGCGCGTGCGACGTCATCGTCGTCGAATTGATCGCGGCGCCGATCGGGAAGTAGTCGGCGTACTTCGTGGCCAGTCCCGGCGTCGCGCCGCCCATCGGGTAGCCCGCGCCGCCGCCCGTGCCGCCCGCGCCGCCGCGCGCGGACGTGCCGCCCGTGCCGCCCGCGTTCGATCCACCGCTGCCACCGCTGCCGCCGGTGCCGCCCGTCCCGCCGGCGCCGCCGCGTCCCGAAGTCCCGCCCGTGCCCGAGCCGCCCGCGCCACCGCGCGCCGAGGCGCCGCCCGTGCCCGCGCTGCTGGCGCCGCCGCCGCCGGAGTTTCCACCCGCGGAGGCCCCGCCGGTGCCCGAGCCGCCCGTGCCGGCCCCGCCCGTTGCCGCGGCGCCGGTCCCCTGCGATCCGCCGCTCCCCGCCGCGCCCGAGTTCCCGCCGCCGCTCCCCGCGCTACCGGTCGCACCGGATCCACCGCCGGTGCCGCCCGTGCCGGCAGCGCCGCTGCCCGTGACGCCCGCGGTGCCGCCTGATCCGGCCTGCCCGCCGCCGCCGCTCTGCCCGCACGATGCCGCCAGCACGGCGATCGCGCCGGCCGCGATCAGGACGCGCAAGGACATCGGACGACTACTGGCTGACGAACGTCGTGACGGTCGTGGCCGCGAGCGCGGCGGTGAAGCTGCCGCCGCTCACCGCCACCGCGGTCCCGGAGGTCAGGTTGGCGCTCGCCGACGTCGTCCACGGCGTCACGCTGGTCGGCGCGGTCCCGCCCGAGATGGTGATCGGGACGTTGACCGCCGAGGCGTTCTTGTTGATGGCGACGATGGCCAGCGCAGTGCCCGTGCCCTTGAAGGCCGAGATCAGAACGCCCGAAGGCGCGCCCGCCACCTCGACCCGCTGGAAGCCCGGCCGCACGAACTTGCTGTAGTTGCCGAACGTGTAGTGGCGCTTGGTGTCGCTTCCGCTCTTGGTGATCAGGCCCTCGTTGTCGTCGGTGTTGCTCGCCTGGTACCACCAGTAGAGCCAGGCCGACGCTTCACCGTCCACCAGAGCGGAGTGGATCCAGCCTGCGACCGCGACGCCGTTGTCGATCGTGGTCGAGCCCGTCAGCGACGCGCCGGTGCCGGTTCCCTGCTCCGGCCACCACTTCACGCCGGACATCTCGGTCTGCCAGATCTCCTTGTTCGGCTTGCCGTTGTTGACGTCGCTCGGCCATGGCATTGCGACCTGCGAGTCGTACTCGTGCACGCCCAGGATGTCGAAGGCGGCCCAGGCCGCCGTATCCTTGGCCAGCCAGTGGCCGTAGTCGTACCCCATGCCATTCGTGCAGGTGGTGGCGCAAGCGGTGGACTTGTCCGGGAAGCAGCCGCACTTCAGCGGATCCGAGCTCTCCTTGCCGCCGACGTCCGGCCCGGCCGACACGTTGGACCAGGTGTGGAGCCATTCCGACGCTTCGGGCGCGATCACCTTGACGTTCTTGGCCTGCAGCTTCGGGCCGGCCATCTTCACCCAGGCCACGAACTCAGCAGCGGTGAAGAGTGTCGTGTCGTAGTTGCCGTTGCACGGATCGGCGGTGCCGCAGGACGCGAAGTCTGGCTCGTTCCCGATCGACATGGCGTAGAAGCCGTTGCTGCCCGCGAAGTTGGCGATGGTCGTCGACCACGAGTCGTAGCAGCTCGTCATCAGGTGACCGCCGTCCATGATGCTGTTGTTGGTCTTGCAGCTGGCAGGCGGGCTCCAGACCGATCCGATGATCTTGGCGTTCGAGCCGGCCAGGCTCTTGACCATCGCGATGTTCCCCGTCGCTTCGCCGGTGTTGTAGAAGGCGCCGCTCGGGTTCATGCCGGTGCGCAGGATGGTCAGGCCGATTCCGCTGCCGGTGGTGGTGAACAGCGAGTTCGCCACCGTGCTGGAAAATTGCGAGGCCCAGTTGTCGTTGATGCCGAAGCCCTGGATCGTCTGGTGAACCGCGCCGAGGTTCACGGTCGCGCCCGACGCCGCGCCGCCGGTGCCGCCCGTGCCGGTCGTGCCGCCGGCGCTCGTCCCCGCGCTGCCGCCGCTGCCGCCGGCGGAGTTTCCACCGCGACCCGCCGTGCCCGTGCCGCCGGCGCCGCCGCGGCCCGCGGTGCTGCCACCCGCGCCGGTCGTGCCGCCGCCGCTCGTGCCCGCAGCGCTGCCGCCGGTGCCGCCGGTCCCCCCAGCGCCTGTTCCCGCCGTAGCGCCGGTACCCGCGGCCGAGCCTCCGGTGCCCGTGGTTCCCGAGGTCCCGCCCGACGTGCCGGCCACGCCGCTGGTGCCACCCGGGCCGCTCGATCCGCCGCTGCCGGTGGTACCGCTCGCGCCGCCCGATCCGGGGCCAGTTCCTCCGGTGCCCGGGGTGCCCGAACCGCTGGAGCCGCAGCCCCAGGCGAAGAGTGCGCTGGCCAGGATTACGCTACGAAATTTCATATTGCCCACCTCGACCTCCGGTCGATCTGGTTGGAGTTCGTTCTTGTGACCTCACCAATTCCCGCAATTGCCCCGGCAGATCACGGAGATCGGCGCCAAATCGACGATGCAAGCTGGGGAAGGAATTGGGGATTATCACGTCGGCGGCCAGGGGCCCCGTCGCCGGGCCCTCGGGGCAGCTGAAGCTCAGTCTTACTCGGAATCGAGAACGGCTACCACCGCGGACTCGCTGTCGTAGCCGCCGGCGTCTTCGGCGGCGTCCACCAGCGACCGGCAGGCGCCTTCGGGGGTGCGCTGGGCTCGCAGGATGGCGGCGATCTCCGGGTCGTGCAGCATGCCGCTGATTCCGTCGGTGCACAGGAGCAGCATGTCGCCCGCCTGCAAGGTCAGCTTCGTGATCGCCGGCTCCTCCCCGTGGGGGTAACCGAGGACGCGGGTCACGACGGTGCGGTGCGGGTGGTTTTCGATCTCGGCGGCGCTCAGTCTCCCATCGTCTCGTAGAAGGTTCTCGATCGTGTCGTCGCGCGTGACCTGCTTGAGCGCGTTGCCGGCGAACAGATACCCGCGCGAATCGCCGACGTTCGCGATGACCACCTCCGGTCCGGCGATCACGGCCACCGTCGCCGTCGATCCGAATCCCCGGCGGGTGCGCTCGTTGTCGGCGACGATTTCGCGCGCCGCCGCTCGCAGCGCCTGGTCCAGGCGCCGCGCGAGCGCATCGCCGCCTTCGGGTCGCGGCGGCGCCAGCATGTGCTCGCAGACCATCCGCGCCGCGACGTGGCTGGCGGCCATCTCCGGACCGGCGCTGCCGGTGCCGTCGTAGACGCCGATCACGACCGCGCGCGATTGGAGGCTCGTCTCGACGTTGCCGCCCGACGCCGCCCAGCCCGTGGCGAGATCGACGACCGCGACGGCGTCCTCGTTGACCTCCCGGCACTTCCCGATATTGGTGAGGGCCGCGATTCTCAGCATCACCGGAACCTGAACCGAATCGTAACCGACACCGAACCGCGTGCGGGGGCGTAGCTCGGCAATCGATTGCGAAAGGCGTGCGTGGCTGGCCGCGCCGGGATGCAAGACATTCGCGACGTCGGGATAGGGACCCTCAAAGAAGCGGCGCCGGAGCGGCTGGCATGCTGCTGGCAGCGGATTGTTATCCGGAAGTCGGGGGGCTCGCGCACGGTGCGCGGTCCAGAAGGAGGAGGGAGTCATGCGGAAACGTCTGATGCAGGTCGCGATGGTCCTGGTCGTCGTCGTGGCGGGAGCGCAGCTCATTCGTTTCGGGCGCACGAACCCGCCGATCGACCCGAGCCGCACGATCGCGGCGCATCCGGGCACGCCGGCCGCGCTGGTCGCGGTCCTGGATCGCGCGTGCGGCGACTGCCACTCGAACGCCACCGCCTGGCCCTGGTACACGCAGATCGCGCCGCTGTCGTGGGCGATGGCGCACGAGGCGAAGGCAGGACGACAGGCGGTCAACTTCTCGGAGTGGGCGGGGTACACGCGCGAGCAGCAGCGAGACCTGCTGGCCCAGTCGTGCCAGGACGCGACCAGCGGCAGGATGCCCTGGGAGGCGTGGATCCGGCTGCACCCCGAGGCGAAGCTCTCGGCCGCGGACGTCGAGATGATCTGCGCGGCGGCGCGCCAGGCCGGCGCCGTCGCCGCTCACGCCCCTTGAGAGGGAGGTGGTGTCATGAACACGACAACGAACGTCCGGGATTTTCTCGCCCAGAAACGGATCGCCGTCGCCGGCGTGTCGCGCGACAACCGCGGCCACCCTTCCGCGAATCTCATCTACCACCGGTTGAAGGACACCGGACACGACGTGTTTGCGGTGAACCCGAACATGTCGATGTTCGAGGGCGATCGCTGCTATCCCGATCTGAAGTCGATCCCGGGCGGCGTCGACGGCGTCGTCATCATCACGAAGCCCGAGACCACGGAGCGGATCGTGCGCGACGCTGACCAGGCGAGTGTGCGCCGCGTATGGATGCACCAGTCGATGTCGGGCGGATCCAGCATCTCGCCGGTGGCCATCGAATATTGCCGCGCCCACGACATCGGCGTCATCGAGGGCGGGTGCCCGATGATGTTCGGCGACGGCGTCGACTTCGGACACGCCTGCATGCGGTGGGTGATGAAGCTGACCGGCAAGCTGCCGGCCTGAACCTTGAACGGCGCTTCGGCGCAAGGAGGGACGCGATGTCTCACACAATGGTTGACGACCTTCAGCACGTGCGGGCGACTCGAACCCCCGAGGGGGCGATGAGCCGGCGGCGCCGCTTCGCCTGGATCGCCATCGTCGTCTCCGACGCGGGATTCCTGCTCTGGGGCGCCATGGCGGCGCTGCTGCTCCCGTACCTGCCCGGACCGGGGGGCAGACCGATCCTGATCGCCGGTTACGAGGGCTTCACGCACGGCTCGTGGGCGGCGCTCCTGGCCACGTCTCCGAACACGGCCGCGTTCATCACCATGGTCTTCCGACTGTTCGGCGCGATGTGCGCAATCTTCGGGCTCCTCGGGGTCCTGATTGCGGCCAACGCCTTCCGCCGCGGCGAGCGGTGGGCCTGGTGGGCGCTGCTGGTCGGCAACACGGTGGCATACGGCGCGCCGATGACGTACGACCGCCTCGTGAACGCCGTCGGACCGTTCGAGATGACGGAGTACCTCGGCATCGGGCTGGTCTACCTGGCGCTCGCGATCACGGCGCCTTTCCTGGCGTCGGAGCGTCAGTCGGCGAGGACGACCCGGTAAGTGGCGTGGTACTCGGTAAAATTGTGCGGGAGGTCGAGTGACCAGGCGGCCTCATCGAGGCAGGCCTTGTCGCCGGGGGCGGGGGCTTCGATCTTCCTGACGTCGACGACCTCGGCGCGCGTGGTCTCGATCGTCAGCGCGACGCGACGGTCTTCGAATCCGCATCGCGCGCGCGCGGGCGCCAGCGCCTCGCGCAACCACGCCATGGGATCGAAGCGGGGGCGCACCTCGGCCATGCCCGCCATGATGTTGGGCGCCTGGGCAAACCGGCCGCCGAGGGAGCCGACGCCGGTCGTCTCTTCGAGCCCCTCGGTCGACGGGCGAACGCCCGGCTCGATCGCGAGGTAGCTGGTGACGGGCGAGACGGCGCCGCCGTAGCGGGCCAGCACCATCATCTCCGGTTCGCTCAGCTCCCCCATCAGATCATCGCCAAACACCAGCGCCGACCAGAGCCGCCCGTCAGCGGGGTCGGGCGCGATTCGCACCCGAACCGGCCGCGACCAGAGCTCGCCCACCATCTCGAGCCAGGGCGGCGCGTAGTCGGCGATCTGCAGGCCCGCCACCCCCTCGCCCTCATCGAGGACCTTGTTCTCCAGCGAGTCCGCGCCCGCGGCCGCTACCAGCGTCACGCCCGGCACCACGACCCGGAACCGATGCAGGCGCATCGGCCGCGCCCACTCTTCGAGGATCGCGCGCTGCTTCGCCTGGGTGCCGGGCTCGTTGCTCAGCACCGCGTCCCAGGCGAGGCCGCCGGTCGCCCGCGCCACCGCCGACCAGTCTCCGTCGCTTTGCACCCCGAGCTCTGGGTCGCCTGTCTCCTCCACGTGTCCGACGTGAAGAAGGGCGCCGCTCTTGCGGAATGCGTGAGCCAGGCTGCTGACCTTCAACGATTCGCGCGTCAGCAGGTCGGACAGCACGAGCACACGGCGGGGCCGCCCCGCCGGCGCGGCGGCCAGGATCTGATCGGCGCGTGCGAGCGCGGCGTCGATGTTGCTGCCGTTGGCGCGATGGGGCTCGCGCGTCTCGAGATCGGCGATCGCCTGCGCCACCGGAACCAGCCCGCCGTAGCGGGCGTGCACGCGGCGATCGAACGCCAGCACCTCGACGGCGGCGCCCTCGAAGTGGCGAAGCGTGGCTGCCGCGCCTGTCATGGCGGCCCGGGCCACGTCCTCCGTCACCGAGCGCGACCCGTCCAGGATCACCACCACCTGCGCGTCGCGCGGCACGTGCGCGACCCTGGGCGCGGCCTCGACGCGATAGTGAACCAGCACCCGATCGTCACCGAAGCGCTTGACGCCCAGCGCGCCCCCCAGCGTCGGCGCGCTGCCCGGCACGAGCGCGATGATCCCGGCGTCGGACGGCGGCTCGTCGCCGGCATCGAGATCGTATTCCGCGGGCGACCCCTGAAGCTTCGCGCCCTCTGGAAACGGCTGGCCGTCGACGAAGATGCGATCCGCCGGCCGCTGCGACCGGAGCACCACCTCGGCCGGATCGCCGGCCAGCCCCAGCGGCGGCAGCGTCAGCTCGTGGCGCCCGTTTCGGTAGACGGTCGGCATCTGCAGCGTGTAGCTGACGGTCTTGCGGTCCGCCGGCGGAACCGGGAACACCTGCAGCGCCAGCAAGCCCCGCGTTCGCCACGACAGCAACGCCGGGTCTTTCGGGTAGTAGCCGCCGATCCCCGTCAGCTCCTTGTACCTGGCCGCTGCCTCCTCCGCCTCCATGAGATCGCCCTCGAACCAGTGCGGCTTGCCGTCGAGCACACCCCGGGTGCGCAGGCGCGTCGCCACGGCGGTCTCCGGGATCTCGATCATCCAGTCGGCCTGATCGTGGCGCTTGCCCAGGTTCTCGATGGTCCGCTCGACGACCAGCGTGGCGTGACCGGGCGCCAGCGTCACCTTGACGACGTGCGATCGCTCCTCGATCAGGCCGCGGCTTCCGTCCAGGCTGTCGGCCGCGCGCGGCGAAGGCGCGATCGCGAGCGCCAGCAGCCCGATGACGGCGGAAACCGCGATTCGCTTCACAAGGCTCTGACAACGACCACGGCCGGGAGTTCCCGGACGCGATCAGTCGGAGAATCCGCGGACGTACAGGCCGTCGCTTTGGCCGCTGGCGTTGACCGTGTAGACAAGCGCCGGGGAGGTCGCCGCCGTGATCGAGTAGCTGTCGACGTGATCGGCGATCGGGATCGGCGCCGCCGCGGTCAAGGTGTCGTCGCTGCCCACCGAGCGGATGCGCAAGGTCGCGGTGCCGGTCGCGTCGTCGTACTGGTCCGCGAAGAGGACGCGTCGATCGCCCATCGGCGCGATCAACGTGATCCCGGCGGCGATGGACATCGTGTTGCAGTCGCGCAGGCGCGTGTAGCTGGCTTCGTAGGCGTCGCCCGAGGCGCGCCCCGACAGGATCGCGGTCCCGCCGGGGAGGAAGTTGACCATCGCGAACGGGACCTGGCGGGCCGGCTCCACCACGCACGCGCCCGTGCCGTCCGCCTTCGTGACGTACAGGTCGCCCGAATTGCCGCCGAAGCGGGTCTTGGCATAGGCGACGTGCCCGGCGGGGCCGATCGACAGCAGCGCCTGGACCGGGGTGTCCAGCACCAGCTCGCCGCCGGCCGCGATCGGATCCGCGATCGCCACCAGGCCGCCGTTCTTGATCAGCGCCACGACGGTCTTCGCGTCCGACGGGGAGATGTCATAGTCCGCCACGTCGCCGCGCACGTCGGTCGGGTTCGCCCCGCCCGGGAAGGGCGCGGTCCGCAGCGTGCCCACGCCCGTCCCGAGCGTGCCGCTCAGCCAGAACCAGCGCGCGGCGTCGGGCGAAACATTCCATTGATGGACGTCGGGCGCGATCGTCGTCTTGCTCGCGGCGTCGCCGGCCGTCTGCAGCTTCAGCGTCTCGGGACCGGTGGCGCCGTCGCGGGTGGTCCAGGCGACGTAATCGCCGGAGCCGGGCGGGAATCCGAAGCTGAAGGTCGGGCGGAAACCGGCGTCGGCGGCGCTCGACAGGACGACGTTGTCCGCGACCGACAGCAGCGGTTCGTCGGCGCCGTCCGCTTTTCCGATCAGCAGATCTGCGAAGCTGACGTTCGGATCGGGATCGGTCGCGGGCAGGAGCACACAGAGCACCGCTGTGCCGCGCGGCGCGGGTGTGCAATAGAGCGCGTCCTCTCCGGCGACGAAGGTCGCGAGAAGCCGCCCCCGCGTCATGCCGGGCCGCCAGACGTACGGCGCCAGCGGCCCTTGCTGGTACTCGTAGTAGACGAGCGTATCCCCGCCAAAGAAGGTGCCGTGTAGGCCGGCGCCGTCGCCGCCGAGATCCGCCGTCAGCAGCAGGCAGTCGGGGTCGGCGCCGCCGCTCCCCGCGCCGCAGCTCACCGGCGCACCCGACGCGGCGCGCGAGGCGTTGAAGACGTAGAGGCTGCGCGTCTGCGCCACGGGGTCCGTGAAGGCGACGAACGCGCACCAGCGATCGCCGGTCGCGCCCGCTTCCTGCGTGCACGACGGTCCGTTGTAGAGCAGCCTCGCCGTGCCGCCGAAAACCCGCGCGCCGCTGACCAGTCCGCCGTCAGCGCCCGCGGCGCCGTCGCCCACCGCGCCGTCGCTGCCCGCGACGTTGTCTCCGCCGCCGCCGTTGCTGCCGCCGACGCCCAGCGCCGCGTAACCGCCCGAGCTGCCGCCGCACCCGGCGCCGAGCGCGCCGGCCACCAATAGCAGCGATGCGATCGAGAAAAGCGCCGCCGTCTTCATGGCTCGACCGGTGACGAGCTTACGTGAGATCACCTCACTCACCGCAATGGTCTTCGATCACCAGATCCTTTAGCGCCGGCGCCACGCGATCCAGAGACTGCCAAGGGAAACGGCGGTCGCGGCTGCTGCCGCCGCGACCAACCGCAAGTCGACTCGCGCTTCCCACATCCCGCCACGCCGCCAGACGAAAGGGCACCCTCCCTCGAAAGCGACCCAATAGGTCGACATCAACAAGAAGGGGACGGCAAACCCAAGGCGGAGCTTTGCCCAAACCGGGCGGGAGGGCAGAAACAGATGGCCGGTGATTCCGAGTACGATCGCGACGCAAAGAGCGACGAGGATCGGTACTCTTCGCCGATCCGCCGCCATCACGGCAGTTTCGTAGGCCAACGATCCTGCGCGCGCGCGAGTCGCGTCGATCGTGACGGCGAGCGCCGCTAGAAAGGATGGCGTCGGTCTACCGAACCACGCCGTCCGTCTCATCGGAGAGCGACGTTAGCCCCTCACCCGAACCTTCGCCATGACAAGAAAGTCGCGGGTGATTCTCGACGGACGGCGGCGCGCCCAGAAACCTGCCGCTGTGGCCAGCGATTTTGCGGGCATGATTCCTGCTCTGCGGCGGCGGACACAATGAATCTGATGAAAATGAAATTCCTCGCGCTCGTCATCGTCGCGGCGGTGGTGCTGACGGCGGCGCGCGCGGGTGCGGACGTCGAGGCCTTTCGCGACCCCGATCGCAAGGCCAAGGTGCTGGCCGCGCTGCCCAAGGTCGAGGCGCGCATCGCGGCGGAGGTGGCCGCGCGCAAGATACCGGGGCTCGCGTTCGGCGTCGTGCTGGACGGCGACCTCGTCTTCGCGAAGGGGTTCGGCGTCGCCGACCTCGACGACAAGCGTCCCGTCGACGCCGACACGGTGTTTCGCATCGGATCGATCACGAAGACGTTCACCAGCCTCGCCATCCTCAAGCTGCGCGACGCCGGCAAGCTGTCGCTCGACGAACCGATCACGCGGAGGTTGCCGGAGCTGCGGGCGCTTCGTTACCCGACGCGCGACTCTGCGCCGATCACGATCCGGCAGCTGCTGACGCACACCTCGGGGCTGCCGCAGTTCGGGAACTTCTCGCACGCCCAGCATGATCACGAACCGACCGAACGCGAGCTCTTCAACGACCTGCCGCACGTCGGGATGTTGTGGGCGCCGGGGACGGCCTACAGCTATTCGAGCTTCGGCGTGGCGCTGCTCGGGTTGGTGGTCAAGCGCCTGTCGGGGCAGCGTTACCGCGACTACGTCTCGACGCAGATCCTGGCGCCGCTCGGGATGCGCTCGACGTACTGGGACGATCGGGATGTTCCGAAGGGGCGGCTTGCGACCGGCTACGTGGCGGGCGCCGGCGGCCCGACGAAGATCGTCCCCTGGCGGCTCGGCGCGATGGAGCCGACGGGCGGCCTCTTCACGTCGCTGCGCGATCTGGCGCGCTACGCGTCCTTCCAGCTGGCGGCCTACCCGCCGCGCGATGATCCGGAGACCGGCCCTGTGCGCCGCAGCTCGGTGCGCGAGGCGCATGCCACCACGCGCCTCGTCGATCTCTGGGCGGGGCTCCACGAGCCGTCGGCCGAGAATCCGTTGCTCGTGCGCGCGTGGGCGATGGGCATCGGCCTCGCCTGGCACGCGTTCAAGACCTGCGAGCTCGAGCAGTATGTCGGGCACATGGGATCTCTCGACGGCTACTCGGCCGGGATCGAGATCTACCCGGACCGCGGATTCGCGCTCGTGTCGCTGTCGAACGACCACGATACGCCCCACCGGGATCTGATCATCGAGGCGCGCGACATCCTGATCGAGTCGAAGGCAGTGGCGCCGCGCGCCCGGCGTGCCAGCGCCGCCCTCCTGCGCGC
>Ga0209465_10000169_pt1 | contig 31294 bp, 29 predicted proteins | sample PanSoiPlot1MoBio_FD_188321 | JGI IMG/M metagenome (GOLD analysis project Ga0209465, IMG submission 188321) | Tropical forest soil microbial communities from Panama analyzed to predict greenhouse gas emissions - Panama Soil Plot 1 MoBio (SPAdes)... | ecosystem: Environmental > Terrestrial > Soil...
GGGACCGAGCCGTAAGAACAGAATACGCAGCAATCGCCAGGTTTTGGTTTTAGACGAGCACTGCATCCTCTGCAGTCATAGAAAATCTGGCAGACGTTCAATGGCATCCGTTCCATCGCAGCATGTCCGCAGTGCGGGCAAGTGATGATGGACATTAAGATCATGCAACTTGGGGCGGGTTAGCGCGGCGCTTTCGATACCAGTTCACTTGGTAGACTTTGGAGCTTGAGGCCCGTCGAGCGGTCTTCCGCCTTCAAATGGTAATTCGACTGTGCCGGCCATTGCGTCGCACTGCTCTCTTGGCACGGCAACCATTCGCCCGTCAGGTTTTCGGCAATTGCCCGATCCCAATTGATAGCCGCTTTTGCACGGCTCACCCGTATACGGATAAAAGTCGGCGCTGCGATCCACACAGTACGCTTGAGGGTCGGACGGAGCTTGATCGTCCGTTTGAGCGGCGTTTGCCAGGACCGGGAGCAAACACATCGTAAGGCAGGCAAATAGGCGCACGGCGGCCTCGCGCAGCAGTGTGTGGCCCCGGACGGGGGTTTGGGATCTAGGGGGGATCCGGAGCCACTGGCGCAGCCGGCTGTGTGCTGCCGAACATGCTGCCGGCCGGCCTTTTTGGAAAACGCGGTACGGCTGCGCCTGTTCCTTTACTTTGCGAGCCTGCGCCTGTTGCGGCGGACTCGCCTCGCGTAAACGCCCAATGCTTTCTTCGCTACACGGTGTTTCTTGCTGCCTTTGAGAGTAGCCACTGTGGCCGCGACCTGTGCTTCAGTTAGGGCCGCTACTTTTTCAGTGATCATTCGCTGAATTTCGGCCTCGGCTTTTGCGCCGCCTTGGGCCATGCGCAAACCGCGAAGGAACATTACTGTTTGCGCCTCCCAGCACATACGCGCTGCCTGAGTCGATAATGCGAACCACGCATTCCAGGGGCCAAGAGGATTAGACATTAGGTCAGCTTATAGGTGGACCGCCCGCACATGCCCGACAACATATAGCGTTGCTTGACTGGCCCGCCACCCTGCAGCCGAATCCAGCGATGGGCTTCAACAAGCGCAAGATGGAGGATCAGCGCCGCGACGCCGCGAACAAGGAAGCCGCGACCCGGCGTGCGACTGATGCTCAAGTGCTTGAGGATGCCGAGCGCCTGATCGCCGCCTGGAACGAGCGCCAGGCTATCAGCGCACCCATGATCTTTTCGCCAACGATCGGCGCCGCCATCAGGACGGGCTGTGCGTTGTCCGGCTTGCCAAACGCTGCGTCATGCGCGCCGCGGACGACGAGGCCAAGAAAGCGGAAAACTAGGCGGGGCCGGCTCGTGCAAGCGGTGCCAGGGCGCAACACCTTAAAGTGCTTCAGCTGTTACAGTGGGCGCACTGGCTTGCAGTGCAAATCCCATTCTGTGGTCTGCACGTTGCCGCTCGGGTAAAGCTTGTTCTCCATGGCGGAGACTGCACCCGTCATGGGGTCAACTGAGCCGTAAATAGGCTCAGCTATCGCGCTCTGTTTCCTCCTGGCCACAAAATAAATGCCGGTAGCGATAGCCTGCGTAATTGGCAACGCAGTCTGCGCGGCAGTCATTCCTGTAGTAGGAGTTTCAAACCAAAAACCGAATACGGCATGTCGGTCGAGGTCGACCACGACGGAATAGTCGGAGACGTTATTTTTGTCCGGATCAGGAATGACGCCCTTCTTGGGAACATTCGACGTCGTCACCGTGCCCGTGCACCCCAACGTTAGGGACGCGGCTTGCGCGTCTGATGACACGATCAGCACCGACACCAGCGCCGATAGCAGTCGCGACGTTTGTGATCCTGTTTCCAAGCTGCCCCTCGTTCACGCCAGGCTATACCTCTTTCCTGTCCTCGCGCCTATGGCCTGGCCAACACGCAGGCGGAGTGTGGCCGCGGGGCAACGCTTTGCCTAAATCGTAGTCTAGTACCCCGAATTGTCACTACTCCCCAAGAAGTCAGGGTTTTCCCACCCCCCTCCACCTCCTTAATGTCGCTATCTCAGGCCAGCTGGTGGCCGAGCGTGCACCTTCGCGGCAGCATTCATGGAATAAGCTGAGATTGTCTGCGTCATGTGGGGACTAGGACTTCGGACATGTCTTCAGGGGCTCTTGGCAGCAGGCTGCGCCTTCATCGCAACTGGCATCGCGACAGCGCGCGCTGATACGCTCGAATGGGCGCTCGTTCAGGCCTACCAAAATAATCCGTCCCTCAACGCTCAACGCGCGGCGCTGCGCGCGACCGATGAGTCCGTGCCGCAAGCGCTGTCAGGTTATCGGCCCAAACTCAGTGTCACTGCATCCGGCGGCTGGAATTACTTTGATCAGGTCAACAAAACGGTCAACCAACAAGTGTTTCCACACCAGGTCTTCTACACCAGCCTCGGCTCGGACCTGCCGACCCGGCAATTCGGCGCCACCATGACGCAAACGCTTTATAATGGTTTTCAAACCGCCAATCGCACACGTCAAGCGGAAAGCGGGGTGTTTGGCGCGCGCGAGACATTGCGCCTCACCGAGCAGCAAGTCCTTCTCGACGCCGCTACCGCCTACATGAATTTGATACGCGATCAGGCAATCCTCGATCTCAATCGCCGCAACGTCGAAGTGCTCACCGAGCAGCTGAAACAAACGCGTGACCGCTTCAACGTCGGCGAAGTGACGCGCACCGACGTCGCCCAGGCGGAGTCCCGCCTGGCTGCAGGACGTTCGCAGCTTCTTCAGGCGCAATCGAATTACGTCACCTCGCAGGCGAATTATCGGCGCGTGATCGGGGTCGATCCCGGCCGCCTCAGTCCCGGCACGCCGGTCGATCGGCTGTCGCCAGCGACGCTGGCGCGAGCGATTACCCAAGGCGAGATGGAAAGCCCGTCGGTACTGGCGGCGATGTACGGCGTCGACGTCGCCGAGCTCGCCGTGAAAATCAACGAGGCCACGCTTTATCCCAACCTCGGGCTCACTGCCACCTATGCGCAGGGTTACCAAACGATACCGCAAGAACTTCGGACGACCAACGTCTCCATTCTGGGACAACTTACCGTCCCGCTTTATCAAGGCGGCGCTGAATATTCCGCCATTCGCCAATCCAAGGAAACACTTGGCCAACAGCGCCTCAATGTTGATGTCAACCGCGATCAGGCGCGGGCTACGGTGGTGCAGAGCTGGGGCCAACTGGACGCCGCCAAGGCGCAGATCGAGGCAACCACCGCGCAGGTGAACGCCTCCGAAATTGCCCTCAACGGTGTCCGCGAGGAGGCGCGGGTCGGACAGCGAACCACGCTCGACGTGCTCAATGCGCAGCAGGAACTCGTGAATGCACGCGTGGCTCTGGTCACCGCGCAACATGATCGCGTCGTATCTTCCTACACGCTGCTGGCGGCAGTCGGCAGACTATCGATGGAGCGATTGGGACTGAATGTGATGATCTATGATCCGCAGGTGCACTATCAGCAGGTCCGTGACGCCTGGATCGGCGTGCGAACCCCGGACGGTAGATAGTAGGCCCCGTCGCGACTGGCTAAAAGTTGCGTAATAACTCCGGCAGCTTGGCGATATTCGCCGCAACCCGCCGCGCCTCATCCTTTTGTGAGCGGCTTTGCCGTCCGATCGCCGGCCCGGCTCGTTCTTTGAGCTTACGTGCTGTCCAGAAAATCACTAGTATTTCATATCGGCGTCGGGACGACGACAGGAAGGTCGAACGTGGCAGAAAATCGCATTGCGCTGATCGGTCTAAGCATCCTGGGTGTAACGGCAACCATTACGATTGCGCCCGCGCAGAATACTAGTAATCCGCTGCGGAGCGGAAATACCACCAATCCGATCCTAAGCGGAAATACTGTGACCCAACTGCCTCCAGTTCCTGTTTCTCCGGCGCCTACTATCACGATACTGTCTACACCGTTGGGAAGAAATGCACACACTGGTCTACCCTGCACTGGGTCGGGCCCGATTGCGGTGACGGCCGGTGCGGGCACCCTTCCCGGCACGACCGCCGCTCCTGGCGCGGCTCAGGTACCTCAGAATGGAGCCCCAGTTACACCGACACCGACGAGCGTGTTTGGCTCATCGCCGTCGTGTTGAAGCCGCCGGGCTCCTCCTCGAAATAGACATACGCCAGCTTTTGCCCGCCGTGATCTTTCACGACAAAGCAAGCGTCCAACTTCTCGACAGACCACGGCGGCGGGAAGCGGCGGTAGGCCATTTAGGAAATCCGTTAGCCCGGCGTTAGCCCGAGGTCCCTGCGCCTAGCGTGATCAAAACCTAAATCGTTGATTTCATTGGCGCGCTCGGAGAGATTCGAACTCCCGACCCTCAGATTCGAAGTCTGATGCTCTATCCAGCTGAGCTACGAGCGCGTGCGCGAGTGCGAAGAGTATATCGCACCGACTGCAAACGCAACCATCACCAAGTTACGTCGATACCATCGGCACTTCCATCACCTTGCTAGGCACCCTCTAGGTTCACGACACCCTCCGCCACCAACCGACAGGCACCGACTGCAATTCTCATGTGCGTGAGGGCTACGTGAGGGCTACACTACTTTAAGGCGACCCTCAGTCACCCTGTCTTTCGTGCTCAAGGAGTTGAGGGCTAGCCCTCAATAGCCCTCAACGAGAGCATCAGATGGCGATAGCGAAGATCACAGTCAGAACCGTTGAACAGCTTGAGCCCGGTAGCCGCGTTTGGGACACCATTGTGCAGGGCTTCGGGGTGCGCCGTCAGACTGATGGGGCTTATTACTACCTTCGGTTCCGCAAGAATGGCGTGCAGCAGATGCGCAGCATTGGGCGGCATGGTTCGCCCTGGACATGCGAGAGAGCACGCAAGGAAGCTCAGCGCCTTCTCGGTGCGCTGGTTGGGGGGCGCGATCCCTTTGCCAAGCCAGTTCCAGCGGAAGCCTTTGGCGCTGAAGTGGAACGCTACCTCAGCAGGCAACAGGCCGCGCTAAAGCCCCGCACCTACGTTGAGCTAGAACGCCATCTGTGCCGAGACTGCGCCCCCCTCGCCCGCCTACGCCTGACTGAGATCGACCGGCGCACCATAGCCTTGCGCCTAGCTGAGGTGGAAACAGCCAGCGGCCCCACAGCACGGAACCGCGTTCGCTCTTCCCTCTCAGCGTTCTTCAACTGGGCCGTTCGCGAAGGACTACTCGACGCAAATCCTGTCGCTGGGACAGCCCGCGCCGATGAACGCGGATCACGAGATCGTGTGCTGACGCAAGCAGAGCTTGCTGAGCTTTGGGCTGCGCTACCACAGGGTGACTTCGGGGAGATAGTGCGCCTCTTGGCATTGACCGGCCAACGTCGCGAGGAGATTGGAGGCTTGCGTTGGTCCGAGGTTGACCTTGATCGCGGCTTGATCGTGTTACCAACTGAGCGCACGAAGAACTTGCGCCAGCATGAGGTGCTCCTATCACGTCAAGCTAAGGCTATCCTTGCGCGCCAGCCAAAGCGCAAAGGACGCGACTTCGTGTTCGGGATTGGCGAAGCTGGTTTCAGTGGATGGAGCAAGAGCAAAGAACGCCTTGACCAAGCTTTGCTCGACAAGCGTAAGGCGGCTGATCGTAGAGCGAAGCCCCTGCCCTCTTGGCACCTCCACGATCTGCGTAGGACGGCAGCAACTCAGATGGCCGAACTCGGGGTCCAACCCTGGATAATCGAAACGATCCTTAATCACGTCTCCGGTCATAAGGCAGGCGTGGCTGGCGTTTACAATCGAAGCAAGCACACCGATGCGATGCGTGAGGCATTGCAGAACTACGCAGATTGGCTTGAGCGGATCACCGCATGAGCAAGCGTAAGGCCGACCAGATCGCCGGTCACAACCTTTGGGACCTCGAAATCGAGGACTGGATCAACCATTGCGGCTTGCATCCAAACGACGCGCGCGCCTGGACAATCTTGCGTTGGAGCCAACCAACGCGAGAACGATCCTGCACGTCGTGGCGAATACAATCCAATAGAGCGTTTTGAGAAGGGGGGCTGGCAATGACCGAACTCCTTGCAACTCTGCCAACTGCTGAGCAAGCAAGTCGCATCATCGCTGCGGACATTAAAGCCTATCCGCAAGGAGGAGATAAACGAGAAGAGCATCTTCGACTTTTTGGTGCCGTACTGTCTCGGGAGGTGATCAAGGGCGCATGGGCAGCACGCTACGCCGAACTGCGCAAGGACGCTGCTGCGCCGCAAAAGTTTGAGAGGCGTGAGTTCTCTGATAAACAAATAGCTCGTTGGCAAGCTGAGCGGGCTTCTTTTTTTAGCTCTGCTGCACAACCTGCCACTGCGCCCGAGCCCGAGGACACGCCGGAGCCTGAAGCTGCGCAAGCCGAGCCAAAACCACGCGCTGCGCTTCCGGCTGTAATCCCTCCGCAACCACCGCCAGCGAGTTGGGACGATTTGCTCACGGTAATGAACAATCAACACGCCATCATCGACAACGTTGGTGGAAAGACAGTCATCGCAAGTTGGGAACCGTCATCGCTCGATCCAACACGACAGATCATTGCGTTTCAGAACAAAGACAGCTTTGTACTCCGCTATTCCAACCGGTATGCAACGATAGAGATCACCACCATGCGCGGCGCAACTACGCAAGCAGACGTGCCGTTGAGCCAATGGTGGCTCACTCACCATACCACCACCGGTGCCAACCCCTGAGCAAATGGAAGCTCACCATGATCGCACCGGCCTTTGGCACTGGGCGCTCTGGCTTGGATATGATTATTGGTGGTGGGACCGAGGGCCCGCGACTGAATCCTGAGCCGATCACAACTTCGTAGATTACCTAATCTTCATAATCCTAACTGTTACGACGCTATAAGGTCGGGGCTGCTCCCGGAGAGCCCGGCCCCGATCTCAGTGTCCCCAAGCCCCCCAGCCCCCGATGCTGGGTCGGGGCCGACATTCTTCAATGAAGCAAAGTGGGCGAGCCAACCGATGGTGCCTAAGGCCCGCACCCAATGCCGATATTGAAGGCGAGCATTAATACCGCGATATAAGGGTATGAATTAGAAGGTTTTCTCCGACCGCAAAATACACGACACCGGGACGTTGATTAGCCTTCCGTTCATTGCATGAACGAGTTGGTCCGCTATACAATCGGAGCCGGTTCTCCCCCCACAAGAGAGCCCGGCCCCGATCTCAGCGTCCCCCCGAACAAGATACCCGACGCTAGGTCGGGGTCGTCATATCGAAGATGAATTATGGCCCTCGGTGGGCGGCAACGAATTGTCAGAACAAAAAAAGAAAAGAGGGTGAGCCCTTGTTGAGCCACAATTATCGAAGTCGATAATTGTCAGCTCGCAACAGGTCACTCATTTCCTAATCTAGCAATCGTCATATGGCTCACCCCGAATAGCTGTAGAGGTTAGGGTTTCACCAGCAGCGCGTCTGCGCAAAGCCTCTGCTCGTTGGTAGGCTGTAAGTGAGGGCTTGCGGCCAAAGCGGACGCCATTAGCCTGCGCCCTGCTGCGCCCTTCAGCAGTCCTCGACAAGATGAGCTGGCGCTCGAACTCCGCTAGCCCGCCCAGCACCGTCACCATCAATCGCCCATGTGGCGTTGTTGTATCGGCCCAAGCATCGCTCAGTGATTTGAAGCTTGCACCGCGCTCAGAGATCGTCGCCAGCGTATTGAGCAAGTCCCTGGTTGACCGCGCACACGACCAGGGTGTCGCCTTCGCTCAGCGCGGCGATGGCCTTTGCTAGCCGTGGCCTGTCAGTGTACGCACCCGATTGCTCTCACTGTAGACCTTCGCAGCGCCAGCCTGATGCAATGCCTCTGTCTGCGACTGCAAGCTTTGGCCGTCAGTTGAGACGCGGGCATATCCGATTATCGCCATTCGTAGCTCCATTTCGTTCATGACATCTGAGCAAAAGAAGTGGCCGTCAATCGGCACTTCTAGATTTCACTCAATGCGTGATTTGTGTTCAGCGCTCCATCATCATCGGGTAGTGGTCGATCATGCCCTCGCGCTGCGCCCGTTCGAGTGCTTGTGCATAAAGCTCCGGGTGTGCGGCCAGATAGTCGTTAGCTCGCTGGATGATCTGCGCATACGGAACATGGTTGACGCGAACGCCTTGCGCCTGTAGCTGCTGCTTAACAGCGTTCCTTGCTGCTAGCCGCGCCAGCACCTTTACCGCTGATGTGCCGATAGGGAATAATGATTTAGCTTTGGGCATGTAGTGATCTCCGTGCCTGGGGTTAGAGCCTGCGGACTTGGGCGCAATCAGTTCGCAGGCTCGCTTAGTTTATCACGAACAAACAAACAAACGAATTTAAATCGAACAGCGCAATGTTTGCTCCGCGCACACGAGCTTTTGTTTGTTTGATCGCATGGCCGGGGGTGGCGGGCCAAAATCTTGCTTCGCTGGCGGCGGGATGGTGTTCCGCAAATTTTGTGTGAAAGTCGTCGACCTCTGACGTGCCTTGTAGCGCAAGATCGCGGTGATTAAGGTCGCGCGAAAATTGAGGGGCAGAAGATGTTAAAGCGGCTCAGCAGTTGGATTTTCAGATAACCCACACAAACTTCGCCTGGGTTTGCTAAAACGAAGCCGGTTTGCTGGTCAGTTGCACAGTTCGTTGAACGGCGGTTCGCTTGAGCAGGGTGGGATTGACGGACGGATGGCACCAGCGCCACCGCTCGCTGTGGACACGCTGCGTGACCCGTAGCCACTTGTATTCGGCGCTGTGGTTACGTTGCAGAACGTCGCGGTCATTTCCTCGATGCAGAAAACGCCAGTCCTTGGGGCTTCGATCGGTGTGGTCTGGACGCTCTCACCGCCCAACTGTTGTACTCTCTGCGACGTAGCGAGCTGCGCTGCGGCTGGCGATACCGCCAAGAGCAGTGCATAAACCACCGCGAGTTTCTTCATCAGTACCAGACGATCTCTCGGAACCTCTCAGTAATAAGCTACGGCGAACTCGCCGAGATTTCAATTAGTGCAGCAAATGCCAAGGGAGGGCCAAGAGCGCACCAACTCCTGCAGCATCGCCACGTTGGCCGCGATCCGGCGAGCTTCAATAGCGATACCAGCCATATGGCCGGTAATAGGCATGCGGAGGAGAAATACGAACACACCAACCGTAGCTGCAATCAAAAGACCCTAGTGTGGGTCCCATACCTATGTGGCGGGCTCGGTGATGGTGGTGGACCGTGCGTGTTGTTGCCTCTCGCTCAGATCGAGCGGTTGTACTTGCGGGCTCTTCATTCTCCGGCGACGTAACCTCACGTCTTGGAACGATGGGCGACGTAACTTCATCACTTGGAACGATGCTTGGTGTGGAGGGTGTTAGGGATCTGTAGCTCGGTTGAGGCACGACATTGGGACTGGATGGATTGGAAACAGGCGGTGGCAGCGGCGTAGGAGGAGGCACATAGCCCGGCTGCGCTTGTGCATGTTCGATCAAGACGTAGGCAGCAAACATAATTGTGCATCCAACTATCAAAAGCTGCGCCCGCTCAAATCTCCTCGTGGGCATTGCGGTCTCCTTTGAGCCGATGTTCTGCTGCCAGTAATTGACCACATTAGCTCAACGTTGTCCTTCACTCGGTTCACAGTACGCGCTCAATCCTTACGCAGCAGGTCTGGAAGTTTAGCAATATTCGCCGCAATCCTTCTCGCCTCATCTTTGCTGAGCAACTTCGCCGCGGATCGCCTTCCCGGCTCACATTCATAATAGATGTATGCAATCTGTTGGCCGTTGGCGTCACGTACGACGTAGTAGTTCGGCTGCAACTCGGTAGACCAGGGTGCGGGAAGCGACGAGCGGTCATTGGATTTGTATGTGCCGTTAGTCACACCGCGCGGTCGGGGACTGCGATATGTGGATGGAAGGGGCGCGATGGATTAGCGGGGCACTGCCATGAATAGCGATGACGTGATTAGCCAAGCTGAGGCGAATGAACAAGTTCTGACTTTTGACATTCCAGATGATGTATTAGAGCAAACCGCGAGCGCCGAACACACAGCCTTCACTTTAGTTTATTGCACTAATACTGCAACTTGCCCCACGGTTCGCCCATTACGTCCTGCACTTTGATCTGCGTTGCTGCGCCACTAGCGCCCCCAATCCTTCTCAACCTGCGCTCTTCGACTGACCAAGGCGGCGGGAAGCGGCGAGGCGCCCGACCCCTCATCAGATATGGAGGTCTCCTCTTCTTGTGACGTTGGTAACAGACACGGGCCATCAATGAATGCTCATGTACAGCGCCGGATCAAAACTCAGGGACTAGCAATGTCATTACTTCAGCAAACAGACGTCTACCAAGGTTCGGAAGAAAAGGCGGCGCGTAAGCATCCCGAATTTGGATTTGCTCTTGCTCTTAGATTTGCTCTTGCTCTTATCTGTGTGGCGCTTGCCCTCGTGCTTGCCGGCGTAATGTTCCCCGACGCTTTTAGACCTAGCGGCCAATTTTCGCTCATCGGTCCTTAACAGGGGCAGGCGATATTTACCGCAATCCACCGCTGCCCCAATTGGTTCATTCGGCGTTCACTTGTAATGCGCCACTGTTTTCGTGAGGATAGGGGCACATCAAGGAGTAGCGCCATGGCAAAGAAGCACAAGGGCAGCCAAAAGAAATCGAAGGGCACGTGAGTTCCGTTTAGAGTATTGCGATTTTGATTGTCATCAAACGGCCCGAACCCGATGTTCGGGCCGTTTGTTTTTCCTGCTAACGCAAGCGATCCTCGAGCCTCATGAGTAAAAAAGAGGGGTCGCCATTAGCGACCCCTAAGTGAGCATGTGCACCGTCGGGGACACGACGATGCGGCCACAGCAAAGCATTAGTCCGGGGAGTGCGCTGTGACCCTCATCACACATCGGCAGGCACGGCACTAGTTCGAGCTGCACTGGAAAGAAATAGGCCACCAAGCTCTGGTGGCCTGGTTCTCACAACCAATCCCATCTTACCTAGAAAGGTCGCAGACGTTTCGCAGCGACCAAACCTGCCGAGGGTCGGCTCATCAGTGCATCGACACTGTAGGCGCCTGGACCGAATGCCACGACGATGAGCATGCCGCCCATCATTGAGAGGTGTCCGAAGAAGGACGAAGCGTCAGTGCGCGCTGCCGCAGGGTCACTTACGGTCCAATATGCATGGAAAATCAGCGCAAGCGAAAACGTGTAAAAGAAAAGTGCGAGAGCTACCCATCGGGCATAAAACCCGGCCACCAACATCAGGCCACCGCCCAGTTCGAGGGCTATCGCGCCCCAGACCAAAATGTCTGGAAAGGGGATGCCGTGGTTCCGCATTGTGGCCACTGTAGCCGCAATGGAACCAAGCTTGTTTATGCCAGCGCGTATAAAAATTAGAGCGATAAGCAGGCGACCGAGCGCCCCGATGGAGGAAACTTCCGCATTCATCGCATTGTCTGTATTCATGGCATATCCCCCGCGTTAATCCGGTTGTGCGATTATCAACACCTGCGCTGCGAGTTTCAGGGATGCTGAGAACGCAAGCGTGACCTGCGTAATCGCAACTCTGACGCGGCCCCTCAAACAGCAAAGCCGTCGGCGGTCGCTGACGCCTGACGGCTTTGCCTTGTCCCCCATACGTGCCGTGTTCTCGGACAGCATCGTGCGGGTGTCGAACGGGTGGTGAAGTGGTGGAAAATCTTCACCTTCGTCCCCATCGTCGGTTACGCAGGCGGAGGGGACGACCCAGTCCGACCGAGAAAGAATACCGCTCGCGCGTTTTCGCTCAAGCGCAAATAGCGAGTGAGGGCAAGCGGGGCTACGAGGGAGTGACGCACAAGGCTCGCATGGGGCATGTGGATGACGCGGCCAGGGGCAGAGCAGCGAACCTCAAAGGGAGGATTATCTCTGCGACAGCGTCTAGCGCGAGCCAGCTCACAAGCAGGAGCACGATAGCGCCAAGGATCAACTTCTCTTTCATGGCCATCTCCCGGAAATCTAATCCGTCTTCTGGCCCTCGCTTCCACGTTTACCTACCCATTGACGTGGGGTGTGCTAGCCACGCTAGTCCCCAAGCCGAAAAGTTAAAGGCCTCGACCGAATGTCGAGGCCCTTTAAGCTGAGCGTGTTGTCATGACAGATCCGCCCAGCCTTGCTCCAACAATACCGTTATCAGCGTTGAGTTCTACTATCCTTTGGGATGCGACCCTCTGGGATGCGACGGCGCTTTGGGTGGCCCCTGATGGACGCCGAGGGCAGCACCAGGCGCACTGAGTGCTAGCCGAGTGCTACGCCCAAATCAGCGCCCTCACCTAACGCGATTAACAATGTGATTTGAAGTAGTTGTGGCAAACCGCGCCGCAGCTTCGAAGTCTGATGCTGAGCTACGAGCGCCAACCCCCGCGCGCGCACAATAACGCGTCCCGGGCAAAAGTCACCGGCCGGCTACGGAAGGTTGCAAACCGCATGGCGCGAGCGCGGTTTACGCTCGTTCTGCGCCGCCAAAGTTCCGCGGTCATGCCGCGACAGCGGGGGCGGTATTCGGCAAGCGAAGAGGAACGGCGCTCCCGGCGCTGTGGTTGATGTTCATCGCCAACGATGGACGGAGAACCGATTCATGTCCGATTATGACTATCGCAACCCGGAAGATCCGTTCCAACGGGATGCTGCCTATGACCCGAATGCCCGTAGCGGCAATTCGGCGTGGGGCTGGGTCGCGGCCGCCGTGTTCGTGGCTATTGTCCTGGCGGTTGTGTTCGGGATGGGCCATCAACCTGGGCAGAACGGAACCAATACCGCAGCGAACGAGACGCGCCCACCGGCAAGCACAATGGCGCCGCCGGCTGGAACACCTGCACCGACCAATCCTGCGCCGACCAATCCTACGCCGGCAAACCCGGCGCCCAACAAGCCTGCACAATAAATCAGCGCAGGTCGAAAGCAGGTCGAAACGTTTCGAAAAGTTGGCCCCGGCTATATGCTGGGGCTTTTTCGTGCGCGCTCGCTATCGCAATCAACCAGCGTTTCATTCAAACGCCGGATCGACCGGCACGCGATAACCATTCGCCAGCCGATTGGTCTCATTCGCCATGCCGACCACAGCCATCAGCTCGCCGAACATCGCTTCGCTCATGCCCGCCTTGCGCGCCGCGGCGCTGTGGCTGGCTATGCAATATTCGCAGCCATTGGTGACGCTGACCGCGACATAGATCATTTCCTTGGTCAGCGCATCGAGCGCGCCCGGCGTCATGACCTCCTTGATGCTCTGCCAGGTGCGTTTGAGCAGCGCCGGCTCGTGCGCCAGATATTTCCAAAAATTGTTCACGTCATAGACCCGCCGCGTGCGCTTGATATCGTCGAATACGGCGCGCACTTCGGCGCTGGCGTCGCGGTATTCGATAGGGGTACGCGGCATGGCTCTCGCTCCTCTTCAGTCTCGCGTCGCTGACACCACCCGTTGCGCCACCAATTGTCGCAGGCGCGCCGAGCGGGCACAATCGGCGAGGCCGAACACAGCGCGAAACAGAGGAAAACGCCATGCCGAAAACGCCGGACTACTTTGCCGGAAAGACAATCATCATCACCGGCGCAGGAAGCGGCATCGGCCGCGCCACTGCGCTGACTTTCGCCCGCGAGCGTGCCAACGTCGTCTGTGCGGACATCAACGAGCAAGGCGCGCGCGACACGGCCGCTTCCGTCAATGCCGCCAGCAGCCAGGCGCTCGCGCTCAAGACCGACGTGACCTCGCGCGCGCAGGTCGACGACATGGTGGCCCGCGCCATCGCCGCTTTCGGCGCGGTGCAGTTCCTCTTCAACTCCGCCGGCGCCGCGATCCGCCGCGCCAAGTTTCTCGAGATCGACGATGCGCTGATGGAAAAGACCTTCGCGCTCAACGTCGACGGCACGTTCTACGCCATGCAGGCCGTGCTGCCGCATATGCTCAAGAACAAGCACGGCGTCATCGTCAACATGGCGAGCATGGCGCATCGGCGCGGCGGTCCGGGTTCGTCGATCCACTACGCTGCGGCGAAGGGCGCGGTGGTGTCGATGACCATGGGCGTCGCGCGCGAATTCGCAACGCAAGGCATTCGTGCCCTGTCGATCTCGCCGGGACCGATCAAGACGCCGTTCCAGGCCGCGGCGCAGTCCTCGCCCGAACTGGTCCAGCGCTTCCTCGACGACGTGCCGATGAAGCGGTTCGGCGAACCGGAAGAGATCGGCGAACTAGTCCTGTTCATGTGCTCGGATGTCTGCTCGTTCATGACCGCAGACACCGTCTATGTGAACGGCGGCGGCGGCTGGCGATGATCAAATCGCTTTCGTTTTCCAATTAACCAGGAACACGCCGAGGACGCAGACGGCCATGCCGAGAAGCGCCATCGGCGCGAGCCGTTCGTCAAACAGCGCCCAAGCCATCAGCGCCGTCACCGGCGGCGTCAGATAGAACAGGCTTGCGACCCGCGTCGCCGCGGCACGGCGGATCAAAAAGTAAAGCAGCCAGACCGCGCCGAGCGACAAGACCAAAACGAGCCAGCCAAGCGCGAACAGAAATTGCGGCGTCCAGTTCACGATGCGGGTTTCGAAGACGGCCGCCCCGAACACAAACAAAAGTCCCGCCGCCGCATATTGCACGCAAAGCGCCGGGCGCCAGTCGATCTCGCCACCGAAGCGCTTTTGATAAAGCGTGCCGACCGTGATGCCGAGAAGCCCAACCGCGCTCGCCGCCCATGCGAACGGCGTGGCGCTGCCGGTGGTCGCCTTGTCACGCACGATCAGATAAATGCCGAAGAGCCCGAGCGCGAGCCCAACCCATTGCAAGAGCCGCACGCGCTCGCCGAGCCAGCGGCTGGCGATCGTCGAGGTCAGCACCGGCTGCAAGCTCAGCACCAGCGCGACCATTCCGGCCGACAGCCCGTTCCCGATCGCGACGAACACGCCGCCGAGACCGAGGCCATGCACCAACAGGCCGGTGACCGCGCTATGCGCCACGCCGCGCGCGCCCGGCCATTTCGGCCGCGTCAGCGAGAGTATCGCGCCAAGCAACACCACGACCGTGCCCATGCGCAGCGCCAGGAACGTCAGCGGTTCGGCATAGGGAAGTCCAAACTTGGCGCCGATAAAGCCAGTCGCCCACAGCACGACGAACACCGCGGGCGCCGCAAATACGACGAGGTCTTGCAGTCGGCGCGGCATGAAACGTGGGACACCTTTCATGTGAACGGCGGCGGGTGGTGGAGGTCAGCAGTCTTTGCGTCATGGCCGCACTTGTTCCGGCCATCCACGTCTTTCACGCCGGGGACTAAGACGTGGATGCCCGTGACATAGGCGAGCCAACGGGTCCGGCCCGAAGTGGCCGGCCCGATGACAAGCTCCGCGACGCCGTTGTTCGAACGGCTAAAAGCGGGCATTACGACCAAGGAGCAGTCTACCGCCCTACCCGCTCCGCTCTTCCACCATGTCGAGCTTGTCGCGCGTGCGCGAGACGCCGTGCGGCCAGGCGGAATCGAAATCGGCGACGAGCCCCTTGAAGCCTTCCGATGCGAGCGCAGCGTCAAGCCGCGCCATATCGGCAAACTGATAGGCGGCGTAGTGCACGCTCGCATCCGCGGCGCTCCAGAAGCGCCAGCATTTCTCCGCTTTGAACTCGGACAGTGCCATCGGCAGATGGTGCGTCGAATACCAGTGATCGAATTTTTTGCGCAGCCGTTCTTCGATCACGGAGCGGACGACAAAATAAGCTTTGGGCATGGTGTGGTTCTCCTGAATTTCCTCCCCCCGCGCAGCGATCTCGAAAGACACCTCCCCCTTGAGGGGGAGGTCGATCCGCGCAGCGGATCGGGAGGGGGGTCCTCTTTTTTATCTACGCTCTGACTCAGCCACCCCCCTCCCTAGCCCTCCCCTCAAGGGGGAGGGGAAAATTTGTCACGCGCTGCGCCCCGGACAAAGGTACTGTTCACTCCCCCCTGATTCCCGCCGCCTTGATGATCGGCCACCACTTGTCCATCTCGGCATTCTGGAAAGCGGCGAGGCCTTCCGGGGTCTGCTGTTCGCGCGCGGCGACATCGAGGCCGAGCTGCGCGAAGCGCGCTTTGACTTGCGGATCGGCGAGCGCCGCCACCGCGGCGGCGTTGAGCTTGCCGATCACTTCGGCCGGCGTGCCCTTCGGCGCGTAAAATCCGAACCAGCCGGCGATATTGAGCCCCGGCAACCCGGATTCGCCGGCCGAGGGAATTTCCGGCATCGATGCCGAGCGTTCCGGCGAGAGTTCGGCGAGCGCCTTGATCGTGCCGGCGCGCACCTGCGGCAGCGCCACCGCGCCTTGCACCAGAAGGAGATCGACCTGGCCGGAAATGAGATCCGTCATCGCCGGGCCGGCGCCGCGATAAGGCACGAACAACACTTCTGTGCCGGTCATCTTTTGCAGAAGCAAGCCGCCGACCTGCGCCGAGGCATTTTGATTGACGAATTTTGCGTCGCCGGGATGCGCCTTCATGTAGGCGACCAGCGATTTGAGATCGTCGGCCGGCAGCATCTTCTTCGCAACGAGCAGCATCGGATTGATCGAGATCAACCCGATCGGGGCAAAATCGGTCCGCAGGTCGTAATTGATATTGTAGATGATGGTGCCGACATGGGTGTCCCATTGTCCGATGTCGATCGTGTAGCCGTCGGGCGTGGCGCGCGCGAGGCGGCCGACGCCGATCGAGCCGCCGGCGCCGCCGACATTCTCGACAATCACCGGCTGGCCGAGCGCAGCGCCCATCTTGTCGGCCATGATGCGCGCGGCGACGTCGGTCGATCCGCCCGGCGGGAACGGCACGATCACCGTGATCGGGCGCGAGGGAAAATTGTCGGCATGCGCGGGCGAAAAAAGCGCAATGCAAGCAAGCCATACCGCAATGAATAGTTTTCGCATGTTCCCTGCCCCGTTGAGTTGATCGTCAAGGATAGTGTGTGTCGAAAGGGCCTTCTAGCGTAGTTCTGGCGTCATGGCCGGGCCTGTCCCGGCCATCCACGACTTCGTTTCTGGCTGCAAAGACGTGGATGCCCGCGACAAGCGCGCGCATGACGGTGGCGTAGAATGGGTTGAGCACTGTGAAACCCACATTCTCGAAGTCGAGGTGGTTTCCGCTGCGCTCAACCTCCCTAGCAATCACACCGGCAGATTGTCGTGCTTGCGCGGCGGCAGTTCGACGGTCTTGCCGCGGAGCATCGCCAGAGCGCGCACGATGCGCGGGCGCGTGGCGTGCGGCATGATCACGTCGTCGATATAGCCGCGCTCGGCGGCGATGAACGGCGATAGAAAGCGCTGCTCGTATTCCTTGGTGCGCGCCGCGATCTTCTCCGGGTCGCCGATATCGGCGCGGAAGATGATCTCGACTGCGCCCTTGGCGCCCATCACCGCGATCTGGGCGGTCGGCCAGGCATAATTGACGTCGCCGCCGATATGTTTCGACGCCATCACGTCATAGGCGCCGCCAAACGCCTTGCGCGTGATCACGGTGACGAGCGGCACCGTGGCCTGCGAATAGGCGAACAACAGTTTCGCGCCGTGCTTGATCAGGCCGCCATATTCCTGCGCGGTGCCGGGAAGAAAACCGGGCACGTCGACAAAGGTCACGATTGGAATATTGAAGGCGTTGCAGAAGCGCACGAAGCGCGCCGCCTTGCGGCTCGCGTCGCTGTCAAGCACGCCCGCCAGTACCATCGGCTGATTGGCGACGAAGCCGACGGTGCGGCCGGCAATGCGGCCGAAGCCGACTACGATATTGCGCGCGAAAACTTCGGAGAGTTCGAAGAAGTCGCCCTCGTCGACGACTTTGAGGATTATCTCCTTGATGTCGTAGGGCTTGTTGGGATTGTCGGGCACCAAAGTGTCCAGCGATTTCTCGGTGCGATCGACGGCATCGAACGACGGCCATTCCGGCACGCCGGATGAAGCGTTCGCGGGGAGGAAATCGATCAGCCGGCGCATCTGGAGGAGCGTCTCGACATCGTTGTCATAGACGCCGTCGGCGATCGAGCTTTTGGTGGCGTGGACTGAGGCGCCGCCGAGCTCCTCGGCGGTGACGATCTCGTTGGTCACGGTCTTCACCACGTCAGGGCCGGTGACGAACATGTAGCTCGTGTCGCGCACCATGAAAATGAAATCGGTCATCGCCGGCGAATAGACGTCGCCGCCGGCGCACGGCCCCATAATCACCGAAATCTGCGGGATGACGCCCGAGGCGATGGCATTGCGCTTGAACACTTCGCCGTAACCGCCGAGCGCGGCGACGCCTTCCTGGATGCGCGCGCCGCCGGCATCGAACAGGCCGACGATCGGCGCGCGCGCCCGCATCGCCATGTCTTGGATCTTGATGATCTTCTGCGCGTGCGTTTCCGACAGCGAGCCGCCGAATACGGTAAAGTCCTTGGCGAAGGCGAACACAGTGCGGCCGTTGACGGTGCCGAAGCCGGTGACGACGCCGTCGCCGGCGATCCTGGACTTTTCCATGCCGAATTCGTTCGAGCGGTGCTCGACGAACATGTCGAGCTCCTCGAACGAATCGCGGTCCATCAGCAATTCCATGCGCTCGCGCGCGGTGAGCTTGCCACGCTTGTGCTGCGCGTCGATGCGGGCCTGGCCGCCGCCCCGCCGCGCGCCGGCGCGCCGCGCCTCAAGCTTGTCGATGATGTCTTTCATCAGTCGTTAAAGCTGCAACAGATGACCAAAATACTCACGGTCGGCGCGTTGGGGAAGGACATAGCACCACCGGCGCCGCCCGGAATCGCCGCGGCCGCCTTTTCCAGCGCCGCGTCGGAGACGTCGAAGCTGAGAATGTCATCGCACGAGTGCTCGTCTGTTGCAGACATAGCGGCGCTGTTTTGCATGATCCCAACCGTTTGCATGTCGAGCAAAGTCCCGGCGCATGATAGCCGAGGGTTATTCAGAGCGACAAATCCTCTTATTCCCCTCCCGCCTATAGCCGTTCGCAGAGCGGCGTCGCGGAGCTTGTCATCGGGCCGGACCCATTGGCTCGCCTATGCTTGAGCGCGTCTACATTTGTTTCGCCTCCCCCCTTGAGGAGGAGGGTTAGGGAGGGGGGTAGCTGACTCAGAACACGGAAAAGAGCACCCCCCTCCCGATCCGTTTTCCCGGCGACCTCCCCCAAGGGGGAGGTGAAGATTAGTTCGTCACGAGGACAGAATTCTTCCCTCCCCACCGCTTCGCGGGGGGAGGGAATTTATTTGCGCGCTGCCTGTTTGATCGCGGCGACGATGCCGGCATAGCCGGTGCAGCGGCAGAGGTGCCCGCTCAGCACGTCGCGGATCTCGGCCTCGGACGCGTGCGGATTGCGGGCAAGATAATCCGTAAACGACATCAGGATGCCCGGCGTGCAGAAGCCGCATTGCAGCGCGTGATTGTCGCGGAACGCCTGCTGCAAGGGATTGAGCGCGCCGTCGGCACCGGCGAGCGATTCCACCGTTTTCACCTCGCGCCCCTCGGCCTGGACCGCGAGCGTGAGGCAGGAACGCGTGGCGACGCCGTCGATCAAGACCGTGCAGGCGCCGCAGACGCCGTGCTCGCACCCGACATGGGTGCCGGTTGCGCCGAGCGCGTAACGGAGAAAATCGCAAAGGAGCGTGCGCGGTTCGGCCGCCGCGGCAAGCTTGCGGCCGTTGAGGTTAAGTGAAACGCGCACGCGCTCGCTGCGCTTGTGGCGCCTCATCGCATCGCCTCCTCGATGACGCGGGGGCCGAGATTGCGGAACAGATCGCGGCGCATCGCTGCCGAGGCGTGCAGGTCCTCATAGCCTTCCAGCTCGTCGGCCCAATCAGCGATGACTTCGCCGATGGCGTCGGCGGTTTTGCCGCTCGCAATCCGGCGCACCATCGGCCGGCCGGACATGCCGCCGACGCCAAGCCGCACCGTGTTCTTGTCCTCGACGAGCGCCGCCACGGCGATGATGGCGAAGTCGCCATGCCGGCGCGCGACTTCGCGAAAGGCGATGCCGCGCCCCTCCCCGTTCGCCGCGCTATTCGCCGCCGGAAAGCGCACGGCAGTAATCATCTCATCCGCCACGCGCGTGGTCGTCAGCATGTCTTTGTGGAAGTCTTGAGCCGCGAGCACGCGCTCACCGCGCTGGGATTTTAGCACGACCTCGCCGCCGAGCAGTGCGAGCGCGAGCGGCAATTCGGAACTCGGATCGGCATGCGCGATCGAGCCGCATACGGTGCCTTTGTTGCGGGTCTGGAAATGCCCGACATAGGGCAGCGCCGCGGCGAGGAACGGCAGCTTTTGCGCAAGCTGCGGCCAGACCAGGAGCTTGTTCTGCGTCACCGCCGCGCCGATCTCGATTGCCTCGCCGAAATCGCGGATGACGTCGAGCGCGGCGATCTGGGAAATGTCGATCAGCGCGGCGGCCTCGACCAGCCGAAGATTGAGCATCGGCACGAGCGACTGCCCGCCGGCGAGGATACGTGCGTCGTCGCCATATTCGGCGAGCGCCGCGAGCGCCTCCTCGACCGTATCGGGCCGGAGATAATCGAACGGGCGCGGCTTCATGCGCTCGCCTTTTGCATCAGCGCGTGAATGCGCCGCGGCGTCGCCGGCAGGATGATCTCTTTCGCGCCGAGCGCATCCGCGATCGCATTGGCGATAGCAGCGGGCGTCGACATGCAATTGCCTTCGGCTAGCCCCTTGGCGCCGAGCGGGGTGAACGGCGACGGCGACGCATAATGCAGGATTTCGACCTCGGGGACTTCGGCGACGGTCGGCACCAGATAATCGGCAAAGGTGCCGGACAGAAACGCGCCCTCCTCGTTATAGGTAAACTCCTCGTAGAGCGCGGCCGCGATGCCTTGCACGAAAGCGCCGCGGATCTGACCTTCCGCGATCATGGGATTCATGATGCGGCCGGCGTCGTGCATCGAGACATAACGGTCGACGCGGACCTGATAGGTCACCGGATCGATCTCGATCCCGCACATGTCGAAGATAAAGCCGTAAGTCAGCGAGGTGTTGATGCGATCGTCGCTCGCCGGCGGCTCAAGCTCGGGCGGCGTCCACACCGCGGTCTCGCTCAAGGCCGGCGCCATGCTTTCCGGCAGCATTACCGGCGACCAATGCGAGGTGCCGGCGACGCGGCCGAACGGCAGCGCGTTGTCCGGATTGGAGCGGCTTCGGATCTTGCCGCCGGCAAGCTCGACATCGTCCGGGAGAATATTGAGCTGCTTGGCGCCGACGGCTTTGAGCTTGTCGCGCATCTGCACCGCGGCCATATGCGCCGCGACGGCGGTGCCGGAGGCAAAGCGGCTTGAATAGGTGCCCGCCGCGATCGACCACTGATCCTTGGCGGTATCGAGCTCCAGCACGACTTCGATTTCCTCCGGGGAAAGACCGAGCTCGGCGGCGACGATCTGCGCCAATACGGTTTCGTGGCTCTGGCCCTGCACCGTGACATCGGCGGTAACGGTGATCGCGCCGAGCGGGTCGATCGTCACCCGCGCCATCGAGACCGCGCCGTTTTTAGGGCCAGCTTTCTCGCGCGCCTGCGCGGTCATCAGCGTCGACAGGTAACCCATATTCGACATTGCCGGCTCGACCACCGCGGCAAAGCCGATGCCGTAGATGCGGCCATGCGCGCGCGCTTGTTCGCGCCGCCGCTTGAGATCGGCGAGCCGGCCGTCGCCGAGCGCGATGTCCAGCGCGCGGGCGTAATCGCCGGAATCGTAGAGCGCGCCGGCTGCGGTGCGATACGGAAACTTCTGCGCCGGGATGAGATTGCGCCGGATCACGTCGAGCGGATCGAGCTTCAACTCGACGGCGATGCGATGCATCAGCCGCTCCAGCGCGAGATAAAGCTGCGGGCCGCCAAAGCCGCGAATGAGGCTCGCCGGCATTTTGTTGGTCAGCACGACGCGATTTTTGACTTCGACGTTCTCGATGTCATAAGCGCCGGTCACCGCGCCGTGCATGCGGTAGAGCGGCCCCGGCATCGGCGCGCGCAGGAAGGCGCCGTAATCTTCGAGCTGATCGAGCCTGAGACCGAGAATGCGGCCGTCCTTGTTCACGGCCGCTTCGATCTGCGTCACCCGGTTCGGCCCCGAACTCGCGGCGACCAGATGCTCGATGCGGTCCTCGGTCCATTTCACCGGCCGCCCGGTGATGCGCGCAGCGAGCGCGATCAGCACGATATAGGGAAAGACCGAAAGCTTGATGCCGAAACTGCCGCCGGAATCCGGCGGAATGCGCAGCCGCAATTTCGGCCCGGCGACCCGCAGCGCCCGCGCCATGACCGGATGCATCGAAAACGGGCCCTGGAAATTCGCCAGCACGTCGTAGCTGTTTTCGGCGGGGTTGTGCTGGGCGACGACGACGTAACATTCGATCGGCGTGAACGACAGCCGCGGAAACGGCACCGTCATGGCGATGCGGCGATCCGCGCGCGCGAAAGCGCCGGCCGGATCGCCGTAACGGAATTCACGCACGGATATTTCGTTGGTACGGGTCTGCGGATGCAGGAGCGGCGCCGAAGACTTGCAGGCTTCGAGCGGATCGATGACCGGATCGAGCGGCTTATAGTCGACGGTCACGAGTTCGGCGGCATCCTCGGCAAGGTAGCGGCTCTCGGCGACCACGAGCGCCACCGGCTCGCCGACATAGCGCACGCGCTCGACCGCGAGCGTCCATTGCTGCACCAGCGTTTTGACCGCCGCCATGAACGGGTCCGACAGTTTGCGCACATCCTCGCCGGTGATGACGGCCCAGACGCCGTCTTGCGCCCGCGCTTTGCCGGCATTGATGCGCACGATCTCGGCAAAAGCGTGCGGCGAGCGTATGACATGAGCGTGCAAGGTGCCGGTCGGAATCGGCAGATCGTCGGCATAACGGCCGCGCCCCGAAAGCAGCGCCGGATCTTCCTTGCGCAAGATTGGCTTGCCAGTTGATTTGCCGAGCTGACCGGTCACGGCGTCCTCCCGGGTTTTCTCTACCGCTGCCGCGGAAGGTTGTCAGCCCGCGCATGCGTCCATAACATCGCGGCTGGAGCAAGCGATGCATCAACCCGCCCACGGTTCCGGCATCGGGGCGCCGGTGCGCCGCCGCGAGGATTTAAGGCTCATTCGGGGCGGCGGCCGCTACACCGCCGACGAGAACCTGCCCGGCCAGGTCTATGCTGTGATGGTGCGTTCGCCCCACGCGCATGCGCGTATTCGCGCCATCGCCAAAGACAGCGCCTTGGCGGTGCCGGGCGTGCTCGCCGCGCTGACAGGCGCGGATTGCCTCGCCGATGGACTAAAGCCCATTCCGCACAAGCCGTGGTCGCCGCACCCGGCGGAAACGCCGCTCAGTAATCGCGGCGGCGTGCCGCCGTTCGAGGCGCCGCATCATCCGCTGCCCGCCGACAAAGCGCGCTTTGCCGGCGAGGCGGTCGCGGTCGTCGTCGGCGAAACCCTGCACGCGGCCAAAGACGGCGCCGAGCGGATCGACATCGACTACGAAATCTTGCCGGCGGTCGTCGAAACCGCGGCCGCGGCGCGGCAGGACGCGCCGCTTATTCACGATGAGCTAGGTTCAGGCGGCGTGGGGTCCGGCGGCGCGCGCTCAAATGTCTGCTTCGATGCCGAGATCGGCGATGCGGCGGCGACGGAAGCGGCCTTCGCGCGCGCCGCGCATGTGACGCGGTTCGAAACCTGGGTGCAGCGCGTCACCGGCGTGCCGATGGAGCCGCGCGCGGCGCTTGCCGAATTCGATCCGGCAAGCGGACGCGTGACGCTTTATGCCGGCAATGGCGGCGCGGTGCGGCTGAAAAACGATCTCGCCACGATTCTCGATCTGCCGCCGGAAAAAGTCCGCGTGCTGATGAACGATATCGGTGGCAATTTCGGCACCCGCGGCATGATCTATCCGGAATTCGCGGTCGTCGCCTGGCTCGCGCGCAAGCTCGGCCGGCCGGTGAAATGGGTGATCGACCGCCATGAATCGTTCCTCAGCGATTATCAGGCGCGCGACCTCGTCGTCGAAGCCGAACTGGCGCTCGACGACAAGGGCCGCTTCCTGGCGATCCGCGGTTCAAATCTCGGCAATCTCGGCGCCCACACCACGAACTTCGCCATGGTGCAGAAGGGCGTGCAGATGATGTCGAGCATCTACCGGATGCCGGCGGCGCATTTTCGCGCCCGCGTCGCTTTAAGCAACAGCGCGCCGACGCGGCCCTATCGCAGCGCCGGCCGGCCCGAAGTGATTTTCGTGATCGAGCGGCTAATCGATCTTGCCGCGCGCGAGATCGACCGCGACCGCGTCGCCATCCGCCGCCGCAATCTCGTGACGCAAAAGGAATTGCCATACAAAAATCCGTTCGGCGTCGAATACGACAATGGCGATTATATCGGCGCCATGGACGCCGCCTTGCGGCTTGGCGACTGGGCCGGTTTCAAGACGCGCCGCGCACAGGCGAAAAAGCGCGGCAAATATCGCGGCATCGCCGTCGGCAACTATGTCGATATCTCGACCGGCGTGCCGCGCGAGAAAGCTGAAATCCTGGTTTCTGCGGATGGCGTCGTCGAACTCGTGATCGGCGTCGTCTCGCAGGGCCAGGGCCACGAGACGAGCTTTGCGCAGCTTGTCACCGAATGGCTCGGCGTGCCGATTGAAACGGTGCGCGTGATTGCCGGCGACACCGACCGCGTCACGGTCGGCGGCGGCGCGCATTCCGGCCGCGGCATGCGGCTCGGCTCGATCGTGATCAAGAAATCGTCGGACGGCATTATCGAAAAAGCCGTGCGCATCGCTGAACATGTGCTGGAGACCGCCGCTGCCGATATTGAATTCTCCCATGGCCGCTTTGCAGTGAAGGGCACCAATCACGCGATCGGCCTGTTCGAAGTTGCGCGCGCTGCGCTCGAGCGCAGCGACCTGCCGGAGGATTTGCGCGGGCCGCTCAGCGCGGCTTGCGACGAGACCGTGGCCGAAGCGAGCTACCCTTACGGCGCGCATGTCTGCGAGGTCGAAGTCGATCCGGAAACAGGCATGGTGGCGCTGGTCAATTACGCCGCCGTCGACGATGTCGGCCGCGCGGTCAATCCGCTCATCATTCATGGACAGATCCACGGCGGCATCGCCCAGGGCGCCGGCCAGGCCCTGCTCGAACACTGCGCCTATGATCCGCAGAGCGGCCAAATGCTCGCAGCTTCATTCATGGACTATGCGATGCCGCGCGCCTCCGACCTGCCGTTCTACGCGACCGAATTAAGCGAAGTCCCGTCATCCACCCATCCGCTCGGCATCCGGCCGGCCGGCGAAGGCGGCACGGTGCCGGCCCTCGCCGTGGTCATCAACGCCATCGTCGATGCGCTTTCGGTTTTCGGCGTGCGCCATGTCGAAATGCCGGCGACGCCAGAGCGCGTGTGGCGGGCGATACGGGACGCGCGGCTGTAAAGCTAGATTTTCCAGGTAACCCCCGCTCATTCCCGCGTAAGCGGGAATCCAGGGCTTGCAAATAAGGCCTGGGTCCCCCGCTTTCGCGGGGACGAACGCAAATCTTGCTACTGCCAGTACGGCGGATAACCGGAATTCTTCTCTTCCGCGGCGAGGAGCCGGAGCATCGCCGGCCATTCAAGCACGCCATAGGGCCGCCGCGTGCCGGGCTGATAGAGATTCGCGGTATGGGCGAGGACGTTCTCGTCCGGCATGGTGAGCTCGGTGCGCGCGGCCATCGCGTCGACCTGCGAGCGGCACGACAGTTCGAGCTGATACATTGTATTGAACGCTTCCTGGATGCTCGGCCCGCAGGTGAGGAGGCCGTGGTTGTGCATGATCATGGCATTGTGCGCCCCGAGATCGCGCACGAGCCGCTCGCGCTCATTGACGTCGATCGCCGGGCCCTCGTAGTCGTGATAGCCGATATGGCCGACGAAGCGGATTGATGTCTGCGACAGCGGCAGCAAGCCGCATTTCATCGCCGCAACCGCCATGCCAGCGCGGGTATGTGTATGCAGCACGCAGCCCACGTCCGGCCTCGCCTTGTGGATCGCGCCGTGGATCACATAGCCGGAGACATTGATGCTGTAATCGGTGGCGGGCTTGTGCACGACCTTGCCCTCGACATCGATTTTGACGAGGCTCGATGCGGTAATTTCCTTATAGAGAAGCCCGTAGAGGTTGATCAGGAGGTGATCAGTGCCCGGAATCCGCGCCGTGATGTGATTGTAGATCAGATCGGTCACGCCATAGGTATCGACCAGGCGGTAGCAGGCCGCTAGATCGAGCCGGGCCTGCCACTCTTGCGCGGACACCTCGTTACGGATTGACTTGAAGTCGGTCGAATAATTCACGGCTGATCCTTCCTGTTTCACGATAATCTGCCGCCAGGAACGGTATTTAACAGCGCGGCAGTCAACAACATTGAGAAAGCAGTTTAAATAGCCAATCGATGACCGCCAAAATCAACGAAGTTTTACGCAACCATGTCAAGGAGAAGCTGGCCCGGGGCGAGGTCGTCGCCTCGATGACGGTGCGTCTCGTCCGTGGCGTCGAGATCGCGCGGATCGCCAGAACGGCCGGCTTCGACACCCTTTATGTCGATATGGAGCATTCAAGCTTCTCCCTCGAGACGACAAGCCAGATCTGCATCGCGGCGCTGGAGGTGGGCATCACCCCGCTGGTGCGCGTGCCGGGGCTGAACGAGGTTTCCCGCGTGCTCGATGCCGGCGCGCTTGGCGTGATCGCCCCGCACGTGCAGTCGGCGGACGAAGCGCGCGCTTACGTCAAGGCGGCGAAATTCCCGCCCCTCGGCGAACGTTCGGCGGCCGGTCCCCTGCCCCATCTGCATTACCGGTCCTTCCCGGCGGCGCAGGCGGACGCCGCGCTCAACGACGCGACCACCATCATCGTGCAATTCGAGAGCGAACAGGCTTTGGCGCGAGCGGACGAGATCGTCGCGGTCGACGGTATCGACCTCGCGATGATCGGCTCGAACGATCTTCTCGCCGATTGGGGTTTGACCGGCCAATACGAACATCCGCGGCTGCGCGAGGCCTATGCCAAGACCATCGCGGCGTGCCGCAAACATGATAAGCATGTCGGCGTCGGCGGGCTTGCGTCACGGCCGCAACTCGCCGCCGAATTCGTGCGCATGGGCGCGCGCTATGTCTCGACCGGGACCGACCTTGCTTTTCTTCTCGGCGCGTGTACCGCCAAGGCCAAGGAAGTGCACGGGATCGATCGGCAATGACACGGCGACACCTCGGAGGCCAATCAATGGCGTTGCGATTTTCATCGATGTTCAAAAGCATTTTTGTTTTCCTGGCGCTGTCTGCATCGATGGTCATGTCCGGCTTGCTTGCGCTTGCTGACGACTACCCGTCGCGCCCGATCCGGCTGATCATTCCGTTTCCTCCCGGCGGCAGCAATGACGTGGTCGGACGCATCGTCGCCAACCAGCTCGGGCAGAAACTCGGGCAGACCGTCTTCGTCGACAATCGCACCGGCGCCGGCGGCATTGTCGGCACCGACGTTGCGGCAAAAGCCACGCCGGACGGTTATACGCTGCTCATTATCTCGATCGCGCACGCCGTCGATCCCTTCATCTACAAAAACGAGCCGTTTGATCCGATCAAGGATTTTGCCCCGGTCGCCATCCTCGCCACCGGCACGAATGTTCTCACCGTGAATCCCGATGTTCCGGTGCATTCAGTCAAAGAGCTGCTCGATCTCGCCAAATCGAAACCCGGCTTTCTCAATTACGCTTCGGCCGGCATCGGCAGTTTCCAGAATCTCAGCGGCGAATTGTTCAAGCTCCTCGCCGGCGTCGACATCGTCCATGTGCCGTACAAAGGCGGCGGCCCGTCGATGCTTGCGGTGATCGCCGGCGAGGCGCAAGTGATGTTCAGCTCCATCGTCCAGACCGTGCCCAACATCCAGGCCGGACGTTTGCGCGCGCTTGCCACCGGCGGCGCGGCGCGCAGCCCGATCCTGCCCGACCTGCCGACGATCGCCGAAGCCGGCGTGCCCAATTATGTCGCCTCCGACTGGTGGGGCATTCTCGCGCCGGCCGGCACGCCGGCGCCGATCATCGACAAGCTCTACGGCACTATCGAAGAGGTCCTGCGGTCAGAGGATACGAAGAGAAACCTCGACCAACAGGGCGCCACGCCCCTGTACAAGAGTACCGCCGAGTTCGGCGCCTATATCAAGGACGAGATGACCAAATGGGGTCCGGTCGTGCAAAAAGCCGGAATGAAACCGGAGTAAGCGCGGCGCGAACCGGCGCGGCGTGCAAGCGGCCATGATTTCGAAATCTATCTCGAACTCCGTCTCGAATTTCACCTACCATTCCGATCCAGTGCGGATTGTCTTCGGCGCCGGCAGCGTTGCCGCGCTGCGCGAGGAAGCAAATCGGCACAAAATCTCGCGGCTGATGATGCTGTGCTCGCCCTCGCGCGCCGATTTGGCGCGCCAGCTCATCGCACCGATCAAAGAGCGTTGCGTCGGCTTCTGTGAGACTGCGGGCCAGGACATGCCGCGCGAGGCATTCGAGCGCATTCTCAGCGAGATCAAGCGGCTCAACCCCGACGGCTTCATTGTGTTCGGCGGCGGCTCGCCGATCGGACTCGCCAAGGCAACGGCGGCGGCAACGGGGCTGCCCTATATCGCCATCGTCACCACCTATTCCGGCTCGGAAATGGCGGCGCGCTGGTATATCGGCGCAGCGGACAATCGCGTGAACGGCGAAAGCGCTGCCGCGCTCCCGGCGACCGCCATTTACGATCCCGAGCTCACGCTCGATCTTCCGCCGGCAATCTCGGCCGCGAGCGGCATGAATGCGATGGCGCACGCGGTCGAGAGTCTTTATGGCATCGACACCAATCCGGTCGTGCAATCCATGGCCGAGGAGGCAGTGCGCCGGCTCGGCGCGAGCCTGCTGTGCGTCGTGCGGAACCCGCGCGATCTCGCGGCGCGGAGCGACGTCCTCTACGCCGCGTGGCTCGCCGGGAATTTCCGCGCCAAGGTCGGCCTGGAACACGCCATCGCGCAACGCGTGCGGCAATGGTTCAAGACCGATCATGCCCGCAGCCACGCCGTCGCCACCCCCTATGCGGTCGGCTTCAATGCCTCGGCCGCGCCCGAAGCCATGGCGCGGATCGCACGCGCGCTCGGGGTGAAGGACGCGGCGCGCGGACTCTACGATCTCAATGTGCGGCTCGGCCTGCCGACTGGATTGAAAGATCTGGGACTGAAGGAGAGCGACATCGCCAAGGCCGTGGACGTAGTCGCTGCGGTGAAGATCACCCATCCAAGGCCGGTCACAAAATCCGATTTGCTCGACGTGATCAGCCAAGCCTTCGCCGGCGCACTGCCGCGGTTTTGATCCTATTAATGTCCGCCATCGGCGGTTGAAGCGGAAGTCACCTGCACATCCGGCTGTCGTCCGCGTCTGACCGGTAAGAGAAATCCGGACTTCGCCACCTCCAAATTTTTGATCCAAATCAAGTTCCCTGTTTTACTCCCCAAATTATGGTCAATGGCGCTCCACGACGCGCTCGGTTTTACTGGGAGAAATAAGGCAGGAGCGCTTTCACAAGAGGTCCGCGCGGGCTCCAGATCATTGCGCACAAAGTGCGCTCCGAGCCATGAGTAGCTCAGTCGCTGCGATAAATGCCTTTCGACAAGGTAAACTTCCATTCCCGGACGGCGCAATCATTGCCGCGCTCCATTGGAATGAAGCCTCGTCGGAAGAAAACGACAAAGTCTTACTAGAGGCTTTCCAGGCGCCGGCCTCCACTCTTTCGTTGTCGGAACTGCTGTGAATGTCCAGATAATGGTCAAGGATTCCAAACGGTATGCTGCGACTGGCGGCTGGGGATTCGGCGACTTCACGAACGACAAACCCGGCGACGAGGCGCCTGCGGAGACAGAACAGCATGCAGCGATTGGGCTACGGCAGACTCATCGGAGGACTAGCCGCGTTGGCCGTGGTCATCGGCGTCAGCTGGGTCGTAGTGGAATATCTTGTCCCCTCGCCACCCTCCAGCGTCACCATCGCGACTGGTCGGGAAGGAACCACGTTTGATTACTTTGGACAAAGATATCGAGCACGATTTGCCCGCGCGGGAATCGAATTGAATGTCCGGTCGACCGCTGGCGCGCTGGAAAATTTCAGGCTTTTGCGGGATGCCAAGTCCAACGTACAGATTGCGTTTACTACAGGCGGTATCTCCAACAGGACTGAGGCACCCGAACTGCGATCGATGGGACTTATCTCCAATGTTCCGTTTTGGATTTTTTATTCATCCAGCCGATTACTCGATAGTCCGACGCAACTTAAAGGAAAGCGAATTGCCGTAGGGCCGGAAGGAAGCGGCGCTCGGTATGATGCGGACCGCATTCTTAGTAGGGCCAATATAGACGCCAAAACCGCGACTTTGCTGCCACTGGCCGGTGACGGCGCTGTTGAGGCACTAAAAAACGGAACGGCCGACGCAGCCCTGCTTGTAGGCGGTTCGAATGCGCCTTCCGTAGAAAGTTTGCTGAAGAATCCGAACGTTCGGCTTATGAGCTTTTCATCGGCCGACGCTTTTTTGCGGGTGTTCCCAGATCTCGTACGCCTGGTTTTGCCGAAGGGGGTCGTTCAGCTCGATCCTCCCAATCCACCAGAAGACATAATGCTGATCGGGACTACAGCTAAGGTCCTCATCAGTGACGATCTTCATCCTGCAATCATTCAGCTCCTAGCTGAGACGCTGAAGGAGGAACACGGCGGAGCGGGACTTTTTCAGCACACCGGGGAATTTCCGGCAATCGACGATCCGGAATTCGAAGTACCGTCTGTCGCGGTTGAGTATTACAGGAATGGCCCCTCGCTGCTTTCGAAATATCTGCCGCTCTGGACGACTACATATGCACAAAGGACGATTGCTTTTCTGGTTGCAGCGCTAGCGATCGTTTTTCCGGCTTTTGGCTTTGCGCCAAGGCTGTACGAATGGTTTGTGCGACAACGGTTCCGGCAGCTTTATCAGCGGCTCAGAGCCATTGAAAATGCGCTCCAAGAAAGACTCACGCCTGCGGAAGCAAAAGCGCTCCAGGCCGAACTCGACGATATCGAGAAATCAACAATCACTGTTCCGATGCGTCACTCCGACCTGTATTTCATGTTGAGATACCACCTTGATCGGACGCGTTCTCGCCTTCTTGAAGCAAGCCGTGGCATCACCCAAGCGAGTGAAGCAAAGAGCGAATAAGGAAGACACCCATACTGGATGTCTGGTGAGCTCCGATTTCATCCCTGACGGCGAATAACCATAGGATCACAATATCGGCCACTAGCAGGACGCGTGTCAGTTTTCTGAAGTTTAAGTGACCTGGACAGCGAACTTTTGTCTGCT